>Ga0187824_10000010_pt1 | contig 26523 bp, 17 predicted proteins | sample NC_wetland_sal_i_13_FD_132437 | JGI IMG/M metagenome (GOLD analysis project Ga0187824, IMG submission 132437) | Wetland sediment microbial communities from Neuse River Estuary, North Carolina, USA - SourceSoil_4 | ecosystem: Environmental > Aquatic > Freshwater > Wetlands > Sediment | place... | reverse complement strand
CATGACGTTCGTGGACCAGCCAGGCATGTTCCAGAAGGCGGTAGAGGACTTTTTGCGGAAATAGGCTGGAGGGAGAGGAGATGGAGGACGGGCGTCCCGCCCGTCCCGACGCCGCTGTCAGCCTGACGGTTGCATTCCGAGTGCAACTTTTCCAGACCACGTGGGGACAGCCGCCCTCGGCTGTCCAGCGGAGCGAAGCTCCGCTGTTTTGGTGCCGGCAAGAGCCCTGTCGAGCGTTCGCTTGACCCGGACAGCCGGGGGGCGTGGTCCGGAAAAGTGCCATTGTCGTTCCGGACACACTCGAATCACCCGCCCAGTGATAGAGTGCCATCTAAGGCGCTATGAATCTGAGACTCACAGGCGCGGCTCTTCTGGCATTTGCTCTGCTCGGATCGTCCTCCGGGCAACAGGGGGCGGCCACGGGCGAACCTCTCGTGCTGTCCACGGCCCCGCTGCCCAGGGCCTTCCTGCGCCAGCCTTATCACTTCAAGCTGGAGGCGCAAGGCGGCATCACTCCTCTCAAGTGGGAAGTGACGAATGGATCGCCGCCCGAGGGCATCGAGCTGGCGCCGGACGGGACGCTCAGCGGCACGCCTACCGAAGTCGATAGTTTTCATTTCGTCGTGACCGTCACTGACAGCGGCAAGCCCGTCGCCCAAAAGAAGAAAGGGTTCGTGCTCGAGGTGGTCGCGCCGCTGGTGGTCGAGTGGAGCAGGAAGCCCACGATTACGGGCCACCGGCTGGAAGCCGCGATTCGCGTGTCCAACCAGACCGGCAACGACTTCGACTTCACCTTCATCGCCCTGGCGGTCAACGAGAATGGACGGGCCACGGCGGTCGGCTATCAGCACTTCACCCTGAAGCGAGACACCGATGAATTCGAAATTCCGTTCGCGGAAAACCTGCCCCAGGGATCGTACGACCTGAATGTGGACACAGTGGGTGAAGTGGAGTCCACGAATACCATCGTTCGCGCCCGGCTGGCGCCGACCGGAAAGCTGCAGGTGGTGCAGGGACCGTGAAGAAATGCCGGCAAAAAAATAAGAGCCCCGAGGTGGTGTTAAGCCCATTCATCTCGGCCAGTAGCTCGCTTTAGACCCTCGCCGACCTGCTATCGCAGCTGCCCTTGCGGGCTGCTCCGCGCGATCATGCTTGGGCTCCGGGCTTACCGCCAACCGGACAAACCTGCCTAACGCCTCGGGACTCTATCCTGCCTCCGACATATCTTCTTGTTCGCCTCGACCAGCGCTTTGCTATAGACCCTTGCCCGCCTTCCCTCCGTCATCTTGCGATGCGAAGAGTGACTTGGCTTGAGCCCCGGACGCCGCACCAACCGGGAAAACTTCAGAAGCTGTCAAAGAACGAGGTTGTTTTTACTCCTTTCATTTTTAGAGTCAATAAAAAAGCGGGCGTTTTATCATCTTGAAAATCAATGGAGTGCAGGCCGTCCACAGGCGGGTGCCGCACATCTTGTGCAACCCACGCAGCGACGGTTCGCATTTTCATGACGATGCTGCCATTTCTCGCGAATTTCATGGAACCGCGCCAATGACCGCCGCAAACAGGGGCATTCCTCGGTTGTGAAAATCCGGCAAGAACCTTGCTGGAAGCCGCATTCATGGAAAGTCGAGGACAGGGAAAACGGAGGACGCGCGTCCCGCCCGTCGCGCACTGGCCCGCGCATGACGGGGCGCGACTCCGCTGTATTTCTTTGCATCCGTGAACTTTGCGGCCAGAGCTTCCGCCGCAAGCTGACTGAATCCTGCCATCAGGTAAAATGCCGGTTCGAGAGGGGGATTGCTGTGACACGAATGGCTGGGTTCGTGGTCTTTGCGCTGATGCTGTCCACGCTGGGCACCGCCGCGGAGCCGAAAGGCTCCAGCCCGGAGCAGCGCACTGCCCGCCATTTCGACGCCGTCCGCCCTCAGCCCGGACTTCTGCTGGCCTTCCTGCGGGATATGCCCAAGGGCGGCGACCTGCACATCCACCTGGCGGGAGCGATTTACGCTGAGAGCCTTATCGACTTCGCCGCGCAGGACGGTTTTTGCGTCGACCGCACGACTTCGGTCCTGATCGCGCCGCCCTGCGACGACGCCTGCGACCGCTTTGCCAGCAAGCCTTCCATCCACTGCGCCTACCACGACCAGGTTCTCTACGACTCCATCGTCGATGCCTGGTCGATGCGCAACTGGGCCGGCGAAGAGCCTGGCCACGACCACTTTTTTGCCACCTTCGACAAATTTCTTCCCGCCATGACCAATCACCTGGGCGATTCCATCGCCGAAACCGCGGAGCGGGCCGCCTCTGACCATCTGCAATACCTCGAACTCATGCATACGGCGGACGGAAATCTCGCGCCGGAACTGGGTGCCAAGGTCGGCTGGGACGATGATTTCTCGAAACTACGGGAAAAGCTTCTGGCGGCGGGCCTGAACGATGTGGTCGCGGCCACCCGGCAGCAACTGGATCACGACGAAGCCAAAATGCGCCAGATCCTGCGCTGCGGATCTGCCCAGGCTAGCCCGGGATGCGGCGTTACCATCCGTTACCTTTATCAGGTGCTACGCGGACTGCCGAAAGAGCAGGTCTATGCGCAAATCCTGCTGGGCTTCGAGCTGGCCCAAGCCGACCCCCGCTTCGTAGGATTGAACCTGGTGATGCCCGAAGACTGGTACGTGCCCATGCACGATTTCGATCTGCACATGAAGATGCTCGACTACCTGCACGGAATTTATCCCCGGGTGCACATCAGCCTGCACGCCGGCGAGCTCGCCATGGGCCTGGTTCCGCCCGAGGGTTTGAGCTTCCACGTTCGCGAGTCGATCCAGAAAGGCCATGCCGAGCGCATCGGGCACGGCGTGAGCGTGATGAACGAAAATGACGCTACCGGCCTGCTGCAGGAAATGGCCCGGCGCAACGTGCTGGTCGAGATCTGCCTGACCTCGAATGACGTGATTCTCGGAGTGCGCGGCGAAGAACATCCCTTGCCGGTATATTTGCGTTACAGCGTGCCCGTGGCCCTGGCTACCGACGATGAAGGCGTTTCGCGGTCCGATATGACGCACGAATACGTGCGCGCCGCCGAAACCTACCATCTCCGGTATGCGGACCTGAAGCGCATGGCGCGGCAAAGTCTGGAACACAGCTTTCTGGCCGGGGCCAGTCTGTGGTCTGACCCGCAGGCATATCATTCAGTGACGGCGTGCGCCGGAGACCGTCCTGAATCGGCCAACGTGTCAGCCGGTTGCAGGAAATTTCTCGATGCCAGCGACCGGGCGCGGGTACAGTGGAAACTGGAGCACGAATTCGCCGACTTCGAAAAGAAGTTTTGACCGAGTAATCGGTTTCGAGAGCAAAGTCTCGTCAGAATAGTTGTTTTGGGTCGAGCAGGGCCTTGGCCCTGCAATAAGCTCCTCTCGACTGGCGGGCTTCAGCCCGTGAGGTACTTGCAATTTTTGCGGTCTATTCGGCTTCTTAGGCGGCAGGCTGCCGAGCTCGGCTCGGCCTGACCGGGTCGAAGACCCGGTCCCACACGACCAGGAGCGCTTTAATGGGTCAGACCATCGTCGAAAAAATCTCGCAGGCACATCTTGCCGAGGGGCCCAAGCGTCCGCTGCGGACCGGCGACTTCGTGGCCATCCGCCCGCATCGCGTGATGACCCACGACAACACCTCGGCAGTGATCAAGAAGTTTCAAACCATTGGCGCCAAGAAGGTCCAGAATTCCCGGCAACTGGTGTTCGCTCTCGATCATGACATCCAGAACAAGGAAGATTCGAACCTGCACAAGTACGAAGCCATCGAGGGCTTCGCCAAATTTCACGGCGTGGATTTCTACCCCGCAGGTTCCGGCATCGGCCACCAGATCATGGTTGAGCGCGGATACGTTCTGCCCGGAACTTTTGTCGTCGCCTCCGATTCACACTCGAATATGTACGGCGCGCTGGGCGCCGTCGGCACCCCGATCGTGCGCACCGACGCCGCCGCGGCCTGGGCGACGGGCGATTTCTGGTGGCAGATTCCGCGCTCCATCCAGGTCGTCCTCGAAGGCGCGCTGCCCGCGGGCGCAACCGGCAAGGACGTCATCATCACGCTGTGCGGCCTCTACAACCACGATGAAGTCCTGAACGCCGCCGTCGAATTCAGCGGACCGGGCGTCGCCAGTCTGTCCATGGACGCGCGTTTTTCGATTTCCAACATGTCCACCGAGTGGGGCCCGCTGGTCGGCTGGTTCCCGGTGGATGAGGTCACGATCAGGTATCTGAAAACCGTAAAGGAGCGCCTGGCGGCAGTGGGCGTCGAGCGCTTCACCGATCGCGACCTCGCGAACTGGTCGGAGAATCCGCCGCGACCCGATCCCGATGCGGTCTATGCCGCCCGCATCGTACTCGATCTGTCGCAGGTGACGCCGCACGTCTCCGGACCCGACACCGTCCAGATCATGGCTTCCCTCGCCGAAATCGAGAAGCAGAAGATTCCCATCCAGAAAGCCTACCTGCTCTCCTGCGTCAATTCGCGGGTTGAGGACCTGGCCGCCGCCGCCACCGTGCTGCAAGGCAAAAAAGTTGCGTCCGGCGTGAAATTGTATTTGGGCGCGGCCAGCAAGTGGGTGCAGGAAGAAGCCGAGCGGCGCGGCATCTGGCAGACCCTGCTCGATGCCGGTGCCAATCCATTGCCCGCGGGATGCGGGCCCTGCATCGGCCTCGGAGTGGGGCTGCTGGAGCCGGGAGAAGTCGGGATTTCCGCCACCAACCGCAATTTCAAGGGCCGCATGGGATCGCGCGACGCGAAATGTTATCTCGCCAGCCCCGAGGTTGTGGCGGCGTCCGCCGTTGCCGGTTATATCCGGGGAAACTACAAGATGGCAGACCGCACGCCGGCGCGCGAGTACCAGGAATTCCCCACCGGAGCCGCCGCCGAGAAAGTCGACATCCTCCCCGGCTTTCCCGAGCGCATGCAGGGACGCCTGGTGTTTCTGCCGCAAGACAACGTAAACACCGACGCCATTTATGGGAAGGACTACACTTACCGCGACGACGTAACGCCCGAAACCATGGCCAAAGTAGTGATGGAGAATTACGATCCTCAATTCGCCGCGCGTACCCGTGCCGGCGACGTGGTGGTGAGCGGCTTCAATTTCGGCACGGGTTCAAGCCGCGAGCAGGCGGTCACATGCCTGAAGGCGAAAGGAATTCCACTGGTGATTGCCGCCAGCTTTTCGCAGACCTATCTGCGGAATGCCTACAACAATGGCTTCCTGTGCGTGGAGGTTCCGGAGCTGGTGAAACGCCTGCGCCAGCAGTTCACCAAAGAGATTGCGGGGAAAGAAAAGACCATCATCCCCGGCGACGAGATTGCCATCGATTTCACTTCGGGCATGATCGCCTGGCGGGACGAGAAGTTCGCCTTCCCGGCGCTCGGCAGCGTGCCCCAATCCCTGGTGATCGCGCAGGGGGTAGAAAATCTGGTGGCAAAGCGTCTGGGCTTGGGCTAGCACGTTGTTGAGTGGGGCGGGCGCCCTCGCCCGCCAGACTGCCGCAAGGCTAGATTTCAGTCGAGTTTGTTAGGTAGTAGGGGTCCTTCGACTCCGCACCGTGTTTCGCGAGCGAAACACAATACTGCGCTCAGGATGACAAGAGGAGAAACTGCACGAATGGCGAAACACACAGTAGTGACCATGCCGGGCGACGGCATCGGCAATCAGGTCCTTCCCGAAGCTCTGCGAGTCCTGAAAGCCGTCGGCTTCGACGCCGAATACATCCATGCTGACATCGGCTGGGAGATCTGGTGCAACGAAGGCAACGCCCTCCCGGACCGCACCATCGATCTGCTCAAGAAGCACAAGCTCGGCCTGTTCGGCGCCATTACATCGAAGCCCAACAAGGAGGCCCAGGCCGAGCTGAAACCCGAACTGCGCGGCCAGGGCCTGGTGTACTACAGCCCGATCGTCACCATGCGCCAGAAGTTCAATCTGGATATCTGCATGCGTCCCTGCATCGGTTTTATCGGCAACCCGCTGAACTATATTCGCAAGCGCACCGACGGCGGATTCGACGAGCCCAAAGTCGACACCACCGTCTTTCGCCAGGGCACCGAGGGAATGTACGTCGGCGTGGAATGGACCAACCCTCCAGAAAACGTCCGCGCGGCGCTCAACACCCATCCCCGTTTCAGGGCATTCAACAGCGTGCCGGGCCCCGACCTCGCGGTGAGCGTGCGCATCATCACGCGAGCCGCGGCGCGGCGGATCGTCACCGCCGCATTCGAATATGCGAAAAAGCGTGGCTTCAAGGGTGTGACCATCTGCGAAAAGCCCAACGTGGTGCGCGAAACTTCGGGCATGATGGAGGAAACCGCTAAGGAAGTGGCCAAGGGATATCCCGGAATCGCGCTCTGGTCGACCAACATCGATGCCCAGTTGATGTGGCTGAACAAGAATCCGGAAGAGTACAACGTGATCGTGGCCTCGAACCTGTTTGGCGACATCTTGTCCGACGCCTTCGCGGGACTGGTCGGCGGTCTGGGCTTTGCGGCCTCCGGCAATATTGGCGACGACGTCGCCGTGTTTGAACCAACCCATGGGTCGGCGCCCAAGTATGCGGAATTGAATCCTCCCATTGTGAATCCCATCGCCATGATTCTTTCCGCCGCCATGATGCTCGATCACATCGGTGAAGGCGCCAAGGCGGACCGCATTCGTAAGGCGATCGCAGAGGTGGTGCAGGAAGGCAAAGTGCGGACCTACGACATGATGCGGATCCCCGGTGGCGCGAAATCCATCGGACAGGGCGCGGCCAGCACGGTCCAGATGGGCGATGCGATTCTGGCGAAGCTGAAGTAGCAAGGACCGCGTGGGGACAGCCGCCCTCGGCTGTCCGGCCGAGCGCAGCTCGGCAGCTCCGGCTCGCGCAAAAACCTCGTCGAGCTTTGCTCGATCGGACAGCCGGGGGCGGCTGTCCCCATAGGGCCTGTGGTGAAATGGCTGTGGTGAAATGACCAATTCCGCGGAAAAAACGGCGGGCATGGGCGAAGCCGGGCACTGCGGCCGCGACGTCCGCTCCGACTTGCACGTGGCCATTGAATCGCGCGACAGCGGCGGACTCGAGATCACCATGCAGTCCCGGGTCGCGCCTTACTATGGCGACTCGATCGCGGCGCAGGCACGGCAGGTGCTGGAAGTGCTGGGCATCAGGCATGCCCGCGTCGAACTTCGCGACGAGGGCGCGCTGCCCTTTGTCATCTCGGCGCGGATCGAAACCGCCGCGCGCCGCGCCGGACTGGGCCTGGGACGCAAGGCGTCTCCGGAAAAGATCGCGCTGCCGGAGCCATCGCCGCGCGACCGCCTGCGCCGCTCCCGCCTGTATCTGCCCGGCTCCGAACCCAAGTACTTCATCAACGCCGCGCTGCACGGCCCCGATGCCATCATTCTCGATCTGGAAGATTCCGTCCATCATGCCGAAAAGGATGCCGCTCGCATTCTTGCCCGCAACACGCTGCGCGCCGTCGATTTCGGCAAGTGCGAGCGCATGGTGCGCATCAATCAGCTGCCCCTGGGCTTGGAAGACCTGGCGGAGATTGTTCCCGAGTCGCCGGACCTGGTGCTGCTCCCCAAGACCGAGCTGCCCGAACAGGTCGCGGAAACCGGCCGCATGATTGACGAACTCAAAGGCCGCTACGGCATCACCCGCCCCATCTGGCTGATGCCGATTCTCGAATCCGCGCTGGGCATTGAAAACGCGTGCGCCATCGCGCAGGTCAGCAAGAATGTGGTCGCGCTTACCATCGGCCTCGAGGACTACACCGCCGACCTGGGCGTGGCCAAGACCGCGGAAGGTCGCGAGTCGCTGTACGCGCGGACGCGCCTGGTCAATGCGGCGCGAGCGCTGGGAGTGCAGGCCATCGATTCCGTTTTCAGCGACGTCGGCGACCTGGATGGCCTGCGGCGCTGGGCCGAGAATTCCCGCGCCCTCGGTTTCGAAGGCATGGGCTGCATCCATCCTGGACAGATCCCGGTGATTCATGCTGCCTTCGCTCCGTCGCCGGCCGAAATTGAAAAAGCGTTGAAGATCGTGGCTGCATTCGAAGACGCACAGCAGCGCGGCTTGGGCGTGGTCAGCCTGGGATCGAAAATGATCGATCCGCCGGTAGTGCAGCGGGCGCAAAAACTGGTGGAACTGGCGAAGCGCATAGGCAAGGCCTGAAGAGACCGTGTAGGGGCGGGTCTCCGACCCGCCCAGGTCGAGCGAAGCTCGACGAGCAGAGGGGAGTTAAGGGAGAGGAATGACTGACCGAGTCGAGCTGGTCCAGAACGCCGCGGGACGCATGGTTCCGACCATGGTCAACGGCAAGCCCCAGATTCCTTACCTCGGTGTCGCCAAATATCAGCCCCGCGGGCGTAGGGCCGCTCCTCCGGTTCGTTCCAGCAAAGACTATCCCGACAACGGCGACAAGCGCGTCCCCGATCTTGAGACCGCGCTGCGCAAGTGCGGACTGCGCGACGGCATGGTGATCTCGAACCATCATCACCTGCGCGATGGCGATCGCGTGGCGCTCATGATGCTGGAAGCCGCCGCAAAAATAGGAGTCAAAGATCTGCTCTGGTTTCCCAGCGCATCGTTTCCCTCGCAAAAAACCGCCATCGACCTGATGCAGTCGGGCGTGATCCATCACATCGAAGGCTCCATGAACGGGCCCCTCGGCGACTACTGTACCCAGGGCAGGATGCGCGGCCTGGGCGTGCTGCGCTCGCATGGCGGGCGCTGGCAGGCCATCCAGGATGGCGAAGTGCACATTGACATCGCGGTCATCGCCGCGCCTGCGGCCGACGCCTTCGGCAACGCCGACGGCTCGCATGGCAAGTCAGCCTGCGGATCTCTCGGCTTTGCCCTGGCCGACTCGACCTACGCCGACAATGTCATCGTGGTCACCGACAACCTGGTTCCGTTCCCCTGCATTCCCTGGCAGATTCAGGGCAACAATGTCGATTACGTGGTGGAAGTCGATTCCATCGGCGATCCGGCCAAGATTGTTTCGGGCACCACCCAGATCACACGCTCGCCCGACCGCCTGCGGGTGGCCGAGTACGTGGCACGCTTCCTGCGTGATGCCGGCATCATGCGCAACGGGTTTTCCTTTCAGGCGGGAGCGGGCGGCATCGCGCTGGCGTTTGTCGACTACCTGCGCCGCATGATGAAAGAAGATGGCGTGAAAGCCCGCTTCGTCCGCGGCGGCTCGACTCGCTATCTGGTGGAAATGTTGCAGGATGGATTGACCGACTACATCCTCGACGGCCAGACCTTTGATCTCGACGCCGTGAAGTCGATCGCAAGCGACCCCCGGCACGTGCCCACATCGCCGTTCACCTCATACAACTACCACGGCAAGGGTTCATTCGCTTCCATGGTGGACGCCGTGGTTCTGGGCGCGACCGAAGTGGACCTGAACTTCAACGGCAACGTGGTCACGCACTCCGATGGCCGCCTGCTGCACGGCATCGGCGGCTGGCAGAATTGCCTGGAGGCGGGATGCACGATTCTCGCAGTGCCGTCCTTCCGCGATCGCATCCCGGTCATCGTGGACGAGGTAACCACGCTGACCGGACCCGGCGAATTGATTGACGTGGTCGTGACCGAGCGCGGCATTGCCATCAATCCGCTGCGTCAGGATTTGCTCGATGCCGTGAAAGATTCGAGCTTGCCGATTCGGCCGTTGCAGGACATCAAAGCCGAAGTAGAACGCATCTGCGGCGGCAAACCGGTCCGACCGAAGCTGGGCGATCGCCCGGTGGCGGTGGTTAAGTGGGTGGATGGAACCGTGCTGGATACGGTCTGGCAGGTGGCTTAGAAACTTCTGCGCCACGGATTCCCGCGGATTTTCACGGATTCAAGTTTTACGAGTTTATCCGTGTTGATCCGCGTGAATCCGTGGCCCGGAATTACTCGTTCTTCATCGCATCAATCAACTGGAAAAGCTGGGTGCGGTCCACGACTTCGACAAAAGGCTTGCCTTGCGTCTTGTTGCTGACCACATAAATCGTGGGCGTGTGATTGATGCCGACACGCTGTCCCGCATTTTTATCTTCGTTGATCGCGGCCGCCAGCTTGCCTTGCGGATCGACCACGAACGGCAGCTCGACTTTGTGTTCGGCGGCGAATTTTTCCGCGAAGCCGCGCAGCGTCGGCGGCGTGATTTCCGGCTGATGCTGAAAGATGTAGTCGCGAAAGTCGCTGCCCAGCTGTTTCGACTGGGAATCAAAGTAACGGGCGATAATGGCCGCATCGAACGACCAGTTGTGCATGGGCAGCGGAAAGTCGTGGACCACAACCGGAATTTTGTAAGTGCGGCCGGCCTCCTCCACCAGGGGAGCGGCGCGGCGGCAGTCGGGACACTGCAGGTCTTCAAACACCACCAGCGCCACCTGCGCACCTTTGGGCGGCCGCAGCGCGGGATCTACGGTCTGGGCCGAAGCCAGGGAAGCGACCAGCAGGAAAGCGAAAGCGAGCACGTGGGTATTCATATTTATTTGGATGCCGGCTCTGTACGTTTTTACTGCACTCTATGGTAACTGATTCCGGAACCGGTTACGAAGCAGGGTTCCGTGACCGCCCATTCATAGCAAACGCAACTGGCGGCGCTCCAGTGCCAGCAACTTCTCCTTGATGGGCAATCCTCCCCCGTAGCCGGTGAGCTTCCCGTTGCTGCCGATCACACGATGACAGGGGATCACGATCGGAATCGGATTCGAGCCATTGGCCAGGCCAACCGCGCGCGACGCGTTCGGATTGCCGATACGGCGAGCCAGCTCGCCATAGGAAATCGTCTCCCCATACGGAATTTCGCACAGGCGATTCCATACGCTCTGCTGGAAAGGCGTGCCTGCCGGCGCGAGCGTGAGATCGAAGGTCTCCAGTTCTCCCGCAAAATAGGCGCGCAGCTGCCGCATGGTTTCGCGTAGCGGTTCCGCATCGTCGTGCCATTGCGGATCGGCTTGGGCGGGCGTCCTTCCATTTACAAAATCTATGCGGCGAAGGCCGCTGTCATCCGAGACCAGCAGCAGCGGCCCCACCGGGCTCTCCATCCGGGTGTAGCAGGTAAGATTCGCCGCCAGGATTGCCATCGCGAGTTACCTTCTTCAGCTGACTCGGAAATGAAACGCGCCGCCCTGGTGCGTGGAGCAACGCTTCAGCGCTGCATTAAGAGGCCATCTCTGAGGCGGCTTTAGCCGCTGAGGCACTGCCCCCTAGATCACCGCAGCCTGCTCGCGCCGCCTGGCCTGAATCTCAATGAAAACATGCACCAGTGAAACCGCCGCCGGAGTAACCCCGGGAATCCGGGAGGCATGTCCCAGCGTCCGCGGGCGGACCCTGATCAGCGTCTCCTGTATCTCGCGGGACAGTCCGCTGACTGAACCATAATCGAACCACTGCGGAATGGCGCGCTGTTCCGCCTTCTTGAGCCGGTCGATGGCTCGCTCCTGCTGGAGAAGATAGCCGGCGTACTTGATTTCGGTCTCGACTGACTTCAGCTCGTTGCGCACCGCCGAAGAAATAGCTACCCCTGATTCCCCCGAATTCACGCCGATTTCTTCCGCTTCAAAAAACTCCGGGACGAGATTGCGCAGCACCGGAAGCAGGCGCTCGATCGTAATCTCCGGGCGCTTCAGCAATTGGGCCAGGCTCTGGCCGACGGCGGAACTGGAGTCGTCGTTCGCTTTTGCCGAGTCTTGCTCGGCCTGACCGGGTCGGAGACCCGGTCGCACACAATCTGTGGCCGCCTCGACTATTTGCTCGAGCATCGAACTCGTCAACTTTGATTTCTCCAGCAGCTGCTTAATGGACTCGTGGCGCTGCTGCTTGACCTGAAAATCATTCCAGGCCGCATCGGAAATCAGGCCCACGCGGCGGCCATGCGGGGTGAGGCGGCGGTCCGCGTTGTCGATCCGCAGATGCAGCCGGAATTCCGCGCGCGAGGTGAACATGCGGTACGGTTCGTTAGTGCCCTTGCTGATCAGGTCATCGATCAGGATCGCGGTATAAGCCTCAGTACGATCGAGGATGAGCGGCGCCTCGCCCTTGACTTGCAACGCCGCATTGATGCCGGCCATCAAGCCCTGGCACGCCGCCTCTTCGTAGCCGCTGGTGCCGTTGATCTGGCCGCCCAGGAACAGGCCGGCAATCTTCTTGGTTTCGAGGGTGCGCTCGAGTTCAGTCGGATCGATGGCGTCGTATTCGATGGCGTACCCCGGCCGCAGCATGTCCGCGTCTTCCAGCCCGGGAATCGACTTCAGAATCTCCATCTGCACTTCCACCGGCAGCGACGTGCTCATGCCGTTGACATAAATCTCGTGCGTATTCAGGCCCTCCGGCTCGAGAAACAGCTGGTGCGTGATCTTGTCGGGAAACTTGACGATCTTGTCTTCGATCGACGGACAGTAGCGCGGCCCGATGGAATGGATTTGCCCGCTGTACATCGGGGAACGGTGAACATTTTCGCGGATGATGCGATGCGTTTCCGGGGTCGTCCACGCAATGTAACAGGGCACCTGCGAATCGTGATGGGCGACTCGCCGGGTGCGAAAGCTGAAAGGGGTCGGGTCGGCATCGCCGGGCTGAAGCTGAAACTTCGACCAGTCGATGCTCCGCCCATCAAGCCGAGGCGGCGTTCCAGTCTTGAGCCGGCAGCCGCGCAGGCCCAGTTGCTTGAGCGCCTCGCCCAGCAGCACGGCGGCCGGCTCCCCGGAACGGCCCGCAGGATATTGCTGTTCGCCGCAGTGGATCAGGCCGTTGAGGAATGTGCCCGTCGTAATAATGACCGCGCCGGCGCCGACGGTACGCCCGTCGCGCAGCCGAATGCCAATGACTCGCTTGCGCTGGTCGTTGGCAAAATCCGCCTGATTGGCTGAGAACTGAGATCCGACGACTGACAACTGCTCTACCACAAACTCCGCAACTTCCGCCTGCTTGATCTTCAAGTTGGGCTGCGATTCCAGCACCTCGCGCATCTTCAGCCGGTACGCCTGCTTGTCGCACTGAGCCCGCGGAGACCATACCGCTGGACCGCGCGAAGTGTTGAGCAAGCGGAACTGGATGCCGACCGCATCGGTGATTTCACCCATGATGCCGCCCAGCGCATCCACTTCGCGCACCAGGTGTCCCTTGGCTATCCCACCCACGGCCGGATTGCAGGACATCTGCGCGATGAGATCGACGTTCAGCGTGTACAGCGCCGTCTTCAGCCCCATGCGCGCGGCCGCCACGGCGGCTTCGCACCCGGCGTGTCCAGCGCCCACCACAACCACATCGAACTGTTCTGTGAAGGAGGGCATGAAACTTCATTCTAACAAGGACCGGCTGGAAGTAATGGAGGACGCCCGGCCTCCACCCAACATGCTAGAACTGCGGCCCTCCCATGTCGGTGAACGAGACTTCCTGCCACCGCGGCGAGGAAAAATACCAGTCGCTGGCGCCGGCTTCGTGGTTGTTGCCGCCGGAGCCGAACGGAACTGTGGGCGAACGCCAGTAGTCCATGCCCATCTGCAACAATGCGCCGCCAGAAATCCTGACCCTGGCGCGCACGGTACAGCCTTCGAGTTTGCCCGGCGGCAAAGCGGCGCGGGGCGACGGGCTCCAGAAATGCCACACCCGGTCAGGACGCTCGCCCACGCGCAACACCACCGCATGGTTGCCGGGATCGTAAGCCACCGGCATGGGATCGTGCGCGTCCGTGCCAAACCACGGCTGGCGCCGGTAAAGCCCTCCCTGCACCCGGGCGCCGTCATCGTTGAGGACCACTTCCCTGCCGTCGATCCGGCAGGACAGCCGGGTCCAGCCGACTTCCACCTGCGCCGATTCGTGGCCCGGCAGCCGCGTGTCCGCAATCGCGATACCCCAGAGCCGCGCCGAATCAAAGCCCTCCGGTGGAGGAACCGGGTTCACGTATCCGGCTTTGTAACTCACTTCATCGGGAATTCGCGGATCATTCGATACCACGAATGCCTTCGGGCTGCTGCTCCGTCCTTGTGGCGTGGTCACAGTGAAACTGGATGTTGGCACCCGGTGCGGAACGATGGCGACCAGCTTCTGCGAAGAGACCGCGGCGAACACTGCCTGGCTTCCCCCGAATAGCACCTCCGAAACCCCCGCCAGGTTCCTGCCGCTGATCTCCACCCGCGTGCCCTCGGGGCCATGGGCCGGCGAAAGAGCGAGGATCTCTGGCGCCGCGGGTTGTGCCCGGGCCTGAAGCGCCGAAAGCGCAAGAAGGACCATAGCCGCCAATCTGCCGATCCCTCTCCTGGTCTGTCGATCGCAGCCTGTCTTCACGAAAATCCCCAATCCGGATTCAGGCTACGCGATGGGCGCGACGCCGTTCTGTGACGGCCATCACAATCGCCATGGTTGCGGGCCGGCGCGGACGCCCGTATATTGAGGGCACACCAAAACTGAGGCCAAATTATGACGACCGCAGAATTCTTCGAGCAACTGGATGCGCGCATCGCGCCGTTCGATCTGCTTTGCCATCCCTTTTACCGGGCCTGGAGCGCCGGTCAGCTGTCGCGCGACGACCTGCGCGAGTATGCGCGGGATTACTACCATCACGTAAACGCCTTCCCCACCTACCTGGCGGAACTCAGCATGCGTCTTGAAGAGGGCGAATTGCGCCGGGCCGTGCTCGCCAACCTGGCCGACGAGAAGGGCTGGAACGATGCGAATCCCGAGCACGCCGAACTCTGGCTCGACTTCGCCGAAGGCATGGGAGCACGCCGCAACCTGCGCGGGCACCAGCCCGTCCCTGAGATCAGGAATCTGATGGCATTCTTCCATAATGTTGCCAGTGAGGGGACACCGGAAGAAGCGCTGGCGGCGTTTTATGCTTACGAATCCCAGGTCCCGCGTGTGGCGACGGAGAAAGGCCGCGGGCTCCGCGAGATGTACGGCGCCGATGAGAGAACTTACGCTTATTTCACCCTGCACAGCACCGCGGATGTGTACCACTCGCGGATCTGGCGGCAGCAACTGGCCAGCCGGCTGGAACAGAATCCGCAGGCCGCCGAGGCAGCTCTGACCGCAGCCGCGCATGCGGCCAAAGCCTTGTGGACCGCGTTGGACGGCATCGAAGCGCGCCGCACCGCGAAGCCCCAGGCCGCCTAGCGGCCAGGGCAGACTCATCGGGCGCGGGAAAATTTCTGGAGAGAATGAAAAAAGTCAGTGACCAGCACAGACCGTGTGGCGACGGGTCGGAGCCTGCCCTGAGCGAAGTCGAAGGGACCCGTCCAGGCCGAGCCCAGCTCGGCTACGGTTTTGCCGACCCAGGCCCACCCCATGAGCCCTGATCAGCAAAAAACGAAGTCAGAAGCCTTGCGCGCCCTGCATCACAACAACATCCTCATCCTGCCCAACGCCTGGGATGTCGCCAGCGCCCGGATCATCCAGCAGGCTGGCGCGAGCGCCGTCGCCACCACCAGCGCCGGCATCGCTTTCACCCTGGGATATCCCGACGGGCAGCGCATTTCGCGCGAAGAAATGCTGGCGGTGGTCGCTCGTATTGCAAAAGCGGTCAAGCTCCCCGTCACCGCCGACGTCGAAGCCGGATACGGCGCACGCCCGGAAGACGCCGCCCGCACCGCCCGCGACGTCCTCACTGCCGGCGCAGTAGGAATGAATCTTGAGGACGGCACAGGGGATCCCCAGCGCCCGCTTCTGGAGCTCGCGCTGCAAGTTGAAAGGGTGCACGCAGTCCGGGAACTGCCCATCGTCCTCAATGCCCGCACCGATGTTTATTTGCTGGAAGTTGGCCCGCCCGAAAAGCGCTACCACGAAGCCCTGCGGCGCCTGGCGGCGTTTCGCGACGCCGGTGCCGACTGCGTCTTCGTCCCCGGCCTGCGCGACGCGGCCACCATCGGACGCCTGGTGAAAGACTTGCAGTGTCCGGTAAACATCCTCGCCGGCCCAGGATCCCCGTCCATACCGGAACTGCAGAAGCTGGGCGTAGCCCGAGTCAGCATAGGATCGGCAGCCATGCGCGCAACCCTTGGCCTCGTGCGACAAATCGCGGCAGAACTCAAGAGCGCCGGAACCTACACCACCCTCGAAGGCGGCATCCCTTTCGCCGACGTAAACCGCATGATGGAATGACCGACCAAGTAACTTGACGGGACTCGGGGTACTTGCCATACTGAGCAGCCTCGCCGGCATCCCCAACCGCGCGTGGTTCGTTTGCACCTGACGCACACCCTTATGATTGCTGAGGGCAACGAAGTTTCTCCCTACCGGTCGCGTCCCTATTCCTGGCTATCTCTAATCGTCTTTCTTTTGCTGCTGCTGGTGACGGCGTGCGGAGGGGGAGGATCGAGTTCAAGCGGTGGTGTAGGGGACGGTGGAGGAGGGGGAGGCGGTGGGGCTGGAGGGGGAAGCGGGGGCGGTGGAAATGGGGGCGGCGGAAACGGCGCCTTTGCCGCCGGTCGGACCAGGTATGTGCGAACCGATGCGACCACCGAGTACTATCAGTGGGTTAACTCGCACTGGATCATTTACAACCCGATCACAAACTACTTTTACGTCGCTGATCCTGGCTCGAACCACGTGATGGTCTTGGATGCAGCATCAGAGACTTTTCTGGGGGCAATCAGTGTCCCTGGGGCATATTCGATTGACGACACCCCTGATCACAAAACTCTTTACGTGGGGACGGCCCTCGGCGACCTGTACACCGTAGATCCTGTCTCCATGAGGGTTACGCACCGGTATGTCGGATCTCAGATTGGGCCTTCCGGCTACTTCACTGATTCTGCCCTCGTCCTGGCTGACGGCCGGCTCGCGCTTTTGGGCGGGACCGGCGGCGTGTCTCTCGATGGCTCTCTGGATTTTGCCATTTGGAACCCAGCCGATAATTCCCTGGCAATAACCAACTGTGGGTCCTTCACCGGCAACATTGGCGGCTTTTCGCGCTCGCCAGATCGTAGCAAGATCATTTTGGGCAGCGTTGATAGCGGGCCGCTTTGCAAAGTGGATGAATCGACGGGGCAAAGTAGCACCTTTGGACCTGGCGGTTTTCCCGCGGTGAATTTTCGATTGTCTCCGAACGGAAAGTACATCGTCGTGCCCGCAAACACCCTCACTCTGACCAACACCTCGTATGCCTATGTTTACGACGCTGCGACATTAAACCTGGTCACACAGATCTTGGTGAGCGGCAACACCTCTACCGCGGCCGGGTTCGCAATAAGCGCGGATTCCAAGACACTGTTCGTCCCCAACGACTGGATCATCTACGCCTACGATTTGTCGACCGGTCAACAGGTGGGCTGGCTTCCAAATATGAATGTCCCGGTCACCAGTGGAGGAGGAGCGTGGGGCCCGATTGAGAATCCGAACCTCCAGGCAGCGGATGGTACGGGCCTGCTGGTGGGACCGATGGAGGAAGGCGTCGGGTTCATTGACACAACTGCGATGCGGACTGGCGCTGTGGGATCTCAGTTCCCGAACGGATACCTGAATCCTGCAACTGGACCGACGTCCGGAGGCACGCCAGTGAAGGTAACCGAGCCCGCGTCTTTTGGCACGCTCAGCAGCGTGTACTTCGGCCGTCAAGCGGCTACCCATGTGTCCGGAGTCTCGGGGCCGAATACGTTCGGAAATTTCGGTTCACTCTCAGCTACCTCTCCTTCGAGTACCGCAGGGCCTGCAGATATTTATGCGTTCACCGCCGACGGTGGCATGCAGCTCATTCCCGAGGGCTTCAGCTATGGCCCGACAATTCTCCAGGTGACCCCCACCATGTCGACAGCTGAGGGCGGAGGGACGGGAGTTATCTACGGGTATGGTTTTGGTCCCGTGGGTTCCGGTGTAGAAGGCCCCTTGCCGCAAATTGCGCGCGTCGCCGGCAGCGGCATTCCGTCCTCCTTGCAGGTGAGCGTGGGCGGCAATCCGGTACCGATCACCGGCTTCGCACCGTATGCCTATCCCTTACAGAACCCGCCCTTCCCCCTCCAGGCCATCGCCTACACCATCCCCTCCGGCACCGCGGCCGCGGATGTGGCTGTTACCAGTATCAGCGGCAGCGCCACCGCCCATGCCGCATTGACCTACTTGCCGGCGATTCAGCAATTCGCGTTGCCGGGTTCGAACCTGGCACAGGGCATCTACGACCGGTACACCGATCTCTATTACTTCACAGACACCAGCCAGATTCAGGTCTTCTCTAAAGCTCTAGGCTCGTGGCAGTCTGCCATCAACATCCCGGCGCCCCAGGGAACGACGCAGAGGCTGTGGGGAATCGCTCTATCCCCCGACGGCAGCAAAATGGCTGTCTCCGACGCCAGTGCCGGCGCCATCTACGTCTTAGATCCGGCGCATCCCGCTGCCATCAAGACCTTCATCGTCGGTTCTTTGTCCCCCTTCACGGTCAACCCATGCGGGCTCGCTATCAGCGATGCCGGGAACGTCTATTACATGGTTACGGTGCTGGGACAGGGGGGCGGAGCCGACCAGTTCTTTAAGCTGAATACAAACACCGGAGCAATTTTCAACTATGGCATCAACGGTCCTGGATTGGGTTCACAAGATGCCTACCTGCGAAATGCCATCAGTTCTGACAACAGTCGCGTTTTTTATAACGAGGATGGCTTCGTCTTCTATGTAGATACCGCCACCGACAAGTGGGTTCCGGCTTCGCTGGACCCAGGATGCTGCTACGGAGATTATGAATTAACTCTTTCAGCTACAGGGGCTCAATTTGAGGCGACTGGCTTCCTATACGATTACAGCCTCAACGGCGAGTCGTATTATGCGCTCAACGATCGTGAGGTGATGAACATTGCGTATGTCTACGGCGCTAAATTAAGCGCCGACGGCAGCCTGTTGTTTCAGCCCACTTCCAATGGCATTGACGTGTTAGACGGCAGACTGGGAAACCTGTTGAACCGCATCGCTCTGCCGGTGTCTCTCTCCCCCAACTACGATGCGCTCGTCGCGGACGGCAAAGACAACGTCCTGATGGCAATCACAGGAAGCGGTGACGGAATCGCCATCATCGACCTATCCGCGATCAAGGAACCACTGCCCTTGACGTATGCGACCGGCCTGGGTTCTAAGGCCGATCGCATTGCCAGTTGGAGTCTCCTGGGCCCAGATTCCAGCAGGCGGACTCAGGCGGGTAAACCAGCCAGCAGGTTCGCCCCGCCCGGTCGCAGAGTTCCCCATATCACGAAACCGCGGTAAGTAAATGGAAGCCCAGGTTGTCTCACCTGGGGAATACGGACTCCATAGCGTCGAATCCCGCACTGGGTAAACCACTAACCCCCAGATGTACTATGTTCCCGTGCGCACCCTGCCGCAGAGCGTCCTCGACTATATCCGTCGCGAGGAGCTTCTCCACGCCGGAGACCGCGTGGGTGTCGCCGTTTCCGGCGGAGCCGATTCCGTGGCCCTTCTGCAAATCATGCTCGAGTTGCGTCCGGAACTCGGCATCGTCCTCTCTGCCGTCCATTTCAATCATCAGCTACGGGGAGAAGAATCCGACGCCGACCAGCAGTTCGTCACCCAGTTAGCCCACCGGCACCAGCTGGAATTGTTAGCCGGCACAGGCGATGTCGCGGCCCACGCCCGCAGCCACCACCTCAGCACCGAGGCCGCTGCCCGCCAGCTTCGCTACCGATATTTCCGCCAGTTGTTCGCGGAGAACAAGCTGAACCGCATTGCCACCGGTCATACTCTGGACGATCAGGCTGAAACCGTTCTGCTTCGAGTCGTCCGCGGGGCTGGCACCCGCGGCTTGGCTGGGATTTATCCCCGGCTGTCATTCGACGCTTCTGATTTTTCCGTCATCCGGCCCCTGCTGAAGACCCGGCGCAAACTTTTGGAAAGCTATCTGCAGGAAATCGGACAGGACTGGCGCGAGGACTCCAGCAACCGCGATCTTCGCCACGCCCGCAACCGGGTGCGGCATGGGATCGTGCCCCGGCTCGAACGCACCCTGAACCCGGCAGTGCGGGAAACTCTGGGGGAAACAGCCGACATTGCGCGCTCGGAAGAAGAGTACTGGCAGGAGGAAGTTTCACGAGCACTGCCGGAGGTATGGCAAGCCGAGCGCCGTACCCTCAAGCCGGACGCCCTGGCGGCGTTGCCTCTGGCCCTGCGGCGACGCGTGGTCCGGGCAGCGGCGGAGTCCCTCGGACTGAATCTGGAGTTCCGCCACGTGGCAGAGATTCTCGATCTCGACCAGCCCGGCCCCAGGTCCGCCATGTTGCCCGGCGGGTGGCTTCTTTCCGCGAGCACTGATGGTTTGAAGTTCGACCTGCCCAGCCCGCCCAGGTCCGATTATGCCTATGTCCTCACCGTGCCCGGCGCGATTCATGTCCCTGAAGCTGGAGCATGTTTTCAGGCGACGCTGGTTCCGGCCAGCGCATCCTCAGGTTATAATCCCGACCACATGCTCGACCCTGCATTGCTGCAGCCGGAATTGACCGTGCGTAACTGGCGCGCGGGCGACCGTTATTGGCCGGCCCACACCAAGTCTCCGAAAAAGATCAAGGAACTGCTGCAGGAGCGGAAGCTTTCCGGAGCAGAACGCCAGCTCTGGCCGGTAGCGGTCAGCGGGCAGGAGATCGTATGGCTCCGCGGCTTCCCCACGCCGGCGCGATTGCGTCCCAACCATGGCGCCCGCCAGGCCCTGCTGATTCGCGAGTTGCCCGGTCTGGAGGACGTCCGGCATGAATGAGACCGCAAAACCGCTCCGCACCGTGATCTCCGCCGAACAGATTCAGAAGCGGGTGCGCGAGATGGGCCGCCAGATTTCCGACGACTACCGCGGCCAGTCCATCCACCTGCTGGCCCTGCTGGAAAACGGCTTCATCTTTATGGCTGACCTGGCACGGGCGCTCGAAGTTCCGGTGATCTGCCAGTTCATCAAGCCCAAGTATCAACTCCACGGGGAGGATGGCTCGGGCGGGGTACTGGAGATTTTCTTCAGCCACCAGCCCGACATTCGCGGCCAGAACCTGCTCGTGGTCGAGGGCCTGGTACATTCCGGAATCACCACCGAGTTCCTGATGAGCGACCTGAAAGCGCGCGGCGCCGCCTCGGTCAAACTGGCAACCCTGCTCGACCGGCAATCGGCCCGCCGGGTCCAGTTGCAGCCCGACTATTTCGGCTTTCTGGTCGATGAGGCCTTCCTGGTGGGTTACGGGTTGGGTTCGCCCGAGCAAACCAACCGGAATCTGCCCTTTATTGGCGCGGCAAGTTGAAGCCAACCCGTGACTTAAGTCATCCGCAGAACGCCGACCTTTTTCTCCTGGGAACGGTTAGAATAAAGGTTTGCGATGTCCAATCCAAAACCTGGGGCGGGGCATCTAACTTAGGTGCAGCGAGCTGCCAGGGTTTGGCGTGCGCGTGATTCTCTCAGGAGTGTTCGGTGAATTCTACAGTCAAGACGGTGGTTTTCTGGTTGGTGATCGTACTTTCGGCCTTTCTGCTGTGGCAAGTCATGAAAGCCGGGAGTGCGGGTCAAAAAGACGCTGACGTCAATTTTTCCAAGTTCCTGACCGATGTGGACCAGGGCAATGTAAAAGACGTCACCATCACGGGCCAGGAAGTGCGCGGACACTATCGCAACGATAATTCCGCGTTTCACACCACCGCCCCGGCCAACTATCCCGACATGATCAAGACCCTGCGTGATAAGGACGTCGCCATGACCGTCCGCGACATCACGACTGGCAGCTGGCCTCTGCAGTTGCTGGGCACCTGGGCCCCCCTGATCCTGCTCGCAGCCCTGTGGTTCTTCATGATCCGGCAGATGCAGACCGGCGGCAACAAAGCGTTGTCTTTCGGCAAGAGCCGCGCCCGGTTGCTTTCCATGCAGCAGAAAAAGGTCACGTTTAAGGATGTGGCCGGGGTCGATGAAGCCAAGGAAGAACTGAAAGAAATCATCGAATTCCTGCGCGAAGCGCAAAAGTTCCAGAAGCTGGGCGGACGCATCCCGAAAGGCGTGCTGCTGGTCGGACCTCCGGGAACCGGCAAGACCCTGCTGGCACGGGCCGTCGCCGGCGAAGCCAATGTTCCGTTCTTCTCCATCTCCGGTTCCGACTTCGTCGAAATGTTCGTCGGCGTGGGCGCCAGCCGGGTTCGCGACCTGTTCGAGCAGGGCAAGAAGAACGCTCCCTGCATCATCTTTATTGACGAGATTGACGCCGTCGGACGCCATCGCGGCGCCGGCCTGGGCGGCGGTCACGACGAGCGCGAGCAGACCCTCAATCAACTGCTGGTTGAAATGGACGGTTTCGAGTCCAACGAAGGCGTCATCCTGATGGCCGCCACCAATCGCCCTGACGTCCTGGATCCGGCGCTCCTCCGGCCCGGACGCTTCGATCGCCGGGTCGTGGTCAGCCGTCCCGATGTGCGCGGCCGCGAAGAAATCCTGCGCGTGCATACCCGCAAGATTCCTTTGGCCGACGATGTTGATCTCTTCGTGCTGGGCCGCGGCACCCCGGGCTTCTCCGGCGCCGACCTGGCCAACATGGTGAACGAAGCGGCCCTGGCGGCGGCGCGTCAGAACCGCAAAGCTGTGCTGATGTACGACTTCGAACTGGCCAAGGACAAAGTCCTGATGGGCGTGGAACGCAAGTCCATGCTGCTGTCAGACGAGGAAAAGAAGAACACCGCCTATCACGAAGCCGGCCATGCGCTGGTGGCGGCGCTGTTGCCGCACTCCGATCCGCTGCACAAGGTGACCATCATTCCGCGTGGAATGGCTCTCGGCGTCACCATGCAGTTACCTACCGACGACCGGCACAACTACTACAAGAACTATCTCGAGACTTCGATTGCCATCCTGATGGGCGGCCGCCTGGCGGAAGAGATGTTCCTGAATTCGATGAGCACCGGCGCCGGCAACGACATCGAACGCGCCACCGAACTCGCCCGCAAGATGGTTTGCGAGTGGGGCATGAGCGACCTGGGCCCGCTCACCTTCGGCAAAAAGGAAGAGCAGATCTTCCTGGGCCGCGAAATCGCCCAGCATCGCGACTACAGCGAAGCCACCGCGGTCAAGATCGACGCCGAAGTGCAGAAGCTGGTCAAGCGCGGTTATGACACCTCCAAGGACCTGCTCCAGGCCAATCGCGAAGTGCTGGTCCGGATCGCGGTAGCGCTGATCGAGCGCGAAGTACTCGACGCAAGTCAGATCAAAATGATCATCGACGGTCAGGAACTGCCGAAGATCGTTCCTCCGCCCAAGCCCGACGACGGAGTACAACAGGTCATCAAGCCCGACCTGCAGCCCGGACGCGCCAAAGGCGGCGAACGGCCGGCACCAGCGTAGAGCGGACGTCAGACCCCAGCCAGGGCGGCCAAAAGCCGCCCTTTCTCTTTGCGGCAAACCACCTTCCCCTCACTGTCATCCTGAGCGGAGTGGCCGCTTCGCGCAGCAAAGCAGCCACGCAGTCGAAGGACCCCTATAGGCTGCACCGAAACGCACTCTCCGCTCCCAGCCTTTCAAGATAGTAGGGGCCCTTCGACTCCACCGAGCCATTTCGCACTCCGTGATTCTTGCTTGTGGAAATTTTTGCCGCGGACGCTTTCGTGGGCGCGCGACTACGGTCCGGCCGAGATGCTCGGCCTCGCTCCAGTGGCGACTCTTAACGCATTTTCCGGCGGCGCAGCATCTTCAAAATTTGCCGCTGACAGATTTTCAAATTGCACAATTATTTGGGATTGACCGCGCCGCTGATCACGCGTAGATTCGTTTTCACCTTCACAGAAAATCCAGCCAAAGAAAAATGTGTTTTTGCTCCAACCAATCCCCAGTGATATTCCCTCCCCCAAGGGTGGAATAAAGTGAGGAAAGTAGAAAACGAATGGCAAGTCTATCGCACGCGATTTCTGATTCGGGCCAGGCAGCTCACCGGTCCCCTGGAGTTCCGGGATGCGCTCGGACGTGAACATCGCGGGCAAAAAGGCGATTATCTTGTAGAGTCCTCCGACGGCACGCAAAGAATCGCGCCCCGTGAAATTTTTGAGGATGTCTACGTAGCCATGGGTCCCGCCGTTGAGAAGTGGCCCCTGCTGGACAGACGAAATTTTTCTCTTTCAGATCTGAAACGCCGGACTTCGGCCCGAGCCGAGATGCTGGCGTGAGCGGCCCGGAAATTTTGGACCGCGACCTGGCAGGCCACGGAAAACTCGAACAATGGCAAATCCGGAGGTGGCACGGCGGCAACGTGCCACCTGAACTTTCGACCCAGACATCGCCTTGTGGAAAAACCGGGCGAGGGGGCAGCATCCCACTTGCTAAGACTGAGATACAATATATAGGGATACCCTCTTGACAGCCCCAACATACGGGCGTACTGTTTGCATCCCATAAGGCTTCAAACGCCGCCGAAACAAAGGCGGGTTGATGCTTGGTAAGAGCAAGAAAACAAAGGGTCGGTGCTCAGGGCTCGAGGTGACCGTGCACCGTCCTGCCAAACGAATGAGGTGAACCCGTGGTTGGGCGGGTTCGTGGTGCGGTGGCCGTTCCCTCGTCCCTGTAATTGATGGCAGAACTCCTCCCGAGGGAGCGACGACAGTTGACAAGCCAGGCTGTGGAAAATGCCTCGAAAGAGGGCTCGTAATCCCTTTCGTTCGAGGTGGGAAACTGAGGTTGGAATGGAAGCATTGGAGCGCATGGTCAGCGAGTCGTTCACCCGAAATGGGGTGGCGCCGGAATTCGACTATCGCCGCGTGGAATGGTCCCGATGGTTCCGCTGCGCCGACAGTTTCAGCCTGGTGCTGATGTCCAGCAAGCCGGGAATCTTCGCCTTGGGCGAAGAACTCGTGGCCACGGGAGGCAAACGCATCCTGGGCCTGTTTCAAGTCTCCGAAACTGACGACCTGGGCATGGCCCTTGGCCGCATGTTTCTGCCCGGCAGTCCGCAGCGTGAACGCCTGTCCGCCGGCCGCTGCTTCGCCCGCTACGCGGTAATCGAAGACGCGGCCCAACGGCATGCCGCTTGCGCCGCTTTGCAGCATTGGATGTCGGCAACCGCCTCCGGCAATCCCGAATCCGAACTGGGAACAGAGAACTGAAGACTAGAAACTGGTTTTAAATAGGCTTTACGCGATACTGGAAATTAGAGATCAAGGTTGAGATACAGAATCCCGAGGAAAGAAGATACAGAAATGGCAGAGGTAAAAGCAGGAGCCCCCGTAACCTCCGAGACCAGCGCGGCCCCGGTAAGCATCGCCACCCCCAGCAAGAAAGCCCCGGGCCTCACCTTCCGCCGCTTCTTCACCAAGGCCGGCGTGTCTCCTTACGACGAAATCGAATGGGAGAAGCGCACCGCGCTGATTACCGACGCCAAGGGTAACCCGATCTTCGAGCAGAAGGATGTCGAGGTTCCCAAGGACTGGTCGGTGACCGCCACCAATATCGTGGCCAGTAAATATCTGCACGGAACGCTGGGCACGCCCGAGCGCGAGAGTGGTGTTCGCGCCTTGGTGACGCGCGTCGCCGAGACCATCCGCGACTGGGGAATGTCGCAGGGCTATTTCAAGACGCCGGAAGACGGCGCAACTTTCCACGACGAGCTGTCGCACATCCTGCTGCGCCAGTACGCCGCTTTCAACTCGCCGGTCTGGTTCAACGTTGGCTGCGACCGCATCGAGCCCGACTCCGACGCCCAGAACTGGCATTGGAATCCCGCCAGCGCCCGCGTCGAGTTTGGCGTCACCGGCTACAAGACGCCGCAGTGCTCCGCCTGCTTCATCAATTCAGTGAAGGACTCGCTCGATTCCATCCTCACTCTGGCCAAGACCGAAGGCATGCTCTTCAAGTGGGGATCGGGCACGGGCACGAACCTTTCGTCGCTCCGGTCTTCCACGGAGGGCCTGAGCGGCGGCGGCACTGCCAGCGGTCCGCTCAGCTTCATGAAAGGCTTTGACGCCTTTGCCGGCGTCATCAAGTCCGGCGGCAAGACTCGCCGCGCCGCCAAGATGGTCATCCTCAACATCGACCACCCGGATATCGTCGACTTCATCGAGTGCAAATCGAAAGAAGAGGCCAAGGCCCACGCCCTGATCGCTTCGGGATACGACGGTTCGTCGCCCGATTCCGATGCCTACTCATCCATCTTCTTCCAGAACGCCAACAACTCCGTCCGCGTGACCGATGACTTCATGTACTCCGTCCTGCGCGACAACGGCTTCACCACCCGCGCCGTCCGCGACGGACGCCCCATGCAGAACTTCAAAGCTAAAGACCTGCTCTACCGGATCTCCGACGCCACCTGGCGCTGCGGCGATCCCGGCATGCAGTACGACACCACGGTCAACCGCTGGCACACCTCGAAAAACACCGCCCGCATCAACGCCAGCAATCCCTGCTCGGAGTACATGTTCCTCGACGACTCCGCCTGCAACCTGGCTAGCCTGAACCTGTTGAAGTTCGCGCCCAACGGCACCTTCGACGTCGAAGCCTATCGCCACGCCGTCGACATTCTGATCACCGCGCAGGAAATTCTGGTCGACAACGCCGGATACCCCACGCAGT
>Ga0187824_10000008_pt1 | contig 30793 bp, 22 predicted proteins | sample NC_wetland_sal_i_13_FD_132437 | JGI IMG/M metagenome (GOLD analysis project Ga0187824, IMG submission 132437) | Wetland sediment microbial communities from Neuse River Estuary, North Carolina, USA - SourceSoil_4 | ecosystem: Environmental > Aquatic > Freshwater > Wetlands > Sediment | place... | reverse complement strand
CAGCACCAAAAGATGCCCTCAGAGACCGGCTTTCCCGGTCCAGCGAAATCAACATAACTGTGACCGGCAGAAAGTCAGGACGCGCCATCTCGAACCCGATCTGGTTCGCATTCGAAAAGGATGAAGACAAGCTCTATCTCCTGCCGGTGCACGGGTCCGATACGCAGTGGTACAAGAACGTGCTGAAAAACCCGTCGATTCGGATCGATGCGCGCGGCGCCCAAGGTGAGTTTCAGGCTGTTCCCATCACCGATGCCGCGCGAGTCTCTTCTGTCGTCAATAAATTCCGTGAAAAATACGGGGCGGGCGAAGTGAAGAAGTACTATTCAAAGCTCGACGTTGCCGTTCTCGCTCGGGCGCAATGAGGCACCCTAATGATTGGCAGAAAGGATATTCTGGACGGCGTGAGGAGCAACGGCAAAGCCGCGTCTCTGCGGCAGGCAGGTAACGGGCTGCATCCAAATAAACCAGACACATCCAGGCTGGCCCGCCTCATAGCCGCCTACGCCCCGCACGACGGCAGTTTCGATCTCGGCATTCCTGGCTTGCATGCCAGCCGTTTTTCCCGGGTCAGCAAGGAGTGCGTGCATGCGCTCAGTGTGTCGTCTTTGTGCATCGTCCCGCAGGGAGCTAAGACCGTCATCGTAGGGGACGAGGTGTATGAGTACAACGCGTCGCGCATGATCGTGTTCTCGGTCGCTCTGCCGGTTGCGGCCCAGGTGACGCGAGCCAGCCAGTCCGAGCCTTATCTTTCTATACGTCTCGACCTCGACCCGCACAAGATTGCCGAGCTGGTCTTAAAAGTTTTTCCTCACGGGCTGCCGCCGGTGCAAGAACGAAGGGCGGTTTACCTTACCGCGGCCGACGCAGGCATCGTGAACGCCGCGACCAGGCTGATGGAATGCCTGGCGCAGCCGGGCGACGCTGAACTACTAGCCCCGCTTGTGATGGATGAAATTCTGATCCGGCTGCTGCGCAGCGAGATTGGTGTCCGCGTCGCTCAAATGGGCTTCGCCGAGTCCAGCGTGCACCGGGTGGCAAAGGCGATTTCCTGGCTGCGAGACAACTTCTCCCAACCCATGAAGGTCGAGGCTCTGGCCGAAATGGTGCACATGAGCGTTTCCTCTTTTCATGAGCACTTTAAGTCCGTCACTTCGATGAGCCCGCTGCACTACCAAAAAGTGCTGCGCCTGCAGGAGGCGAGGCGTCTGATGTTGTCCACCATGATGGACGCCGGGGCTGCGAGTGAGCGCGTCGGCTATCTCAGCCCATCGCAGTTCAGCCGGGAATACAGCCGCTTCTACGGGAGCGCGCCGGCAAGGGACATCGCCAGATTGCGTCAGGATACCCGACTCTGGGCGTGACCTGAATCGAGGGGACAAGATGACGGAACTCGCGGGCTGGGAGAATTTCTATGTAATCGTCGGATCGTCTGCCGGCGCGCTGATTGGATTGCAGTTCGTGGTCATCACCCTCATTTCCGATATGCCTCTCGCGCCCAATCAGGCGCAGGCCGGCGCGGCGTTTGCGACGCCCACCATCGTTCATTTCTCGGCCGTGCTGCTGCTGGCCGCCATCGTAAGCGCTCCCTGGCGCGGGACGGGCAGCGCCGCAGCTCTTTTTGCCCTGCTCGGCCTGACCGGGATCGTCTACCAGGTTATCGTGGTTCGGCGCATGCGAATGCAATCCGTGTACTCTCCTCAGTTTGAGGATTGGTTGTTTCATGTTCTTCTGCCCTTCGCGGCCTACGGAACGCTGGCGGCATCGGCTTATGCGGCACGCCGCGACGCCCATGGCGCCATGTTCGGCGTTGCCGCGGCGGCGCTTCTGCTGCTGTTCATCGGCATTCATAACGCCTGGGATGCGGTGACCTACCATGTTTTTGTGAGCCGGCCGCGCAAAAAAAGCTGAGCGGCAGCGCAGCCTAATTCCCGCCTCGGATAGCCGGCAGAATCCGTTAGAATCCATAGCGCGAACGGGGCGGGGCCGAGGAGCGTTGTCCGTGGACCGCATCCGTGTACCGCGCCATCGTGCGTCGGAAAATACTTTCGCCGCCGTTTCCATTACCATTTCAATCAGAGGAGATACATGACACTTCGGTGGATATTCGGCTCACTGCTCGCCATCACGCAATTGATCTCGGCCCATCCCGGTTTGGGGCAGTCCGCAGCCCCACAAACGTCTTCCCGGCTTGCGGGATACAGTTCGCAAAGCGCGCCGCCGGAGATCGACTGGGAGAAGAAATTTCAAAGCGGCATTTCGCCGGAAAACATTCGTGAGAACATGCGCCGCTTGAGCGCCCGCCCCCATCATGTGGGATCGCCGTACGACAAGGACAACGCCGAATGGATTCTTTCGAAGTTCAAGGAATGGGGATTCGACGCGAAGATTGAAACTTTCAATGTGCTGTTTCCCACTCCCAAAGTTCGCCTGGTCGAAATGCTGCAGCCGACCCGGTTTCAGGCCCGGATGCAGGAACCGGTCGTGCCTTCCGACCCCACCAGTAACCAGACCGCCGAACAGCTGCCCACCTACAATGCGTATTCGATCGACGGAGACGTTACGGCGCCGCTGGTGTATGTCAATTACGGCAATCGCGAAGATTATGAGCAACTGGACCGCCTGGGAATTTCGGTCAAAGGCGCAATCGTGATTTCCCGCTACGGAGACGGCTGGCGCGGCATCAAGCCGAAGGTGGCAGCGGAACACGGAGCGATCGGGTGCATCATCTATTCGGATCCAAGAGGTGACGGGTTCTATAAAGGCGACGACTATCCCTCCGGCGGCTGGCGGCCGCGAGAAGGGGTGCAACGAGGCAGTGTGATGGACACCGACTATCCCGGCGATCCTCTGACACCGGGGGTGGCTGCGACGGCGGATGCCAAACGGCTTTCGATCCAGGAAGCGAAGACGATCACTAAGATTCCGGTGCTTCCGATTTCCTATGCGGATGCGCTGCCGCTGCTCTCGGCGCTGAAGGGTCCGGTAGCTCCGGAAAGTTGGCGCGGAGCGCTAGCCATCACGTACCACATCGGCCCCGGGCCGGCGCAGGTGCATCTCAAAGTCGCATCCAGCTGGGACATCAAGCCGATCTACGACGTTATCGGCACTCTGGCTGGCTCGGATGGCGGCCAAGAGTGGGTATTGCGCGGTAATCATCATGACGCCTGGGTCAACGGCGCCGACGATCCCATTTCCGGCCAGGCCGCCATGCTCGAAGAAGCGCGCATGCTGGGCGAACTGCATCGCCAGGGTTGGACTCCCAGGCGCAGCATTATCTATTGCGCATGGGATGGAGAAGAACCCGGACTGCTGGGATCCGTCGAATGGGTCGAAGATCACTTGGACGAGCTGAAGACGCACGCCGTCGCCTACATCAATTCCGATGGCAACGAGCGAGGCTTTCTGTTTCCCGGGGGTACGCAGGATTTGCAGAGCTTCATCAGCGGCGTGGCTCGCGATATACAGGACCCGGAAACTCACACCACCGTGTTTCAACGCTCGCATCTGGCCAGCATTGCCAAGGCAAAAGACGCGGAGGAGCGCAACGCCGTCCGCAAAAGTGGCGACCTTCTGGTCAAGGCCCTGGGCGACGGATCGGACTACACCGCGTTTCAGGATTTCGCCGGCATCTCGACTTTGAGCGTTGAGTTTGGCGGCGAGGACGATGGCGACCAGTATCATTCCATCTACGACGATTTCTACTGGTACACGCATTTCGCCGATACCGATTTCTCCTACGGCCGCGCCCTGGCACAAACCGCAGGCACGGCGATGATGCGCCTGGCGGGCGCCGACCTGATCCCCGTCGATTACTCTCCTCAGGCCGAGGCCATTGCGAAATACGAAGCCGAGTTGGAGAAGCTGCTCAAAGACAAGCAGGACGAATTCACCGAACGCAATCTGGAGCTGCAGGAAGGCATCTTTACCGCGACCGCGGATCCCCGCAAGCCTTCGGTGCCGCCTGCCGCCGAGATCGTGCCGCCGTACATGAATTTTGCGCCCATGAAGAATGCGATTGACCTGCTCAAGAAGAGTTCCGAACGATATTCGAAAGCGCTGTCGGACTGGCAGGCCAAAGGTTCGCCCGCTCTTCCCCAGCAGTCGCTGCAACAGTTGAACGCGGATGTGCTGAAAATCTCCCGTCTGTTCCTGAATGAAAAGGGTCTTCCGGAACGGCCCTGGTTCAAGAACCAGATTTACGCGCCCGGCGCCTACACGGGTTACGGGGCCAAGCCAATCGCGGCCGTCCGGGAATACATGGATGAGAAGAAGTGGAAGGAAGCCGACGGCCAGATTCCGCAGGTCGCGCAGGTGATCCAGAACGCCGCCGCGGGGATCGGCAAGGCCGCGGACGAACTGGAGAATGTAGTGGCGCAGTCACATTGAGGCCGGGGACGCCAGCCTCCACCGAGGATATTGACGGATGATCGTGAACTTCGCCGAGCGCGCGCACAACCACAACTGGGCCCTCGACCCAGTGACGCGGTCCCTGCTCGACACCGACTTCTACAAGCTGCTCATGCTGCAGTTCATCTGGAAGCACTATCCCAAAACGCCGGTGTCGTTTTCGCTGCTGAACCGCACTTCGTCGGTGCGGCTGGCCGACATGTTTCCGCCCGAAGAGTTGACCGCGCAGCTGGAACACGTCCGCCGTCTGCGGTTTCGAAAGTCGGAACTGGTGTGGCTGGCGGGCAACACGTTCTACGGTCAACGGGGGATTTTTGAACCCGCATTCCTGGCCTGGCTGGAGCGTGATTTCAGACTGTCGGACTACAAGCTCTCGGTCAAGGACGGCCAGTTTGAGCTGTCCTTCGAAGGCCTGTGGACCGATACCACGATGTGGGAACTCTATGCCCTTGCGGTCATCGACGAACTGAAGACCCGGGCCGGCCTGAAAAAGCTGAGCGAGTTCGGCCTCGATATCCTCTACGCCAGGGCGAAGACGAAACTGTGGGGCAAGATCGAACAGTTGATCGGCGTCCCCGATCTGCACGTCGCGGATTTCGGGACCCGCCGCCGGCATAGTTTTCTTTGGCAGGAATATGTGGTGGAAGCGATGGCATCGAACCTGGGAACCGCTTTTACCGGAACTTCGAACGCCTTCCTGGCGCACAAGCACGATCTGGAAGCGATTGGCACGAACGCGCACGAAATACCCATGGTCCTGGCGGCGCTGGCTCCGGACGATCGGGTGCTGAGAGCGTCCCAGTACCGCGTGCTCGAAATGTGGCAGAGTACCTACCAGGGCGAGCTGCTCATCATGCTGCCGGACACGTTTGGAACCACCCAGTTTCTGAAAGACGCGCCGGACTGGGCGGCGGACTGGACCGGGCAGCGGGTCGACAGCAAGAATCCGTATGTCGCGGGCGACGAGTATATCGACTGGCTGAAAGCGCGGGGGCGGGACCCGCACAACAAGCTGATCATTGCCTCCGACACGCTGGACGTCGATGAAATCCTCGGCCTGCATGCCTATTTCGGTGGGACGCTGGGCAGCGGCACGACAGCCAAGGATTTTCGCAGCGCGGCCGATTTCTTAGACCGCAAGAAGTGGACGCCTGGGAGGCGAGCGCGGTTCAGCGCCGGCTGGGGCACGCTGCTTACAAACGATTTTCGCGGTTGCGATCCCGCCGGCGGCAGCGGCTTCGATCCGGTCAGCCTGATCTGCAAGGTCACCGAGGCCGACGGTCGGCCAGCGGTAAAACTTTCCGACAACTACTCCAAGGCCCTGGGACCACCTTCCGAAATCGAACGCTACCGGCGCGTATTCGGCACTGCCGGAGTCAGCAACGCCCCGGTAATCGCATAGTCGCTCTTCTCTTGTCATCATGAGCACGCAGTCGAAGGACCCCTATAAGCGCATCACTACAGGAGAGCCACGAACCACGTGGGGACAGCCGCCCCGGCTGTCCAGCGGAGCGCAGCTCCGATCTCTTCGCTTCCGGCAAAAACCGGTCGAGCTGTGCTCGACTGGACAAAATGAGGACAGCTGTCCCTACGTGGCCTGAGGTGAGTTGCGCGGAAAGGGACACCTCGCAAATTTGCCATCCTCGCCTGTGCTACACTCCGGCAGATTTTTCCAAACACCTTTTTTCATGTCCCGGGGTCATACAGATGAACCTTCGCTCACTCGGTCTGCTCAGCGCAGCAGTCACCATCGGGTTGTCTCTCTGCTCATCGATTGCAGGCGCGCAAGCGGCGCCCGCTGCACTCCGTCCCATCACGATTGATGATTACTTCCAGGTGCGGGAGGTGGCAGACCCGCAGATCAGCGCTGACGGCAAGTGGATCGCGTACACGGTCTCGACCGCGTCCCTGAAAGATGATGACAACAAGACCCGGATCTGGATGGTGGCAGCCGCGGGCGGGGATCCGATTGCGATGACCTCAGAGGAAGAATCATCCGAGCATCCACGCTGGAGCCCGGACGGGAAGTATCTGGCATTCCTTTCCAAGCGCGACGACGGCAAATCCTACGTCTGGTTGTTGAACCGCCTGGGCGGAGAGGCCGAGCCTCTCACTGAGACGGTGCAGGACGTCAAAGATTTTGCCTGGTCGCCGGACGGCAAGCGCATCGTCCTGGTGCTGCAAGATCCCTCCCCGGAAGACCTGGAAGCCGCCAAAGAGAGAGCCCAGGAAAAGAGCCAGGGCAAGGCGACCAAAGAGAAGAAGCCTAAAGCGCAGCGTCCGTGGGTGGTGGACCGCTACATATTCAAGGAAGATGAGATCGGCTACCTGGAGCGGCTCCGTACCCATCTGTACATTTTCGATGTCGGCAGCAAGACCCTGACGCAGGTCACTTCCGGCGATTTCGATGACGTGCATCCGGCGTGGTCGCCCGACGGCAGGTTCCTCGCCTTCAGCAGCAAGCGCACGGGCCCCGATCCCGACCGCAACTATGACTCCAACATCTTCGTGGTTGCCGCCGATAACCCCGACAAGGGCGCGCACCTGACGCAGGTCACGACCAATCCTGGGTCCGACGATTCACCCGCCTGGTCACCGGACGGGAAGTGGATCGCCTACGTGTCCCAGCTCGATCCCAAACTGCTCGTCTACGCTACGACCCACATCGCGGTCTCTCCCTCGACCGGAGGCGAGGCCAAAGTACTTACCTTGAATCTGGACCGCATGTCCACCGAACCCCATTTCTCGCCCGACAGCAAATTTATCTACTTCATCGCCGACGATGACGCCACCCAAAACCTCTGCCGCGTTCCCGCTGGTGGCGGGGAGATCACGCGTCCCATCAGTGGACGCCTGACTGTCTACGCCTATTCCGTCGCCCCGACGGGCGATGTGGCGGCGCAGATCACCACGGCGGATCGTCCCAGCGAGATTTTCACCATTCCGGCGGGCAAGCTCACTCGCATCACGCAAACCAACGACGAATTCCTGTCTCAGGTCAAGCTGGTTGCACCCGAGTACGTCAGGTTCAAGAGCAAGGACGGCACCACGGTCTCCGGCTATCTCTACAAGCCGATCGACTATGTGCCGGGCAGGAAGTATCCGACTATTCTCCGCCCGCACGGGGGGCCGGTTGAGGATTACCAGGCGGAGTTCCTCCATCTGCCGCAGCTCTTCGCGGCCAATGGCTACGTTGTGCTATGTCCGAACCCTCGGGGTTCCAGCGGCTACGGTCAGGCTTATGCCAAGGCGATTGACGCGGATTGGGGCAACAAGGATTTTCAGGACGATATGGCGATGGTCGACTACGCGATTGCGCAAGGCCTGGCTGATCCCGATAAACTCGGCGTGGGAGGATGGTCTTACGGGGGAATCTCGACCGATTTCATCATCGCCCAGACCACACGCTTCAAGGCGGCCATCTCGGGCGCCGGCGGGGCACTCTTTGCCTCTCTCTACGGACATGACGAGTACATCCGCGACTACGAAACCGAGCTGGGATATCCCTGGAAAGACCGGGCAGTTTGGGACAGGATCTCGCCTTTTTACAAGGTGACGAACATCACCACGCCGACTCTTTTCATGGGAGGCGATATTGACTCCAATGTGCCGGTCCTGGGTGGAGAGCAAATGTATCAGGCATTGAAGAGTCTGGGGCGAGAGACTGAACTGGTGGTCTATCCCGGCGAATACCACGAATTTAAGGCGCCCTCGCACATTAAAGATCGCCTGGAGCGCGACCTGGCGTGGTACGCCCACTACGTCAAGGCTGACGGCACTCCGGCGCGGCCGCCGGCGGCTGCGAAGTCGGACAACTAAACGCGGCAGCGGCAACAGTCGCGTGGGGACAGCCGCCCCCGGCTGTCCGGCGGAGCGGTAGCTCCGCGGTTTTGATTTTGTAGGGATAAGTTCGGAGCTAACCAGGGACGCTACCCTCCAGGCGAGCCTTGCTCGCCCGGACAGCCGAGGGCGGCTGTCCCCACGCAGCCGGTGTTTATTTTCTGCCGGCGGTCGCGCCGGTGTATCCTAAGCTTAGGGTTTTATGAAGGTTTTTGACTTTCTGAAAACGGTCAAGGATCCGGAGCACCGGCTGGCCTGGTTGGTTGCAATTATCGTGGACGCGATCCAGATAGTTGCCCTGCCTCTCTTTGTTGCCGGAGGCCTGTCGCCGGTGGATGTTGGGCTCGACGCCGTGGCAGCCGTGGTCCTTATCGAGCTATTGGGATGGCATTGGGCATTTCTTCCAACGATTGCGGCAGAGCTTGTTCCTGGCTTCGATCTATTTCCTACCTGGACAGCCGCGGTTTTCTTCGTGACCCGCCAGCGAATTCACTCCGGCGAACCCGAGATTCTGCCGCCTGGTCCAGCACCCGCTCGGCGATCCTGACCGCGGGACTCCCTTTTTGCCCGGAAAAAACGAAACGCCCCGGACCCGGTTAGGTCCTGGGGCGCACGCTGAACAACCTCTCCCCCGAAAAGCTGTTCTCCAGACACTTTTGGGGCCCAGGGTGGTTGAAATCCACTTCTGAGCTTGAGCCGGCGGGCCTTAAACACCGTCGGGCTCGTATGCCTGCTCTACTAATCGCAGTTCAAATGCCAAAAGTTAGTTTTACTAGGTTACTGATAATACGAGGTTTATGGCGTAAGGGAATCCTGCCGTCGGGGGTGTTGTGCAAAGATTTGCATAGCCAACGGCGGCAATTTGAACCGCGGATTCCCTATTTGGCTGGCGCGGCGTCCTTGATCCCCAGCTGATCGAATAGAAAGCTGAGGACATCCGCTTCTTCCTCGATCTGTTCATCGACGGCGGTTCCGATGCCGTGTCCTGCGTTGGAGCTGGTGCGGAGCAGGGTGGGATGGCCCGAGCTGGTCGCAGCCTGCAATCTCGCGGTCATCTTGCGCGACTGCATGGGATTCACGCGATGATCGTTTTCGCCGGTGAGAAAAAGAATGGCGGGATATGCCATGCCATCTTTTACATGGTGGTAGGGGGAATAAGCGTACAGCGCTTTGAACTGATCAGGATCCTTCACCGTCCCAAACTCGGTGACGTTGAAGGCCCCATTGGGATCGAGTTCGACGCGCAGCATGTCGTAAATGCCGACATAAGAGACGACCGCGCGGAAGAGGTCGGGGCGCTGGGTGAACGCCGCGCCCATGAGCAGGCCGCCGTTGCTGCCGCCGAGGATCGCCAGGTGTGGTGGCGAAGTGTATTTGCGTTCGATGAGGTGCTGGGCGCAGGCGATGAAATCGTCAAAGACGTTTTGTTTACGGGTCAGCCGGCCCGCCTGGTGCCATTCTTCGCCATATTCCGCGCCTCCGCGAAGATTCGCGATCACATAAACGCCGCCCTGGTCGAGCCAGGCGCGGGTGAATGCGCCGAGGAAGAACGGCTTCATGCTGACGCCATAGCCGCCGTAGCCTTCGAGCAGTGTGGGATTGGAACCGTCGAGCCTGGTGCCGCGACGGCGAATAATATTCACCGGGACGCGCGTGCCGTCCTTTGAAATGGCAAATTCGCGGACGACTTCGGTGTCGTCGAAATGGATCGGCGAGGTCCGAAACAGGGCAGTGCGGATCGACTTGCCGGTGGCAGCATCGTAGCGATACCAGGCCGAGGGCTCGAGATAGGTGGAGACGCCGAAAATTACGTCGCCACCGCGGGTGGGCTCCATCTGGTACACCGCCGAGACCGGCGGCAGAGGCGGTGCGGGCAGAGGATGACCCTGCAGATCAAATACCCGGATGCGGGAAGGTCCACCCACGATATCAAGGACATAGATGTGTCCGGGAGCAGGCGCGATATCTTCGATTGAAGCCCGGCCGCTCTCGTCCGCCGCCGAGCCTGAGCTTTGCGGCACGATAACTTTTGCGTCGGCAAGATCGAGATGGGCGAGCGGAAGGCGCAGGATCTGACCGCGGGGCGCGTTTTTGCGGGAGAGCATATAAAGGGCCGCGTCCGGCCCCGGCTGGACGGACACGATTCCGTCCGAAAAATGCGTGACCTGGGTCCAGTGTCCGGACGGGTCCATCACATAGTGCGCGAACTCGCCGCCGTCGCCGTTGGCCACTGCGGCGATCAGCCACTGGCCATCGTCACTGGCGCGCAGCTTGATCTCGGCGATGCGGGGAAAATCCTTGCCGATGACATAGGTGTCCTGCCTGGGATCGGCGCCGAGCCGGTGAAAGTAAACCTGCTGGTAGAAATTGGCGTCCTCGGGCGGGCGTTCGCTGCCCTGCGGATAACGCGTGTAATAGAAACCCGAGCTGTCGGCCTTCCATTCCAGGCTGCCGCCGGCGGTGGCGAAGTTGACCCGGGGCACGACATCGGAGAGCTCCTTGCCGGTGGCCACTTCAAAGACGTGAGCTGAGCTGTCTTCCGATCCATTCTCGGAGAGCGCGGCGGCGACGTACTTGCCGTCCTGCGATGGCACGTAAAAATCCACAGCGACGGAGCCTTTGGCGTTGGACGCGTTGGGATCGAATACCACCTTCGCCCCCGCCGGGTCGTCGGCCGAAGGCAGGGCCACCAGCATGGGCTGCTGCTGGGGCGGCTGGTATTTCATGGCAAACAAAGTACCGCCGCGAAATTGCAGATCGTAGTAAGCGGCTGAGCTGGCGCTGAGTGCCTGCTTGAGCATCTGCACGATGGCTGGCCGCGCCGGCAGGTGGTCGAGATACTCGCGGCTGCGCGCGTTCTGGGCGGCGCTCCACTGCTTGACCTCCGGATCGTCCCAGTTCTCCAGCCAGCGGTAGTCGTCGCTGACCTTGACGCCCTGATACTCGTCAGTGACGGGATGTTTGGCGGTCGCGGGCGGTTGGGGAAGGGACGGGGCCTGGGCCAGGGCGGCCAACGACATCAGAAATATGGCCACGGTCAGGCGAGTACAAGCGGTGACTTTCATGAGCGCGCCTTTCGGTGGATTGCAGCCGGAGCGACTGGTTCGCAGAGTTTTCGATCGAGTCTTTGGACGACGCGCATTTTATACCAAGGCGCGTCCGAACTCACGCTTCGTCGAATTCGGGTAGTGTCCCGATTAAAAGCCATCCCTTTACGACGGCGGCATTCTGTGGGACTTCAGGCCGAAGGATCTGGCGCGAACACCGCGCCAGTCGATACCGCACCGGCGACCACGGCCTGAACGGTGTCGACACTTCTTTCGCCCCTTCGGGGCTCGCTCGTGGTCGACTTCGACCCACGGCTTGCGACGTGGGCTCCAATCTTGGGCCGCTTCGCGGCTGTTTGGGGAGCCGCTGCCAAAATTCGCTTGCCCAGCGACAAGACGTGTGGCACTATCCCCTTCTTCCCTCAAAAATTCCCACGGTACTCTTGTGCGCCATGAGCGGAGCGCCTGGCATTTCTCCGCGGCAGCGCGAAGCCTCCCGTGGCGCTGAGGTGATTTATGAAGAGGATTCACCGCGCTCTCGCGTTAAGTCTGGTCTATCTTCTGGCATTCAATACCCAATTGTTTGGCTGGGGACCGGTCGGACACATGGCGGTGGCCTATCTCGCGTATAACCGGTTGACGGCCGTCAGCAAGAGCAGGGTCAGGGCTTTGCTCAAGCAAAATCCGGATTACAACAAATGGGTGGGAATGGTTCCCGCCGGCACTGCGCCGAAGTTCAAGTACATGATGATCTTCATGATCGCCTCCACCTGGCCCGACCAGATCAAGAGTGAGACGGGCTATACGGACGATGGTCCGGATCCGCATGGCAACCGTCCCGACGGGGCTTCGTCATCGCTGAACGTCGGGTACTCGGACCATCTGCACCACAAGTATTGGCACTTCGTGGACACCCCTTTTTCTGAGGACGGTACCGCGCTGCCAGCGATCCCTTCACCCAACGCGGAGACGCAAATCGCAACTTTTCGGGCGGTGCTGGGGACGACTCCGGCGGGCGACGTGAAATCTTACGACCTGGTCTGGCTGCTTCACCTGGTGGGCGACGTGCATCAGCCACTGCACTGCTCGACCCGGGTCAGCGCGACTGAGCCGGATGGAGACAGCGGCGGAAACAAAGTAAAGCTGTGCGCGTCACCCTGCCGCAACGAGCTGCACGGGTTTTGGGACGATCTTCCCGGCGCAGGCTCGGATCCGAACGTGGCAGTCACTTACGCCAAGAAATTACCAGCGGCGGATGCGACCGCCGGAAGCGATCTGGTTGCCGCCGACTGGATTAAGGAAAGCTTCGAGGACGCGAAGACTTCCGTTTACGTGACGCCCATCGGAGCGGGAGACGGGCCATTCACCACGACAGCGGCCTATCGCGCCGCCGCCCGGAAACTGGCCAAGGAGCGCGTGGCCCTGGCCGGCGTGAGGCTGGCCAACCTTTTGAACGACGAGTTGAAATAAATTGATTGGGGTGTGGTAGCGGGCGGCCTCGCCCGCGCCTTTTGACTCTGTGTTCGGGCCGTCGCGGGCGAGTCGCCCGCGGCCACACAGGGGAGGCCACATAGGCGCGGCCACACAGTCGGGTCAGAGGCCGCTACTTGGGTCGGGTGATCGCGCCTTCCGATGCCGTCGACACCAGCGCCGCGTACTTGGCAAAGACGCCGGTAGGATATCGGGGCTGCGGCGGCTTCCACTGTGCCATGCGCTGGCGCAAGGCGGCGTCGCTGACTTCGACTTCCAGCACTCGCTGGTTGACGTCAAAGTGAATGGTGTCGCCTTCGTGCACGGCCGCGATGGGGCCGCCCAGCGCGGCTTCGGGAGAGACGTGTCCGGCCATCAGGCCGCGGGTGGCGCCGCTGAAGCGTCCGTCGGTCAGGAGAGCCACTGACCCGCCCAGGCCCTCGCCGACGATCGCCGCGGTGACGCTCAGCATCTCGCGCATCCCCGGTCCGCCTTTCGGCCCTTCGTAGCGGATCACGACTACATCGCCGGCTTTGATACGCTTTTCCGTGACCGCTGTCATGGCGTCCTCTTCGGATTCGAAAACGCGCGCCGGTCCGCGATGGCTCAGGCGTTCGTGGCCGCTGATCTTGGCCACGCATCCCTCGGGGGCGAGGTTGCCGTGCAGAATCACCAGGCCACCGGTTTTCTTCAGCGGCTTGTCCAGCGGCGCAATCACTTCCTGGTCCGGCGTCTCGACGGCGCCTCCTGCTTCAGCGCCCAGCGTCTTGCCGCTCACCGTCATCGCGTTCTCGTGAAGATGTTTGCCTTGCAACAGACGGTGCGCCAGCAGGCGAATTCCTCCGGCGCGGTGCATATCGGAAGCGACAAAACGCCCCGACGGCTTCAGGTCGGCCAGCAACGGCGTTCGTTCACTGACTTTCTGGAAATCGTCGATGTGCAGGGGGACGCCGGCCTCGCGCGCGATGGCGAGCAAGTGCAGGACGGCGTTGGTCGAGCCTCCGGTGGCGGCGACTCCCGCGATCGCGTTCTCGAATGCGGGGCGCGTGAGGATGTCTCTGGGAGTGACCCCCTGGCGCAACAGGTTCATCACCACCGCGCCGCAGTCATACGCAACCTGGTCTTTCTTCGGATCCATGGCCGGAACGCTGTTAAAGCCCATGGGAGAGAGGCCGATCATCTCCATCACCGTGGACATGGTGTTGGCGGTGTACTGGCCACCACAGGCGCCGGCGCCGGGGCAGGCGACATTTTCCAGCTCAAGCAAATCCGCGTCGCTCATTTTTCCGGCGGCATTCGCCCCCACGGCTTCGAATACATCCTGGATGGTAACGTCTTTGCCTTTGTAGTTTCCCGGCGCGATCGTGCCGCCGTAGAGCACCAGCCCGGGAATATTCAGCCGCGCGAGTGCCATCGCGCCGGCCGGGATGGTCTTGTCGCAGCCGACCACGCAAACCACCGCGTCAAACAACTGCCCGCGGCAGACCAGTTCAATCGAATCGGCAATCACCTCGCGGCTCACCAGCGAGGCCCGCATGCCCTCGGTGCCCATGGTTTCGCCGTCGCTGATGGCGATGGTATTGAATTCCATGGGAGTGCCCCCGGCTGCGCGGATGCCTTCCTTCATCCTGGCCGAGAGCCGGCGCAGGTGAAAGTTGCAGGGCATGGTTTCGATCCAGGTATTGGCCACTCCGATGAGCGGGCGAGCGAGGTCCGCGTCGGTGAAGCCGATAGATTTGAAATAGGAGCGGGCTGGCGCGCGGTCACGCCCGTCGGTGATGCCGCGACTGCGGTGTTTGAGGTCCATGGGAGAAAGATTATGACAGAGAAGAGCTCATGTTAGGAACTGGACGGCAGGGATCGCTGGCGAGTAGCAATCTGGTTTCAGGCTGTATATGCTTTCGGCGGCTGTGGTCCTGAGCAGAGCTTCGCAGACCCGGTGAGAGACGGAGAATGGAAGAATGTGCAGAGGGTAGGGGTCCTTCGACTCCGCATGTCCGTTCGCGAGCGAACGGGCATGCTGCGCTCAGGATGAGACTGGGATAGAGCGTGAACAAACCGAAACACTGCGCTGGATGACATTGGGATAGAGGATGAGCGAAAGAGAGAAGTTTTTTCAGATTGACGAGTTGGAGCAGCGGCGGGCGCTGGCGGGGAAGTCATACCTGGAGTTTCTGCGCGTCGCGGCAATGAGCGCCGGAGTTTATACCTTGGCAGCCGGCGCTGACGATCTCCAGAAGCCCCATAAGGAAGACGAGATGTACTATGTGGTCCGCGGCCGGGCCCGCATGCGAGTAGGCGCCGAGGACCGGGAGGTCAGCCAGGGAAGCGTGGTTTTCGTGGCGGCGGAAGTGCCGCATCGCTTCTACGATATTGCCGAAGAACTGGTGGTGCTGGTTTTCTTCGCCCCGGCGGAGACTTAGCGGAAGTCGGCGGTTCGCGGATCGCTGACCTAGATTGCCGTACCTTCCTTCCCCGGAATCCAGTAAATTTCCTCTTTCAGAACTTCCCTGGTGAAGCCGATGCGCTGCAGCATGCCTTTGCCATGCTCGATCATCTGGGGATGCCCGCACAGGTAGCCAACCGAGTTCGTGCCGTTCAGGCCCCACATATCGGCGTATTTGCGGATCAGGTCATCCACCCGTCCGATTTCTCCCGTCCACTTCTGATCGTCCCAAGGACGACTGACGGTAGGAATGTATTTCAGCCATGGCACTTCGGCGGCAAATTTCCGCAGTTCGTCGAGATAGCCGAATTCCCAGGAGCGGCTGGCGCCGTTAAGCAGAAATAATTTCTGTTCGCCGGAAAACTTGCCCTCCTTCCAGTCTTTGTGCAGAGTGCGAACATAGCTGACGAAGGGCGCGATGCCGGTGACGGTCGAAATCAGCAGATGATTGGTGCGTCCACTCCTGGTGTCGAGCGTGAAGCGTCCCTTGGGAACTTTACGCATCAGCATCTCGTCGCCGACTTGCAGGTTGTAAAGGTCGGGGGTCAGTTCGCCATGGGGGACCAGTTCGAAAAAGAACTCGATCTCGCTCTCATACGGGGATGAGACTATGGAATAAGGACGCTCTGACCGTTTCTCCGGGCGCTGCAATCCCAGCGTGGCGTACTGGCCGGGAGCGAATTTGAATTCGCCATTGGGTTGGACGCGGATCATCCACAAATCGGACGCGAAGTCTCTGCGCTGCATGATTTTGGCGCGAAAAAACTTGTCGTCGGCAGTGCTCATTGCGGCCGCCCCTCGAAATGGCGAGCCTATAAGGTGCCTGAGTCAGCGCGCGGATGGCAAGTCGGAACCGGTCGGAGGCATTTACTGATTCTGGGACAGCCAAGGCTTCTTCAGGCTTGGATTTCATCCGTCCGGGCATCAACACCGAAGCAGCTGGGATGCCGGAAGAATTCGAGGTTGCTATTCGAGGTCGCGGAAGCTCAAACCCTCTGAGCTTGCCTTCCGGCTGGGGCCAGGGTGTCAGCAATCAGAGTGCAGCGGTGGTTGAGCCTTTGCAGCGAAGTCTTGATGTTTTCTCCGGCCGCGCTCTGGCCCGGGTCACCGGCTTCCGCGCTCACCCGGGAGGCCTTTTCCGACAGGGTTGCCGCCACTTCCAGCAAGGTCACTAGGGAATCCGAGTGCAGCTTCCACAGCGACGGCGAATTCTCCGCCCGCTTGAGTTCTTCCAGTTCCGTGGTCATGCGGGCGACCACGGCCACGATGCGCAGGAGCACGCGAGCCACGCTGCCGCGCGGGCTCTTTTCCTCGAGATAATCCGCGCTGCATGCCTCTGCTTCCGCCGGGGTCAGCGTGAGATTGAAGAACCGCATGGGCACCACCTGGCGGAATTTTGGGTCGGCCACGCGCACGAATATCCGGATGGATTCTTCAACCTGCCGGATCTTGGTCTCTTCCGTGGAAATCTGCTGCGGCGTGACCGCCGAACGCATGGCCGGCACGTCGAGCGCGGGCCGCTGCGGACGCGCGGGAGGCATTTGAGCGACCGGCCGCGCTTTCTTCGCGGTTGCGGGAGTTGGAACCGAGGCAAAGTATGACATCCGGCGAATCGGCGGACGCCGCTCCAGGGCCTGTTTCAGCTTGGAGACCCGGCGAAATTTGTCCAGGGCGGTGCCGTAGTCGATCTTCAGCAATTCGCCTTCTTCCAGCGCGGCCACGTGTTCGACGGTGACGTCCACGCCTTCCACGTTGCCCAGAATCGTGCCTCCCTGCTCCTGCAGGGCCGAGGCGAACTCCCTTATTTCGGCGGCCGCGGCATGAAAGAACTCATCGAACTTCTTGCCAAAAGCCGCATTGTAGGGCGCGATGGTGGCCAGCACCCCGGGATGATAGAAAGACGCATCCAGCGCCTGTTTGAGTTCGCGGACCTTGGTGATGATTTCCGAGTCGAGCAGGGAATTCAAGTCGCGGCAGTTCTGCGCTTCCTCCTGCAGTGGATCGAAACGCCGCAGCAGTTGCACGTGTTCCTCGGAAAGCGAGGGCACGTCGGTGTCGGCCAGAATTTCGATCAGGGCGATCTCGAAGGGCGAAAGCGGAAGCGAGCCGTCGAGCCCGAAGCCGCGGCGCTCCCACTGGCCCGGCACCCGGGGGTGGCGATAAAGAAATGTAGCCACCAGGTCGGTCTTATCGCGGTTTACGTCGCTGGTATCTTTCTTGCGGGTGAAATAACGGAGGACCGCTTCGGCAATTTCAGGATCGGTCTCACTGGTGAACGCGCGCCGCAGCATGGCCGGCGTAATGGCGTGGTCGAGAAGGCGCAACCAGCGGCGCATGCGGTCGAGCGTGGCATGCACCTCGCCGTCGCCCTCCTGCAGGGAGATAGCCTCCAGGCCAGCCGGAACCGGGACTTCGCCGCCAATGGAATCCTGCAGGAGCCTCTCATAGAAGCCCTGCACCGTGGCCAGGATGGCCAACTCCCATTTCGGATCCTCTACCACACTTTCACTCCCGCTGATCTGAGCCTGCGGAACGCTTTGAACACAGGTTTGGATTAGTAAAACCTAATGCAGGCTTCCCGCACAATCGTTTTCCCCAGGGGATGGCACTAAAGTCACAATGGCGGGAAGACCGCGGATTTCAGATTGTTGATCTCAGATTTCAGATTTGCCCCGAAGTGGCACTAGTGGAGTTCAATCTGAAATCCTCAATCGAGAATCTGAAATCGATCCTTTCGTCTATTTTTTCAGGTCTTTGAGGATTTCACGGGCTGCGTTGGCGCCTGAGCCGCCGGTCAAACCTGCACCGGGATGAGTGCCGGAACCGCACAGGTACAGGTTCTGGATGGGAGTGCGATAGCGCGCCCAGTCCAGCAGCGGACGCATGGTGAAGAACTGGTCCAGAGAGAGTTCGCCGTGGAAGATATGTCCGCCGGTCAGTCCGTAGGTTTCTTCCAGGTCCTGCGGCGTGATGATCTGGTGCGTCAGAATCAGCTCGGGCAGGTTGGGAGCGTATTGCGCCAGCGTCTTGACCACGGTATCGCCTAACGGCACCCGCTGTTTTTCCCAGTCGCTGCCTTTGAGCTTGAAGGGCGCGTACTGCATGTAGATCGACATCACGTGCTTGCCCTCAGGCGCGAGCGAGGGGTCGGTAAGCGACGGAATGGCGACTTCGAGGTAAGGCTGCTTGGAGAAATTGCCGTACTTGGATTCGTCGAAGGCGCGCTCGAGATAGTCGATCTCGGGGCCAATGTGAAGGCGGCTGCTGAGCGCGCGATCATGGTTCTCACCGGCGAGGGAGGTGAATTTGGGAAGCCCGGAAAGCGCCAGGTTAACCTTGGCGACGGTGCCGGGCATGCGATAGTGCTGCAGCTTCATCACGAAATCCGGCGACAGATGCGCCGGATCCACCAGTTTCAGCAGGGTGCGTTTTGGGTCGGCATTTGAGATTACGGCCCGAGCTGTAATTTCTTCGCCATTCGAGAGCACGACGCCGCTGGCGCTGCCGTCCTTGACGCGAACTTCGATGACTTCCGCGCCGCTTCGTATTTCCGCTCCGGCTTGCTGCGCGGCCGCGGCCATTGCCTGGGTGACGGCTCCCATGCCGCCGGTGGCAAACCACGAGGTGCCGGCTGCCTGTTCGTCTCCGGCGGCGCGAATCAGGAGGACCAGGCTGCTGCCGGCGGACCAGGGGCCCAGAAAAGTTCCGAAAATTCCTCGTGCCGCAATCGTGGCGCGTAATAGTTCGGTCTCGAAATATTCCGCTACCAGGTCGGCGACCGCCATGGGTCCCCAACGCAGCAAGCGGTACATATCGCGGCGGCCCAGTTTGCGGACGGCACGTCCGGTACTGAGCATGCCCCAGAGGTCGGCTTTATTCGGATTGTCGATGTCGGGCGGAACCAGGGTCAGCGCCTTGCCGATGACCCGGCCCATTTTGGCCAGGGACGACTGAAATTGCGGATACCTGGCCGCATCCTTTTGCGATAGCTTTGCGATCTCCTGGGCCGCCTTTTCCGCGTCCTTGTAGAGAACCAGCGCCCGGCCGTCCGGAGCTAGCGAAGTCACCGCGACCTCGGTCGAAATCATGTTCAGGCCGTGTTTTTCCAACTGCATGTCGCGGACAATGTCTGGGCGCAGCGGTCCGGCGGAGTGGGCCAGCGTGGAGCATCGGAAGCCGGGATGAAATTCTTCGGTGATGGCTGCGCCGCCGGGTTGAGCGCGGCGCTCCAGCACCAGCGGCTTGTATCCCGCTTTCGCCAGGTAGAAGGCGGTGACCAGCCCGTTGTGACCGCCACCGATAATCACGACGTCGCGATTGTTGGCTTCGGGCACTTAGGCTGCCCCCTTGAAGTCTTTCAGGATTTCGAGGGCCGCCAGCCGGCCGGGGCCGCCCATGATGCCGCCGCCGGGATGCGTGGCGGATCCACACATGTACAGGTTCTTGATGGGGGTGCGGAATTGCGCCCAGCCCGGCACCGGCCGCAGGAAGAAAAGCTGCTCGAGCGAAAGTTCACCCTGGAAAATATTGCCTTCGCTCAGGCCGAACTCGCGTTCGAGGTCGAGCGGCGTCACCACCTGGCGATGCAGAATGATGTCTTTAATATTAGGCGCGTACTCGGCGATGGTGTTGATCACGTTGTCACCGAAAGCCTCTTTCTGGTCGTCCCAGTTGAGGCCCGGGCGCAGTTTGTAGGGCGCGTACTGCACGAAGCACGACATGATGTGCTTGCCCGGCGGTGCCACCGAGGGGTCGGTCAGCGTGGGGATGACCATGTCAATGTAAGGACGGCGGGAGAAGTTGCCATACTTGGCATCGTCGTAAGCGCGTTCCATGTATTCGACGCTGGGAGAAATTGAGATTGCTCCCCGCAGATGCGCGCCCGGGCCGGGGATTGCCTTGAAATTCGGGAGCGCGTCGAGCGCCAGGTTGACCTTGCCGGAAGAGCCGCGATACTTGTAGCGGTTCACATCTTCCAGGAAGTCCGCGGGCAGCGTGCCCGCCTCGAGAAATTTCGTGAACGTCATCCGGGGATCGACACTCGACGAGATGATGTCGGCATAAATTTCGTCGCCGTCGGCGAGCACTACACCCTTGGCTTTGCCATTCTTCACGATGATCTGCGCGATGGCGGCCTTGGTGCGAATCTCAGCGCCGGCCTCGCGGGCCGCGTCAGCAATGGCATTCGAAATCGCGCCGGTGCCGCCGCGGGCAAATCCCCAGGAGCGGAAAGCGCCGTCAATTTCTCCCATGTAGTGATGCAGCAGAACGTAAGCGGTTCCCGGCGAACGAACGCCGAGGAAAGTTCCGATAATTCCCGACGCCGACATCGTGGCCTTGAGCACGTCGGTTTCAAACCACTGGTCCAGGAAGTCGATGGCGCTCATGGTCATCAACTGCACCTGGTTATATTTGTCCTCGCTGGTCATGCCCTGAAAGCGGCGGCCGATGAACAACAGCTTCATCAGTTCTCTGGGATTGAGCGTCGCCGGATCGGGTGGAACCATGCTCAGGATCGGTTTTACGAAACGGCACATGGCCTGCATCGCCTTGCCAAATTCGTCGTAAGCCTCGGCGTCAACTTTCGAGTGGCGCGCGATCTCGCGATGCGTCTTGCCGTGATCGTTGACCCGCCACAGGTAGTCGCCGCTGGGCATGGGGGTGAAAGTGCCGTCGAGCGGCAGGATCTCCAATCCATGGCGGGGAAGATCGAGGTCGCGAATGATCTCGGGGCGCAACAGGGAAACTACATACGAGCAAACCGAGAATTTGAATCCGGGAAAGACTTCTTCCGTGACCGCCGCGCCGCCGAGCACGTGACGCCGTTCCAGCACCAGGACTTTTTTACCGGCGCGCGCCAGGTAGGCAGCCGTGGTGAGGCCGTTGTGGCCTCCTCCGATGATGATTACGTCGTATTTCGAGTTGCTGTTGGCAGCCATTTGAGCCTTTAGCGCCGGGCGCTGTACTGAAGTCGCGGGAATTCTATCAGGAATGTTCGGGAAGCTGATGGATCAGGCGAATCAGAGATTGCGGAACCTGAGGCCGGAGGTCAGAGACCGCTCTTGAGGACGGCCCAATTCAACATCGCGTTGGAAGAGGAACGCATAAATTGTCGCCGAACTGATTTTAGCTTGGAAGCGCAATGCTTGTCTCCATAATTTGTGTCGCATGACTGCGAGTCAGGTGCAAGGGCTTCAGCAATTGCCGGTAACGATCAAGACTGCATATAATCCAGCACGAGCAGGTTTCCTCCGCGTCCTCAGTGTCCTCCGTGGTTAGAAAATGCTTAACCACAGAGGACACTGAGGACGCGGAGATCGAAGGAGCTGCCTTTGCCGGTCGGAACCGCATTTCACGAAAGAACATTTCCACTTTGCCAAAGCCTGAATTACCGCGAGTGGTCGGGGTACTATGCCGTCAGCGTGTACGAGGTGCACCACGAGCACGAGTACAATGCGATCCGCAACGCAGCTGCGCTGATCGACATTTCGCCGCTCTACAAGTATCTGATCACGGGCAAGGATGCCACCAAACTGGTGAACCGCATCATTACCCGCGATATCACCAAGGTGAGAGTAGGGCAGGTCATTTATTGCTGCTGGTGCGACGAGCAGGGCAAAGTCATCGACGACGGCACCATCACGCGCCTGGAAGACAATAAGTATCGCTGGACCGCCGCCGATCCCAGCCTGCGCTGGTTCCGGCAAAACGGTTTGAACATGGACGTCCAGGTCGAAGATATTTCCGAGCAACTGGCCGCACTCGCGCTGCAGGGACCGACCTCAGGCAAGCTGCTCAAAGCGGTTGCGGAAGCGGACATCGCCAACCTCAAGTATTTCCGCATGACGCGGGGCAAAATCGGCAACGTTTTCGTCGATATTTCGCGCACCGGATACACCGGCGATCTCGGCTATGAAATCTGGGTTCCCTGGAACGATGCGGTCAAGGTCTGGGACGCGGTGATGGAGAAAGGCAAGCAGTTCGATATCCACGCGGCTGGAATGCTGGCGTTGGACGTGGCCCGGGTCGAGGCCGGATTGCTGCTGATCGAAGTGGATTACACCAGCGCCAAGAAAGCGCTGATCGAGTCGCAGAAGTATTCGCCTTACGAACTGGGCTTCGCAAAGATGGTTCACCTGGAGAAAGAAAATTTCATCGGCAAAGCCGCCCTGGCGAAGCAGCAGAAACAGGGCGTGCCCCGGCAGTTCGTGGGCCTGGAAATCGATTGGCCCGAAGTGGAAGCGCGCTACGAGACGTTTGGGCTCACGCCGGCAGCGCCCAGCCAGGCATCGCGCGTGGCCGTTCCCTTGTATCTGGGAGAAAAGCAGGTCGGCAAAGCCACAACCACCACCTGGTCGCCGGTGCTGAAGAAGATGATTGCCCTGGCCAGCGTGGACACAGCCCACTCGCAAATCGGCACCAAGCTGCAAATGGAAATCACTATCGAGGCCATCCGGCAACAGGTGACGGCGAAAATCGTGAAGATGCCGTTCTTCAATCCGGAGAGAAAGACCGCGACGCCGGTTTAGTAGCGCCGCCGTCCCGGCGGCCTGATGGGCGGGCGGGACGCCCGCCAGACAGCCGGCCAGAGGCCGGCGCTACGAAGTGCGTACAGCCCGCTTCTTGCCGGCCCAGTAAATCCAGGCGCCGATCAGCACCAGCAGTCCTGACAATCCCACGATCTTGATCACGGCCAGAAGCTGGTTGGGTTCGTCCGGTTGCGGGATCAGCGACAGTCCGATCGTAAAAGTCGTCGTCGCGAAGCCCACGAACGCAACCAGTCTCGCCACCGGCTTGCCGCCGGGGATGCGAATCACGCCCGGCCCGGCGGGTTCTTTCTGCAGCTTGAACATCGCCGCAAACAGAAACAGAAATGGGATGAAGTAAGTGATCACTCCCATGCTGACCAGCACGTCGTACGCGCCCTTGATGCTGGTGCCGGCCTGTCCGAGAAAGATGAACAGCGCGCCAAAGAAAAACTGAGTGAGCAGCCCCACCCAGGGCGTCTTCCAGCGGGGATGGAGCGCGCCGAACGCGGGCGGCAGGAAACGATCGATCCCGGCCACGAACGGCAAACGCGCGCCGGCAGCCAGATACGCGCCGGCGGCACCCACATTGCTGAGCGTAATCAGCAGCGCGGCGAACGGAATTACGGCTTCAAAGCCTACACGCTCTGCTGTTTTCGATACTGCCTGCATCAATCCCTGCAGGTTCCCGACTTCCGAGGCGGGCAAAGCGACCAGCACGCTGATGGTGCCCACGACGTAGCAGAACGTCACCGTCACTCCCGCGATCAACAGTGCGCGTGGAATTGCACGACGAGCGTTCTTGATTTCTCCGCCCATGATCGAGGCCGTCTCGCATCCCGCGAAGGCGAAGATCAACACCGACCAGAAAATCATGTCCTTGAGCTGAACGCCAGGAGTCATGGAGTGCAGCGTGAACGAAGTGGCCGATCCGTAGCGATGCCAGGCGACCGCTCCCATCGCAACGATGATCCCCACCGGGACCCACATGGCGACCGCGCCCATGTTATGCAACCACGTGCCCACGTTAAGCCCATAAATGTTGAGCAGAGTGGCCAGCGTGAGCGCGACCAGGGAGAACACGATGTAGTAAGTCGTGTTGTTGGAAAATCGTCCCCAGTCGTGGCGGATGTAGAGTGCGTTGCTGGCGGCGAAGTACAACACGGCTGGGAAGTAGGGAAGATTGCAGGCCCAATAGGTCCAGGCGGTGATGAAGCCGGCAAAATCCCCGAAGGCGTGCTTGGACCAGACATAGACCCCGCCTTCCTCCGGATAGCGCGAAGAGAGTTCGATCACCGAGAGCGCGAGCGGCGTATAGAAGGCGAGAAACGCGCCGATCCAGATGACGATGGAACTGGGACCAGCCGCCGCCGCAGTGGCGATCCAGCGCAGGCTGACGCCGGTGACTACGTAGAAGAGAACGAGATCGCGGAAGCCCATGACGGGCTTGGGCTGGTTCGGACCGTCGGTTTCGGTGACGGGGATGGGCATCACGTCGGGCCGCGTGGGACTCTAGACAGTTGCCTTCCTGCTGTTCCGTTTCCAGTACAGATATCCTGGAACGCCGACCAGGATAATCGCGCTGCCCCAGAAGGCTTCGGTGGGTCGGGTGAAGATCGTGTTCAACGTCCAAGCGGTCCCGACCAGCACATAGATTCCAGGCAGCCATGGGTACCCCGCGCAGCGGTAGGGACGCGGTATGTCGGGCTGCTTCCAGCGCAAGACGAACAAACCAGTCACGGTGAGCGTGTAGGACAGCACCATACCGAACATCACGTAGGTGTAAAGCTGGTCGTAGCGGCCGCTCACGGTCAGGATCGCGCCCCAGATGCCTTGCCCGATCAGGCTGAAGGCCGGGGTGCGCCACTTGGGATGGACCTGCGCCATTTTCTGGAAGAAGGCGCCGTCCCGGGCCATGGCGTAATAAACGCGAGCGCCACTCATGGTGCAACTGGCCATGGCGCCGAAGCAGGAAACGGCAATCAAAGCTGACAGCCACAGCGCTGCGGCGGGCGAGAAGAGAACGCTGGCGGCGGCGTGCGCGATGGTTTCATGTTTCGCGATCTCGCTCAGCGGCAGGGCGTAGACGTAGGTCATGTTCATGGCGATGTAGATGACGCCGACCACGATCACACCCAGAACCATGGCCAGCGGCACATTGCGGCGCGGCTCTTTGACCTCTCCCGCGACCCACGTGATGTATACCCAGCCGTCATAGGCCCAAAAGACTGCGATCAACGCCACGCCGAAGGCAGAAACCAGTTGCCCGGGGCTCAATCCCAGGGTCAGGCTCTGTCCCGGAGCCGCAAAGTGATGCCAGTCGCCTTTGCCGATCGCAAATCCCAGAATGACGAATGCCGCCATGGCCGCAAACTTGGCCCAGGTGGCAAGGTTTTGCAATATCGTGCCCCAGCGCAGTCCAACCACATTGATCCAGGTCACGGCGACGATCGAAATCAGCGCGACCACGTGGGCGCGGGTGAGAACGATTCCGGCGGCCGCGAAAACCACGTGCTCCTGCGAAATCGCGGGAACGATACCGCCAAGATAAGCCGCCGAAGCCACCGAGAGCGCCGCGATGGTGCCGCCGTTGGCAACGCTGAACAGCATCCAGCCATACAGAAAGGCCGGCAGATCGCCGTAAGCTTCACGCAGGTAAACGTACTGTCCTCCGGAGTCAGGAAACATCGAGCCCAGTTCAGCAAAGGCTACGCAGGCGCACAGCGAGATCACGCCACCCAGCACCCACACCAGCAGAAAGAGCGCGGGATGCGGCAGCGGGCCGGCAATATCTTTGGCCGTCAGGAAAATCGAAGATCCGATAATGCCGCCCGCCAGCAGCAGGACTGAGTCCAGCAACGAAAGGCCGCGAACCAGCGTGGGTTGAGATTCAGCGGATTCGACGGCGGGCGAGGCAGGGGCGGTTGAGGGTTCCGACATTTATCCCATCCCCAGTTCGTCGGGAGCTTCGAGCGGCGTTCCGCAGCGGCGGCAGATGACCGCGGAGCAATCGCCGCACGTGAGAGGGTCGGTGACTTCCTGGCTGCACCGTGGACAGTAGAGCGGCTCGGGCTCAGGCTCCGGCTGCGGGGTTGGCGTCATGAGGATGGAAATGTAGCATATCCTTCGGGTACCTTGGTGTCCCTGGTGGTGAATGCTTTAAATCGTTGACTACGAAGGACACGAACTACGCGAAGGAGAGCAAACTGCCCGATAAGACTCCCACTCCGGATGAGAAGCTGCAACTGGAATTCAATCGCTGGGCGCAGGCCGGTGAAGGCGAGAAGATGCGGAACCATCATCTCGACATCACGGAGAAGACTCTGCGGCTGATGGATCTTCGCCCGGGCGAGCGCGTGCTCGATCTGGGTTGCGGATCGGGTTGGGCGAGCCGTTTGCTCTCGCGACTGGTGGGCGATGGGCCGGAGGGTTTCGGCCAGGTGGTGGGTCTCGACGTTTCCGACGAAATGGTCCGGCAGGCTCGCGCCGCTTCCAAAGACTTCGAGAATATTTTGTACGTGTGGGGATCGGCGCAGCAGATTCCGTGGGAGGAAAATTTTTTCGACAAAGTCCTGTCGGTCGAATCGTTCTATTACTATGCCGACCAGGACCGGGCGCTCTCTGAACTTTTTCGCGTCATGGCGCCGCATGGGCGCCTGTTCATCCTGATCAATCTGTACCGGGATAATCCGTACTCGTTGCAGTGGGTGGACAAGCTGAAAGTGCCGGTGCACGTGCGGTCTGAGGCAGAGTATGTCGAACTCCTGCAAAAACATGCTTTCGAGAAGGTTGAAGCCCGGCGCGTCCCGGACGATACGCCCACGCCGGATGATTATCAGACGAAATCCTTCCACAGCCTCGATGATCTGCGCGCATTCAAGAAGATGGGAGCGTTGCTGCTGATGGCATCGAAGCCCGACCTGCGGACCCCGGCCCCGGGCTACACGATCTACTAAGCGGGTCTGATGGGCAAGTGTGGGGCGGGCGCCCTCGCCCGCCGTTTTTGATTTTGGTTTGGCCTTCCGTCAAAACCAGATCAAAGTCAACAGCGGCGGGCGGGGGCGCCCGCCCCACACAACACAACACTCAATATCTATTTCACCAGGCGATTGTATTTTTTCATCACTTCGCGCAAGCGGTCGTGGGGGAGGCCGATGACTTCGAAGTCGTTAATCCCCTTCATCGTCCTGGCCGCCACCATGGCATTGACGATGGCTTCTTCAGTGGCTTGTACCGTGGCTAGAAAAATAGGATTCAGGCGCTGGTTGGGGAGCATGCTGAGCGAGCGCACACCTTTCGATCCGGCGGCGCCGGGATTTGCGGTCGAGAAGGCGATGAAAATGTCTCCCGAGCCGTCGGAGGCGAAGCTTCCATCCCTGCCTAGTCCCAGGGATACGTGGCGCGCCACCCGCTTCAATTGGGTCGGAATCAACGGGGCGTCGGTGGCGACCACTACGATGATGGATCCCAATTCGTCTTCGCGGACGGTGTGATCGCTAATCTCGCGGCCGACGGGGACTCCAGCGATGCGCAGTTGGCTGCGCAGGCCGTAATTGCATTGCACCAGCACACCGACCGTGTAACCGCCATACTTGGCATCGAGCACCCGCGAGGACGTCCCGATTCCGCCCTTGAACTCGTTGCAGATCATGCCGGTGCCGCCGCCGACGCTGCCCTCTTCCACCGGGCCGCTTTTCGCCGTGTCGAGGGCGTGGAACACGTGCTCCGGCTTGACGTGAAATCCGTTGACGTCATTCAAGTCGCCATCCCAGGTCTCGGCGACCACCGGCAGGGACCACCAGTAGCCTTCATCGTCCGGGGGAGCATGTTGGACGCGCCAGGCAATCACGGCGTCGCGCACCACGCCCACGCTGTGCGTGTTCGTGATCATCACCGGGCCATCGAGGAAGCCCGAATCTTCCACCCATGTGGTCCCGGTCATTTCGCCGTTGCCGTTGAGGGTGAACCAGCCGGCGAATACCGCGTCCAGGGAATTCCTTCCGCGGGGAAGAACAGCGGTCACTCCGGTCCGCACCGGACCCACGCCGACTTTCAACGGGCCGCTGCCGGAAATGAGCGTGGTATGCCCCACCTCAACGCCCTTCACGTCGGTGATGGCATTGAACGGGCCAGGAGTGCCGTCGAAGGGAACGCCCAGGTCCCGGGCGCGAGGTTCAGTCTGGGCCGTGGCGGTCGCCATCACAAATGAAAAAGCCAACGCAGGGAGCAGTAGTCTGCCTGCTTTCAGCATCAAATCCTCCGTGTTAAGTTGGGCAGTATAGGGTATCGGGGTCGGGCCTCGGGTACAATTTCTTTCAAGCGGAGGGCGGAATGGAAAACTGGAAAGTGGCGCTGGTAAGTGGTGCGGCAGGAGTAGGCACAGCGATGTTTCTGAAGAAGAAGTGGACTGCGGGCGTCATTCTGGCTGGTCTCGGGCTGGCCACGCTGGCGTCGGAGTATCCGGAAAAATTCGCTGAAGTGCGCCAGAGTCTGCCCGATTTTATCGAGCGCGGCAACAATTTTCTTGAGGTTGCGACCCGAGTGGGCGACCGTTTGGCGGAGGCCGCGGAGAGTCGCGGCACCTGGTACGAGTCGCTGCTGAGGAGTTGATTTAGCGGCCACCGAGCCGAGGGCGGGACGCCCTCGGGACAGCCGGCGGGACGCTGGCGCTACTTGTTCAGGCCGTTATTCGATGCCCAGGGTTTTGCGGGCATCGGGGCTGAGGCGCTCCGGGGTCCAAGGCGGAGTCCATACGACGTTCACCGTGGCGTTGCGCACGCCGGGCATTTGTTCCACTCGGGCCTTGACCTGTTCTCCGATTTGGACGTGCGAGGGGCAGCCCTGGGCGGTCAGGGTCATTTCCACGGTCACGTCTTGTTTCTCCTCGGGCGCGGGATCAAAACGGACGCCGTAAATCAGGCCCAGGTCCACGATGTTGACCGGAATTTCCGGATCGTAGCACTGCTTCAATGCGCTTAGAACTTCGTCCTCGGTGAGAGTAGCCATGGAGTCCTCCTCAGATCGGGCACTCCCTGGGCGAATGGAGTGTTCGTATTCATAGTTTACACGTGTAATTGCTGTCGGTGTTGTAGCCCATGACCTCTGAAGCGAAGCACAAGATCCAGTTGGTGCTGGTGATCGCGATCGCGGTCGCGGCTCTGCGCGCCGGATATGTGGTGTACGAGCGGCATACCGAGCGGGCCGAACAGTCCAGCAAGCCGGCTCCGCCGCTGAATCCTGACTATTACGTCGTTCCCAAGAAGCTTTATCCCTATGATTTAAAGTCGGCGAAACAACTTACCCGGCAGCCGGTATGGGTCCGGGAAGGCTATCGCTTCACCTATTACCCGTATGATCGCGAGCGCCACCACGCCGACTTTACCCACGAAGCTGGCCTGCTGCTGCCCATTCAGAAGCTCGAGATCGAGGATGTAGTGGCTGACATGACGCCTCACTCCGCCCATCTGGAGCAGGTGATGGCGGTGTTCGAGCAGCAGGGAAAAGCTTACGCGGTTCCGATCGGATCAAAGACCGGCGACAGCTATACCATCTACTCCGACGAAATGTTTTTCGTCCAGGACCCGCGCGAGCTCTACAAGCACTGGCCGGCGGATGTTTGGGAGTCAATCGACAAACACGAAATCAAGCCGGGGATGAATGAATTTCAGGCGTACTTTGCAATTGGGATGGGGGTGCCCGAGAGATCGAGCGATCCTGCTGTGAAGACGGTGCACTATCCCAACGGCGGCAAGCCGGTGACCATTACATTTCGCGACGGCAAGGCGGCGGAAATTACGGGCGGCTAGGCGCTGCTGCCATTTCGGATTTAGAGATTTCAGATTGAAGATTTCAGATTGAAGATCGTCCCGCTCCGCGGCAGCTAAACTTCGCTATCTCCGCTCTCAAATCTGCAATCTAAAATCTCCAATCTGAAATCTTCTCTAAATCTCACTTCACCACCGGCGATTTCTCCGTTGCCGCACCCTGGTCATCGGCGTGGATCTGGCCGTCTTCGTCGGCATAGAACGAGCGGTGCTCGGCGTCCAGCTGCTTTGGCGTCAGAGTGAGCTCGTAGCCGTCCTTGTGCGGGCGGAAGCCTACCGAATAATCGCCGCGCTCCGGATTCACCATGCGTTTGGTGAATGATCCAGTATGCACCAGGTCGGCGAGCGAAGCGGCAAACTTGTTGTTCTTCTTTTGGTAGATCTTCTGGGCACGTATTACGGTGCGCATGTAGCCGAGGGCCGCAGCCTCCGAATCCGACTTTGCGGGATCGCCCTTGAACTTGGGCTGGTAGGAGGTTTGGGCAGCGGCTGCCAGGCAGAGCGCCAGCACCACGGCCGCGGTCCACTGAATACTTCGTGTCATCCGTCTAGCTCGATGTTCCATGAATGGTTACCCGTCTCTTTTTAGATGTTTACCACGTTACCGGCGTAATCGTAATCAGGTAGACGAATGTTCTCATCCCCGGCAAATGTAGTTATGCTTAGCCCAGCTTCTGAATAAAGCAGGCAACCCTATCAAACAGGAAACCCTATGAAGGCTGCAACCGCCATGAAGGCTTCACCGGCAAAAAAACCGGCTATCCGTCTCGCTGTGGTGGAGAGCGATCCACTGCGTTTTGTTGGATTTCGCGCCCTGTTTGACTCGGAGACGGACTTCGAACTGATCGCGGCCTCTTTGCCTGACATCGGCAACCTGCCCAATATCGATCTGGTGTTGCTGGGGAACCGCAACGGGCAGAACCTGTTTGACCTGATGGCCAGCCTGAAAGCCAGCCGTCCTGACCTGCGCATCATTGTGACAGGTTCGGGCATGGACGAGGAAACCATTTTGAAAGCCATCGCTTCCGGGGCCAAGGGCTATGTGGACGAAGCCGCATCGCCAACCGAGTTTGTGCAGGCCATCCGCATCGTGAACCAGGGATCGGTATGGGCGCCCCGCCGGGTGCTTTCGCTGTTTATCGAGCGCGTAAGTTCGGCTCCGGGCCGCATCTTTCCCGCCGGCCGCGTGACTTTCACCGATCGCGAGAAGGAAGTGCTGGAGATGCTGGT
>Ga0187824_10000007_pt1 | contig 32206 bp, 31 predicted proteins | sample NC_wetland_sal_i_13_FD_132437 | JGI IMG/M metagenome (GOLD analysis project Ga0187824, IMG submission 132437) | Wetland sediment microbial communities from Neuse River Estuary, North Carolina, USA - SourceSoil_4 | ecosystem: Environmental > Aquatic > Freshwater > Wetlands > Sediment | place... | reverse complement strand
CTGGTGCAGGCCCGGGCTTCGGGTGAGCTCGTGATCGGCGAGATTGAGCTGGCGTCCCAGTTTCTGCCCAGGAACATCGTCGCCATAACTGGTTCCAACGGGAAGACGACGACCACAACTCTGGCTGGTGAAATCATCACGGCAGGAGGCTTTTCTACCGCCGTCGGCGGCAATATCGGCACGCCGGCCATCTCTCTGGTCGGGCCCGCGAAGCCTGACACCGTCGTGGTCCTCGAGGTGTCGAGCTTCCAGCTGGAGACGATCCAGACGTTTCGTCCAAAAGTTGCCGTGGTGCTCAACGTTACGCCTGACCACCTCGACCGCCACCGCACCTTCGAGGCCTACACCAACGCCAAGGCTCGCATCTTTGAGAATCAGCAGGCAGATGACTTCGCGGTCCTCAATGCCGACGATCCCACCTGCGTGGGACTGGCCGGCCGTACCAAGGCCCAGGTCTTCTGGTTTAGTCGCAAGAACGAAGTAAAGCAGGGCGCGTATGTGCGCGACGGGCGAATTCTTTTTCGAGATGCCAAGGGTCAGCGCGAAATTATGCTGACGTCGGAAATCCCGCTCAAAGGAGGCCACAACCTGGAAAACGTTCTGGCCGCCGTGTGCGTGGGCGCTCTCATGGGTTGCGAGCCCGCCCGCATGGGAAAAGCTGTTCGCGACTTCAAGGCGGTCGAGCACCGGCTGGAATTCGTAGCCACCATCCGCGGCGTCGAGTACTACAACGACTCCAAGGCCACCAACGTGGATGCCACCATCAAGGCCCTGGAATCGTTCCCAGAAAATGTCCACCTGATTCTCGGAGGCAAGGACAAAGACAGCGACTACACGCTGCTCAATGACCTGTTGCGGCAGAGGGTCAAGCGCGTTTATACGATTGGCGCGGCGGCGGAAAAGATCGAGTCACAGATTCAGGGCGTGGAAGTTGACCACTCGGAGACCCTGGAAACCGCGCTGAGACGCGCATCCGCGACCGCCGCCGCCGGAGACATTGTGCTCCTGGCCCCAGCTTGCGCCAGCTTCGATCAGTTCCAGAACTACGAACACCGGGGAAGAGTATTTAAGGAAGTAGTCCACGCGATGGCCGCCGAGGCGCGTTCCCAGCCAATGTAGGCGCGAGCGCCCGCGCTCGTGCTCCTTCTGGAATCGCCTCAGGCTGCGTGGGGACAGCCGCCCCCGGCTGTCCGGCGGAGCGAAGCTCCGCATGTCGCGATCCGAAAATAATACTGTCGAGCTGCGCTCGACCGGACAGCCGGGAGCGGCTGTCCCCACGTGGCTTGTGCCACCTTCCCGCGCGAGCGGGGCGCTCGCGCCCACATTGGGTTTTCCCGGAGGAATCAAGATAGTTACAGACCATCGAGGAAATTCACAGACATTCTTCTCGGTGTCTTTGTAGCCCCGTGTTGAAATGAATTTCCCATGGCCAAACGCGTAAGCGTCGATAGCTGGCTTTTCACCGTCACCCTGATCCTGGTATTTCTGGGGTTGGTGATGGTTTTCAGCGCGTCTGCGGTCATGGCCAAGGAGCGCTACGGGTCCGGCTACCACTTCCTGTTCCGCCAGGTGGGATGGGCGGCGGGCGGGATTGCCGCCATGGTGGCGGCGATGAAAGTCGACTATCGCCGCTACAAGCATCCCGGAGTCGTGTTCTCTGTGCTCGGCATCACCACGCTGATGTTGATCTCGGTATTCTTTCTTGACCGCGCTCACAACACGCACCGCTGGATCCACTTCGGTGGAATTTCCTTCCAGCCGTCCGAAGTGGCCAAGGTTGCGGTCATCCTGTTCCTGGCTTTCTTTTTGGAAAGCCGCATCCACTCCATGAATGACTGGCGAAACACGCTGCTGCCCGCGGTTCTGCCGACCATAATGTTCCTGGGCCTGATCGTGTTTCAACCGGATTTGGGCACTGCCATCGCGTGCGCCGCGATCACCGCCTGCATGCTGTTTGTCGCTGGCCTCGATGTGCGCTGGCTGGGATACGCTTTCGCGGCCTCTTTGTTACCTCTGTATTTCCTTATTTTCCACGTGGCCTACCGCCGCGACCGCATTCTGGCCTTCCTCAATCCCTACTCTGACCCGCAAGGAAAAGGCTTTCACATTATTCAATCTCTCATTGCGGTGAGCACCGGGGGCATCACGGGACTGGGATTCATGGAAGGGAAGCAGAAGCTGTTTTATCTTCCCGAACCTCATACCGATTTCATCTTTGCCGTGACCGCGGAGGAACTGGGCCTGGTGGGATCGCTGGTGGTGCTGTTGCTTTTCGGAATTTTCCTGTGGCGTGGGCTTCGCACCGCCCTCCGCACGCAGGACGTCTTCGGCCGCCTGCTCGCCGTAGGCATTACCAGTATGGTGGTGGTACAGGCTTTCATTAACATGAGCGTAGTGCTGGGAATCATGCCGACCAAGGGAATCCCGCTGCCCTTCATATCCTACGGGGGCTCTTCGCTGTTCGTGACCCTGGCTTGCGTGGGTGTTCTGCTGAATATCACCAAGCAGACTGACTAAACCAGCGGGGACACCCGCCCCGGCTGGCCCTTCGAGCAGCGGTCGGTGCATGACGGGCGGGACGCCCGTCCTCCATTGATTCCGACGCGCCTTAAACGTCAACCGGCGGTTCTCCTCCGCTGCGACTTCCGGTTTATAGTCAGATCATGCGGGCAATTCTGGCAGGGGGCGGCACCGGCGGACACGTGATCCCCGCGCTCGCCATTGCCCACGAACTCCAGAAGCAATACAGCGCCGAAGTCTTGTTCATTGGCACAGCCCGAGGTATCGAGAATCGTCTGGTTCCCGCCGCCGGATTTCCATTGCGGCTGGTCCAGGTGGGCGCCCTCAACAAGGTCAGTCTCAAGACCCGGCTGAAAACCCTGTTCGACCTTCCCCGCGCGGTATGGGATGCCCGCCGAATCCTCGCGGAATTTCGTCCCGACATCGTGATCGGGGTGGGCGGATACGCTTCCGGCCCCGCCATGCTGGCGGCGATTCTGAAGGGAATTCCGACCCTGGCATTCGAGCCCAACGTGGTGCCCGGTTTTGCCAACCGCATGGTGGCCCGGTGGGTTTCAGGCGCTGCCGTCCATTTCGAGGAGACGGCACGATACTTCCGTAACGCCGAAGTCACCGGGGTGCCCGTGAGGGAGGCGTTTTTCCGCATCGCCGGCCGGGCCACGGCGGACCCCAACCCTACGTTGCTGGTGTTCGGCGGAAGCCAGGGCGCGAACGCCATCAATCAGGCCATGATTCAGTGTTTGCCGGAACTGGTGAAGCAGATACCGCACATCCACATCATCCATCAGACGGGAGAGCGCGGCTATAATGACGCGCAGGCGGCGTACCAGGAAGCCGGCTTGGCCGCTGAAGTCGCTCCCTTCATCACCGACATGCCCGCGGTCTTTGCCCGCGCCGACTTGTTGCTGTGCCGTTCGGGCGCGAGCACGGTTGCGGAAATCACGGCCGCAGGCAAGCCGGCGGTGTTTGTGCCCTTCCCGCTTGCGGCGGACGACCATCAGCGGGTCAACGCCCAGGCGCTGGAGCGCGCCGGCGCCGCCGTTGTGGCCGAAGAAACAAAGCTGGAGCGGGTGTGGCTGGCCGATACCATTGCCGCCCTGCTGGCTGATCCCGGACGGCTGCAACGCATGAGCGCCGCCGCCAGAAGCCTGGCCCACCCCGACGCGGCCCGCGACATCGCAGAAATGGCGGCGCGGCTGGCGGGAATCGAAGAGGTGTCATCCTGAGCGGAGCGGCCGCTTCGCAAAGCGAAGCAGCCACGCAGTCGAAGGACCCCTATAGGAAAACCGGTGCCGGAGAAGTTGGGATGTTCTTGTCAGCGCAAACTGCGGTTGAAGCTGGCCGTGCCGGGCGAGATGACAGCAGCTGCTATTGGGGTACGGGTCCTTCAACTCCGCCTGCCGATTCGCTCGCGAATCGGCAGGCTGCGCTCAGGATGACAAAGAGAGACTGAATGTTTGCCAAAATTCAGCGCATTCATTTCGTGGGTATCGGCGGGATCGGCATGAGTGGGATTGCCGAGGTGCTGCTGAACCTTGGCTACAGGATTTCCGGTTCTGACCTGAAGACTTCCCCTGTGACCCAACGCCTGGCCAGCCTGGGAGCCACGATCTTCGAGGGCCATGCGGGGGGAAATATCGCGGGGGCGGAAGTGGTGGTCATTAGTTCCGCGGTCGCGCAGGAGAACCCCGAAGTGGCCGAGGCCCACAAAATCCACATTCCGGTGATCCCGCGCGCCGAGATGCTGGCGGAGTTGATGCGCCTGAAGTACGGCATCGCGGTCGCCGGCATGCACGGCAAGACGACGACCACATCCATGGTCGCCGCCGTACTGGCGGCCGGCGGACTTGATCCGACCGTCGTAGTGGGCGGGCGCGTGGATGCCCTGGGTTCCAACGCGCGCATCGGCAAGTCGGAGTACCTGGTGGCGGAGGCTGACGAAAGCGACCGCTCGTTCCTGAAACTTTCTCCCGTGCTTTCCGTCGTCACCAACATCGATCGCGAGCACATGGATTGCTACCGCAACATGCGCGACGTCAAGCAGGCCTTTCTCGACTTCATGGATCGTGTGCCCTTCTATGGCGTGGTCGTGGTCTGCAATGACGATGCGCCCTTGCGCAAACTATTCCCGCAAATTCGGCGGCGCATTGTGACCTACGGAACGCGGCGAGGATCGGATTTTCAGATCAAGCTGGGGAAATCGACTTTCGAGTCGGCTGAACGGCAGCCCATCAGCCATTTTCGCGTGACCTACGGGGAGGGGGACCTCGGCGAATTTCGCTTGCATGTTCCCGGAGCGCATAACGTCCTGAACGCCACTGCGGCCGTCGCGGTCGGAATCGGTCTCGACATCAAAGCTGACGTAATCCGCACCGCTCTCGAAAACTTCCGCGGCGTGGACCGCAGGTTCCAGTTGCGAGGCAAGGCTGCAGGGGTCAGCGTGATCGATGACTACGGCCACCATCCCACCGAGATTCGTGCCACCCTGGCCGCGGCCCGGCAGTGCGGCTTTGGCAAAATTCACGTCATTTTTCAGCCTCACCGCTACACCCGCACCCGTGATCTGATGGACGAATTCGCCACCGCCTTTCAGGATGCCGACTCGCTGGTCGTCCTCGACATTTACGCCGCCAGCGAACCACCGATCGAAGGCATTACGGGCCAGGCGCTGGCCGGCCGGATCAGCGAAAAAGGGAAGCGGGCGTCATACGCCGGCTCGTTTGCCGACGGAGCAGCGCAGGTAGTCGCCTCCGCCCAGCCGGGAGACATGATTTTGACCCTGGGCGCGGGCAGCGTTTCGCAGTTGGGTCCGATGATTTTGGCAAAGCTGCAGGAAAATGACGCGGTTTCGCCCCCGCCCCGGGCGGCAGTCTCAACGCCTTGAACTCTTCGTCTTAACCGCTCACAAAACATTGCAAGTCTGATAACGACTGTTTCCCTGGCCCGTCTAACGGGACAAAGGAAAATGCCATGGAATCCGAAAAAATCATGTACTGGCTGACCCTGGGAGTTCTTGCGATGGCCACCATTACCGGAGTCGCGACCGGGCACCGGGGCTGGGAGGACCGGCTCGCCCAGCGGACGATTTCGATGATGGCACAGGCTTCCGAGGTGGCTGCGAACTATGCTGGACTGGCAGATTCTGTACTGGGACGACAAGAAGATGACTTCGCCAACCCGGCGCTCGCCGTAATCGATGTCAACAACGGCATTCCGAACGATGTGCAGGCCCGGCTGGCTTGCGCACAGCGTATCCTGGTGCGCCGCCAGGCGGAATTGGTCCGGTTGCAGGCCATGAGAGTGCGGGTGCAGGCGTTGCAGCGCGCTCCCCGCACCATTGTCTGGCCAGCCAGGAACATAGTCGTAGAAATTCCCCAGCCCCCGGAGACACCCGGGGTTACTTTCTAGCGCACAGCATTCTCTCGTGGCCCGTAAACTTTCGAGCCGTGCCCGGCCGGACTGGTGAGGACGCCTATCCTTACGCACCCTGTGCAAAACTCGCCAAATTTTTCTATCTCTCTTGCGCAAAAGCATTTATAGTAATTTTGCTCAGCGGTTCCCTACGACAACTGACCTGGTTTGATGGCGCGGAAATCCGGACCCACCATCTCGCAGGAGGAGTTGTACCCACTGGCCGACGAGCCAGGGCGCGAAGAAGCGCAAGATGCGCGCCTGCTCGACTTGGACGTGGAACAGGAACCTCCCTTCCTGCGTGTACAGAAGCGCGTCTCCGTCCGTCGCGGTTCACTTCCGAAAAAGACTGTGACCCGCCTGACCTGGGCCGCAGTCGCCCTGGCCATGGTCTTCGTCTGCGGATTGACGGTTGCCGCCCTCTATCACTACGGCGAGCGCTCCTGGCGTTTTAGAGTCGAATCGAGCGACGACATCGACATCAGCGGACTGCAGAACGTTACCCGCGCCCAGGTGATGGAGGTCATGGGCGGCGACATCGGCCGCAACATTTTCTTCGTGCCGCTGGTCCAGCGGAAAACCCAGCTGGAGCAGATTCCGTGGGTCGAATCCGCCAGCGTCATGCGCTTTGTCCCCAACCGGCTGAAAGTGGAAATCCATGAACGCACGCCGGTAGCTTTTGCGCGCGTGGGCTCGAGGATCATGCTTACCGACGCCGTCGGAACCCTGATGGAACTGCCCAGCAAGAAAAAATATTCCTTTCCCGTAGTCGTCGGCATGAATAGCGGCGAGCCGCCATCCACTCGCGCCGCCCGCATGAAGATTTACAACAATGTGGTCAGCCAGCTTGATGCGGGGGGCGCGCGCTACTCGCAGGAACTCAGCGAGATCGATCTCTCGGATCCCGACGACGTCAAAGTCATGGCCAACAATCACGCCGGCGAAGTGCTGGTCCACCTGGGATCTTCCAACTACCTGGAACGCTACAAGATTTACGTCACTCACCTGCAGGAGTGGCAGCAACAGTTCGACAAGCTGGAATCCGTGGACCTGCGCTACGACCGCCAGATTATCGTGAATCCGGATCTGCAGGGGCCGATGAAGCAGCCGCCGCTTTCGACCGAAGCCGCCAGGAAGGCCATGGCGGCCGGGGTAAAGCCGGCCGCGCTGATTACTCGAATTCCGTCGGTACCCAGGCCATCTCCGGCCTTGGCAGTGAGAACAGTTGGGCCGGCCCCTGCCAAGCCCACGGCGGCCGGGCCGGCGGCAAATGCGAAAACCGCCAGGGCCGTGCATCACAAGCCGCGAGCCCGGCAGGCCCGGTCCGCAGCCAAAGCCAAAGCGAAAGCAAAAACTGTGGCAGCCAAGACGAAACCCGCGCCTTCGGTGGCGGCCGTAAAGGCGACGGCGAAACCAAGCCCGGCAATTGCCAAGGGAGAACCACAATAGGAATGGCGAACCAGCACGAGCACCTTCTGACCGCAATCGACGTAGGCAGCGCCAAGACCTGCGCGCTGGTTGCGGAAATTACCGACAATGGTTTGCGCTATCGCGGGCACGGCGTGGCGGAATCGCGCGGCTCGCGCAAGGGCGTCATTGTCGATCTGGACAAAGCCGTCGGATCGATTCAGAAGGCGGTGGAGCAGGCCGAGGATGTGGCCGGTGCGCCCATCGAGCATGCCCTGCTGGGCATGGCCGGCGCCCAGGCCCGCGGCATCAACAGCCACGGCGGCCTGAGCTTCGGCGCCCGGGCGCGTGAAATTGGCCGCGAGGAGCTGCGCGCGGCGGTAGACAAGGCCCGCGCCATCCCCTTGCCCGACGATCGTGAAATTCTTCACCTGCTGCCGCAGGAGTTCATTCTCGACGACCAGACCGGCGTCAACGATCCGCTGGGCATGATGGCGGCCAGGCTCGAAGTGAGAGTGCACATGGTCACGGTTGCCTCGAGCGCCTTGCAGAACGTGGTTACGGCGGTGAATCGCGCCGGCGTCCACGTGGATGACACGGTGTTCGAGCCCCTGGCCTGCGCCGATGCCGTGCTCCGCGCCGACGAGCGCGAACTGGGCGTATGCCTGGCCGACCTGGGCGCCGGATCAACCAGCATCATCGTCTTCCAGGAAGGCGCGGTGGCCCACACCGCAGTGATTCCGATTGGCGGAGACCACTTCACCAGCGATCTCTCGGTGGGACTCTGCACTCCAGTCGCCGAGGCGGAAAAGATCAAGCGGCTGTATGGCAATGCCATCGTCACCCTGATCCCGGAAGGAAATGAAGTGGAAGTGCCATCGGTCGGCGATCGCGCGTCGCGCCTGATTTCGCAGCGCATGGTCGGCGAAATCCTCGAGCCTCGCGCCCGCGAACTGTTTGAGATGCTGCGCGACAATTTGCGCCACGCAGGCATGTTCGAGCGCTGCGTGGGAGGCATCGTGCTGACCGGCGGGGGCTGCCGGTTGCCCGGCATTCTTGAAATCGCAGAATCCGTGCTGCATCGCCCGCTGCGACTGGCCTGGCCGGCGCCACTGGCGAAAATGCCGTCTACTCTGGCCGAACCCGAGTTTGCCACCGTGCTGGGCATGGTTTTTTACGGGCACCGCGCCCGCATCGCCCGCGGCATCCAGAACGGGCGCTGGAGCAGCAAGCTGAAGGCCATGTTCGTGGGCAAGGGCGCGTAGTTTCGTAGCGCCGGCATCTTGCCGGCTGTCCCGAGGGCGTCTCGCCCTCGGGGTTTGGGTCTGGGGCCGGTGGGGGCGGGACGCCCCCGCGACAGCCGGCGGGACGCCGGCGCTACTTGTCAGGAACGAGACGAGATCCGAAGACAGAAGCGAGCAATAAAAATCCACTGAAGGCGGCGTACATGAAAAAAGAAAACGACATTCGCATCAGCTTTAACGAAGACACCCGCAACGACGCCAAAATTAAAGTCATCGGCGTAGGCGGAGGCGGGAACAACGCGGTCAACCGCATGATCGATTCCGGCATGGAAGGGATCGAATTCGTGGTCGCCAATACCGACCTGCAGGCATTGCGCATGTCGCGCGCCCCCATGAAAATCCAGCTCGGGGTGAAGCTCACCAACGGGCTGGGCGCGGGCGCCAATCCCGAAGTCGGACGCAAAGCGGCTCTCGAGGACTCCGACAAGATCATCGAGGCACTTGAAGGCGCTGACATGGTATTCGTCACCGCCGGCCTCGGCGGCGGCACTGGAACCGGGGCCGCGCCCATCATTGCCTCGCTGGCCAGCGAAATGGGAGCGTTGACCGTCGCTGTGGTCACCAAGCCTTTCGCTTTCGAAGGCAAGCGCCGCATGCAGCAGGCGGAACGCGGCATCTCCGAGCTGATGGATTCGGTCGACACCACGATCGTCATCCCCAACGAAAAGCTGCTGGCGGTGGCCCAGGACGCGGGCTTCTTCGAATCCTTCCGCGTCGCCGACGACATCCTGCGCCAGGGCGTGCAAGGCATCTCGGACATCATCACCATTCCGGGGATCATCAATCGCGACTTCGCCGACGTGAAAGCGATTATGGCGGGCATGGGATATGCCGTCATGGGCACGGCCACGGCCAGCGGCGCGCGGCGGGCGGTTGATGCGGCGCAAAAGGCCATTGCTTCCCCGCTGCTCGAAGCGGGTGCGATCGATGGCGCGCGCGGCATTCTCATCAACATCACCGGTTCCACCTCGCTCAAACTGGCCGAGGTGCAGGAGGCCTGCAGCATCATCCAGGGAGCCGCGCACGAAGATGCCAACATCATCTTTGGCGCCGTGCTCGACGAGAAGGCCAAAGACGCGGTGAAAATCACGGTCATCGCGACCGGCTTCAAGGACTCCGACATCCGTCGCCGCCAGGCGGAGATGCAGACCGCATTCGTTTCTTCCTCGTTTGTGGAGGAACCGGAACCTGAGTACCGGCCCGAGCCGCCGCGTCCGCCGATCGTGATGGAAGAGTCGTCAACCCGGCAGATGGCGTCGTCCCACACCGAAGGTGTGGCCGTCGACACTTTGCGCGACGCCATGATCGCCAACTTCGAGAAAGAGGACCTGGACGTCCCGGCGTTCCTTCGCAAGCGCACCGAAATAAGCTAGGAACTTCGTAGCGCCGGCGTCTCGCCGGCTGTCCCGAGGGCGTCTCGCCCTCGGCGGTGGGGAGCGGTGCGGGCGAGACGCCCCACGACAGCCGCCAGGATGGCGGCGCTACTTGGAACCTATCTGCTGTCTTTTTGCGTCGGCCTGACGTCTAATCGCATGCTGACGGAGAGACCACAATGAAGCGACTCCTGCTGTCGAGCTTAACAATTGTTATGTGTCTGGCAGGTCTGCAGGCGGCGGCGCCGAAGTCCGATTCGGGCAGGCCGGAGTACACCAGCGACAATCAATTGCTTCCTCCCAGGAATTTCCGCGAGTGGATTTTTCTGTCTTCCGGCCTGGGCATGAGTTACAGCGCCGGCAGTTCAGACCACGTGATGTTCACCAACGTTTTCGTGCCGCGATGGGCCTATTCCGAATTCATCAAGAGCGGGAAGTGGCCCGACAAGACCGTATTTGTGGTGGAAGAGCGAGGTTCAGAGACCAAAGGCTCGATCAACAAGGTGGGACACTTTCAAACCGACCTCATGGGATACGGCGTGGAAGTGAAGGACGAATCCCGCTTCCCCGACAAATGGGCCTACTTCAATTTCGACGAAACCTCGAAATCAGCCCAGGCCAATCCCAAGGCCGCCTGCTGGCAGTGTCATGAAGATCACGCTGCCGTCGAACATTCTTTCGTGCAGTTTTATCCCACCCTGAAACCGGTGGCGAAGAAGTTCGGCACCTACAGGGAAGCGGCAGAGAATCCGTAGAAGCCGGTGTGGGGCGGACACTCCTGTCCGCCGCCTTTGACTTTGATTTCGATTTTGCGATTCCGGGTCCGCCTACCTTCGGTTCCACGGTTGCACTCCGAAATCAAAATCAACGTCAAAGGCGGCGGACAGGAGTGTCCGCCCCACAATCAATCCAGCCTGACCAGAAATATCTTGCCTTCGGATGTGCGGGTGTCGCGGGCGACCTCCTCGGCTCGCTTGCGGTCATCCTGCAATACTCTGACCCGCACCCACCAGTCGCCCACCGGGCTGCCGAAGCTCAGCACCCTGGCGGTCTTGTAGCGACGCGAAACTTGGCTGGCAACCGTCCGCGCGTCGGCTTCATCGGGGAAGGAGCCGATTTGTACCGCCCATCGCCCGCCGTAGGCGGACGGCACCGGCGTGCGCAACACCTCCAGCCGGACCTTGGCTACGCCTGCCTGCCATACGTCGGCTTGTTTCGCGGCGGCCAGGGAGAGATCGATAATGCGCCCTTCCACAAAAGGCCCGCGATCGGTGATGCGCACAATGGTGGAATGACCAGTCTTGAGGTTTGTGACCCGCACCGTCGATCCCAGGGGAAGAGTTCGATGGGCCGCAGTCAGCTGATTCATGTCATATAGTTCGCCATTTGAGCCGCGGCGATTGTGATACGGAGCCCCATACCAGCTGGCGTTGCCGATTTCGACGGAAAGAGGTTTGGTCCCTTCGGGGACGGAGAGTTCGCGGGCGATCTCATCCGCTTTTTCCTGCTTCTTGTCTGCAGCAACTGGAGGCGCTGCTGCGGCCCCTTTCGATGCGGAGGGACTGGGGGCTGGAGCGGCCGGCGGCGCAACCATAGGCGGCGGTGGCGGCGGGCTGACTCGGGCCTGCTTCTTGCCGCCGCAGCCGCTCAACAGCACTGCTGCCACGACTGCGGTCAGGATGCGGGCAGACAACGGCCACCTCATCGCTGGCCGGACTTGACCTCGTCCAGATAGTCGGCCAGCTTCGACATCTTCTCGGCTGCGACCCGCAACGCCTTGGTGGAGTGTTGACGGACAGCCGGGACTACTTCGTCGTTCAGATAGGCGATGAATTCTGCCGTCTCCTTCTCCATGCGGTCAGCGGCCTCAGCCACTGATTTGTTTACCCGTGCCGAGGCGTCCTCTACCGTGCGGTTGAAGTCCTTCATGCAGACAGTGTAGCTGTCGCGGCGCAAAAATGCGCCCCCGTCGAGCGCGGATGGCAGGTCTGGTCATTATTCCCTCCAGCCGCGCCGTGGTCAACGGGGGAACATAGCAAGTAATCAGTCTTCAGTCTTCAGTCCTCAGTCGTCAGCCAAACCTCTCATGCCCTGACGACTGACGACTGATGACTGAAGACTGACGACTGAGTGTAGAATTCTGCCATGAGAAATCGCTTCGCCATTCTTGCGCTTTTGGCCGCTATGCTGGCGACGCCCGCTTGTACTTTGTGGCGCGAGCATCCGGGCAGCACCAGGTGGGCCGATGCGACCGGCGGCGAAGGCCTGGAGCGGAGCTTCTGGAAGCAAGTGAAAGACAAGAAGTGGGGCGAGCTGGAACATCACCTGGCCAGCAACTACGTTGCGGTCTCGGCGCAGGGTGGCCGCCTCGACAAAGCCGCTGCCCTGGCACAGATCCAGAAGCTGCAGCTCAACGACTACACGCTCGGCGACGTTCAGACCGAACTGAATTCTGACACTTTTGTCGTGACTTATACCATGGCCATGCGCGGCACCTTTGACGGCCAGCCCTTGGTGACCGAACCGCTGCGCATGATGACCGTCTGGCAGAAGCAAAGCGCCGGTTGGATGGCGATTGCCCATTCCGTGCTCGGGCCCTAGCCCGGGTCGGCGAATTTCCGCGTGATGAACCTTCCCGCAATGAAAACAAACCACAGCCGGAAATTCGATGGCTCCGCAACCCGTCGCTGGCGCGAGCGCCTGCTGTCCTGGTACGACGGCAACCGCCGCGACCTGCCCTGGCGCCAGGATCGCGACCCCTACCGCGTCTGGCTCTCGGAAATCATGTTGCAGCAGACCCGGGTTTCCGCAGTCCTGGAGCATTACCGGCGTTTTCTGCTGCGCTTTCCCACGGTGCAGAAACTGGCCTCGGCGCGCGAAGCGTCCGTGCTGGCAGCGTGGAGCGGCCTGGGATACTACCGGCGGGCCCGCATGATGCATGCCGCGGCCAAGGTAATTGTCAAACGGCATGACGGAAGATTTCCCGTGACGATCGCAGAGCTGCGCGCCCTGCCCGGCGTCGGCCGCTACACCGCCGCGGCCATCGCCAGCATCGTATTTAATACGCCCGCGGCCGTGGTGGATGGAAACGTTGAGCGCGTGCTCGGACGTGTCTTCGGGACCGCCCTGGCCGGCGAACCGCTCTGGCAGGCGGCCGAGGCGTTACTCAGCCGCAGGCGCCCCGGCGATTTCAACCAGGCTATGATGGAACTGGGCGCTCTGGTTTGCCTTCCGCGACAGCCGAGATGTTCCATCTGTCCGGTGTTCAACCTGTGCGCCACCCGGGGAAAACCTGAGTCGCAGGAAAAATCGATTCGACAGAGGCGGCGGGACGTCTGCTACGCGCTTGATCACTCTAAGAGCAAAATCTTTCTTGTCCAGCGGCCGGAATTTGCGTCGCTCATGCCCGGCATGTGGGAGTTGCCGGAAATTCCTCAACCGGATGTATCCAGTCCAGTCCACCTCACGTTGCGGCACTCGATCACGGTAACGGATTACACAGTCCGCGTGCTGCGGGGCCCGGTGCCGGACGAAGGCAGGGGACAGTGGGTGCCGAAAGCCCGTATTCCCCATCTGCCGCTCACCGGGCTGGCGCGAAAAATCCTTCGGCAGGCGCAGGTCATCTAACAGGCAGGGCCAAGATCCATTGAAATGGCTTCGCATCTTCGGAGGACGCACAATGGCAGCTTTGACTCCCGGAACTCAAGCTCCTGATTTCACTTTGTCGTCCACGGACGACAAACAGTTTTCGTTGCGCGCAGCTCTGGCGCGAGGGCCGGTCCTGGCGGCGTTCTTCAAGATTTCCTGCCCCACTTGCCAGTACGCTTTTCCGTTCTTACAGCGGATCTATGAGGCGCATGGAAACCAGGCCATTACCATCGTGGGTATTTCGCAGAACAACCGAAAAGACACACAAGCTTTCATAAAAGAATACGGTATAACTTTTCCCGTCCTGCTCGACGACACTCACTCCTACCCGGTGTCGAATGCTTACGGGCTCACCAACGTCCCGACCATATTCTGGATCGCGCAGGACGGCGACATCGAGGTCGCGAGCGTGGGCTGGATAAGAAAAGAAATAGAAGAATTCAATCAGCGAGCAGCCCAAGTGTCCTCCGGAGCTGCCAAACCGCTGTTCCGCCCGGATGAGCACATAGCCGACTTCCGGGCCGGCTGAGGGTCGAAAAACTAGCCCGCGGTCGCGGGCTCAAGACAGACGTCAGACTTCGGACCTCGGACGATTGTCATCCTGAGCGGAGCCGGCCGATCCAATTCCCGAATCGGCTGCGGACTCGAGGGACCCCTATAAGCTCAACCGGTCTCGGTGGCAGGGGCCTGCCGGCGCCACCAGCAACCCCGGGGAAGACCGTGCCGAAAACCTCACTGGAGTCCTTCGACTGCACAGCTGCTTCGCGAAGCGAAGCAGCCACTCCGCCCAGGAGGACAAATCTCGTACAATACAAAGTTCCTCAGCCCACTCGGAGCCTCGAAGCATGCGCAAGAACCTGGTTGTCATCTCCCTGGTTGTCCTGATCTGCGGTGGATTGGCGCAAAACTCGTCCCGGACGATGCTGGTGCATTTCCCGCCTGCCGCGATCGCCGCATTTCAAAAGATCGACGCTGAGCGCATCCGCGCCCACGTGCGCTTCCTGTCTCACGACCTGCTCGAAGGCCGCGGCACCGGACAGCGTGGCGGTGACATCGCGGCGGAATACATTGCCACCGAATTTGCTCTGGACGGCCTGAAGCCCGCGGGCGACAACGGCACTTACATGCAAAAGGTCCCCATGGTCGGTATTACGTCCATGCCGGAAACCACGTTTTCATTTGTTCCCGCCCAAGGCGCGGCGCGGGAGCTTAAGCCGCTTTCTGAATATGTCGCCACCGATGAAACCCAACAACCCGAGTCCAACGTGAACGCGGAGATCGTTTACGTGGGCTACGGCATCCAGGCGCCCGAGTACCAGTGGGACGACTACAAGGGCGTTGATGTGAAGGGTAAGGTCCTGCTGATGCTGGTGAACGAACCCCCTTCCGACGATCCCAAGTTTTTCAAGGGCAAGGCGCTGACCTACTACGGCCGCTGGACCTACAAGTACGAACAAGCCGCCCGCCAGGGGGCGGTGGGCGCGATCCTGATTCACAAGACCGATATGGCAAGTTATCCCTGGGAAGTGGTGCGCAATTCGGATTCGGGGGAGAAGTCGTACCTGAAGCTGGACGGTTCGCCCAAACTGAAAGTCACTTCCTGGATCCATCTGGATGCGGCCAAGGCCCTGGCCACCATGGCCGGCCTCGACCTGGACAAGATGATGGCGGATGCCCGCTCGCGCGATTTCCGTCCGGTGACGCTTCCGGTGAAACTGCAAGCCCACATGGTGAGCAAGGTGCGGCCGTTCGAATCGAATAACGTGATCGCCATGCTGCCGGGCGCCGACGCAAAACTGAAAGCCGAAGCGGTGATGTACACCGCCCACTACGATCATCTCGGCATCCGTCCCGAAATGCCGGGAGACAACATCTACAACGGCGCCGACGACAACGCCACCGGATGCGGCATCCTGCTGGAGATGGCCCATGCCTACGCGATGGCGGCGCAGAGGCCGCGGCGTTCCATCCTGTTTGCCTCGGTGACCGCCGAGGAACAGGGCCTGCTCGGTTCCGAGTACCTGGGCAAACATCCTCCCATTCCGGCGGGAAAAATCGCGCTCGACCTTAACTATGACGATATTCCTCCGCTCGGTTCACCCGAAGAAGTGGAAGTATCCGGGAGCGAACGCACGACCTTTTACCCCATGGTGCAGGCGCTGGCCCAGGAATTCCGCCTGGCGATTCGCCCCGATTCGCATCCCGAAGCAGGACACTATTACCGCTCTGACCATTTCAGCCTGGCCCGCGTGGGGATTCCTGCGTTTTCGATCAACGAAGGCGTGAAATACAAGGGACACGACGCAGCCTGGGGGTTGCAGCAGGCCAACGAATACACCGAAAAGCACTACCACCAGCCCAGCGATGAATATCATCCCGAATCGGATTTCACCGGCGATGCCGTGATGGCCCGCTTCGGCTTCGCCCTGGGTTGGGAAGCAGCCAGCGCGCCCAAGGTCGTAGGTTGGGAGAAGGGCGACGAGTTCGAGGCGGCAAGGCTAAAATCCGGCACGAAATGAAGAAGGTTCAATGCCAATGGAGGACGGGCGTCCTCGACCGTCTCACCTCAAGCGCGGGCGAGTCGCCCGCGACCACATTGAACCATTAAGTTCAGCATTCCATGACCCTGATTGTTGGACTGAGAATAAGCGTAGGCTCGGTCACCTGCTGCACATCGTCGGCGGTCAATCCGGGCGCCACTTCTTCCAGAACCAATCCGGTGGGCGTGACCTGAATTACAGCCATTTCTGTCACGATCGTATTCACCACCTTCACTCCGGTCAGAGGCAGAGTGCACTTTTTCAGGATCTTTGGCTGAGCATCCCTGGTGGTGTGCTCCATCGCGACGATCACGCGGCGCGCGCTGGCCACCAGATCCATCGCGCCCCCCATGCCCTTTACCATTTTGCCGGGAATCATCCAGTTGGCCAGGCTGCCTTCTTCATCCACTTCCATCGCCCCGAGCACGCTGAGGTCAATGTGGCCGCCACGAATCATGGCAAATGAATCGGCGCTGGAAAAATATGCCGTGCCTTTTATCTCGCTGACGGTTTCTTTACCGGCGTTGATGAGATCGCAATCTTCCTCACCCTCGATCGGATACGGCCCAATGCCGAGCATGCCATTTTCGGATTGCAGAATCACGTCCATGCCCGGCCGCACGTGATTGGCCACCAGCGTCGGCATGCCGATGCCCAGGTTGACGTAGAAACCGTCATGCAGTTCACGGGCAATCCGCTTGACGATGCGCTCGCGTTTGTCGACGTCTTTCATAAGAGCAGCCGTTGGTCTTTGGCCGTCGGTCGTTGGCCAAGACCCCAAGATCTTGGATTCGAGGCCAACGACCGACGACCAATGGCCAACGGCCAATCGCTATCTTTTCCTCACCGTTCTTCGTTCAATCTTCTTCTCGTAAACTTCGCCTTGAAAAATCCGCTTCACGTAAATACTGGGCGTGTGAATGAGGTCGGGCTCCAGTTCACCGACTTCGACCAGATCCTCAACTTCGGCAATCGTCACTTTCGCAGCCGTCGCCATCATGGGATTAAAATTCCGCGCCGTCTTGCGATAGACGAGATTGCCCCACTTGTCTCCCTTCCATGCCTTGATCAGCGCGAAATCGGCTTTCAGGGCTCGCTCCATCAGGTAAGGGCGTCCATCGAACTCCCGCGTTTCCTTGTTCTCTCCGACCACGGTGCCCACTCCGGCCGGAGTGAAGAAGGCCGGGATGCCGGCGCCGCCAGCGCGAATCCGCTCGGAAAAGGTTCCCTGCGGTATCAGGTCCAACTCCAGCTTGCGCTGCAAAATCAGTTGCTCGAGCAGTTTATTTTCGCCGACATAAGTCCCGATGTGTTTAATGATCTGGCCCGCCGCCAGCAGCAGCCCATTGCCCAATCCATCCACGCCGACGTTATTGCTGATGGTCGTAAGATTCTTCGTGCCCTTGCGGACCAGGGCGCGCACCAGGTTTTCCGGGATTCCGCACAGCCCAAATCCCCCGATCATGATGGTCGCGCCATCGAAGATGTCGTGGATGGCCTCGTCGGCGTTGGCTACGACTTTATTCATCGGAGAAGAATTCTAAACGAAAACGAAGCCGTCAGCTTTCCGCTGTTCGGTTATCTGCGTGCCTTTGGAGACTGACGGCTGAGAGCTGCCGGCTGAGAGCTGCCCTCAGTTTTCTCCGTGCCTCGGTGCCTCCGTGGTGAGATTTTCCTCAAATGATGCGCGCGCTCGAACTCGAGCGCCAGCTCCCGCGTATCCAGGTTTTCGCGGATATGCGCCAGCCGCTGTTCCAGCTTCAGCAGGGCATGCCGGATGTTCTTCTTGTTGGTAAGCGCGACGTCCCGCCACATGGAATAAGGGCTGGCCGAGATGCGCGTCATCTCGCGCAGGGCGCGCCCGCCGGTCTCGAGCAGGGGAGCGTCCTCGCCGTACTCATCCACCAGCGTCGCAGCCAGGGCAGTCGAGATCATCTGCGGCAGGTGGCTGATCCAGGCGCATAGTAGGTCATGCGCGCCAGCTTCCATGCTGGCCACGCCTGCGCCGATCGTTTCCACCCACTCCAGAAATTCCCCACACGCGCCTTCGAATATCTTCTGCCCTGGAGCCGGCGTGACGAACCACACCGCGCCCTGGAACAGATCAGGGTCGGCCGCCTCGACGCCCGACTCTTCCTTGCCAGCCATGGGATGTCCGGCGAGATAGCGGCGGCCAACGTCCTTGCCGAACGTAGCGGTCGCGCGGGCGAGCACCTCGGCCTTGGTGCTGCCGACATCGGTCAGCAGTGTCTTCGGTGAAAGGGAGGGACCGAGGCGCCCGATCAGTTCAACGATGGCGCCGACCGGCGCCGCCAGCAGCACCACCTGGCTGCCGCGTACCGCGCCCACCGGGTCGGTGTTGCCCTCATCAATGGCGCCCTTGTCACGCGCCTGCTCCAGCACCGGAGCGCGGTCACAGCCGACAATGCGGCCGGGGAAGCGCCGCTTCTTCAGCGCCAGCCCGAAAGAGCCGCCTACGAGCCCCGTGCCGATGATGGTGATTTGGCGAATGGCCATTGAATTAACCACGGAGACACTGAGTCACTGAGGAAGACCGGAAGTTTGACCTCAACTGCCTCCCGGGAGACACGAAACCAGAATCAGATTTCTCGGTGCCTCAGTGGTGAAAGCGGTTAAGCCACCTTGCGTCCTACGGCTGGCGCGATCATGCGCAGTTCGTCCATCAGTTTGGCGAACTGCTCGGGAAAGAGCGACTGGGCGCCGTCGGAAAATGCTTTGTCCGGATCGTGATGCACTTCAATCAGCAGCGCGTCTGCGCCCGCCGCCAGCGACGCCCGGGCCATGGGCGGCACCTTGTCGCGCAAGCCGGTGCCATGCGATGGATCGGACGTCATGGGCAGGTGCGAAAGCTTCTTGATGATCGGAATGGCCGACACATCCAGCGTGTTGCGGGTGTAAGTCTCGAAAGTGCGGATACCCCGCTCGCACAGGATCACTTCGTAATTTCCCCCCGCCATGATGTACTCGGCGGAGAGCAGCAACTCTTCAAGCGTGGCTGCGATGCCGCGCTTGAGCAGAACCGGCTTCTTGACTTTGCCCAGCTCGCGCAGCAGATTGAAGTTCTGCATATTGCGCGCGCCCACCTGAAAGATGTCGATGTAAGGCAGCATGAGGCCGATCTGCGAGATTTCCATGACCTCGCTGATCACCAGCATGTTGAAGTGATCGCCCGCCTGGCGCAGCAGCTTCAGTCCCTCTTCGCCCATCCCCTGAAATGAATAAGGAGACGACCGCGGCTTGAAGGCGCCGCCCCGCAGAACACGCGCTCCCGCCTTCGCCACCTGCTCGGCTACGGTAAACAGCTGTTCCTTCGATTCCACCGAGCAAGGCCCGGCCATCACGACCACCTGGTCGCCGCCGATCTGCACGCCGTTGGCAAATTCGACGATGGTCCCCTGCGGGCGAAAACTGCGCCCCGCCAGCTTGTAAGGTGCGCTGATGCGGTGCACGTGCTCGACCCCGGAAAGCACTTCAAGATTGCGCGTGTCAAAATCCACCCGGGCGCCCACCGCGGCCAGCACGGTCTGCCGCTCGCCCGTGGTGCGGTGCACGGAGAAGCCCATCCGGACCAGGTGTTCTACCACCTGCTGGATCTGCTCATCGGTCGCTGATTCCTGCATGGCAACGATCATAATAGTCAGTAGTCGTCAGTCGTCGGTCTTCAGTCATCGGCAAACTGTGCCCGGAAAAGAGCGGGTTTCACTGACAGCCGAAGACCGACGACTGACGACTGCCCTCAGTCATTCACATCATTATCCAATTCTGTATCGCCTCCGCTGTCTACCGCGCCCTGGGGCGCGATTTCCTGCTGCTGGATGCCGCGCATGATATCCATGATCCGTTCAAAGATGCGGAGCAAATCGCGGTCAGGCAAAGGCCCGGGATTGATGCTCTGCACGTTGGCGAATACCTTGCGCTCCCGGTCCGGCTCGTAGATCGGCAGTCCCGCGCCGCGCTTCAGCCTGCCGATTTCATGGGCAGCCTGCGCCCGCCGGCTCAACAGGCTCACCAGCTCGCGGTCCAGTTCGTCGATCTTCGTGCGCCAGTCGGAAATATCCATAGCCGTCAGCCATCAGCCTTCAGCGGTCAGCCAGATCATCGAGCAGCCCCGGCAGAACAGGCAGGCAGTCGCGACTCTCCCACCACGTCCGCAAATACTAGGTAGTGACTGAAGGCTGATGGCTGACGGCTGAAAGCTGCTTTATAAATTGTGCCACACTCTCCGCTTCTTTGCCTGGATTGCGTTCGATGATCTGGACAATCGCGCTGCCCACTACCGCCGCGTCGGCAAATTTTCCCACGGCCCCAAAGTGAGCCGCCGTGGAAATGCCGAAGCCGACCGCAATCGGCAGGTCAGTATACCTGCGCAGGCGGCGGACCAGCGTGGGCGCGTCTTCCGGCATCTGTTGCCGCGCCCCGGTCACCCCGGTTCGCGAAACCGCGTACACAAATCCGCTGGAGGCCCCGGCAATCATTTTCAGTCGCGCATCGGTGCTGGTGGGCGCGGCCAGAAACACGGTGGCCAGGTTCCGCTTGCGCATCTCCTCCAGGTATTCATGCGATTCTTCGACCGGCAGATCCGTGAGCAGCGCGCCATCAATGCCGGCGTTCTGAACCGCGGCGCTGAACTCTGCCAAGCCCATGCGCAGGACCGGGTTCAAATAGGTAAAGACGATGAGTCCCGCCTGCGAACGCCGCCGGATCTCTTTGCCCAGCTCCAGCACCTGTTGCAACGTAGTCCCATGGCGCAGGGCGCGCTCGCTGGCACGCTGGATCACCGGTCCGTCCGCTACCGGATCGCTGAAGGGAACGCCGAGTTCAATGACTTCCGCGCCGGCTTCAATCGTCGCCAAGGCGATGTCCCGCGTGGTCGCGAGATCGGGATCGCCGCAGGTGAGATAGGCGACCAGCGCAGGACGATTGTGAAATCGCAAAGACATGGCTGAGAAGAGAGAAGGACAATTCCCAAATGACTTAATTACCCAATGGCCGACATTCAATCCAACTTCAGATTTTCCCGCAGGATTCCGATATCTTTGTCGCCCCGCCCGGAAACATTCACCACCACCACCTCAGACTTCTTCATTCGGGGCGCGCGCTTGATCGCTTCAGCTACCGCATGGGCGGATTCCAGCGCGGGAATGATGCCCTCGGTTCGCGCCAGCACGGTGCAGGCCTCGAGCGCTTCCTGGTCCGACGCCGACACGTACTGGGCCCGGCCCGTGTCCTTCAGCCAGGCATGTTCCGGCCCGATCGAAGGATAATCGAGGCCGGCCGAGACCGAGTGAGTGGCCGAAATCTGCCCGGCTTCGTCCTGCAGCACGTAAGAGTACGTGCCCTGCAGCACTCCCGGCGATCCTCCACTGAAACGCGCCGCATGTTCACCCAAGCGCGCGCCCCGCCCGCCTGCCTCCACGCCCACCAGTTGCACTTTCTTGTCTTTAATGAACTCGTGAAAGATGCCGATAGAATTTGAACCGCCGCCGACGCAGGCGATGATCGTTGTGGGAAGCCTGCCCTCAGCTTTAAGAATCTGCGCCCGGGCCTCCCGTCCGATAACTTTGTGAAAGTCGCGCACCATGGTCGGATAAGGATGCGCGCCCAGCACGCTGCCCAGCAGGTAGTGTGTGGTGCGCACATTGGTGACCCAGTCGCGCATGGCCTCATTGATGGCGTCTTTCAAGGTGCGAGATCCCGAATCGACGCCGCGCACTTCCGCGCCCAGCAACCGCATGCGGAAAACATTCAGTTCCTGCCGCCGCATGTCTTCCGTCCCCATATATACGACGCATTCAAAGCCCAGCAGCGCGCATACGGTGGCCGTGGCCACGCCATGTTGCCCCGCGCCGGTTTCGGCGATGACGCGATGCTTGCCCATGCGCTCGACCAGCAGCGCCTGTCCCAGACAGTTATTGATCTTGTGGGCCCCGGTATGGAGCAGATCTTCGCGCTTGAGATAGATTTTTGCCCCTCCCAGTTGTTTGCTCAGGCGCTGGGCAAAAAACAGCGCAGTGGGACGCCCGGCGTAGGTGCGCAACAATTCATCCAGGCGCCGCTGAAACCCGCGGTCCCGCTTGGCTTTCTCGTAGTGCCGCTCCAGTTCGTCCAGCGCCGCCATCAGGGTCTCGGGAACGTAGCGCCCGCCATAGACGCCGAAGCGTCCCGCCGCAGCCAAGGGCGATGGCTTTATCCCGCTTGTCATGGCGTGCATCCCCGCTCCGTTGCTTTGCAGGCGGCCAGACGGATTGACCAGCCTTGCGCGTCGAGTGCGAGGCGCCGGGTGAGTTTGGACTTTCGCGGTTGCCATTTCAGCTTTTCTCTTCCAGCTTTCGCACCGCGTCGATAAAGGCGCGAATCTTCTCCGGATCTTTCTTGCCGGGCCTGCCCTCCACTCCCGAAGCCACGTCCACTCCCCACGGTTTCAGTATGCGGACCGCTTCCGTGACGTTGCGTGAGGTCAAACCACCAGCTACAACGATCCTTAGCTTGCCGGTGACCGGTTGAATTCCGGAAGCGGCTGTTTTCCAGTCAAACACTTTTCCCGTACCCCCGGGCACCTGAGGCGTTCCGGAGTCAAGAAAGACCGCGCTGACGCTGGATCTTCTGATCTCATTCCAGTCGACGCCGCCATCGATCTCGGCGGCCGACAGAACCAGGAAGACCTTCAGGCTGCTGCCGGCTTTCAGTGCCTGTATGAACTCAGGCTTGCGACACGCGGCGCCATGCAGTTGCGCGCCAGTCAAACCTATCATCGCCGCGGTTTCTAGAATCGTTGCCACCGGCTCATCTACGAAGACCCCTACTTTGTCGACGTTCGACGGTAGCTTCTCAACGATCTCTCGCGCCGTTGCTGGATCGATCCGGCGCGGACTCTTACCGTAGAACACGAACCCCAACGCATCCGCGCCTGCTTCAACGGCGCTTAACGCGTCTTCGAGATTCGTTGTCCCGCAAATTTTTACCCAAGTCATGAACCCCAGTTCCCGGTTGCAAGTTGGGAGTTCTCAGTCTTTTGTGCTGAGTGCCGACCCTGCGCGGTCGGCGTCAGCGAGTAAACCCTTCAACGCCTCTGCTGGCGACTCCGCTTTCATCAGCGACTCACCGATGAGGAACGCCTGATATCCAGCGCCACGCAGGCGGGCAATATCCGCCCCGTTGTCGATTCCACTTTCCGCCACGGAAATCACGTGCCGCGGAATTGCTTCCGCCAGGCGAAGCGCGGTGTTCACATCCACTTTGAAGGTCCGCAAATCGCGATTGTTTACGCCAACAAGATCGGAACCCGCGTCCAGCGCGCGCTGTAACTCATCTTTGCTATGGGCTTCGCAGAGCACATCCAGTCCCAACGCGCGGCTCTTTTTCGTCAGATCCATCAATTCCAATTGCGAAAGCACGGCCACAATGAGCAGGACCGCGTCGGCGCGGCAGGCTCGCGCTTGCAAAAGCTGAAAGTCGTCCACGATGAAGTCTTTTTGTAAGCAGGGAAGCGTGGTGCTGGCGGAAGCGCGCCTCAGATTGTCGAGCGATCCCTGGAAGAATTCTTCGTCAGTAAGCACGGACAGGGCCGCCGCCCCCGCCGCATGCAATTCCGCAGCCAGGCCCTGCGGGTCAAAGTTGGCGCGAATCAACCCGCGGGAAGGAGAAGCCTTCTTTAATTCGGCGATGACTGCGGGTCCACGCTGGCTTTCGGTGGCCAGCGCACGCCGGAAGCCGCGAGGCACATGTTGTTCCGCTGTGCGCTCCAATCGCGGCAAGTCGGCAGAGCGCTTCGCCTCCGCGACTCGACGGCGCGTGGCTGCTACGATCTGGTCCAGGCTGGCGGCCATAAGGAATCTGACGATTATACGGGAACGAACGCGAATGCCGCAGCAGGGGGGGGTTGCCTTCGTGTGCTTTTGTGTCCTTGGCGGTTCAGGCTTTTTAACCCCTTAACCACCAAGGACACGAAGGTAAGTGAATCGCGGACGCTAAATCATTCGATAGAAAACTTGAACACCGTTTCCGAATGGAAGGTCTGGCCCGGCCTCAAAATCGTCGACGGGAAGTCGGGATGGTTGGGCGAGTCCGGAAAATGCTGGGTCTCCAGGCACAGGCCATAACGCTGTTTGTAGACATGCCCATGTTTTCCCGTAATCGTTCCATCCAGAAAATTGCCGGAATAAAACTGCACGCCCGGCTGCGTGGTGAACACTTCCAACACTCGTCCGCTGGTCGGTTCGTGTACCCGGGCAGCCAGCGTCAGGCTGTTATCTTTCCGGTTTATCACCCAGTTGTGATCGTATCCGCGTCCGATGACCAGTTGTTCGTAGTCCTGGTTGATGCGAGCGCCGATCGCGGTCGACTTGGTGAAGTCCATCGGTGTGCCCTGGACGGGGCGCAGTTCGCCGGTCGGGATCAGGGTCTTGTCCACGGGCGTGAAGCGGTCCGCGTTGAGCATAAGATGATGCCCCAGAATGTCGCCGCTGCCTTCGCCCGCCAGATTAAAATAACTGTGCTGCGAAAGATTCAGCGGCGTGGCCTTGTCGGTGGTTGCTTCGTAATCCAGAATCAACTGGTTTTCATCGGTCAGGGTGTAGCTGACTTTGACCTTAAGGTTGCCGGGATAACCCTCTTCGCCATCTTTACTCAGATAGCTGAACGCAACTCCAACTCCTTTTGCGTTCTTGAACTCCTTGGCCTCCCAGATCTGCTTGTTGAATCCGTTGACCCCGCCATGCAGCGAGTTAGGCCCGTCATTCTTGGCCAGCGTATATTTCACGCCGTCGAGGGTGAACGTGGCGTTGGCAATCCGGTTGGCGTAACGCCCGACGATGGCACCAAAATAGGGCGGGTTGACCAGATATCCGTCGAGCGAGTCATGCCCCAGGACGACATCGCCCAGGTTGCCGTTCTTGTCAGGGACACGTATCGACACAATGATGCCCCCGTAGGTCATGGCGCGGACTTCGACGCCGTTTGCGTTGGTTAAGGTATACAGGTCGACCGGCCTCCCATCTCCGGTTTTTCCGAACGATTCCTTGCGCACCTGGGCTTTGTGTTTTGCGGGCGCTGCCATCACGACGGCAACAAGAAGAGTCAGCAGCAGGATGTAGAGTGCTGTCGTTTTACGGTTCATCATAGTTACTTTCGGAAGCCATCACGGGCTTCCTGCGCATTAAAGGTTAGCACGCTCGCCATCCTCGCACACATACAACTTGGCAGAATGCGCCGAAAGCAGCCGCATTTAAAGAGGAGCTACCATCAACCAGAAACCGTGGTGCCATCGAAGGGACTCGAACCCCCACACCCTTGCGAGTACATGGACCTGAACCATGCGCGTCTGCCAATTCCGCCACGATGGCAAAAAGTGACTGGGATGCGGCCATCTTCTCCAGGCCGCCTTCCAGGAAAGGACTACGAGTAATATTCTACAGGGGGAGCGCAGGCTGTCAAACCCAGGACTGCCATGGAAAACGCCACCAAGCCGCCCGATATTGTCGCCAGTCTCCGAGCCCTTGCCCACGACCTCAGCAATTCGCTCGAGACCGTGCTGCAAGCTGCATATCTTTTGCAGGAGGCGAAACTTGACGGCAAGAACAAGCAATGGGCGCAAGCCATCGACCATGCCGCCCACGACGCCGCCCGCATCAATCGAGAGATCAGGAAAATACTGAATTCGCAGGGGTAGTTTGGTTGTTGGTCGTTGGCCTTTGGTCGTTGGTCGTTGGCTAAACCACCCTGCGAATTCGCACCCTGCGTTTCTCGGGATCGACAGCCAACGACCAAAGGCCGAGGGCCAACGACCAAAGGCAAAGGACCCACGCCCGTCTTCAGCCCTCCAGCTTCGCCGTCATCGTGATATTCGCCTTCAGCAGTTTGGATACTGGACATCCGCTCTTGGCATTTTCCGCGGCCTTTTGAAACGCGGCATTATCCGCGCCCGGCACGTGCCCCACCACGTCGAGATGGACGGTGGTGATGGTCCAGCCCGAGTCCAGCTTTTCCAGGGTCAGCGTCGCCGTGGTTTCGATGCTCGAGGCGGTAAGATTGGCGGCGCCCAACTGGCCGGAAAGCGCCATCGAAAAGCATCCGGCGTGCGCCGCCGCGATCAGTTCTTCGGGATTGGTTCCGGGAGTGTTCTCAAAACGCGTCGCGAACGAGTAGGGAGTGTTGGATAACACGCCACTGCTGGCGGAAACCACGCCCTTACCGTCTTTCAGCCCGCCCTTCCATATTGCGCTTGCTTTGCGTTGCATGCGACTCTCCTGATCTCGATGAAGTGGGATTGCGTCCCGACCATTGTAGACGCACCCCAGCCAGATGTCAGGCCAGCTCGTGTGGTCAGGCAGGTGTGGCCCAGCAGGTGTGGCGCGGGCGCCCTCGCCCGCGGCCTTTGACGTTGATTGTCGAAGTCTTCTTGGGGGAAAAGCTCGGAGGCAAGTACTTGGGCAAAAGCACCGAGCGCTCGACACACGCGGGCAAAGGCGCCCGCGGCCACGCAGGCGCTTTATTTCGCCGGCAAGTCACTGTTCCAGCAGTTGGCCGCCATCCGCCAGATTCCGAGGCGGCGCCAGGTCTGCACAAACTTACCGCGTTCGGCCACGGTGGTGCCGTTGGCTTGTTGAACCGCAGCCGTGTAGCGGCCAATCTCAACCGCGATATCGCCCGATTCCTCTACCCGGATTGTCTCCAGCCGAACATTCTGGTATCCGGATTCTCCCAGCCGGCGCAGCATCAATTCGATCGGCTTCTGTCCCTGCACAGCGTCCCGTTGCGGCGGCATCAGCCAGCCGTCGGCGGTAAACAGAGCCGCCGCCTGATCGTAGTTTCCCGTATTGAATGCAGTGGCAAAATCCTGCGTCAGTCCGCGGATCGCCGACTGCACGTCCAGCCATGAATTTACGCTCTGTGCGCTGCCAGATGAGGACCGGTACATCGTGCTACCTCCGGGACTAGCAGACGGCGCACTACTTTCCAGGTCGCGCCGCCGGTTGCATTGAATCTTATCTCAAAGCGATGTGGAAAAGTTTGTCCCTCTCCCCTCGCGCTGAGTTCATTCCTGACTTTTGATTCCCGGGGGTATGATGGGTTGCCCGAGTTTTTACATCGCCGGTTGCCGGGAAAGGTTCCGCCTATGTATTTCGAACAGTTTTATCTGGGCTGTCTCGCCCATGCTTCTTACATGCTGGGGTCGCAAGGCGAAGCCGTGGTGGTCGATCCCCAGCGTGACGTGGATCTTTACGTGAAGGCCGCCGAAGAACATGGTCTTGCCATCCGCCACATTTTCGAAACCCACCTGCACGCCGATTTCGTTTCGGGACACAAGGAACTCGCCGCCCGCACCGGCGCGAAAATCTATTTCGGCTCCCAGGCCGGCGTCACGTTCCCGCACGTGGACGTCCACGATGGTTTCGAGCTGCGCTTCGGCCGGGCTGCGATCAAGGTTCTCGAAACTCCCGGTCACACTCTGGAGAGCATCTGCCTGGTGGTCACGGATGACGAAAAACCGCAGAAGCCCTGGGCCGTTCTGACCGGAGACACCCTGTTTATCGGTGACGTCGGTCGTCCCGATCTTTCCCGAACGTATTCGCCCGAGCAGTTGGCGGGGATGCTCTACGACAGTCTGCATGACAAGCTGTTGAAGCTGCCGGATGAGGTCCTGGTGTATCCCGCGCACGGCGCCGGTTCGCTCTGCGGACGCAACATGCGGGCCGAGCGTTCCTCCACGATCGGAACCGAGCGCCTCACTAACTATGCGCTGCAAATCCGGACTCGCGAGGAGTTCATCCGGCAGCTGACCAGCAATTTGCCGGTGCGCCCCGATTATTTCCTGCAGGATGCCGAGATCAATCGCGGAGGCGCCCCGGCACTCGCTGACTTGCCGGAGCTGAAGGCGATTTCCCCCGCGGAATTGAAAGCCATGTTGGAAGAAGGTGTGATTGCGCTGGACGTTCGCCCCGGGGAACAGTTTGCCGCGGGCCACGTGCCCGGTTCCGTGAACATTCCGTTGTCCGGACAGTTCGCGTCGTGGGCCGGAACCATTCTCGGTTTGTCGTCGGCACCCGTGCTTATCGCCGACAGCCCCGAGCAGTTGTCGGAAGGCCGTCTTCGCCTGGCCCGAGTAGGCATCGAAGGCGAGCGTGGATATCTGCAAGGTGGCGTTGCCGGATGGCAGCAGGCCGGATTTGATCTTGCGACCTTGCGCGAGATCAGTGTGCAGGAATTGCAGCAGCACCTCTTGAAAAACGGCATGCGTGTGCTGGATGTCCGCCGTGAAGCGGAATGGATGGCCGCGCACATCGACGGAGCGGCGTGGTGGCCTCTCGACCGTTTCCGGGTTTCTCCTCCGGAAGTTGATCTCGACATCCCCTTGGCGGTCCACTGCCAGAGCGGCTATCGCAGCCTGATTGCCTGCAGTCTTCTGCAACGCGCCGGCTTTAAAAATGTAATGAACGTCAGTGGCGGATTTGGCGCCTGGCAGGAAGCAAAATTGCCGGTCGCAACCGGCGCCCCGGTAGAAGCCTGAATCGTGTCTGTGTGGTCGCGGGCGCCTCGCCCGCGGATTTTGACTTTCGCCTTTGACTCTTGGCCTTTGACCTTCGCCTTTGACTCTTGGATCCAGCTGGCAGCGTTCGCGGGCGAGGGCGCCCGCGCCACACGAACACCGTCCTCCTCGGGCCCGGACCTCCTGTAGAATGCCCCTACCAGATCAATGATCACTCTTGCCGACGTCCAAGCCGCCCTGGAGCGCATTCGCCCATCCATCTATCTCTCGCCGTTTACTCTGTCCGCCACGTTTTCGCAGCTCACCGGCAATTCCATTTACCTGAAACTCGACAACTTGCAGAGGACAGGAGCGTTCAAGGAGCGCGGCGCGCTGAACAAGCTGCTGACCATGACGGCGGAGGAGCGCGACCGGGGAGTGATCGCCGCCTCAGCCGGAAATCACGCGCAGGGCCTGGCCTATCATGCCGGCCGCCGCGGCATCAAGGCCCAGATCTGCATGCCGCTCACCACCCCGCTAATCAAGGTTTCCGCGACTAAGTCATACGGCGCCGAAGTCATCCTGCACGGCGCCAACTACGACGATGCCTGCGAAGAGGCCATCCGGCGCGGCCAGCAGCAGCACCTCACTTTTATCCACCCCTTCGACGACGACGCGGTCATCGCCGGACAGGGCACCCTGGGACTTGAGATGCTGCAGCAGCATCCTGAAATCGAAGCGGTAGTGGTCCCCATCGGCGGCGGCGGACTGATTGGGGGCATCGCTTGTGCCATCAAGGAGACCAACCCTAAAGTCCAGATCATCGGCGTGCAGACCTCCCGGCTCCCTTCGATGAAGGCCGCAGTGGCCGAAGGTAAGCCGGTAACCCTGGCTCCGGCTGCGACCATCGCCGACGGCATTGCCGTCCGCCGGGCTGGCGACCGCACTTTGCCCCTGGTCCAGAAATACGTGGATGAAATCGTCACCGTCGACGAAGAAGAAATCGCCAACGCGGTGCTGCTTCTGCTGGAACGAGAGAAGACCATGGCGGAAGGCGCCGGGGCAGCCGCCATCGCTGCCTTGATCAATCGCAAACTGCATATGGCGGGAAAAAAGATCGCGGTGCTGGTTTGCGGCGGCAACATGGACGTGACCCTGTTGTCGCGAATCATCGAGCGCGGCCTGGTAAAGGACGGACGCCTGGTCCGCTTGCGCGTCCATCTTCCCGACTATCCCGGGGCCCTGCACCGCCTGACCGGAATTCTCGCTGACCACCGCGCCAACATTGTGGAGACTTCCTACGATCGCGCCTACTACGGGGTGAATCTCGGAGAGACCGCTATCGATATCACCATGGAAACCCGGGGCCCGGATCAGATTGCCGAATTGCTCGCAGCCCTCGAAGCTGCCGGCTACTCCCACGAACGAGTTCTATAAATCTCCAGGCCTTTTTGAATTAAGGATGCTTTCGGCATTCACCTCAGCCTCGCCGTGCTGCCTCGATGGCGGCGATGTCGATCTTCTTCATGGTCATCATCGCCTCGAAGGCGCGCTTTGCCTCACTGCCGCCAGCAGCAAGCGCATCGGTTAAAGCGCGCGGGGTGATCTGCCAGGAGAGACCCCAACGATCCTTGCACCATCCGCACTGGCTTTCCGTCCCGCCATTGCCGACGATCGCGTTCCAGTAGCGGTCCGTCTCTTCCTGATTGTCGGTCGCGATCTGAAAGGAAAAAGCCTCGGTGTGTCTGAACGCCGGGCCGCCATTGAGGCCGAGACAGGGAATGCCCAGGACGGTGAACTCCACCGTCAGCACATCGCCCTTCTTGCCGCTTGGATAGTCACCCGGAGCCTGGTGAACCGCGGTTACTTTACTGTCCGGAAAGGTGGCGGCGTAGAAGCGTGCCGCATCATGCGCGTCTTTGTCGAACCAGAGGCAGATCGTGTTCTTTGGCTTCATGCTCGGTTGCTCCTTTTGCTCCATCAGGGCGAAGGCCGCCGCATACTTCAGCAGCTGGATTTAGTTTAACCAAAGCGGTTCGTTGTTTTTCGACGATGCAGGCTACTTTTTCGCCGACTCCTGCAGCAACTCGATGAGATATTGCTTCCAGACAGCTGCCTGGGTGTGGGTGCCGTGGCCGTAGGTTTCCATCGAAGCCGGAATCAGAATGAAACGGGCGTGCGGCATCCTGGTAGCCAGCTTCTGGGCAATCTCCAGCTCCGGCGGGTTGATAAAGTCGTCGGCGGAGTTGATCCAAAGGACCGGAGCGGTGATGGTGTTGAGTTTTGGCTCCGGGTTATAGTCCCGGGACGCGTTGAAGTAGTAGAGAAAGTCGTTGGCGTCGGTATGAGCGACGATTGCGTTGACCGTACGGTTCACATAATCCTCAGCTGGCTGTCGCATCGGAAAGTCTCTCTGCATCTGCTGCGGCGCAGAGCCAGCAATGATGAGAAGGTCGGCAGCTCCGCGGAGTCCTTCGGCGGGTTCGTGGGTGTAATTCCCGTTGTCCCAGGCGGGGTCGTTGCGGATGGATTGCATGGCCATGAAGCGCCACATACGGTTGCGGCCGGCGATCTCGATGGGCAAACAGGCAAAGGGCGCCAACGCATCGGAAAACTGAGGGTAGGTCTCGCCCCAAACGAAGGACTGCATGCAGCCCATCGAAGTACCGAGGATGAGGCGGAGATGGTCGATGTGCAGGCCGTCGATGAGCATCTCATGCTGCGAACGGACCATATCGTCGTAGGTGTACTGAGGGAACTTCATGCGTAGTCCGTCAGACGGCTTACTGGACTCGCCGTGGCCGATGTCGTCGGGGAGAACGATGAAAAATTTAGTGATGTCGAGCGGCTGGCCGGGGCCGAAGAGGACATCGGAGAAGACGGGGTTGAGCAGCGAGTGCGCGTTGCCGCCGGTACCGTGCAGTAGTAGGACAACATTGTCGGCATGGCCACCCGAGTCGCGGTGCAGCGTTCCAAGTGTGAGGTAATGTAGGTGCAGATTGGGCAGTATCTCGCCGGTGCCGAAGCGGAAATCACGGATCTCGAAGCTTCCATTGTGAACGGGCCAATGACTCGCGGGGTACTCCGGCTTGGGGGCTTGGGCGGCAGCGGTAAGACACAGAACAATGAGGAGAAAGTACGCACGTCGCAGCAAGATCGAGCGCGTCATAGCCATAATCCGTTTGCAGCTGATTGGTGCCGGGAGGGGGAATCTATTCCCACCATTTTCAAGGGCATCGTGAAAATACCACCAATACTTGCAAAGTGCAATATTGATGCAGGTTTGGGCGCGGTCATCCCTGTAAACCCACAAGCGCGGGCCGGACAATTTCCGGTGATCCGGGGCGATTTCGGCAGATGTTTTACTAGGAAATCCTAGAGAGCAGAATTGACTCTTGGCTTGCGCATCGATTGCGTCGAGGTTTCTCTTGAGGCAATGAGATCAGGAATTGGATTTCGATAATGCCACGCTTCAGCGCTATGGCCACGGCGCGGGTTCGATCGTTTGCGCCAAGTCTT
>Ga0187824_10000006_pt1 | contig 32351 bp, 33 predicted proteins | sample NC_wetland_sal_i_13_FD_132437 | JGI IMG/M metagenome (GOLD analysis project Ga0187824, IMG submission 132437) | Wetland sediment microbial communities from Neuse River Estuary, North Carolina, USA - SourceSoil_4 | ecosystem: Environmental > Aquatic > Freshwater > Wetlands > Sediment | place... | reverse complement strand
GATGTCGTACTACTCGGGGACGGACCGACCGATCCTGATCACCTTATACAGACGCTACGTACGCTGCATTCCAATCATCCTAATGTTGGACTCATTGTTCTGATGGATAGCTATGATCGGCAGTTCGTGGTGAATGCCATGCGTGCCGGAGCCCGCGGACTCTTTTGCCGTGCCTGTCAGCCATTTCGTGCGCTTTGCCGTTGCATTTCGGTGGTTCACCAGGGGCAGTTCTGGGCCAACACCGAGCAGATGGGCTACGTGATCGATGCCCTCACTTCGACCCCGCCAGCACGCGTCATCGCGGCCAATGGCGAGGGCTTGCTCACCCCGCGCGAAGAGCAGGTCGTGAACCTGGTCGCCGAGGGCATCGGCAATCGTGAGGTCGCTCATCAACTCGGCATCAAGGAGAACACAGTCAAAAAGTCGCTCCTGCGAATCTACGACAAGTTGGGGGTCTCGAACCGCGTAGAACTGGTTCTGTATACGCTTACACATCGGGGGTCAGGGCAAACGGAGGTGGAGCGTCCGGCAATGCCCAAGAGTGCAGGCACGCTTGATGTCCCATGTCTTGATCTCGACCAGGTCGGCCTGCTCGGAGAGACCTGCGGCTGTATTCCTGAAAATTAGTCAATCTCTCTCCCCCTTCGGGCCCTCGATTTTTATGAACGGAATTATTACGTGCTGACCTCGGGTGGAGCGCTGTCCCTGCCCTAGTCGCGACCTTCTGCGTTCGCCCCGCTTCTCAGGCCGCCAGTTCTATCCAGTACTCCCTCAGCAGTATCCCTACTCTTGAATAGCGGATTACAGTACACACTTCCTCATATTTCTCACCTCAGGCTTTCAGTCGGAGGTCCGCATACGCTTCTTGAAGCGAGCTTGCGTGAAGCACGAACGCTAGCAATTTCGTATTCCTAGGGAGTGCGGCACTCGGGAAGAAGGGTCGTCTTTGTGAACCCAACCATCATTGCTCTCGGCATGCTTCTTGTCCTGCTGACTGTCCTGCTTCTCCACAGGATGCGCAAGCTCAGACCACAGATCGCCCAAGAACCGTTTTTTTTCGTGCAATGGAGATTTTTTCGCTGACCCACTCCTCCGATACAATTCTGCGCGGATATTCTTCGTAGCTGCGTCATATAGTGGCCATCAGAAAAACGAAGAATTTGGCTCAAACTGCTTCCCCATACCGCGACTAGAGCATTCATCGCATACAAAAAGGCAAAAATATGGAGCTCTCATGAGAATCATCAGAATGTTGAGCAAACCCACGGCATGGGCCAGTGGATGGACAAGTGCGATCCTTTGCTTTAGTGCGGCTAGTGGCTACTGGCTAGCGGGGGAACATCGCAGGGCGCTCTGTTGGGTTGCTCTCGGTACAGTTGAAGTCGCAGCTATAGTCCTGTGACGCCGAAGAAGCGAAGCACGCTCTGATGAAGCAAATATCAATTGAAGCTCCAGCAAATGATCGCGCCCGCTCCGCCCCACGCTCGACCGCGTTGGGAAGAAGTCCTGCGGAACATACCTTCCGACATGGTCGGCAGAGCTGGATTTGAAGATGCTCTGAAGAAACTCACACAGAGCACGTAACCGCACGAGCGGCCCGGAAGAGTGATCGCTGATCTGGACTAAAGGTTCTCAATGCGCCAACTCACTTGCGCTCAGGGATAACTGAGCCACTCCGAGCACCTTCCCTTGCTGACGCTCTTGGACGATTGCAATCAAACGTTCTTTGCTGGCCGACCGTGGATCCAACTGAACGTCCTGCGAGAAAGCCTGCGCTAGTTTGAGGACTCCAATCTTTCTAAGCTCTCGCACGACCGCCACGTGCTCCAGGTTGTGCCCCGCATTTTCCCCGGACGAAACCTGCGACTTAGTGCGATTCAGGGCAAGTGCAATGTACACATCCGCCTCATCGACGCCAAAGGAGGGCCCGAGTGTTCCCGCTTCCACATGCGCCTCCACCGTTCGTGCGCCTACTGAAATCAATTTCAGGTGCACAGGGACTTTGGGACGCGCTACTGCTTTGGCGAGGGCCTTCTCGGCTGCTGCAGCGTCACTGCCCACAAATTCGCTAACACCATCGACCACCATTTGTGGGGTATAGACACTCTCTAAATCGAAGCGCTTGGCATAGCTACCTTGCCTCTCGCTATAGAAGGGCGCCGAGTACGGGTCCTTCCAGCCGGAGTGGTTCCAGTAGTCAACGTGTTCGCTGAGAACAATCATCTCTGCCCCGGGTACAGGCTGCTGATCAAGTTTCTGCAGGAATTTATCTGCGGGAGGACAACTCGAACATCCCTCGGAGGTGAACAACTCCACCAAAACGGGCGTCGCGGGCGATTTTGCAAGACCAGGGCCAGATTCCAGGGCACGTACCCCGGCCGCGATGAGGAAAGCTCCAAATCCTGAGAGAAGCACGGCCTTTATTGTCATAACGAAATGTGTCCAAGCAGTTGATGCGCTCCCAAGATGAAAGTTACATCCCGTTCCGCCGAGCGAATATTCACTGCTGGGCGACCACGGCGTGCCCGCTTCTCGCAGTGGATTCGGCAGTTCCCTCTGTAACGTTATTCCGACGTTCGAATCTCACAGATGTCAAATTGAGCAGATCAAGCCGATTTCTACAAGAGTGTCCGATGAAAAACAAAATCGTACTGGTCACTGGCGCAAATGGCGGCCTTGGAACCTATGTGACGCGGGCATTCCTTGACGCCGCGGCAAACGTCATCGGTACGGCACGAAAGATCCAAGAGGCAGATTTCAACAGCGCAAACTTCAATGCGATTCCTGGAGAGCTTTCCTGCAGAGACGGGGCAGCCACTTTGGTGGATCAAGTGATGGCGCGCTTTGGCAGGCTCGATGTTGTGGTTCACACAGTCGGAGGGTTTGCGGGCGGCACATCGATTGTGAACACGGATGAATCCGCCTTCACGCGCATGATCGATGTGAATCTTTACTCTGTTTTACACACGTTGCAAGCGACGATTCCCGTGTTGCGCAAGAGCGGGGATGGTCGCTTTATCGCGATAGGGAGTCGGGCTGCCGTTGAGCCCGGTGCTGGTGTAGGTGCGTACAGCGCGTCCAAAGCTGCAATGGTTTCCCTGGTGAAGACGGCCGCCTTGGAAAACAAAGATGCAGGGCTTCGAGCAAATGTGATTCTCCCGGGCACCATGGATACGCCCGCGAATAGAAAGTCGCTTCCCAGTGCGGATTACTCCAAGTGGGTTCAGCCGGGCGCGGTTGCAAGTCTGACTGTCTGGCTTGCCGGCGATGCTGGAAGAGACATGAACGGAGCGGTGATTCCGGTGTATGGCAATGACGATTGAAGCGACGACGAGTGTCATCCTTTGTGTGGTTGCCGTTTACGTGGGCGTTGGGCTTGTGTTTGCAATCCCATTCGTCTGGGCGGGCGTCGAGAAGCTGGACTCTGAAGCGGAAGGTACAAGTTTGGCGTTCCGCCTCCTGATCCTTCCGGGTGTTACGGCTTTTTGGCCCATGTTCCTTTCGCGATGGGTCCGCGACGTTCACGAACCTCCGGTAGAAACTAATCCACACCGAATAGCGAGCAGATCATGATCCGGCCATTACGGACCGCCCATCGCCTTGCGTTTTACGGGATGGCAGTTTTATTACCGGCCGTTCTTATCGCCGGTCTTACGGCCAGACCCTCGTCTCATGTATCCGAAGTCTCTGCTTCACAACCTGCCTTATCCGCTCGTTTAGTGCGCCAGTCCGAGGGCTTGTGGAAAAAGCATCCGATCCGGTCAGAGTTCTACCGTGATGCCGACAAGACATCCGTTCTGCTGGTCCCAAAAGGATCGTTGAATGAGCCGGACGTGCTGGTCTACTGGGTGGTTTCCCCTCCAACTGAACAGTCGCTCCCAGACAATGCACAGTTGCTCGGTCCATTTGTGCCGGGACATCCCGTGCCAGTGACCGCGGAACGCGATGGATATCTCATTCTCTTCAGCTTGCCTCATAACAAGATTCTGGATGTAGCCTCGGTGGAGAAGTTGCCATGAGTCTTCAATACGGCGCGATTAGTTGGAATCGGCAGAAGAAAATCTATGACGCAACTTTTTTGTCGTTATTGATTCTCTACCTCATCGTGTTCGTAGGACTCGGTGCATGGCGCAATCCTACGGCCACAGCCGAGACACTCCTTATCCGTGCATTAGGAACAGCAGCTTTTCTACTTCTGAATTTTGTTCTGTGTATCGGTCCGCTGGCACGACTTGATCGCCGGTTCCTCCCCCTCCTCTACAACCGCAGGCATCTGGGAGTGACAACTTTCATACTTGGCCTGGCCCATGGTAGCTTTGCCCTGGTACAGTTCCACGCCCTGGGTGACGTGAATCCGCTGGTAAGCCTCTTTGTCAGCAACTCGCGATATGGGAATCTGACCAACTTCCCCTTTCAGGCACTCGGATTTTTCGCACTGGTCATTCTGTTCCTGATGGCCGCCACCAGCCACGATTTTTGGTTGCGCAATTTGTCTGCCCCCGTTTGGAAGCGCCTGCACATGCTCGTCTATCTCGCATACGCGCTGCTGGTCGCACACATTACGCTGGGAGCCTTGCAAACAGAATCAAGCCCACTACTCGCTGACGTTCTCATTTTCGCTGTATCCACCGTGCTTTCTCTGCACTTGGCTGCCGCCCTTCGGGAGCGGCGCATCGATCGCATGCGCAAGAGGACTGCCGCCGATGGTTTTGTGGGAGTGTGCGATGTTGCTGGAATCCCGGAGAATTGCGCCACCATCGTTCCACTCGGCAGTGAACGCGTGGCTGTGTTTCGTTATGACGGCAAGGTTTCGGCTGTATCGAATGTCTGTCAGCATCAGAACGGGCCACTCGGTGAGGGACGGATCATCGACGGATGCATTACCTGCCCGTGGCATGGCTACCAGTATCGGCCAGATTCAGGTGCGGCACCGGCACCATTTAAGGAGAGAATTCCCACGTTCCGCGTGAAAGTGGTTGACGGGACCGTATTTGTCCATCCGCGCCCGAACGCACCAGGCACCTACGTGCAACCGGCCGAGATCGTGGAGAGAGAAATGGAGCGGAGATGAGCGATTTCTATGTGGGATATCTGCCAAAAGCTCCGCCATCTCTGGGCAGATTCGTCCAGCGCATTGTCCTCTTGCTGGCCGTGATAGTGCTGACAGTTGCGGCTGCACTCATTGCCGGGCAAAAGCCATTTGCGAATTCTTTCTTCGAATACGGAAATGTGCGACCGTTTGAGGGAAGGATTGAGGCGCATCCCTACCCCACTCTGGTTGTGCCACGACCCGGTGATGTCTCAAATGAGGTTGGAACATCTCGTTACTTGCTTGTCGCGCCCGGAAAGCACGGAGCTGACGACATCGTCGCCTCTTTAGACGGAAAGCAAGTTCGCTTGCAAGGACAAATGATCTATCGTGACGGCGGAGTCATGGTCGAGGTTGAGCCAGGCTCCATTGGCAGCACGAATGTTGTCCCTTCTCCGCCTGACCGCACCACAGATCTTGGAGCTGTAACCGTAAGGGGTGAGATTGTCGACAGCAAGTGCTACCTGGGCGTGATGAATCCAGGCCAGGGAAAAGTCCATCGCGACTGCGCAGCCCGGTGTTTGAGCGGCGGCATTCCGCCTATCCTTGTAACGCTCGATCGCGGAGATCAGTATCTGCTGATCGGGCTTGACCGAAGGCCTCTCACGCGGAATGTCCTGCGGGAATTTGCAGCCGAGGTGATCACCATCGATGGTGAGCTTTTGACCGAGGGCAACCGTCGTCTGCTAATGATCGATCCGGCAATGCTGCATCACAGTCGATAAGTCGCTGATGCCATCACATCTTCACAAACCGTTTGCGAACGCGGGGATGTAGGCTTTCCATGTCGAGCAGCGTCAGGAAATCTATAGTCCTGAATTCACGGTCGATGGCGGGTGGGCCGCAGATCCTCGCCCCGATGGAAAGATAGGCACGCAGAAGTCTGGGGACGTTGGCAATTGCTTCGACTCCCATCACATCCGGCACAACAAACCCGTCGCGCGCTTGCGTCCGCAAGCTGGGCTCAACCAAGAACTCTCGCAATTTCCGGTATGTGGTCGCACCCTGTGCGGGATCTTGCGAAGTCAGCGAAGAACAGCCGATCAGATAACGTCGACGATGGAGACCTGCGTATTTGGCAATGCCACACCATAGCAGGTAAAGAACATCGGTCGAGCGGTGGTCCCGATGCACACACGCGCGGCCAAGTTCGATCACGCCGCCATCAAGCTGCCTATAAGGGCTTAAATCGAATTCACGCTCGCAATAAAAGCCGGCGTGGCTTAGTGCCGCGGTATCCGTTTGCAGCCGGTACGTTCCCACGACGTTGCCAGTGAACACATGCTCCACGATGAGGTGATCGCAGGTTGTATCGAATTGATCGATGTCTTGACCCATTTCGTAGGCGGTCTCGAGGCCTTCGTTCAATTCGAGATTGAAGACAAGAAACCGAAGTCGGTAGGCAGCCCTGCGTTCCTCATCAGAGTTGGCCAATCGCACACGATACCGACCCTGAACGATCTCGAGGAGTCCATCTCTGTCCTGACATCCAGTCGCCGGGCTAGAATCCCCGATCGATAGAGTCGAACTGTCCTGGATGACTGCCATCGCCGCATCCGAAAAGCGTGAAGTGCGTTCCGACCGCTGGAGTTTAACTCGGACACCTGACCAAATCGTGTGATGCGTCAGTCCCAGGAAGGTGACAAAGACGGCGGTACTGCACGATCACAATAAAGTTGACTTCACCTGTCACTTCCCCCAGCGCAGCGAGTCTTACTTTCCATCAGGCCTCACGACGAACATGAAAGGAACGTGATGACGAAGCTGTTGTTGCTATCAACAGTGCTTGTTGCTCTGTCAGCGGTCGTGAGCGCAAAGGAACTGCGGAATCTGGACGGGAATGGTGTCGCGATCCAGGGCTATGATCCGGTCGCATTTTTCCTCGACGGTCGACCGATAAAAGGGGATCCACAATTCCAGTCGCAGTACCGTGGGGCCAAATACTACTTCTCGAACGGGGCGCACAAAGCTGTATTCGATAAGGAACCCGCGAAGTACGAGCCGCAGTTCGGCGGGTATTGCGCTTATGGCGCGAGTCGGGGCAACAAAGCTCCCGTGAAGATTGAAGCGTGGCAGATCGTCGACGGCCGTTTGCTCATGCAGTACGACCTTGACATCAAGAGCAAGTTCAACCAAGACCAACAGCAGAACCTCCGAAAGGCCGACCAGAATTGGCCCGGACTGGTTGAAAAGTACGGCAAATAAGGAACGAGTCCATGAATACTCGCGCGATTGCGCCTGTGAAACCGATGACGGCTCCAAAAGTCATTGTCAGTTGGGTATGCAGGCTCGCTGCAGCACTGATTCTCCTGCAGACATTGTTCTTCAAGTTCACAGCCGCTCCCGAGTCGGTTTACATATTCACGAAAGTTGGGGCTGAGCCCTGGGGGCGCATCGGCTCCGGTGTCCTCGAACTGATTGCAGCAATCCTGCTGCTGACCCCGAGCTTCGTCTGGGCCGGGGCGTTGCTGGCAATCGGCATGATGGTGGGCGCAGTTGTTTCCCACCTGACAGTGCTTGGCATTGAGGTCCAAGGCGACAAAGGACTCCTCTTTCTACTCGCCGTCATCGTCCTTTTGGCAAGTTCTGTTGCCCTGTTCCTGCATCGTTGGCAGCTTCCGAATCTCCGGACGAGGGTCTGACATGAACTGCTCGCTGTCCAACTCGGTAGTCGATGTGCTCCAGCAAGGCCTCTTGCTTTGCGATCGTCTGAATGACGAGACCTATGCGCGTCCCTTGCAAGGTACGTTTTCAGGATCTCTGGGAGCGCACTACCGGCACGTTCTTGATCACTTTTTGTGCCTCCTCGAAGGAATACGAACAGGAGAGGTCAACTACGACCGCCGCCGGCGAGATGCCTCGTTGGAAACCTCAGTCGTTCCAGCCCGCCAGCTCACAGAAAGATTGCTCAAGGAGTTCAACAGCCGCTCCACTGACAACCTCGAGTGCGCATGTGTCGTGGTCTACAGCGTCGGTTACGGCGAGAGAGAGGCGGAAACAACTGCTTCCACGATCGCACGTGAGATTGTCTTTTGTGTTGGTCATGCCATTCACCACTACGCAATTCTGAAATTGTTGTGTGCGGGCTCGGGAATCGAGTTGCCCTACGAATTCGGGATTGCCCCTTCAACGCTGAAACATCTCAAGGCGACAGCCAACGCCTAACCATGACAGTTGTCCTCGGAGCCTCGGAAACGCAAGCCGCACTGGTCACCACGATTCTGCTGGGAACCTTCATTTATGAAGATGGTGCGACTTTGCTAGCTGCTACGCTTTCCGCGACTGGACGTCTGCACCCGGCGCTCGGCCTGATGGCTGCTTTCCTGGGAGTATGGATCGGAGACGTTGGCTTATATGTGCTCGGTTCTTCTTTCCAGCAGTACGCATCACGGTTTACGCGGCTGCAAGCCTGGCTGAAACCGGAAGTGCTTACACGAGCGCAAGTCTGGTTTCATCAGAATGCTGTCCGAACATTGATGATCAGCCGCATGATTCCCGGCAGTAGGCTTCCGCTCTATCTCGCTGCTGGCGCGCTGCGCGTGCCCTTCCGACTGTTCGCGCGCGTGACCGGATATTGCGCTGCCGTGTGGGTCTCAGCGATTTTTGCCGTGTGGCGTTTCGCGCCGAGGGTTCTCCCTGGATCAGGTCTCCCCTGGGTACTGACGGCGGTCCTTTTGTTCGTGCCCTTTTTGATCGGCAAACGGCTGAATCGCACTGCTCGAGTTGAACCACTCAGTGATAAAGGTGCACTGAGCACATGTGCACTTTAAGTCTGATAACCCGAACAAACGGATATTTGCTCGCCATGAATCGTGACGAGAAAGTCGCACGTGGTGCGGGATCGCTACCTGAGATCTATCGCCGAGATGGGGTTCGGATGGCCCACCCCGGTGATGGCAGTAGCGGGACATGGATTGGCGTGAATGAATTCGGAATTGCGCTGGCTGTTCTGAACTGGAATGAGCCCAGCCCATCAGCCGCAAAAACTCAGAGTCGGGGAGGGCTGATTCCGAGACTCTTGAGTTGCTCTTCGATAGCAGATCTGGATCCAGGCATCGGCAATTTAGATCTTTGCGGAATTCTGCCGTTCCGGCTCGTCGCAGTCGCCCCTAGAGAAGAAGAAATTTGGGAATGGCGCTGGGATTCGTCGCGCCTGCAATGCTGTCCCCATCGCTGGCGGGCTCGCCACTGGTTCTCTTCCAGCCTCTCCGATCAGGAAGCGGAGAAGTCGCGGTCAAAAGCATGTCGCCTCGCGTGGGAGGAAGCCAATGCCGGGTCGTCTTCCTGGTTGCGTCGCCTCCATGGTTCCCACGAAAACGCTGCTCCGCTTGTGCCTGGACCATTCGGCTTGTGTGTACACCGACCCGACGTCAGAACCCTCAGCTATTCCGAGGTGGAGTGCGCATCATCGTGCATTCGCTTCAGCCATTGGAAGGGTAGTCCGTGCTCGACACTAGGGCGTGGAGCGTTCGAGCTGGAATTTGAGCGAAATGCTGCACTGATCCAAGTAGTAAGGAATTAGGGGTCTGTGATGCCTGGAAACGCGGAACTCGCTCGGTTTCAAGCGGAACGATTCAGTTGGCGCTTAACGAACCGTTCCTGGCGGCGGCTCATCGGCCGGCTGAAACGTTGGGCTCGTTGGGAATTCTGGCCGCCATATGCCTTCTACCCTCCCGTTATTGCCTACTTGGGATATCTCGGCCTCCGCCATCGAAGCCTAACGCTATTCACGGCCGTGAATCCGGGTATACCCATGTCAGGATTCGTGGGCGAGTCCAAGCACGAAATACTCGAACACCTGAAGGGCGCAGGTCCTTTTCTGCCGAAGTCGAGGCTACTGCCGCGCAGGCATCTCGAAGTGAAATTGCAGGCAGCGCTCGCTTTCATGAATGGGCATTCCATCTCATTTCCGGTTGTTTTGAAGCCCGACGCCGGCCAGCGTGGCTCCGGTGTAGCAGTCATTCGCTCCTTACGGCAGATGAGGCAGTATCTCGAGCGCGCCGATTACACTGTCATCATCCAGGAATACGTGCCCGGCGCGGAATTCGGTGTCTTTTACGTTCGCCACCCAGGTGATGACAGCGGCCGCATCTTCTCGATCACCGAAAAGCAGATGCCCGTGGTGGTTGGGGATGGCCGTCGCACACTAGAGGAATTGATTTTTGACGACGAACGGGCGGTCTGCATGGCAGATTTTTACTTAAAGAAAAACTCCGACAAACGGGACAGGGTCGTTCCAGCCGGTGAACGGATTCAACTGGTCGAACTCGGAACCCACTGCCGGGGAGCCGTCTTTCTCGACGGCAGCTACGCCGCTTCGCCCGCGCTGGAACAAGCAATCGATACAATCGCACATACTTTTGATGGCTTCTATTTCGGAAGATTTGATATTCGGGTTGCTTCAGTCGAGGACTTCATGGCGGGAAAGAACTTCAAAGTCATTGAGCTCAACGGCGTCACTTCCGAAGCTACCCACATCTACGATCCGAAACTCAGCCTGGTCGACGCGTATCGCACACTGTTCCGGCAGTGGAAGATCGCATTCGAAATTGGGGCTGCTAACCGGGCTTCCGGAGCCAAGAACAGTTCGGTCTGGGAACTAGTGAGGGCACTTCGTGACTACCGGCGAGTGTCGCAGGATCATCTTGGTTAAGCAAAATTCCGGGTCATACACATCGCGGATTGATTCGGCTGAAGGGCATCGCCTAATGAGGCTTACGCCGGATTTGGTGCAGGGCTTTAAACCGCAACTCCCGCTCGCTGCTCTGCATGAGGTTTGGCAGTCTTGGAAGTCGCTCTCGTTTGGATCGCAGACGAGACCGGCGTCCGAATCTGTAATACATCTTCCACGTAAGCGCGAAGGACTTCGGCCACGCTCCAGGCTTGCGCGATGCAGCCGCAAGAACGATGGGGAGCGTCTCCTTCCGCAATTTCAGAGATATGTCCGAGACCAGCGTCTTGCAGATGGTCTTTTAGGGGTTCGAGCCAGGCAGCGGCCTGATCCCTTGCAGCGTCGGAGTATTGATTCACTTTCAGGTATGCCGTGATGAACGGACCCATAAGCCAGGGCCAAACTGTTCCCTGATGATATGCGCTGTCGCGTTCCTGCGGTCCGGCAGAGTAGTGGCCGCGGTACTGGGTGTCATCCGGAGAAAGACTGCGCAGGCCGTAGGGAGTAAGCAGATGCTCTTGAACTTTTTCCACCACGCCTTTGGCGCGTTCCGGCGACAACATGCTGTGCGGAAGGCTGACTGCGAATATCTGATTAGGACGGATTGATGGGTCAGGTGGAGCACCATTCGTGACGTCGTACAGGCATCCGGTCTTTTCGCTCCAGAAAAGACGGTTAAAACTCCAGCTGGCAACAGCAGCCATGTTGCGGTAACGCTTGACCGAAGCGTCGTCGCCAAAGCTCTGAGCCAGATTTTCCATGATGCAAAGCGCGTTGTACCAGAGCGCTTGAATCTCAACCGGCTTTCCTCGCCGCGGGGTTACCACCCAGTCGCCAACCTTCGCGTCCATCCACGTAAGCTGTACGCCTTGTTCACCGGACGAGAGCAACCCGCTGGGATCTACCTTAATACCGTAACGTGTTCCGCGGACATGCCAATTGATGATGTCGGTAAACACCGGATAGAGTTCGTCGCGGACAAAGTCGAGGTCTCCCGAATACGCCAGATAAGACCGGGCCGCTTCAAAGAACCAGAGGGTGGCATCCACGGTATTGTATTCCGGAGTCTCTCCCGCATCCGGGAAACGATTCGGGAGCATTCCTTGATCGACATGCCTGGCAAACGTCCGCAGAATGCTCTTTGCGACCTCGAGCCTGCCTGTCGGTAGTGTGAGCCCCGGAAGCGCAATCATCGTGTCGCGGCCCCAATCGCTGAACCAGTGATAGCCCGCAATCACGGTCTTCTGGTCACCGCGGGAAACGATGTACTGATCGGCTGCGGAGGCCAAGTCCTGCGCGAATGGATCCTCCAGATGAGCTGAGAAGACGACGTTTCGTCTACGCGTGATCTCTTGCTGCCGGTATTCCATGGCACGATCAGCGTCGTGCGGGTCGGTGGAGGCGATGATCGCCGCTTGCCTTCGCAGCTTCAGGTCGAATCGTAGTACCAGAGGATTGAAAAGGTCCTCATGAAAATCCAGGCCGCGCTCGCGCTCGGCATCGTACTCAAAGTTGCAATACCACTCGGCCATCTGGGTTACTTCGGCTGCGTTGTGAGAAAGAAATAGCGAAGGCAATCCGTAATACGGAGTAACCCTGACTTGACCATTCTGCCGGTCCGCGATGGTGTTGATCGCACCGTTCTCGTGAGTGGTGCCGTGATAGTCGCGGAAAGCAATTAAGGGACGAACCTCCAGAGCCACCCTGTTCGGCCGTTCCGGATGATTGTTTTTCTGGAGGTCGTACTGAACCACGGTGGTGTTTTCACCATGAATCATGAACACTGATTTTTCGATTTCGATGCCTTCGATCTCGTAGGTAAATGCCGGGAACGGATCGAGTCGAAACTGCTGAAGAAAGTGGTGGCCCTGCGGGTGGACGACGCCGGGATAACGATTGGCCGACAGGTCGAACGCCTGACCGTCGATGATGAGCGTCTCCTCCAACTTCGAGAGCAATACGAAGCGCTCGACGGGAGGTTTCAGCGCCGCGACGAGCAGCCCATGGTAACGCCTCGTGTTCAGCCCCACGATGGTGGATGATGCGAATCCGCCCAGGCCGTTTGTCTCGAGCCACTCGCGGCGGAGCGCCGCATCCAGGTCTTCGCAAACGTCTTTCTTGAACTGAATCATCGCTTCCCTCTCGCGCAAGGTCTCGCCACCCGTTGAGACGCCGTTTTGGCCAGAAAGTGACAGAATTCTCAGCGCATTCGTGAAAGAAAAAGGCACGCCGACGCGTGCCCATTAGGGAGGGGCTGAGCCCTTAAGCCACTTCGCAATACACCTTGATCGCGCCATTGGGGGAAGTCAGTTTCTTGAATAGCTCTGTGTAGTTCTCAAGCCCGTTCACGGGGTCGGTTAGCAGCTTGCTCAGCCATCCCGGATACTCGGCCTCCGCCTGTGCCATATCCCGGACGCCCATCTCGAAGTACTCGCGGTTCGCATTGACCGTGCCAACCATCACCTTGTTTCCAAGTACAAATTGCAGATTGATCCGGTCCGCTGGGATCTGGATCATCTTGTCTCCGCCCGTAACGCTCGCCAGCACCAGCACCCCGTTCTTACCCAGGGCCTGCATGCTGTCGAACACAACACCGGAATTGCCGGTGCCTTCGAATATGAGATCGAATGGCCCGAACTGCTCCGCCGCATCCATGACCGCGATGTCCTGAGTCGAGAGATACCGAGCTCCCAACTCCTCAATCAGATTCGAATTGAGATAGGGTTTCGGCGTGCGCCCAAACGTTGTGACTTCCAGACCTCGCAGGCGCAAAACGAGCGTCGCGAGCAAGCCGATCGTTCCCGCACCCATCACAGCTGCCTTGCGTGGACGCCAGACCTTCAGCCGGCGCTGAATCTCGTAGGCCTGATGGATCCCTTTCTCGACCACGGTGGTCGGCTCCAGCAGCACTCCTACCTGCTTGAGTCCCTGCGGCACCTTGACGATGAATTCAGCATCGTCCACGTAGTATTCGGTCAAGTACCCGTGGCGCAGGTTGATGCCGCGCTCATAGTAGGTGTCGTCAGTGGTCATGTCATTCGTGCCGATCACGTCGTAGATGCTGTTGCCCGGGCGTCGGACTGTGGCGACAACATAATCGCCGGGCTTCAACTCGGTCACATTCGGTCCAACCGCCTCCACCTGGCCAAATCCTTCATGGCCGATGACGAGAAAATCGTATCCGGGAGGGGCTGCGCCATATTCTGCAGCATTGATTTCCTTGTCGGTTCCGTCCACTCCTACTCGGAGTACTTTGACCAGGACCCCTCGGCCGTCTGCAATTTGGTCGAGAGACGGCTTGGGCAGGTCAGCGACATGGACGCTGTTCGGCTTTCCTGGTAACACACTGATAGCTTTCATCTTCAAACTCCTTATGAGTTCTGATTCGTCTGATTAGTCCGCCGCTGCGGTGCTCAGTTCGAGTTCGTTCTTGCGATCTCGGCCTTCACCGCCTTGTTGCATTAGCTTCGTTACCAGGCCCGTCCAACCGGTCTGATGACTTGCACCCACTCCGGCGCCTGAATCGCCGTGAAAGTACTCGTGAAACAGGATCAGATCGCGCCAGTGGGGGTCGGTCTGGAACTTTTCAAGGTTCCCAAACACCGGCCGGAACCCCTGTTCGTTTTGCAGGAAAATATTGGTCATTCGCCGCGACAATTCGGAAGCGACTTCCCAGAGGTTCATCATCTTCCCGGAACCGGTTGGCATCTCGACTTTAAAGTCGTCCCCCAGATAGTGATGGAACTTCTGGAGTGATTCCACCAGCAGGAAATTAACAGGGAACCATATCGGACCGCGCCAATTCGAGTTGCCGCCGAAAAGTCCGGTCGAAGACTCACCTGGTTCGTAGTCCACGCGATGGACGTTGCCGTTCACATTCAGCGTGTAAGGATTCTCCCGGTGAAACTGAGAGACCGCTCGAATACCGTAGCCTGACAAGAATTCGCTCTCGTCGAGCATGTATCGGAGAATCCGGCGCAACTGATCCTGATTCGCAATTGACAGAAGTCTGCGCTCACCCAGGCCTTCGGTTCGCATGCAAGCCAGGTTCTCCGTGAGATCCGGCCGGTTATCGATGAACCACTCGAGCCGTCGCTTGAAATCGGGAAGGCGCTCCAGCACGTCTGGTTCCAGTGTTTCGACAGCAAACAGCGGTATCAGACCCACCATCGACCGAATCTTCATAGGAAAGTGTTGGCCGTCGGGTAGCTTCAGCACGTCGTAGAAGAACCCGTCGGCCTCATTCCACAATCCCATGCCGTCGTGACCACGGTGGCTCATGGCGTTGGCGATATAGATGAAGTGCTCCCAGAACTTGCTCGCTACGTCCTCGTAACAGGGTTCCTCCTTCGCCAGTTCGAGCGCGATGGCCAGTAGATTCAAGGTGTACATTGCCATCCAGCTGGTTCCGTCAGATTGCTCGAGATATCCGCCGGTGGGCAGTGGAGCGCTGCGGTCAAACACGCCGATGTTATCCAGGCCAAGGAATCCACCTTGGAAGATATTCATTCCCTCTGCGTCTTTACGATTAACCCACCACGTAAAGTTCAACATCAGCTTGTGGAAGACTCGCTGTAGGAAGGCGCGATCGCCCTTTCCTTTGCGCTTTTTGTCGATCTTGTAGACACGCCAGGCCGCCCATGCATGCACGGGGGGATTCACGTCTCCCAACGCCCACTCGTAAGCTGGAATCTGACCGTTCGGATGCATGTACCACTCGCGGAGCATGAGCGTGAGTTGCTCCTTGGCAAAGTCCGAATCCACGAGGGCCAAAGGGATACAGTGAAAAGCCAGATCCCAGGCTGCGTACCAGGGATACTCCCACTTGTCGGGCATCGAAATCACATCGGCGTTGTAAAGATGTGTCCAGTCATGATTCCGCCCGTTCTTGCGCTCGTGCGGAGGAGGAGGGTTGCCCGGGTCGCCCTGCAGCCAGTCCTTGATCACATAGTGATAGAACTGCTTCGACCAAAGCATGCCGGCAAAGCCTTGGCGCATGACGTTCTGAGCGTCGGCGGAGAGATCCTGCGGAATGATCGTCGTATAGAACTCGTCGGCTTCCCGCTGGCGAGCTTCGAAGGTCTTGTCGAAACCAACGAAGGCACTCTTGCCCCTGAAATCGGCATCGCTGAGACGCAAACGCACAACGGCGCTCTCGCCCGGCCCAATCCTGAGCTTGTAATGCGCGGATGCCTTGGTCCCTTTGTTCTCTGGATTCACGCTGTCGGGAGCACCATGAATAATGAAGTCGTTGATTCCATCCTTGACGTAGGCAGTACCGTTCTCTACGCCGAACAGTCGGTGCGCGTTGGTTTCGTTCTCGGTGAACAACAAGTCGGGGGATCCCTCGCAATAAAGCCAACGATTGCCCGGCAGTGCGTGATTCAGTTCGATCACGGGATTCGGAGACGGCCGCACCTCGTGCAGCTCTGGCCGTCTCTTAGAGTTTCCCCACGACCAGCTATTGCGGAACCAGATAGTGGGTAGAAGCCGCAGCTCCGCTGCCTCAGGCCCGCGGTTCGCAACAGTGATTTTTATGAGGATGTCCTCTACATCGGCCTTTGCATACTCTACGAAGACGTCGAAATATCGGTTGTCGTTGAAAACGCCAGTGTCGAGCAATTCAAATTCGCCCTGATCCTTTCCGCGGCGGCGGTTTTCTTCGACTAGTGGCGCATACGGAAACTCGCCCTGCGGATACTTGTACAGGTACTTCATGTAGGAATGCGTCGGGGTCGAGTCGAGGTAGAAGTAATACTCCTTTACATCCTCGCCGTGGTTACCTTCGTTGCCGGTCAATCCGAAGAGTCTTTCTTTCAGAATTGGATCGCGCCCGTTCCACAGCGCAACTGCAAAACAGATCATCTGCCGGCGGTCGCTGATCCCCGCGATCCCGTCTTCATTCCACCGATAGGCACGCGAGCGCGCGTGGTCGTGTGGCAGATACTCCCAGGCATTCCCGTACTGACTGTAATCTTCGCGAACTGTGCCCCACGCCCGCTCACTGAGATAAGGCCCCCAGCGCTTCCAATGTTTCTTGCGCGCTCCGGACTCCGCGAGACGAATCTCTTCCTGCGTCATGAACGTTCTCCATTTGCGATCAGGAGTTCGAGGAGACAATCAAGTTCGGAGTAGATTGAGCGACCACTGCCAGGCGCGACCAGGTCGGCTACAGTCGGTTGTTCACTCTCGATGTAGGATTCGCTGCTAGAAACCGAACGGAATCTGTCCCGAAAGGCGCTGCTGTTTTTCGTTGCGCTTTGAATGATGCCGCCGCTCACGTTTCCTCCTATTTCTCTTCGATCTCGACTGCATGTCCGTCGGGATCGCGAACCATAAATGCTCTTCGGAAGCCCAACTGCTCCGTCTGATTCGCAACCACTCCGGAGGATACAAAGTCAGCGTGCGCACCGGTCGCAGCCTGGGCAGCCTGGTCAAGTCCCCTGGTCGTCAGGACTGTCTGCCGGTGAACAACATCGTTGGGACGCTCATCCATCGGGAAGGGCCGGCCATCGCGTGGCGCAAGGTATTCCAACAGTTCTACGCCCGGCCCTTTTTGCCCTCGAAGCGCGGTGATTCTCAGATGCGCTCCGAACACGTTGTTCAAATGCTCCTGTTCCGTGCCATAGTTTTCGCTCTCTCCCGCAATCTGCATTCCGAGCAAGTCGCGGTAAAACCTGAGGCTGGCCTCGGTGTTCCACACCACGATGGCCGTGTGATCAATCCCCAGGAAAAGTTTGCTCGTGGGGCGGTGCCACTTTGCCGGCCCCTTGTCCGGCGGGAACTGCAAAATCTCTACCGGATGCGCGTCCGGGTCTTTGAAGTAGAAGGCGGAAATGCCTGCGGCACTCTGGTTCCAATCAGGCAGGCGCTGCGGCCCAGTCGAAGCGTGTTTGACTTTGTTTTGGCGCAACCAGCCATACGCCTTATCCATGTCGCTGACGATGATTGCGATGTGTTGAAACCACCGGTCATTGCTGCGGGAGTCCACTGGAATGGGCCGCCCTTCCGGGGCTAGGAATTCCGTAAGCTCGATGAACTCATCCCCAAGCCGCATGCGTACCACCCGCATACGCACCCCAAAGACACCCTCCAGATGTTCGAAGTCGTCGCCCGCCACTTCCGTATCTGACACCTTCTCGAACGTCAGCACCTTCGAATAGAACTCCACCGCCCTGTCCATATCCGATACGGTGATTCCGATGGCGTCGACACCATCCACCAGCGCGGTTCGCTGCTGACCAGTGGCGGGCCGGACGGTACAAAGCAAAACCACGACCCACATCGCGGCCTGCCAACGAAAGCGAGGATTTACGTGATCCATAAGCATCACCGGCTGGCTACGGCTTCGGTGTCAGACTCGTTCTGACTCGCTGTCGAAACGCGAAGGCGCTGCAAAATGTGGTCCCCAACGCGGAGAGCATTCGCCATGATGGTCAGCGCCGGATTCACCGCTGCACTCGACGGGAAGAAGCTTCCATCGACGACATAGAGATTGTCGACATCGTGCGCCTTGCAGTTCACATCAAGCGCCGAAGTGAGAGGATCGTGACCGAACCGAATGGTCCCGTTCTGATGTGCGACCCCAGCGAGCGGAATGCGCTGCCCGACATACAGATTTCGCCCGAACAAGCCTTGATGACATTCGTGCCCATGGATTGCACAGTTGGTCTGTTTCATGGCCTGTTTGAGCTTGCCCTGCAGCCGCGCATGAGCCTCCAGATTGTTGGGGGTGTAATTCAAAACAATCTTGCCGTCACGGCTGAGAGTGACCCGATTGTTCGGATCAGGCAGATCTTCCGAGGTAAGCCAGAAATCAAGCGAATGCTTGGCCATGAGCTCCAGGGTGAAATTCGGAGCAATCGCTGGAGCGCCCGCCTTCAACGTAATCGCGTCAAGCTTGCCCACGAAGGAGATGTGGCCCATCGGGTGAGGAAAGTCTTCTGATCCGAAATAGAAATCGTTAACTCCTAAGGTTTTCTGAAAAATCGTGGGGTTCGGGCACTTGGAGATCGCCATCAGAACAGAATTTGTGTGGCCCATGTAATGCCGACCGACAACATCGGAGGCGTTGGCCAACCCTCGTGGATGCTTGTCGTTGGCAGAGCGCAATAGCAGAGCCGCCGAATTAATGGCGCCGCAAGACACGACCACGATATCTGCGGAATAGCTTTCAAGCACCCTTTCCCGCTCGACAACGACGGTCCTTACTTCTCGGCCCGACGAATCCGTTTCCAGCCGTTTGACCAGCGCGTTGGTCAGCAGACTGACGTTACTGTGCTTAAGCGCTTCATCGACGCACACAACTTGCGCGTCGGATTTAGCGCCTACAAGACAGGGAAATCCGTCGCAGGTGTTGCAACGAATGCAATGGCTGCGCGTCGGATTTTTTTCATCGAGCATCACACCGACGGGCACGTGAAATGGCTTCAATCCGGAGCGTGAAAAGTCATCCGATAGCTGCTGGATACGGGGTTCGTGACTGACGGCCGGCCATGGATATGGCGAAGTCGCTGGCGGCTCGGTGGGATCTTCGCCCCGATTCCCGTGCACCTGGTACAACGTCTCTGCTTGCGTGTAGTAGGGTTCGAGGTCTTCGTAGCGGATCGGCCATGCCGGGGAGATTCCCCCGTGGTGACGCAATTCGCCAAAGTCCTGCTTTCGCAGACGGAAGAGCGCCGCGCCATAAAATTTCGTGTTGCCGCCGACGTAGTAGTTGGTGTGCGGGTGAAGTTCTTTGCCGTCTTTATCGAGCCATGATTCCTTGGTGTTGTAGTGAGCATCGACGTTGACTACCTGAGGGTCCCAGTTGGCCTTCTCCCGCGGAACGTAGTCTCCGCGCTCCAGAATGAGAATTCGCTTTCCGGATGGAGCCAGGTGATAGGCCAGCGTTCCGCCACCCGCGCCCGTTCCAATGATGATCACGTCGTAATGGCTTCCACTCATGATGCAAATCCTCCATTTGCCCCGCAAAAGATGCAGCGCTTATCGTTCTCGTGGTGCAGCTTGCAGCAACCCACTGCCCTTCTCCCCTTCCGCCACAGGTAAATCTCTGCTGCCGTCAGCATGCCGAGCGGAGGAGCCGTAAAGTAGATCCAAAGTCCGTTCCACAACTCAGCCGAGAAGGCGGACCCGAGAGTTCTTGCGGGATTCATACTCATGCCCGAAAACGGAGCTTCGAAGGTGATGTAGGTCATGACCAGCAAGCCCGCGAACAATCCCGTGTAGCGGTTCCAGGAAGGATGATTTGATGAATGCAGAACCACCGTCATCATGCCGAACGCAATGCCAAATTCCGCCAACAATGCGAACGACAATCCATGCTCGCCGGGCAGCGTGACCACATACCGAACCGCCGGGTCAGACAATTCCTTCCCGAGGAATCTGGCTACGAATGCGACCCCTGCGATCGCGCCCGCGAACTGAGCACACATATAGAAGAGAGCATCCCAGGCCTTGACCCTCCCTAGCCGGAGAAACGTGAGCGTCACGGATGGATTGATATGTGCGCCCGACTGTTTTCCCCAGGGCGAGTAAATGATCGCGATCGCGGTTGCGCCCATCGACATTCCCATCAACAGACGCCGCAGGAAAAGGGACGGAATCGCGACATGGATAGGCGAGCGGGGGAATTCGTAGAGGGCTCCAAAAACGCATGCCGAGATCATGAAGGCGCCCAGCAACGCAGCTTCCATCGTGTATTCAGGCCAGTGACGTCGCAACGACGCTACCGCGCCCAACCTGGGCGGCGTGCTTGTGTTTGCTTCGAACCGGATCGTTGAGGTTGCTAGTTTCGAAGCTTCAATCGCGAAGTTTGATGTCGTAGCGTTCATGGTCTCTGGCGCGTGTGATTCCAGACCTTTGTAGAAGTGACAAACCAAGTTGATTTCCGAACGTATCGCGACGCGATAAAAGGGGAAGCTCAACGGACCACTGCCAAGGATTGATCAAACGAAGATATTGTCTAACGCGTGTCGGAAGAGAGCCGGTTGTACAAGCGCTGACTGAAGCCCACGGGCAACTGAAAGACTTTCTCGTCGGCGAGCAGCAGCACCACGTTTCGCGATCCGTCGTATATTGCCTTGCAATGGCGGCAGTCCTTAAGGTGGCTGTCGATGCGGGTCCGCATCTCTGGGGTCAGGTCTCCTTCCAAGTAGTCGACCATCGCCTGCCAGACCTGCCTGCAGTCAATTGCCACGAGTCTTCTGCTCTTCAGCACAGGATGTCCTGATCATCCGATTCAGGAACGAGTGAAAGGTGTCACTGCTTCCGCACAAAATGTCACATCGGACCATCGCATTGGGCGATTGAAACCTTCCCAACACATCCGAATCAGACGGGCACGTAAGCGCTGTGAGCAAGCTAACTGAGCCCACGACACAGTCGGGGCTAGCGAATCGTTATCGATTCACCGCTGCTGGAGCGCTTGCCAATCAATCTCAACGAGGAAAAATGCAAATGAACAAGACCGCTCCATCTCTGCTTCGCGCGCTGCTGACAATGGTGATCGTGACTGCCATCACAGCCTTCGCGCAAGACGTACACACCACGGGACAGTTTCAGGGGCCCAAAGCTAATAAGGGACACGTCAGCCACAGCACTCGCGACGGCAAGAGCGTACTCACGCTCTCGGATGACTTCGTCGTCCCCGATACTCCGGACCCGCACTGGGAAGTGGTGGATTCCGACGGCCAGGTTTACCAACTCGACAAGTTGAAGAAGAAGGCACTGATTGGCGACAAGTACCAGAAAGAGATCGTAGTGCCCGGCTACGTGAAGAACGTTTCCAAAGTGATCATCTGGTGCGCCTGGGCCGAAGCCAACCTTGGCGAGGCTACCTTCAGTTCGCCCGTCAACTAAAGAAGAGGGAATCGCAGGCACGGGCCGACTCGAACCTGGGCGGCCCCGCCTTCGAAAATCCCAGAAAAAGGCAAACTCATGAACTCTCAATATCGAATGAAATCTAATCGTCTATCCGGTCTGCTGGCAGTTGTCGTCAGCATTACGAATCTTGCCTCTGCACAGACCGCCGAAAAGAAGACTCTGACCCTGCAAGGCGCAGAGCGCGTGATCGCGGCAGCCAAAGCGGAGGCGCAGAAGCTGCAGGCACCTGGCGGTGTCATCGCGATTGTCGATGACGGCGGAAACCTGATGGCCCTGGAGAGACTCGACGGAACATTCTCTGCCGGCGCCAACATTTCCATCGGCAAGGCCCGCACAGCTGTCATGTTCAAGAAGCCTACGCGCTTCTTTGAAGAATTGATCAATTCCAACGGCAAGGGCAGAACCGTAATGACAGCGCTCGAAAATTTCACTCCCTTGATTGGAGGAATTCCGATCACGGTTGATGGCCAGATTGTCGGCGGAGTAGGTGTGAGCGGGGCGGCGAGCGCCGACCAGGACGAAAAACTCGCCATTGCTGGAGCGGACGCTTTGGCCAGCTCGACAACCGCAGGCGCCGACCCATCGCTACCCGTTTCCTACTTCGAGAGGAGCAGGGTGGACGAAGCCTTTAACAAGGGCGCCATCCTTCTTGATGGGAGCGCTGGCCGCAACTACATGGTCCACGCCAGTCGGCGCGAAAAACCTGGGCAGGCGGAGATCCACACCAAGGATACCGACGTGATTTACGTGCTCGATGGAAGTGCCACGCTCGTAACCGGCGGTGAGGCCGTCGATCCCAAGATCACGGCGTCCGATGAACTGCGTGGCTCGAGTATCCGCAACGGGCAAACTCGCCAGATCGCCAAGGGCGACGTAATCGTCGTTCCCAACGGAGTTCCTCACCAGTTTGCGGAAGTGACAAATCCGTTTCTGTACTACGTGGTCAAGGTTCGCTAGCCGGGATGCTCACAATGCGGACAACAACAAAGCGGCAATTGCAGATCATCGGAATGGGGATCATCGCTTTTGTGATGATCTCCAGGTCTTCCCAAGGCCAGAGGATTCAAGATCCACCCTTCGGCCGTCCCGATGCCGTCATCGATCTGACCACTCGCGAAGGTGTGCAACTAGTGGAAGGCCAGTGGCGATATCACGATGTGAAGATCGTTGAGGCCGACTCGAAGGCCGTCGGTCCTGACCTCAAGCCGAGCGGCGCTCCCATCAAGACCTACGATTACCTCCCCCATGCCGGGGCTGCCGATTTCGACGATTCTCAGTGGGAAGTAATCGACGCCACCACGCTCGACCAGCGACGCTCGACCTCCAAAGTTTGCTTCAACTGGTACCGGATCATCGTGACAGTTCCGGAAAAAGTGGGCGCGCTCTCGACTGCAGGGTCCACAATCGCTTTCGAGATCGTGATCGATGATTACGCCGAGATCTGGGTTGACGGCAAGTTGCCCCGCATCCTGGGCCAGCCCGGCGGCGCAGTGATCAAGGGATTCAATGCGCCCAACCGCGTCATTCTGACAAGGAACGCACAACCCGGGCAACACATTCAGATTGCGGTATTCGGTATCAACGGACCGATTTCGTACAGCCCCCAGAATTTCATCTGGATCAAGTCGGCGACGCTGGACTTCTATAAGTCTCCCAAAGTCGCTATCAGTGAGACTCCTGCGCAGGTTGACAAGAAAGATCCGGCGCTCGATGAAATCGTTCCTCCAGATGCGCGGATCGAAAAACTCGCCGGCGGTTTCCTGTTTACGGAGGGCCCCATCTGGGTTCCGCGGAGCGACGAGGCCGATGGTTATCTGCTATTCAGCGATCCCAATAACAACGTGATCTACCGCTGGACACAGGACGGGCAGTTGTCGATTTTCATGACCAAGAGCGGATACCGTGGCGTCGACATCGGCGAGTACGGCCAGCCCGGCTCCAATGGCTTGACTCTCGATCGCCAAGGGAGGCTCACCATCAATCAGCATGGCAACCGACGTGTCGTCCGCATGGAGAAGAACGGTCAGCTCACGGTTCTTGCTGACCGCTACGAAGGAAAGCGCCTGAACAGCCCGAATGACCTGGTATATAAATCCGATGGCTCCCTGTATTTCACAGATCCTCCATTCGGTCTGCCGAAGTTGTTCGACGATCCGCACAAAGAACTACCGTACAGCGGAGTCTACCGAGTGTCACCCGATGGGAAAAATGTCCAACTCTTGACCCAAGAACTCAGCGGACCCAACGGGCTTGCCTTCTCACCCGATGAAAAATATTTCTATGTAGACAACTGGGACGAGAAGAGAAAAGTCATTCTGCGGTACGAGGTCAAGCCCGATGGCACCCTGTCCGCGGGAAAAGTCTTCTTCGATATGACGGCTGCCGGCGGAGAAGACGCGCTCGACGGCATGAAGGTCGATCAGAAGGGCAATCTCTACGTCTCTGGACCAGGCGGACTCTGGATCATTTCTCCTGAGGGCAGGCATCTGGGCACGATCGTAGGCCCGGAGCACCCACACAACTTTGCCTGGGGAGACGATGACGGAAAAACCCTTTACCTGTGCGCAAAAACGGGACTGTATCGGATTCGTCTGAACATCCCGGGAATCCGTCCGCAGTAAGTGTGCCCTCTGGTCGAGAGGAATCCATCAAGCCGTTTGCGCTGGCTTCGAAGGCGCCTGGCTGGCTCCTTCCCCAGGACCGAGGGCCGCGGAAATTTTGGCATTGTGGAAGTCAGGCACAGTGCCCAGTCCGAAGGCAACCACGTTGGCAAACTTTGCAAAGCCCACGATGACGATCGCTTCCATGATGTGCTGTTCGCCAAATCCGTACGCGCGCAAAGCATCGACGTCAGACGCGCCGATCTTCGAGGACTGATTGTTCAGCTTGGAGCAAAAATTCAGGAGCGCCTTGTCGGCCATCCCGATCTTGGCATGTGCATAGTCAATGGCGATCTGTTCGGGTTCGGGGCCGTCCAACTTGAGCATTCGCACCATCTCGCAATGGGCTGTAACACAATAGGTGCTCAGGTTGGCCGCGGAGCAAACAAGGAAGATGTACTCCTTCTGCTTCCGAGTGAGTGCGCCGTCCTTCAGGAGGAGCGCACCCATGAGATTGATTTCACTTTCGATCAGGTCGGGCCGGAGCACTTGCGCCGCATAGAAATTGGGCACGAATCCGATGGCCTCTTTGATGGCCAGCATTGGAGGAAAATCCTTGAGATCAAACGGTTCATTCCGCAGGTAAGTCATGGCGCCCCCAAGCAGTAAAGTGACGAGATTATAGAGCAAATATCGAAGTGAAGGGCTAGAAGGCGCGGGTTCAGCGCCGTTCCACCGCTTGCTGTAACCTAGTTGTGCTTGGGGATGCATAGTCAGCAACAAAACCTGTCCGGATCAGGGCTCGACGCGGATCTGATCGGCCTTTTCGGCTTCGTCCCGAATCTCTTCCGCATGCAGGGGGAAGCGCCGCACCTGCTAGACGCGCAGGTCCGTCTCCTTCAAGCGACGCTGGGCCAAAGCGGCGATCTCAGTCGGGCACGAAGAGAGGCGATGATTTCCGCGGTCGCGGCTGTGCACAGCAATGTCTATTGCCAAGCCCTTTTTCGTTCCGCTCATGCAAACCAAAGCGGAAGTGATCAAGCACTTCTCACATTCGTGCACAAGTTGGCGAGATACGCTCGCTGGGTCTCGTTCAATGACATTCAGGAACTACAAACGCGCAGCTTCACCGACTCCGCGATTCTCGAAGTAGTCTTCACGGTAGCTGTCGCACAATTGCTTTGCACCGTTGCGGAAGCCCTTCGGCCCGATCCGGATTTTCCGGCAGATTCACCTTCTCATATTGAAATTCCAGCGATTGCTCGACCGTCCGACTGGATCGAACCCGCAAAGCCTTACCTTTCCGCCCCAGCAAAAGCCCCGGCCGACTTTCTACCCCTGCGTACGTTGCAGGACCAGATCGGCTATGTGCCCTCTCTCTTCCGAATTCAGATGATCCGCCCCGATCTGGTCGAAGCCGAGGTTCAGGCACTCGATCTCGTTCTCTTCTCCGAGGACGCTCTGAACCGCGTCCAAAAGGAACGTGTGATTCTCAACGTTTCGGTCGCCAACGTGAACACTTACTCTGTTGCTTTGCATAGCCAGGTGATGTCGGCGCTCGGGGTATCTGCAGAGGAGTGTGACCAGATCGTCCAGTGCCAGGCTTGCTTATCTATCTCGGATGAAGAGCGGGGCCTGCTGACTGAGACGCAAAAGCTCGCCCTCCCCTACGCTGCCTCGAAAGACTCGTTTAATGTCGAGACGCTCAGGAAGTGCGGGTTCAGGAAGCCTCAGATTCTGGAGGCCATTGTTACGGCGGGGTTCGCCAATCTCCTCAATACATTACAGTCCGGACTTGGTGCTGTGCCCGATTTTGCGCCGCGCCGTATCTTTACCTCAAAAGATTTGTATCTCTCATCGGCAATCCCCCGTCCTACGTCAGAGAGGGAGGTGCTGCCGGACCCGGACGCACCTCTGGTGGCGGAAATCAAGAGCGGCAACGCCGACGGATTCGAGGAATTGGTTCGTCGCCACTCGTCGCGAGTTTTTCGTACGTTAGCTGGAATTGTTGGGAATGCGGATGATGCCCATGATGCCACGCAGGATGTCTTCCTGCGTGCATTTGAGAAGCTGGACAGCTTTCAGGGGCGGTCCCGGTTTTCAACCTGGCTCATCAGCATTGCAATCAACACTGGCACCGAGGTGCTCCGCCGGCGAAAGCCTGTGGAGGCCATCGATAGCAGCGAAGACGAAGACGATTTTCGTCCGAGACGGGTCCAGCGTTGGGTCGAAGATCCCGAGGAACTGCTTTCTGCCGCAGAGCGCGATCAACTGGTTCGTGAGGCGATCCTGCACTTGCCCGAGAAATATCGTGTGGCTCTGATCTTGCGTGACATCAATCAGCTCCCGACCGAGGAAGCGGCAGCCGCCTTGGAGTTGAGCGTTCCGGCACTCAAGGCCCGCGTCCTGCGCGCCCGGTTAATGCTGCGGGAACGGCTCGCCCCTCACTTCATGGGTCCGGAAGATGCTTAGCTGCGCAGAGTTCCTCGCCGAATTCGGAGACTACCTCGAAGATGCCGCCGATCCGCTCCTGCGGACCCGTCTTGAGGAACATTTGCACATCTGCAGGACCTGCAGCGTGATCGTCGACAGCACGCGTAAAACGATACGAATTGTCACCGATAGCCATACGTTCAACTTGTCCGCCGGCAGTGTCGAGCCAATCGCCAATCGCGTCATGGAGCGTGTTCGCCAGATACTCCTGGACAAATCGCAGCGTGCCACGGCGGAGATCAGCCAGGACATCGTGCGAATCGCCGATGAAGGCATCATCATTTACGACCAGGAGTTGCGCTACGTACTCTTCAATCCATTCATGGAACGCCTTACCGGGAAGCGTTGCGAAGAGGTCCTCGGTCGCATTGCCGCAGAAGTTTTTCCGCGCTTGCGCTCCAGCGGTGCGGAAGAAGCCTTGCATCGCGCTTTGAAGGGCGAAACCGTACATATTCGGGACCTGTTTGTTCCCCAACACTCCGCGGATGGACGCGACGTATGGGAATCGTGCACGTTCGCCCCCTATCGCGATGCGAACGGAGCCATCGCAGGAGTTCTCGGACTAGTGCGAGATGTTACCGATCGCCATTTGGAAGAAGAGCGCTTCAAGTCCATCGTGGTCGGCACGGCATCGACGACAGGTAAAGATTTCTTCCCTACCCTCGTCCGGCACATGGCGGCTGCCCTCGGCACGCGTTATGCCTTCATCACTCATTGTGACGATCACAAGCATGCCACCGCCTTGGCCTTTTGGAACGGAGATCGGATCGGCGACAACTTCGAGTTTGACATCGCTGACACTCCCTGTATGAAAGTCCTGCACGGAGAAGTTTGCCACTACCGAGATAGTCTCCAGGCCCTGTTCCCGCTTGATACCGGCTTGGTAGACATGAGAGCAGAGAGTTATCTTGGCGTCCCCATGTTCGACAGTGCCGGCAAAGTCATCGGGCACATCGCAATTCTGGACGACAAGCCGATGGAGCATGACGCGCACGCCATCGACCTCGTCCGGATTTTTGCTTCTCGGGCCGCCGCAGAGCTAAAGCGCCAGCGCGCTGAAGCTGAACTGCAGGCCGCGCTCGAGCAGGTTCGGACACTGCAGAAGAAGCTTGAAGCGGAGAACGTCTATCTCCAGGAAGAAATCAGCAAGGAACACAATTTCGAAGAGATCGTGGGAAACAGCAAAGCCATTCTCGAAGTCCTCGACCGGGTTGAGACCGTGGCCCCCACTGACTCTACTGTGCTGATCCTGGGAGAAACGGGCTGCGGCAAAGAGCTCATCGCTCGAGCGATTCACAGTCATGGATCGCGCCGGAATCGTCCACTGGTCAAGGTGAATTGTGGCGCGATTCCAACCGGATTGGTCGAAAGTGAACTTTTCGGCCACATGAAAGGCGCATTTACCGGTGCCCTCGAACGAAGGGTTGGAAGATTTGAGCTCGCAGACGGTGGAACACTATTTCTCGATGAGGTCAGCGAACTTCCTCTGGAAACACAGGTCAAATTGCTGCGAGTGTTGCAGGAGCACGAGTTTGAGCCGCTGGGCAGCAGCCGGACTTTGCGAGTCAACGTCCGCATCATCGCCGCAAGCAATCGCGATATGGAAAAGGCAGTACAGGAGGGACGTTTTCGGGCGGACCTCTTTTACCGATTGAACGTCTTGCCTATTGTCGTCCCGCCACTCCGTGAGCGCCGGTCGGATATCCCCCTGCTCACGGCATTCTTTGTGGAACGCTTCGCCCGGCAATTCGGGAAACAAATCTCCGGCGTCGCCCAGGATACGATGGACCTGCTCTCACGATATGAATGGCCCGGTAATATCCGGGAACTGCAGAATGTGATCGAGCGTGCCGTCGTACTCTCCCGAACCCCGATCCTGAAACTTGGCAACGATCTCCTGCCTGTCCGTAATGCTCCAACTTCGGAATGCGTTGTGGCTTTAACCGGCGATCCGACAGTTCACGGCGAAGGTCTTACCTTGGAGCAAGTGGAGAAACGGCACATTCGCGACATCCTTGAACAGACCTCGTGGATCATTGAGGGTGACCGCGGCGCGGCAAGGATTCTCGACCTCCATCCCAACACACTGCGAAGCCGAATGAAAAAGCTCGGGATCGAACGAGCACGCTCCTAGGCACTCCTCCAATTTCCATTCTCAGTTCAGTTCGGAATTAAGCTTCCGCCAAATTCGCCACGAAATCTCGTAGCCACGATTTGAACCAGGACCTCAACCACGAAAGATCGTGGCGATTCCCTCATTCACATCCAGCCCTTGTAGAACATAACTACTTTTATTTCAATAGGATAGGCGACAAACCCATTCTTGGCCCGCATTGGCATTTCCCTTGCGTTACTCCGGTTGTCTTTCGAAGGAGTTCGTGGTGCTCAAGATTTCGGTGACTAGCAATTCGGATCACGCAATTCGGTTTCACCTGGAAGGAAAGCTCGTGGGGCCATGGGTCGAAGAGCTTCGACGGCTCGGCGAGGATGCGCTGTCGCAACAGAAATCGCTCATCCTCGACCTGGAAGGTGTCCGTTTCGTCGATATGCGGGGCGCTGCCCTATTGCGTGAATTTTCCCGACGCCAAGTGACACAACTCAATTCCTCGCAGTTTCTGATCCGGCAGATGAAGGAGGACGCACAATGACGTCCACGATTCCGTTGCATGCGATGCCAGTGCAGAGCCAGAGCCCTTTCGCTCGCGAATACAGTTTCAACTCGAAACCCGAATCTCCTGTCCATCATGGCGAAGATTCTCTGATTACTCGGGTTCAAGGTGGCGAGGTTGAGGCCTTCTACGAATTGGTCCGTCCCTACGAGCGTGCGGTATTCCTGACAGCATTCTCTCTGCTTAAGAACGATGCGGATTCCGAAGAAGTAGCACAAGAGGCTGTGCTGAAGGCTTTTAAAAACATTACGCGTTTTCGCCGCGAAGCGAAATTCAGCACCTGGTTGATCCAGATCACGATCAACGAAGCCAAAATGAAATTGAGAAAAGATCGGCGTCACCTCTACGAGTCGATTGAAGAAGGCCAGGTCAACGAAGACGGTGACTACACGCCTCGCGACTTCGCCGACTGGCGCGAGATTCCCTCTGACGCCCTGGAGCGCATGGAGCTACGTGACGCTCTTACACTGGCTCTGAAGTCTTTGCCGGAAAAATACAGAACGGTCTTGATTTTGCGCGATGTACAGCACCTCAGCATTACCGAAACCGCCCAGGTCCTTGGAATCAGTGAAGCAAATGTGAAAACGCGGCTATCAAGAGCCCGCCTTCAGATGCGCGACGTGTTGGCACTGGGGCACCGGCAATAACAGCCGCAACGAGGAAGCCCGAAGAGGCCAATAAACAATACCTTCACAAACCCTGCCAGGTTGAGGTCGTGTCATTGCAGACTAGCCACAGCTTCGCCTAAGACGAAATTGCCGTCACCGCGAAACGGGAGTACAATCCGCCCGGTTTTTTGATCAAAAACAACGGTCCGGCTTTCGCACGGGTTCGACGGCTGGGGATTGTCGTGTTGCGCTTCAGGATGTTTGCTGGAGGTAAGAGATGAATCGAGAACGGGCGCTGAAGGTGGTTTTGCTGTTGGTGGGATTGATCTTCTTGTTGGCTGTTTATCCGCTGATGATGTACCTCTGGCCGAGTGGGTGGCGCTGGCAGCCGAACCAGCCCGAATACGAGCAGATGATCCTCGGCGTCTACGCCACGCTTGGGGTTTTCCTCCTGCTCGCTTCGCGCAATCCGTCAGAGAATCGTAGCCTCATCGCGTTCACAGCGTGGTCGAGCATCGTTCATGCTGCGATTATGGCAATGCAGGCATTCCGCGATGCGAGCGAACGCGGCCATTTGCTGGGTGATGTACCCGCGCTGATCATCGTCGGCGTCGTGCTCATCGTGCTCGCGCCCGCGAAGGAATCGGCGGCACGGGCCGGTCCCACGTCTTCCGTTTAAGTCTGTGGCCTTCATTCGCTCAAATGGTTCAAACTTGACCCCTGCAACCTCGCGGAATGATGCTGCACACGCCTATCGCACTTCGGGCACACTACTTACTTCCCTGTCTAGTTGGATTGGAAGAAGGTTTCGCCACGCTGAAGCGCCTTGATCGCATATGGCAACTTGCTGATTTCCGACTTTGCAATCGCACCCCGCAACCCAGCGTTGCGAGCCAATTCCACGAGTTGAGGTGGAAGATTCAGAGTGAAGAGCAGGATCGGGATGTCTGCGCCAGATTTGGCGATTTCTCGGGCAGCTTGTACGCCGTCCATCTGCGGCATCGAGAAGTCCATCAATATGACGTCGGGAGCTAGTTGGTGCGCCTTTTCTACCGCATCAGCGCCATCCATCGCCTCGCCACAAACCTGCCAGTCTGCATTCAGTTCCAGCAAAGTACGTAGCCCACATCGGACGGGCTGACTGTCATCTGCGATCATGATCCGTAACATCGAGACTCGCTTTGGGCAGCGCAACAAAGAAGCCTGCGTGACCTTTGAGGAAGTTGGGGCGAGAGTGCAACGTCGCTGGAGCGGGAGCGACAAAACTGCTGCACTTAGGGTCTTCCAATCCCGACAGAATAGCCTTAAACCGTTTGAGAAACTGGTCAATTTTGAACGTCGTGGGATGGGTGCCGGACCTGCGGTTGCCTCTTTGAACCGGGACCTGCCCGGCGCACTGGCGGTGGAGGCAGTGACCGCTAACCAGCGCTACAATCCAGAGTGCGAGTCACAATCATCAGGAGAACCATAATGACGCAGAAGATTATTGAGGTAGTCGGAACTTCCGAAGAGAGTTTCGCCAAGGCTGCGGAAAACGCAGTCGCCGAGGCTGCGAAGACTGTTCGGGGCATGAAGTGGGCGCGAGTAGCGGAGTTAGAGATGGAACTGGACGGCAAGAAGATACTCAAGTACCGCACCACTACGAAAATTTACTTCGACGTTGAAAAGTAGCGGTGAAGTCCGCTGCTCGACACCGGCGGCCCATTTGGTTGCAACTCAATTGCTCAATCTGATTCTTTGCGAATCTTCTTTCGGGCACGCTTTCGCGCTAAGGCTTGCTTCACCCGGCGCTTCGCGCCTGGCTTCAGGTAGAAAGAGTGGCGCTTCACTTCCTTGATGATGTCCTCCGTCTGAACCTTGCGCTTGAATCGACGGAGGGCGTTGTCTATTGACTCGCCTTCTTGCAATCGAACCTCTGCCAAATCATCACCCCTGACGCTACCGCACCGCGTTCAGCTTTTGGTAAATCAACATCCCCACGAGCACCAGCAGAAATACGCCAGACCCCATGCCGAACACGCGCACCGGGAGAATAAGGCGGCTCAACTTGGTCAACAGTTCAGTCTGCTCCGCGTGCATGTGTGAACTCGCGTCATCCAGAAACAACTGTTCATCCTTGTGCATAGTGAGTGTGCTCTTGTAGATCAAGAGGACGATCAAACCAATTGCGAAAACTCCGAAGATCACTGCCACAACAGTAGTCATAAGCCACCCTGGCCTGATTCCAACTCAAGTTCAGGCGGCTTTCCCGCCCGGATCGATATACTTTTGCCCCTTACACTATGCCGCTGCTGCGGATTGATTACTGGTCAGTTTTGACCAAAGCTGGCCTTCATG
>Ga0187824_10000005_pt1 | contig 32416 bp, 27 predicted proteins | sample NC_wetland_sal_i_13_FD_132437 | JGI IMG/M metagenome (GOLD analysis project Ga0187824, IMG submission 132437) | Wetland sediment microbial communities from Neuse River Estuary, North Carolina, USA - SourceSoil_4 | ecosystem: Environmental > Aquatic > Freshwater > Wetlands > Sediment | place... | reverse complement strand
GGGCGTCCTCATAAGATCCCGCTCGCCGATCTCGACCTGACTTCCACCACGAAGCAGAATGACGACCGCGGCATTGACTTCCGCCTGCCGCCGAAACCGGAAGCGAAAAAGTAGATGCTCAGCCGCATTATTCCCGCCCTCCTCGTCGCCGCAGTCTCCATCGCGCCGGCGACAGCGCAGATTCGCGCCGGAGGTGCGGCGAGCGCCGGAATGGGCATAAGCGCTGGTTCGCCTGGCATGACTTCGTCTGTAGCTGGTTCGGGTGGAATTGGTTTACCTGGAAATGGTTTGCCTGGATTGGGTCGCGACTTTGCCGGTGGTTCCGCTCGCTTCCATCGCAGGCATCCTGGGGATGGCGGCGCGATCCTTCTGGGCTATCCGGATTTCTATTCCGATGCGGACTTCCACGACTCCGGAGACGTTTCCCAGCCCCAGGTCATCGTGGTGCAAGCGGCGGCGCCGGCCCCGCCTCCCGCAGCGCCCGCTCCACGCGAGTCGCTGCTGATCGAGTGGCAGGGCGATCACTTTGTTCGCAGCACCGCGTCCGCGAGGACTGCGGAGGGCTCGGAAACTGCGCCCGACTATGCGGAGAAATCCGGCGTGCCCGGGCCCGCGACCGGGCGATCTGTTCCGGCACAGAAGAACGCTGCGCAGCAGCCGCGTGAGCTTCCTCCTGCAGTGCTCGTATTCCGCGACGGTCGCAGGGAAGAAGTCAGCGAATACACCATCATGAGCGGGACCATTTATTCGAAAGCGGACTACTGGACCACGGGATCGTGGACGCGGAAAATACAGATTGCCGATCTCGACGTGCCTGCCACCTTGAAACTCAACCAGCAGCGTGGACTGAACTTCGTGCTGCCCTCCAGTTCGAATGAAGTTATTGTCCGACCGTAGCTGATTCCACGACGTCCAGCTACAATCGCGTGCCCTGCAAAACACCTTAGATTTTGGCGTCAAGTCTCGGGGCGGCGTTCGGCAGTCGGGCGGCGCCGGCCCCCAACTCGGCGAAATCCTGTATGGTTGACACCGCAACCTTAATCTAGGCTTAATTCGGCGGCCTCACCGATGAGTTTGATCTTAAAGACTCGCGCCATAAACTACGCTACGGCATCCAAGTACATGAGTGGAGGTAACAACCATGAAAGGCGTAAGAGCTGTCACGGTAGCCATCTTGTTTGTACTGCTTGGGGCCGGTGTTCTGGCTTACGCACATCAGGATCAGCAGGACGAGAAGCAAACCAAGCCTGAAAAAGCCAAGCCGGAGCAGCACGCCAAGCCCGAACCACAACAGCAGCAGAGGCAGCAGGAACAAGAACGCGTGCAACAGGAACGGCAGCGCGAGCAGCAACAACAGCAGCAGCGGGAGCAACAGCAACAGGAACGTCAGCAGGAGCAGAACAAGCAGCAACAAGAACGCATGCAACAGGAACGGCAACGCGAGCTGAATCAACAGCAGCAGCAACGGGTGCAGCAACAGGAGCGCCAGCAGCAACAGCAGCAGGAGCAACAGCGCGTGCAGCAGGAACGGCAGCGCGAGCTGAATCAACAGCAGCAGCAGCGCGTGCAGCAGCAACAGCAACAGGAACGCCAGCAGCAGAACCAACAGCAACAAGAACGGATGCAGCAACAACAGGAACGGCAGCGCGAGCTGAATCAACAGCAACAGCAGCGCGTGCAGCAACAACAGCAACAGGAACGCCAGCAGCAACAGAACCAGCAACAGCAGCGGGTGCAACAGGAGCGGCAGCGCGAACTGAACCAACAACAGCAGCAGCGAGTGCAGGAGCAACAGGGCATTCAACAGCAAACTCGCCGGAACCAGGAGCAGCAGGACCGCCAGCTGCAGCTGAATCGGCAAGAACAGGAGCGCGCACAGCAGCAGTGGCGGCAACAGCAACAGCAGCACGAGCAGCAAGAGCAGCGCGAGCGGCTTTCACAAGAGCGGCAGCAGCAACTGATTCGGCAACAGCAACAGAGCCTGGTGCAGTATCGCCAGCATCTGGACGAGCAGCAGCGCCGCCTGCAGGAGCAGACGGCAGCGTTACAGCAGCAGCGGCGGATGGCGCAATATCGCTTTCAGGAGCAGTATCTGGACCGCTTGCGTGATCAGGACAGGCGGCTCCGTGAAGAACGTCACGACTACAACAACGATCCCTACTTCTACACCGCGCCAATTTACCGCTACAACCGCGGCGGCGCTTACTATGAAACCAACCAGTACGGCGCTGATTTACTCAGGCAGGCGGTCAATTCCGGCTACGAGGAAGGTTTCCGCGCCGGGGCTGCCGACCGTGAAGATAACTGGCGTCCCGACTACCGTAACAGTTACGCCTATCAGGACGCGACCTACGGCTACAACGGTTATTACATAGGGCTCGAAGACTACAGGTACTATTTTCGCGAGGGTTTCCGGCGTGGATATCAGGACGGTTACTACGACCGGTATGAATACGGATACTACTCCGACGGTTCCTACGGCGTTCTGGGAAATGTTTTGTCCCTGATCCTCAACTTGCAGTCACTTCGTTAGAAGCTGGCCGCGTCCGGCTCAGTTGACCGCAGAAAGGTCAACTCAGCCGGACGCCTGGCTTTTCGTGGATTATCACACCGCCTTCGGCGCTAGTGCCGGCCTCGTTCCCGTTTACCCCAATCTAGCGGCTGCGGGTCGAAGCCGGACTTGCCAATCCATGCCAAACCATGTAGTTTCTCGCTCCATAACTCAGGTGGCGCCGTCCTCCGGGAGGATGCGTGGCGGTTCGGATCACAATTGATTTGGCGACCGAGGCCGACCGGCGGGAAATCTACAGCCTGCGGCACCAGGTGTACGCCGTTGAACTGCATCAGCACCGGGAAAACGACGAAGCCCGCCTGAGCGATCCGCTGGATTCCTGCAACACTTACCTGAAGGCTTCCGTCAACGGACGCCTCGCCGGATTTATCAGCATCACTCCTCCCGATTGTCCAAGCTATTCGATCGACAAATATTTCACGCGCGAAGAATTCGATTTCCCTTTTGATCGCGGCCTGTATGAAGTGCGATTGCTGACGGTGCTGCCGGGCTATCGCCGCCTGGCCTGCGCCAGCCTGCTGATGTACGCGGCATTGCGCTGGGTGCAGTCGCTCGGAGGCACGCGGATCGTAGCCATCGGCCGGCTCGATCTCCTCGCACTGTATCGCAAGGCCGGGCTGCGCTCGCTCCATCGCAGAACCCAATCCGGGGCCGTGACCTACGAACTGCTCAGTGCGACCATCGCCGAGCTTGGGCAACGGGTGGAGGAAAATTCCCGAACGCTGCGCTGGCTGGAGCTGAGAGCAGACTGGCGGCTGGGCATCCCGTTTCATCCCGCTAATGCGTGCAATCACGGAGGCGCGTTCTTCGAAGCCATTGGCGACGAATTTGACCACCTGGAGCGCAGCCGGGACGTGATCAATGCGGATGTTCTGGATGCCTGGTTTCCACCCACGCCACGGGTTCTGGCCGCGCTCGACGAATACCTCCCCTGGCTGCTGCGCACCTCGCCGCCGACCAACTCGGCCGGCATGATTCGCGCCATTGCCCGGGCCCGGAACCTGCCTGCGGAATGTATTGTGCCGGGAGCGGGGTCGTCCGCGCTGATTTTCCTGTGCTTCCGCGAATGGCTGGACCGGCATTCGCGCGTCCTCTTGCTCGATCCCAGTTATGGCGAATACGGCCACATTACGGATCACGTGCTGCAATGTAAAGTGGAACGCCTGCCGCTCGATCGTGCCCGCGCCTACGCCGTCGATCTCGAGGCGTTAGAGACGCGTTTGCAGGCGGGCTGCGATCTGGCCGTGATTGTCAATCCCAACAGCCCGACAGGCAGTTACGTTCCGCGCCGCCAGCTGGAATCTGTGCTGGCGAAGACTCCGCTAGAGACCCGGGTGTGGGTGGACGAAACTTATCTCGAGTATGCGGACGAGGGCGAGTCGCTGGAGACTTTTGCCGCCCGCAGTCAGAACGTAATCGTCTGCAAATCCATGTCCAAGGCTTATGCGCTCTCCGGGACGCGGGCGGCGTATCTGTGCGCGTCGGCAGCGACTGCGGAATCCCTGCGGGAAATCACGCCGCCCTGGGCGGTCAGTCTCCCCGCGCAGGTGGCGGCGGTGAATGCGCTCTCCGATCCCGAATATTACGCTGCTCGCTATCGTGAAACGCGGGTGCTGCGGGAAGCGCTGGCCGACGCTTTGCGCGAACTCGGAATCGTGGTCTATCCCAGCGTGGCGAACTTTCTGCTTTGCCACCTGCCCGACCGAGGTCCAGACGCCGCCACGGTCTGCCGGCGCTGCCGGACCCGGGACGTCTTCCTCCGCGATGCCGGCGAAATCAGCCAGAGCCTGGGCTCACACGTGGTGCGCATTGCGGTCAAGGACCGGCTGAGCAACTCACGAATCATCGAAACTCTGCAGTGGGCCCTCGCAACTGACGTCGAGGGTGCGCCTGCCCTGGCTGAGTCAGCGTAAGGCAAAGCGTCTACGCCCGCCGTTAACTCGGATACCATCCGCCGTTCGGATTGACCGTCTGCCCGGTCATAAAGCCGTTCTCGGCGAGCATCAGCACCACCGAAGCGACTTCGTCCACCACCCCGAAGCGCCCGATCGGAATCACGCTGAAAGTCGCGCGCGGATTCGCTCTTAGCATTTCGGTTTCGACCAGCGCCGGGCAAACCGTGTTGGCGGTGATGCCTTCCTTGGCGAGCAGCGCGGCATAAGAATGCGTCAGCCCCAGCATCCCCGCCTTCGACGCAGCGTAGTGCGGCCCGACCAGTCCGCCCGTCTGCGCCGCGACGGACGAAACGTTGATGATCCGTCCCCAGCGCCGGGCGCGCATTCCCGGCAGCACCGCCTGGGTCACCAGGAACGCCGACTTCAGATTCACGCGAATGTGCTCGTCCCAGTCCGCTTCCGCAATATCTTCAATCTTGATCTGGCGCGCCATTCCTGCATTGTTCACCAGGATATCTACCGCTCCGAGCTTGCTCTCGATCTGCGCGACCATGGTTTTCACCTGGTCGGATTGAGAAACGTCAGCCTGAATCGGCAACGCGCGCCGGCCCGATTTCCTGATCTCCGCACAAACCGCTTCAGCGTCCGCGGACCGGGCGCGAAAATTAACCGCGACGTCGGCGCCGGCTCCAGCCAGCGATAATGCGACCGCTGCGCCAATCCCGCGGCCGCCGCCAGTCACCAAAGCTATCTTTCCCTTCAACGCTTCCATAGAGTTGACCATTTAAACCCGATTATCCCACCCGTGCAACCGGGGTCGCTGCGAACCGGATTCGTCATCCGAAAAGGCGAGTTCCAGTCCCTTTTCCGGGCACGCTCATGGTATAATTCTCATATCGCAAATCCACCGTAACATCCTGTAAATACAGTTGTTTAGGGCGGCAAGATGACCGAGCTTTCCAGTGTGGGTCGGACACTCCTGTCCGACGCTTTTGAATTTGATTTTGACTTGGCATTGTTGCGCGTGAGAGCAAGTCAAAAGGCAGCGGACAAGAGTATCCGCTCCACACAAGCTAGAAGCTAGGAGCTAGAAGCTTTTTATGGCTGACGATCAGAATCCTGAACTCCCCTTGACGCCTCCGCCCAACGGCGGAGACGGCACCGGCATTCCCGGCGCGCTGAACATTCAACCCGTCAATATCGAAGAGGAGATGAAGAAGTCTTATCTCGACTATTCGATGTCGGTGATTATCGGGCGCGCGCTGCCCGACGTCCGCGACGGGCTCAAGCCGGTGCACCGCCGAATTCTGTACACCATGCAGCAGATGGGCCTGGCGCCCAACAAGTCCACCCGCAAGTGCGCCCGCATCGTCGGCGACGTCATGGGCAAATATCATCCTCATGGCAACCTCGCCGTGTACGACGCCCTGGTGCGGCTCGCGCAACCGTTCGCCATGCGCTATCCGCTGGTGGATGGACAAGGCAACTTCGGCTCAGTCGATGGCGATCCGCCGGCGGCCGATCGTTACACCGAGGCCAAACTCACCCGCGTGGCCACGGCGCTGCTGGACGACCTCGACAAAGACACCGTCGACATGCGTCCGAACTACGACGGAAACGAAACCGAGCCCGACATTCTTCCCGCGCGCATTCCTAACTTATTGGTCAACGGATCAGACGGCATCGCGGTCGGCATGGCGACGAAAATTCCGCCCCACAACTTGACCGAAATTGTGGATGCCACCATCACGCTGGTGAACAGTCCCAATGCCCAGCTGGCGGAAATTCTGAAATTCGTGCAAGGCCCGGACTTTCCCACCGCAGGTGTCATTCACGGCAAAGCGGGAATCGTGGACGCCTATAAAAACGGTCGCGGACGTTTCATCATGCGCGCCAAGGCGGGCATCGAAACATTCAACAAAGATCGCAAAGCCATCGTCATCACCGAAATTCCCTACCAGGTCAACAAAGCGCGGCTGGTGGAGCGCATCGCGCAACTGGTGAATGAAAAAGTCGTGGACGACATCTCTGACATCCGCGACGAAAGCGACCGCGACGGCATGCGCATCGTGGTCGAACTCAAGCGCGACGGCGAGCCCCAGCTCGTGCTCAACCAGCTCTTCAAGCACACCCAGATGCAGGAAAGCTTCAGCATGATCCTGCTGGCGGTGGTCAACGGACAGCCCAAGGAAATGGGCCTGGTGCAGGCCATCAAGCACTTCATCGACCACCGCGTCGATGTGGTGCGCCGCCGCACCGCCTTCCTGCTCTCGAAAGCCAAAGACCGCGAACACATTCTCGAAGGCTACCTGGCCGCGCTCGATCACCTGGACAACGTGATCACCATCATCCGCGCCAGCGCCAACCGCGCCGAGGCCCGCGAAAACCTGGTCGCCTACTTTGCCGGCAAGAAGATTGACATCAACACCACCGGCCGCGCTCCCAAGCGCGATCCGGAAAAGCCCTTCACCGGCATCCAGGCCGACGCGATTCTCGAACTGCAACTGCACCGCCTGACCAAGCTCTCCATCGACGAAATCACCAAGGAACTGACTGTCACCCGCGAGCACATCGCGGATTACGAATCCATCCTGAGCTCGGAAAAGAAACTGCGCGCCGTGATCGTGCGCGAACTCGAAGAAGTAAAGAAGCTCTACGGCGACGAACGCCGCACAGTCATTGAAGACGAAGCCGCCGAAATCCACCTGGAAGACCTGATCGCCGACGAGCAGGTTGCAGTCACGGTCAGCCACGGCGGCTACATGAAACGTACGCCGGTCTCCACCTACCGCATGCAGCGCCGCGGTGGCACGGGCCGCACCGGCATGAAGACGCGCGACGAGGATTTCGTCGAGCATCTTTTCATCGATTCCACGCATGCCTACATTCTGATCTTCACCAACACTGGACGCGTCTACTGGCTGAAGGTGTACGAGATTCCGGATGTCAGCGCTGCCGGCAAAGGCAAACACGTCGGCAACCTGGTCGGCCTGCAACCGGGCGAGACGGTGCGCACCATGCTGACGGTCCGCAATCTCGAAGAGGCGGGCAAGTACATCTTCTTCGCCACCCGCAACGGCCTGGTGAAAAAGACCGAGCTTAAGGACTTCTGCCACGTGCGCTCGAATGGCATCTACGCCATCAGCATCGAGCAGGGTGATGAACTGGTCGCCGCCAATCTTACCGACGGCCAGCAGATCGTGTTCCTGGCCACACACGAAGGCCAGGCCATCCGCTTCGACGAAGAAGACGTCCGCCCCATGGGCCGCCAGGCATACGGTGTCTGGGGCATCCGCATGGAAAAGGGCGACTACCTGGTCGGCATGGCCACTACGCCGAAAGCCGACGTCGCGCCGAAGGCCGATCCAGCGAAAGCGCCCGCGACCGACGCCCAGGTCGCCGACCTGGTTCCGGAAAAAGGCAGACTGATTCTCTCCGTCACCGAAAACGGCTACGGCAAACGCACCGCAGCCGACGAATACCGCCTGCAGGGACGCGGCGGCTCAGGCGTTATCAACGTGAAAACTACAGAACGCAACGGAAAAGTCGTAGGCATCGCCCAGGTGACAGAGAAATCCGAGGTCATGCTGATCAGCCAGTACGGCAAAATCATCCGCATGGATTCGACAACGATCCGCGAATCCGGCCGCGCCGCACAAGGCGTGCGGCTGCTGCATCTGGAGCCAGGCGATCGGGTAGCTGCGGCGGTGGTCTTGGCGCCGGGCGAAGAGCCGGTTAACGGGGGGACGCTGCTTCAGTAGAGTGACCTGTAGAGTAGGGCTTGTGTTGTGTGGCCGCGGGCGACTCGCCCGCGAAGGGATGCGAGAAATCGCATCCCTAATCATTTAATAATCACACTTTGACGCCGGCCGCTCCCACGGCCCAAGGCTTCCCATCAAAGTAGGCAGGCAATTCCAAACCAAACAGCTTCATGACGGTAGGCGCCACATCAACAATCGCAGGCTTCTCAATTGCAATCTTGCGATTCGAAAATAAAACGCCCGGCACCAGCCGCGGATCAACACAATGATCGCCGCTCCAGGCTTTGAGATTGTCTTCGAAAATTGCGGTGGTTACTTTGCCCATGACTGAATCCCAGGACGCGCGGAAGCCTTCGCCGTAGCCGACGATAAGATCGGGGGCATTATCTACATATGGCCCGGCGTAGACCGCGTCGCAGTCGAACATGCCAGTGATGCCGATTTTGCCCGAGGCGGGATCGACCAGACCGTCGAGCTTGCCGCGTAGGTCTTCTTTTAGGGCTTCCGCTTCCGCTCCAGCCTCTACGATTCCCTCGCGCTCGCGGCCTTTAATGTTGAGATACAGGCCGTTCAGGCCCATCGTGTAGGCGCGGGTGCGCGACCAGTCAACGTCTTCGAACCAGTCTCCGCTTTCGCTTTTTCCGTCTTTCAGGACCAGGTAGCCGTTCTGATGCAGCCAGGCATTCAGGTTCATGCAGCGATTAAATGAACGGAAGCCGTGATCGGAAATCACCAGCAGCAGGGCTTGATCGTCAATCTGCTGCATGACCCGTCCGACCAGAGTGTCCATGCGGTCGTAGAGCTCCTGAATCACGCGTGGTTTTTGGTCTTGCGGCACATCTCTTACCGCGGGATGGTCTTTGTCCAGATAGCGCCAGAACATGTGCTGCACGCGATCTGTAGTGTCGAACACGCACGCGCACAGGCCTTGCGGAGTCTTTTCCAGCGCGTCGAAGAACATCCGCTCGCGGTCTTCGTGGTTGCCATACGCCTGTGCCAGAAATGCCTGGTCGTCGAGCACTTCTTCATTCAGCGCCCAGGTATCTTCCGCCAGGCCGAGAGTCGCATAGGGACCAAACAGTTTCGCCAGATAAATCGAATACGTCACGGGATGAGAGATTGGCAGATCGGGATGGCCGGGATCGATGTTCACCGGCGTCACATAGACTTCAACCTCGGGCGACACTTCCTTCAGGTAGAAGCGGCAGATGCCGCGGGCCGTGAAGCCCATGCCCGCCTTGAACTTCACCGGAATCCATTCCGAGTACTCGCCCACCTTGATAGTAAAGGTTTCGGAGTCGATCTCAATTCGCGCCTGGCCGCGCTTTGTGTCGGGTCGAAGTTTGAAGTCGGCACGCAACTCGCTGCCTGTCCCGAGCGGATTCTCCGGACCAGGAATGTAGGAATGAAATCCCGCGCCATTGCGCTCGATGGGAATACGCACGCCGCCCTCGCGGAATCTCCCCTCGCTTGCCCGTGTGGTGCAAAAGCAGAATGTCCCCTGGCTTCCCTTGAGATCGGGTACGCACATGCCAGAAAGCAGCACGCCGGGAAACTTCTCCGGCGGAAAAGTCACCGGAACGCGAATGACAGAGCAGAAAACGCCCGCCTTGCCCAGCCAGTGCCAGAAGGGCGTTCCCTTGCGCAGGCCCTTGACGTCGGACTTGCCCAAAGGCAGCGAATACTTGCCAATCTTCAAGTGTCTTTTGGGCTCGCTGATCTGAGCCGACGAAAGATAAGGAAGATAATTCTTCAGATCGCGGGCCAGAAAATCGTAGATATTGTGTTTGCCGGGATTCACCCCTGTCTGAAACGTTGACCATGCCACCGGAGAGATCGCGGGGAACGTGGTTCGCAGCGGACGAAAAGTTCCGCTGTCGCGAAGCTTGGCCAGGTTCGGCAGCTTGCCTTCGCCCATAAAGCGGCTGGCCAGCTCGGGATCCATGCCGTCGAACCCAACAATCACCACCCGCTTCACTTGCGCTTTGCCGTACGCTCTGCGTCGGCGGAACATTCGCAGGAGCTGTCGAATGGGCCAGGTCATGAGCGCATAGAAGGAATAAAGAAAGGCGACGAAGATTGTCCAAAAAGACGATAAGACCGCGAATCCCGCGCCGGGCCCGGCATACGCCTCGCTGCGCTGGGGGAAGAGCAACACCAGCACGACGATCAGAAGTAAAGCCGGAATCAGGCGGTTGTTCCGTCGCGATTGAAGCCACTTCATACTTGAATTCCCAGCGCGCTCTTGAAAATAAAGCCTGCGATGAGCGAGACCACAAAAAACAGGGCAATCCAGTTCCATTGCGTCCAGGCGAAGCTGATCTCGCGCGGGAGATAATTTATTGCGATCGATTGCACAGGACTATTATCCGCCAAGGCCGGCTCCCCCGAGGTAAAGATGCGCTCCCAGAAATGGTCTTTCAATCGCACCGGCGAAACCCGCGCCAACCCCGGCGCCACGACCACCTGCTTCGAAACCGTCTGCCCGGCGGCGGTAATCCGAATGTCGTAATTTCCGGTACGCCCGGCCACCACGCGCCACACCACTGCCTTTTCTTTCGGGACATGCACCGCGGGAGCCGAGCTCGACAGTTCCGGAGGCAATTGCAGTGAAGCCTGGTCGAGCGTGGCGGGATCTTCGACTCGCGCCTCTACCAGAAAGGCCTGCGCCGGCTGCAGCGGCATCCAGCCGAAATAGCGGTCCAGTTGAACAATCATGAAAGTGATCGGCAGGATCGCGATCAGGAACGGCGTGAAGGCCAGCCGCAGGTAGCTGCCGGTTCCGCGCAGGATTTTTCCATAGGCGCGCATCACCACCGGCAGCTGGTCCTGAAAGAGGCGGACGGCGAGCAGGTGAGCCTTCAGACGGTCTTTTGCACGGCCGATCGCTTTCTGGTCGGAAGCGTAGCGAAACACGATCACCATCAGGAATCCAATCACGATGGAAATCGCAAACACCCATAAGAGTGGAATGTTGGCCGCGAAGTCGAAAAGCGTAAACCCGGGCGGGATGGAGGATGACGCCATTAAGATTTGCGAGGAGAAACCACAAAGCGGCTACTCGATGTAGCCCAGACCCTGCAGCCGTTTTGTCACTTTCTCCTTGGATTCGGTACCGCCTCCCTGGTCAGGCGACAAACGCTTCACTTCCTTCTCGATGGTGTGCAGCACAAACTCATCGACCGACGCGTAGCCCGAAGCCTCCGCACACCGTTTCGCCTTTTCCAGCAACTCGCCTTCAATCTTGATCTTCTGCGAGGACATGGGTCCGCCTCCTTATGCTGAGATGTCACACGCGTCAGCGCTTCGATGAAAACACTGAATGTCCCATCATACTGCCCGGCTGAGGAATTCCAAATTGCGCGAAGATGGTGGGCGCAATGTCGGTCAGAGCGGGGCTGGCCGCGTCAATCGATCGGTTGCTCAGCAACACGCCCGGAACCAGCGTGTAGTCCATGCAGTGGTCCCCGCTCCATGGGTTCGCGTTGTTCTCGAAAATATCCGCAGGGAAGTTGCCAAGAATGGTCTGCCATCCCGCGCGATAGCCGCGGTTGTAGCCTACCAGCAAATCTGGACCCTTCGCCGCGTATGGACCCTGGTAAACTTCGCTGGCCCGGTCCACCCGCGTAATCGCCGCCTGATCGTTTTGGGGATCGCGCACCGCGAGCAGCTTGTCTTTAATTTCTTTAAGCAGGGAATCGGCAGCCGCGCCCGGTTCAACAATTCCTTCGCGTTCCCGCCCACGCAGATTCAGATAAAGACCATTCAATCCCAGGCCATAAGCGCGGGTGCGGCTCCAGTCCACATCGGCGAAGGCCTGGTTCTGATCGGGATTGGGTTCGCTCTTCAACGTGATGTACCCATTATTGAGCAGCCAGGTATTCAGATTAAACGAGCGGTTATAGGGAGCGAATCCATGGTCGGAAAGCACCAGCAAAGTTGTGCGGTCGTCCACGCGCTGCAAAACTTCGCCCAGCACCTGATCGATCTGCTGATAAAACTCGGGCAACGCCGACCCGTACTGGGCGGCCAGCGCGGCGTCGTATTCCGGATGCTGCGGATCGATCAGCCGCCAGAACATGTGTGAATTCAGATCAAGGCTGGAAAAATAGAAGAAGAAAACGCCGGAGTGGAACTTGGGAAACTCGGCCTCGAAAATCTGGCGATGTTCTGCCAAGACGGTTTTCGCCTGCTCCAGATATTCCCCGTCGTCGAGCACGCCGGCCGATAGGGCTTTTGTGTCTTCTGAAATACCCTGCGTGTAGAATTCGCCCACCTCTTCCGAAAGCCTGCGGGAATAACTCCTGGGAGTGGAAATCGGCAGCGCGGGATCGGCAGGATCAAGGTTGATGGGCGAAACGTACAACTCGAAGCGCGGGTGGGCCTGCTTGAGATAGAAGCGGCAGATTCCTTTCACATTGCCGATGAATGGAATGAGTTGAAACTGAATGTGGATCCAATCGCTCCATTCGCCCTCGCGCAGCACGAACGTCTGGTCCTGTACCGAGAATTTTGCCACGGCCTCCAGAGGGTCGACGGAAACCGAGAAGGGTTCTAGTGTGGGCGGCGATCCTTTACGGAATGTGTTGTCCGGCCCGATCAACTTTGCTTTCACCTGTGAATCTTCCACCTGGACCGGAATAATCTGTCCGCCTTCGACCACGCCCGCAGCGGTCATGGGGTCATCGGTATAAAAAGAGAAGGTGCCATAGCTGCCGCGCAAATCCGGCGTGCCCATGCCGGACAGAGTTTTTCCCCGGGCTTGGACCGGAGGAAAATTCGAAGGCATGAGGATGACCGTGTTGGGCACGCCGTGATCGTCCAGCGTCTCCCAGAACGCTTTTCCCTGCCGAAGCTGCTCGGCGGTGCCGCCTCCGATGGGGATCACCCAGTTGCCCAGGTGAATGCCATGCTTTGGCGGTTCCACGCGCGAAGCCGAAAAATAAGGTTGCAGCGTTTTGGGATCGCGATGGATGAAATCAAAAATGCCATGCCCGCCCGCGTTCATCCCCGTGATCAGATTGGACCAGGCCACCGGACTTTGCGGCGGAATGCTGGTGGTAAGCAGGCGGAACGACCCTTTCTGCGCCAGTGCGGAGAAATTCGGCATCCTGCCCTCAGCCATGTACTTTTTCAGCAGTTGCGGGTCCATGCCGTCGATGCCCAGAATAATCAGCTTCTGATCGCCGTGCCATTTTCGGGGCTGACAGGAAAGCAACAGAGCGGCCGCCACGCCCAGCAGCAGAGACAGGCCAAGGCCCCGGATTCGTAGAAAGCGCAAGGTAGGCTGTGATCCTCGTTTCCATGATAGTCGATGAAGCCGACAATGTGGCGCGGGCGCCCTCGCCCGCGTGCCTGCGATACTTCAATCGCTGGGGTAGACTTGACGGTATGTTTCGGCGGATGTTTCCTGCGCTCGTGCTCGCTCTCATCGCCGGGCATCCGGTTGCAACACATGCCGCCGGCAAGCCGAATATCGTCCTCATCACCCTGGACTCCACGCGCGCGGATCGCATGGGTTTCCTCGGCTCCAAGGCAAAAATCACGCCGAATCTGGATGAACTGGCGAGCCAAAGCATGATTTTTGAGCAAGCCTACTCCCAAACGCCGCTGACCGTGGGCTCGCAGGCGACCATACTTTCCGGCACCTATCCTCAGACCCACCGGGTAACCGAATTTGGAGCACGGCTGGCCTCGACTTTGCCATTCATGCCAGACTTGCTGCTCGCGCGCGGATATCACACCGCTGCCTTCGTCGGTTCCATAGCACTCGATCCGAGAAACGGATCAGCCCCCGGGTTCGATCGCGGATTCACCGTGTACAACGCCGGCTTCCAACCGCCGTCGCAGCGACCGGGCAAAAATAGCGCGGTCGATCGGCCGGCGGCGCAAGTGGTGGCGCACGCGACCGCATGGTTGGGCCGGCATCCAAGCGGGCCCTTCTTCTTGTGGGTGCATTTGAACGATCCCGGGGCGGCGTCCGCCGCTTCCTACAACCTCTCGATAGCCGCCGCGGACGCCGCGGTCGGCAAACTGCTCGCGGTTTTGCGCGCCCGCAAGTTGTACGACGATTCCCTGATTGTGATTGCGTCCGACCATGGCGAGGGCCTGGGCGGGCATGGCGAGGAAACCCACGGGGTCTTTCTCTACGACGAAACGATTCGCGTGCCCCTGCTGCTGAAGTTCCCCCAGAACCAGAACGCGGGAAGGCGAGTGCGGACCTGGGCCCGCCTGGTGGACGTTGCCCCCACCATTCTCGAAATCGCGGCGGTCCCAATTCCATCGCAGATGCAGGGGCAGTCTTTGCTGCGAATCGCCAAGGCCAATGCCGATCAGCCGGTTTATTCGGTCAGCAATTTTCCCCAGCAGGCATTTGGATGGAGCGCGCTGGAATCCTGGCGTGCGGGAAAATATCTATACATCAAGGCGCCCCGGCCCGAGCTCTATGACCTCTCGGCCGACCCCGGCGCAACCCGCAACCTGGCGCAAACTTCGAAGGCCACGCTCGAAACCATCGCCGGCCAACTGGATGCATTCGACCGGCGCTTCAACGATCCGGGCGGCGCCGCCGGGGCTTCCGAGCTAAGCTCGAGCGAAATGCAAAAGCTGGCATCCCTGGGTTACGTCGGCCTGCAGAAATCAGCCGTTCCCACAAGCGCGGCCGCGGGAATCGATCCAAAAGATGAGATTGGCACCGCAAATAAAATACTGTCCGCCCTCGCGCTGCTGAACCAAGGCAAGGCGGACAAGGCCGTGGCCCTGCTGCAGCCCGTCCCGACAGACGCCAAGATGTATCTGGCGCAGTTTGTCATGGGCGCCGCTCTGGCGCGCCAGGAGCAGTATCCGCAGGCGATCGCGTACTTGCACCGCGCCATCGAGCTCCAGCCCGATTCAACCTGGGCGCACTACGAAATGGGTTCCACTCTTCTGCAGACCGGCGACTACAAGACGGCGGTGGTGCACCTGGAGATTGCATCCAGCCGGCTGCCCGACTTCGCCGAGGCCCACTCCCTTCTGGCCGAGGCCTATGACCATCTGGGCCGGGCTAAGGACGCGCAGCGCGAACGCGCAAAGGCGGCTGTTCCTCTGGGGATGTAGCCTTAATTTCGGCCGGTCTTCTGCTCCCCGCGTTGTCAAAACAATTCTATAATGTCTATTATTTTAGTAGACTTATATCCGTGATTTTGACGTATACTGGTTTCCGATGGTTACGCGTCCCAATTCCCGCCCCTGTCTGTGTACGTGCTGTCGTTGCACGTGTTGCAGTCGTCGTGGGCATGGGGACGGAATGTAGCCAGGACAAAACATTCAATTTCTCAAGCGGCCCACGAATCGGAATCGTGGGCCGTTCGCTTTTTACGGCCGTGACTTCCGGATTCGGTGGCCGCCTGAAACTTCAAAGGGGAAGTTAATGCAGAGGCAGGTTTTGGTGGCGGCGGGGCTGCTGTTGGCGGGACTGCTGCTCCTGTTTTCGATTCAGGGGCGGGCGCAGGGCGGCCAGGTGTCGTTGTTGAACGTGTCCTATGATCCGACGCGGGAGCTGTATCAGGATTTCAACCAGGCTTTCGCGAAATACTGGAAGGCAAAGACTGGCCAGACAGTCACGGTCGAGCAGTCGCATGGCGGATCCAGCAAGCAGGCCCGCGCCGTCATCGACGGATTGCAGGCTGACGTGGTCACCCTCGCCCTGGCCTATGATATCGACGCAATTTCTCAGAACGCCGGACTGCTGCCGGCGGACTGGCAAAAACGGCTGCCGCAGAACAGCACGCCCTACACCTCGACCATTGTGTTCCTGGTGCGTAAAGGCAATCCCAGGCACATCAAGGATTGGGACGACCTGGTGAAGCCGGGAATTTCAGTGATCACGCCGAATCCCAAGACCTCCGGCGGAGCGCGCTGGAATTACCTGGCCGCCTGGGCGTACGCCATCAAGCAACCCGGCGGAAATGACCAGAAGGCGCAGGACTTCGTGAAGCGCCTGTATAAGAACGTTCCGGTGCTTGATTCCGGTGCGCGCGGCGCTACCACAACTTTCGTGCAGCGGGAAATCGGCGACGTGCTGCTTGCCTGGGAGAACGAGGCTTTCCTCTCGATCCGGGAACTGGGCCCGGACAAAGTCGAAATCGTCGTGCCTTCGCAAAGCATTCTGGCCGAGCCGCCGGTGTCGATTGTGGACAAAGTTGTGGACAAGAAAGGCACCCGAGCCGTGGCCCAGGCCTATCTCGAGTACCTGTACTCACCCGAGGGCCAGGAAATCGCCGCCAGGAATTACTATCGGCCGCGGCTGGAGTCGGTGACGAAAAAATATGCCGCGACATTTCCCCAGATAAAGCTCGTGACCGTCGACGAGGTCTTTGGGGGCTGGCAAAACGCCCAGAAGACGCACTTCGCCGATGGCGGCGTGTTCGACCAGATCTATCAGCCCAATCAGTGACTATGGCTTTCACTTTCAAAAAACGCAGCAACCTGCCGGGCTTCGGGCTGGCGCTGGGCTTCACCGTTTTATATCTCAGTCTGATTGTCCTGATCCCGCTGGCGGCGACGTTTCTCAAAGCCTCATCGCTGAGCTGGGGACAGTTTTGGCACATCGCGGCCTCGCCGCGCGCCGTGGCTTCCTATCGCCTGACCTTCGGAGCGTCGCTGATCGGCGCTGTGGTCAATCTGGTATTTGGAATTCTGGTGGCGTGGGTGCTGGTCCGCTACACCTTTCCCGGCAAACGGATTTTTGATTCGCTGGTGGATCTCCCGTTCGCCCTGCCGACCGCGGTTGCCGGTATTGCCCTCACCACCATCTATGCCCCCAATGGCTGGCTGGGCCGGCCACTGGCTGCCGTCGGAATCAAGTCTGCCTACACTCCGCTGGGCGTCTGCATCGCGCTCACCTTTATCGGACTGCCGTTTGTCGTCCGAAGCGTGCAGCCGGTTCTCGAGGACATGGACAAAGAACTCGAGGAAGCCGCAGCCAGTCTGGGAGCGAACCGCTGGCAGACGTTTTCCCGGGTGGTGCTGCCCACCATTTTTCCCGCCGCGCTGGCCGGTTTCGCCATGGCGTTTGCCCGCGCTATCGGAGAATACGGCTCGGTCGTATTCATCGCCGGCAACATGCCGATGAAAACTGAAATTACGCCGCTGCTGATCATTACCAAGCTCGACCAGTATGACTACGCCGGCGCCACCGCGATCGCAGTGGTCATGCTGGTGTTCTCGTTGGTCCTGCTTTTACCGATCAACCTGTTGCAGAAGTGGAGCAGCAGCCGCGAGGAGAAGACGACCGAATTGATTCCGGATGTGATTGAGACTTGATCTGACCGAGATATCGCCCATGGCATCAACCACCCTCGCCGCAGGAAAATTTCCGGCAACCCGCCGGGTTGCGACCGCCGCAACCGGCGAGTCCGTCGCAGTGCGCTGGGTCCTGATCGGCGTCGCGGTATTGTTTCTGGCCCTTTTCGTCTTCCTGCCGCTGGCGATCGTGTTCTCCCAGGCCCTGTCCAAGGGGATCGGCGCCTATGGGGCAAGCTTACGCCAGCCCGACGCGCTGGCCGCCATCCGGCTAACGCTGCTGGCGGCGGGCATCGCCGTGCCCCTGAATCTTGTGTTTGGGGTGGCTGCCGCCTGGTGCATCGGCAAATTCGAGTTTGTCGGCAAGAGCCTGTTGATCACTCTGATTGATTTGCCATTTTCGGTTTCACCGGTGGTTTCGGGTCTGGTCTTTGTTCTGCTCTTTGGGTTGCAGGGACTGCTGGGACCGTGGCTGGCGCGCCACGACTTGCAAATCATCTTCGCGGTGCCGGGAATCGTTCTGGCGACGATCTTTGTGACCTTCCCCTTTGTGGCCCGCGAGCTTATCCCACTGCTGCAAGCGCAAGGGCAAGAGGAAGAAGAGGCGGCACTGGCCCTGGGCGCCAGCGGCTGGCAGACTTTTTTCCGGGTGAGCCTGCCCAATATGAAATGGGGCCTGCTCTACGGCGTGATTCTCTGCAACGCCCGCGCCATGGGCGAGTTCGGCGCGGTTTCGGTGGTGTCCGGCCATATTCGCGGACGCACCAATACCATGCCGCTGCACGTCGAAATCCTATACAACGAATACCAGTTCTCTGCCGCGTTCGCGGTGGCATCCCTGCTGGCTTTGCTGGCCCTGACCACTCTGCTGGTGAAAACGGTGGTCGAATGGAGAGCGCGGCGTCAACGGATGGAATCCGCGGCGGGGGATGAAGAAGGGCAAATCGCATGAGTATCGAAGCCAAAGGCATCACCAAGAAGTTCGGACACTTCACCGCCCTCGATCACGTCGATCTGAAGATTCCATCCGGAGAACTGGTGGCGCTGCTGGGACCATCCGGCTCCGGGAAGACGACGCTTCTGCGCATCATTGCCGGCCTGGAATTCGCCGATTCCGGCAGCGTTCTTTTTGATGGCGAGGACACCACGCACCGCACCGCCCGCGACCGCCGCGTCGGCTTCGTCTTTCAGCATTACGCGCTCTTCCGGCACATGACCGTGTTTGAGAACATCGCCTTTGGGCTCAAAGTGCGGCCGCGAAGTGTACGCCCGTCGAAAGAGCAGATCCAGGCCAAGGTCCACGAGCTGCTTCGCCTGATCCAGCTCAAGAATCTGTCCGGCCGCTATCCTTCCCAGCTCTCCGGAGGCCAGCGCCAACGGGTCGCGCTGGCGCGCGCCCTCGCCGTTGAACCCAGCGTCCTGCTGCTCGACGAACCGTTTGGCTCGCTGGATGCGAAGGTCCGGCTCGAACTGCGCCGCTGGCTGCGCCAGTTGCATGACGAAGTTCACATTACCAGTGTGTTCGTCACCCACGATCAGGAGGAAGCGCTCGAAGTGTCCGATCGCGTGGCCGTGATGAACGAAGGCCGAATCGAGCAGGTCGGCAGTCCGGACGATGTCTACCATCACCCGCTTACGCCGTTCGTTTACAACTTCCTCGGCAACGTGAACTTGTTCCACGGCCGGATTGACGAGGAAACCCCCTCGATCCACGATGCCGCCACGGGAGACCTGGTTTACGTGCGCCCGCACCTGCTGGAGATTCAGCGCCAGCCCAACGGCGGCAGCAACTTTCGCGCCGTCATCAAGCACATCAACTCCGCCGGACCGATGGTGAAGATCGAGGCAGTCAGCGAGTGGGGAGCGCCGGTGCAAGTCGAGTTGTCGCAGGAGAAATTCCGGGAACTTCAGCTCGCCAAAGATGAAACCGTGTTCATCATCCCCAAAGAGCTCAAGGTATTTCAAAAAAAGGCCATCTAGCCGCGGGCCCACCAGACCGCGTGGGGACAGCCGCCCCCGGCTGTCCGGTCTAGCGAAGCTCGACTGCATTTTTGCCGGCGTCGCCAGTCAGCGGAGCTTTGCTCCGCCGGACAGCCGAGGGTGGCTGTCCCCACGTGGTCTGTGGCGGAACTCGCCCGCGGTGGCCGCGCCATTGATCAGGCGCTCTGCGGCCTTCCGGCTGCGAGCAGATGCTGGATCTTCTCCAGCCGTTCCTCGGCGTGCCTGGCCGAGACCCCGTTCTTGTGACTCATCATGATCAGTTTCACCGAAACCAGAAACACTCCGCATTCCTGCAGCAGCTCGTGGGTGAATCCCTTAACGAACAGAGCAAGGATGAAGAGCACCAGAGTCAGAACAATCACCACCATCGATAAGGGATCGAGGTAACGCCACACCGGCTTGGACATCTGTTCCTCCTCCTTTTGATCCCACCCGCCAGCAAAGCCCCGGCAGCCAGCGATGATAGCCGAACCTGCCCCGCGAGCCCCGACCGCTGCCCTGACCCCGGTGGTCGCACTGTTCGGTTACCTTTGTACTCTTTCGCTGCGGCTCCAGGTATAGACACTATGAACGGACGATGTGCGCGCCCAAGCCCGGCCGAAAGCTGGCAACTGCCTGCATCCAAATGCGATGAGCCAGGACCCATACAAGCTGTACCGGATCATTGCCCGCGTCGGAAGCGGATTGTTGCTGCTCCTGGGCGCCCTGGTGTTGCTCGGCTGGCTCTGGAATATCGGCAGTCTCACCAGCGTCCTTCCAAACCGCATCACCATGAAGCCGAATACCGCCATCGGCTTCCTGTTTCTGGGCCTCGCTCTTTTCCTGCTGGCCGGGACTCGAAAGACTCGCAACACCCAAATCTGGTGCGCCGCCAGCGCCGCCGTAGTGATCCTGGCGGGACTGCTGACGTCGACCGAATATTTTCTTCATGCGGATCTGGGAATAGACCAGTGGCTGTTCAAGGACCCGGCGCAATTTCCCTATCCCGGCCGAATGGCTCACATCACGGCATTCACCTTCTGCATTGCCGGGCTGAGCGTCCTGCTGTTGGCCCTTTCTGAAAAGCGGGCCACCATCTCCCAGGCCCTTGCGGCCACTACCGGCCTGGGCGCCATCTTCGCCATCATCGGATACCTGTACGGCGTGCCCCTGCTGTACGGATCGATCGAATACACCTCGATGGCCCTGCACACCGGAGCGGGCTTCCTGGTCGCCGCTCTGTCCATTCTTTTCTGCCGTCCTGATCTCGGCCTCATGTCGGTGCTGACCAATCCCTATCCGGGCGGCTGGCTGGCCCGCAGACTGCTGCCCGTGGCCGCGCTTGTCCCTGCGGGACTGGGGGCCGTGTGCATCCACAGCCGGTTGTTTTCGAGTGACGTGCGGCTGAACATCGCGTGTCTGGTGGTCAGCCAGATGGTTTTGTTTATGGCCCTGGTGTGGGTCCTGGCCTTTGTGCTCAATCGCGCCGAGGCGGAAAAGGCCAGCGCGCAGGATGCCCTCGCCCGCTCCGAAAAGCTCCTGCTGCAATCCCAAAAAATGGAAGCCATCGGACTGCTGGCGGGCGGCGTGGCTCACGACTTCAACAACCTGCTCGCCGTCATCAACGGCTACAGCGATCTGCTGCTGGAGCGTAAAGATCTCCCCGACCCGGATCGCCGCAGCCTGGAGCAGATCAAGCAGGCCGGGAGCAGCGCGGCCTCGCTCACCCGCCAGCTGCTGATGCTCAGCCGCCAGCAGGTGGTCGAGCCCGTGGTCCTCAATATCAACCAGACGGTCAGCAATCTGGACAAGATGCTCCGCCGCCTGATCAAGGAGAACATTCAATTCTCGTTTGTTCTGGATTCCCAGCTGGACCGGGTAAAGGCCGACCCCGGGCAGATCGAACAAATCATCCTGAACCTGGTCGTCAACGCCCGCGACGCCATGCCGAGCGGCGGGACGCTGCGCATCCAGACCAAGAATGTGGAGAAATCGGCTGCTCACGCGGGTCCCGGCGCCTCGCCCAGCCGCTTCGTGCTCTTGGAAGTGACCGATACCGGCACCGGCATGGACCAGCAGACCCAGGCCCACATCTTCGAGCCATTCTTCACCACCAAAGCCGTGGGCAAGGGGACCGGCCTCGGTCTGGCCACCGTCTATGGCATCGTGAAACAGAGCAACGGCCACATTGAAGTCCAGAGCGCTCCCGGCCGGGGATCGTCTTTCCAGATTTTTCTTCCCGCCGAGGCCCAGGCATGCGCCGTCGTCGAGTCCGGCAAGGAAGCAACCGAAGCGCCTTTCTCGGGCGAAACCATCCTGGTGGTCGAAGACGCCGCACCCCTGCGCGACCTGATTTGCCAGGCCCTGAATGTTTCCGGCTGCAATGTGTTGTCGGCGCCCGAAGCCCAGGAGGCTTTGCGCATCCTCAACCAGCAAAAAGGCGTGATTGACCTGCTGATCACGGACGTCATTATGCCCGGAATGAATGGCCCTGCTCTGGCCAAACAAGTCCGCGCCCTGCGCCCCGAAACCAAAATTCTCTACATGACGGGTTACAGCGGCGAGTTTGTCCGCTCGGATATGCTGATTCCGGGCGTGTCGTTTATCCAGAAGCCTTTCACGCCCGCTGACCTCCGCCGCAAGATCCGCAAAATGCTGGCCGACAAGCCAGCCTCCACCAAAGCCGCAGCCGCAGGCCAAATGTAGGCGCGAGCGCCCCGCTCGTGTGCCGGTGTTCGTGCTGCTGTCGCACGAGCGGGACGCTCGCGCCTACATTGAGCGGTCCATCGTTGGTCGCAGATTCCGGTATACTTTGCCAACTCTAAACTGGTGGAGATTGCGCCATGCCTAAGTTCCGTCTGTTATTTGCACTGGTAATTCTGTCTTTCGCCAGCCTGGCATCCGCCGACACCGTGGTTTTGCGGAGCGGGACCAGCTACCTCGGCCGGCTGCAGGGCGGCGCCATCACCTTCGCGGATGCGCAAGGCGTCAAATATGAATTCCCCGAGCGCGACGTGCAGTCGCTGATCTTCGGTCCCTCGGGCGATGTCGTAACGCTGCGAAGCGGCAAGAGCTATTCCGGCCACTTTACCGGGGCGAACCCCGTCGCCTTTCAGGATGCGCAGGGAATCCAGTACCAGTTCCCGCTCAGCGACCTGGACGCCATCATCTTCAACCACGCCGGAACCATGCCCGCGCCCAGCGGCGCGAAGGTAATTCCCGCCGGTTCCGACCTCTCCGTCCGCACCAACGAAACCATTGATTCGACAACCGCACATCAGGGCCAAACCTATTCCGCCATGATCACGGAAGACGTGCTGGACACCGCCGGCGTGGTCGCGATTCCCGCGGGATCGGCGGCCCAGCTGTTGGTCCGCAATACTTCCACCGGCGGCCTTGTGCACAGTCCGGAACTGGTCCTCGATTTGTACTCTGTCACGCTGGATAAGAAGCAGTACACGGTGGTCACCTCGGACGTGGACGAATCCAACCGCAAAGGGGTGGGCGCGAATCGCCGCACGGCGGAATTGCTGGGCGGCGGCTCCGCCTTGGGCGCGCTGATGGGAGGCTTGTTCGGCGGCGGCAAAGGCGCCGGCATCGGAGCGCTCGCCGGCGCCGGCGGTGGGGTTGTCAGCCAGGTCTTCACCCGGGGAAAAGAAGTCAAGGTCCCGGCGGAGAGCACTCTGAGATTTCGCCTGGAAAAGCCGCTGGTTTTGCAGGCCGCTCCCTGACATGCTTCAGGTCCAATGTAAGGCCATGCTCTTCGATCTGGACGGCGTCCTGATCGACTCCACCCGCGCCGTCGCCCGGGTCTGGCGTCGCTGGGCGGTCGAGCACGGCTTTGACCCCGACCAGGTGGTGATGCGGGCCCACGGACGTCCCAGCCTCACCACCGTCCGCGAATACCTGCCCAACGCCGATCACGCCGCCGAGAACCGCGAAGTTGAGCGACGCGAGATGGAAGACCTGGAGGGTGTAGTGCTCCTTCCCGGTTCCGCGCGGCTGCTGGCTGAATTGCCCCCGGACCGCTGGACCATCGTGACGTCCTGCACCCGGCCCCTGGCCGAGACGCGGCTCCGCGCAGCCGGCCTGCCGGTCCCCGAACGCATGGTGACTTCGAACGACATCGCGCAGGGGAAGCCGCACCCCGAGCCGTATCTGAAAGGCGCTTCTGTACTCGGATTTTCCGCCGCCGACTGTGTCGTAGTGGAAGATGTGCCGGCGGGCATACGTGCCGGCAAGGCATCCGGAGCCAGGGTCATCGCCTTTCGCACCACGGTGAAAGACCCCGAACTCGTGGCCGCCGGAGCCGATTGGGTCCTGAACAACTGCGGCGACATTTCCGTCGCGAAGCAAGCTTCAGATCTCACGCTGGATCTCAATCCATCACGAACCACGTAGGGGCAGATGTCCTCATCTGCCCGGCGGAGCGAAGCTCCGCTATTTCTCGCCGAATACAAGGCCTTCTCGAGCTGCGCTCGACCTGGGCAGCCGAGGACATCGCCCCTGCGTGGTTCGTGGCGATCTCCCTCTGGCGGTGGGATAATGGCGGCAAGGAGACCTCCCATGACTGATCCCAAGCCTGCATTCACCCGCCGCGAGTTTCTCGAAACCGCCGCCGGAGTCACCGTGGCGGGCAGCCTGTTACCGCGCGTCTGGGCCGCCGAAATCAAAAACGGTATTCCCTATCGCACGCTGGGCAACACGGGCGAGAACGTGTCCTGCATCGGCCTCGGCGGATACCACATCGGCATGCAGAGCGACGAGCAGGAAAGCATCCGCATCATTCGCACCGCGCTCGACGAAGGCATCAATTTCCTCGACAACTGCTGGGACTATAACGGCGGCGCCAGTGAAGTCCGCATGGGCAAAGCCCTGCGCGATGGATACCGCAAGAAAGCCTTCCTGATGACCAAGCTTGACGCCCGCACCCGCAAAGGCGCGGCCAGCCAGATTGACGAGTCGTTGCGCCGCTTGCAGACCGACACCATCGACCTTCTGCAATTCCACGAGGTGATCCGCGACGACGATCCCGAACGCATCTTCGCTCCCAACGGCGGCATGGAGGCGGTTGTCGAAGCCAAACAAAAAGGCAAAGTCCGCTACATCGGTTTCACCGGACACAAGAGCCCGGAATTTCACCTCAAGATGCTGAACACCGCCTTCGCCCACAATTTCACGCTGAACTCCGTGCAGATGCCGCTCAACCTGATGGATGCCCACTACGACAGCTTCGAAAAGAAAGTGCTCCCCGTCCTCGTGAAACACAACATTGGAGTTCTGGGCATGAAGCCCATGGGCGACGGCCTGATTCTCAAGAGCAAAGCCGCCGAGCCGGTTGAATGCCTCCAGTACGCGCTTACGCTGCCCACCAGCGTGGTCATCACCGGCTGCGATTCTCTCCCCATCCTGCAACAGGCGCTGAAAGTGGCACGATCTTTCAAGCCGCTCAGCGGAGAACAGGTCGCCGCGCTTCTTGCCCGCACGGCGCCGGTGGCGCAAAAGGGCGAGTGGGAGCTTTACAAGACGTCGCACAACTTCGACGGGACCTATCAGAACCCGCAGTGGCTGGATTAGCCGCGCTAGCGACGCGATCGGAGCCCAGTTGTATCGTCTACGATGGTGGCCGATATAATTGCCCGCATGTACACGCCTCAGGCTGGCATCTTCGCTCTGGGAACGTCCTCGCATGCGTACCTGGAGGTTGACATTCTGGACGCAAAGAAGCGCAACGAATTTGCGTCCACAATTTCCGCTATTCGTGAACCGCGGACCACCACAGGAGGAGTGAATTTCGTCATCGGCTTCCGGCCTGAGCTGTGGCGCGATATTGTTCCCGATGACACTCCTCCGGGCGTTGTGAGCTTTAACAAAGAAATCCAGGGCACCGAAGGGTTCGTTATGCCCGGCACGCAGCATGACGCGCTGGTATGGCTCTCTGGCAGTGCGTATGACGTCCTCTTCGATATGGCCCGCTCGATCATCCATGACCTGGCCGGCCTGGCCTCGTTAGGGGAAGAAACCTCGAGTTGGTCTTACCAGCACGATCGCGATCTTACCGGCTTCATCGATGGCTCGGAAAATCCGACGCTCCTGGACGCTCCCGCCGCAGCTCTCCTGCCCGAAGGGGTTCCCGGCGCTGCCGGCTCCGTCCTGTTGCTGCAGAAATGGAAGCACAAGACAGCTGAGTGGGAAGCTCTGCCGGTCGAGCAGCAGGAGCGCATCATGGGACGCACCAAGGCCGACAGCATTGAACTCGAAAACAAGCCGGCGGACTCGCACGTAGCGCGCACCGATCAGGACGAGTTCGGGCACATCTTTCGCCGCAACATGCCCTACGGAAACGTCGCCGACCACGGCACCATGTTCGTGGGATTCAGCGCCGACCAGAAACGCCTTTCCAGAATGCTCGACAGCATGGCAGGCCTGGTCACTGGCACGCGCGACGCGCTCACCCGCTTTACTCAACCTTTGACCGGTTCCTATTATTTTGTGCCTTCCGTCGAGAGCCTGCGGCGCTTGCGGTAATGTGCCCCGGCCTCATATGCAGACTGGGAAGCAAAGAGAGGCACGCTTATGGCGTGCCTCTCTTTGCTGAAATCCAACTCGGCGGGTTTTTGCGGGCCCTCTGCCGGCTTCCTACTTTGCCGGGAGGACGTAGCTAAGCTCGGGTTCGTACTTCCACATGCTCCATTCCGTGCTCTCGATCAGCGGCGACAACTTGGCTTGAAACGCTTTGAATTCGGAAGCACTCATCGCCTTCTCGACGCCAATCGGTCCATCCAGGTCGCCCCAGCCGCTTAGGCCTAAGTAGCTGTGGATTTCATTCGACGGCGTACCGAAGCGGGCCACAGCCACTCCGTAATCGGTGGCACCCGACTTCTTCACGGCGGGCACAATCTGATCTCGGAAGAGGGCTTTGAGGTCATCCATCTTGCCGGAGACGACGCGGGTCCGGCCGACTCGCACATAGGGTGGAATATCCTTTGAGCGGATCATCATGTCGGGCTGCATTTCGTCAATCCAGGTTTCGAGGCTGTCGGTCGCCGTGTCCAAACGGGAAAATATCCTTGCCCTTTCGCCTTCCACGGACTGCAGTTTCGGATCCTGCTCACCCAGTTGCTTCCACTTGGAGGAATACCAGACGACCGCATGTTGCGTCGGTCCACTTTCCGATTCCCAGATAGTGAATCCCTGCTCCGACCCTGCTTTTTTCACCAATGCTGCGTAGTCTTTGACGGCCGCCTTCCAGTTTTCCTCCTGGCCCATTTTCACCCTTACGAACAGCACCGTGCGGATGTTGTCCTGCGCCCAAGACGCGGCGCAGAAAGTTGTCAATGCAAGCGCAGCCAGTAAGCCGCCGCGCCAGGGGAAAGATTTTTTCATGGGTAGTCTCCTTGGCCTCGCGAAGCGCGAATCGCACCCTTGGACCGCCGGAAACAATGGATTGTGCTGGCGCTGAGGCGACGCAAGTATACACGTTATACGTAGGGACTACGGGTGAGTGTGGTTAACAGGCATTACGCCAACAATCAGGCATTCTCATCGGCCAACATCGCGGCCCGCCGCACCGCTGCAATTTCTTTCTGCAGGCGGTTGATTTCCTCTTCGCTCTCGCGCAGGTAAGCCTGATGCCGCTGGTGGAAAAGCGCCAGATTGCGGCTGGCTGGCCGGGCCGTGGCCGAGAGCGAGGTGGCGAATTCCACCCCAAAGCAATAACCGTCGCGGCTACGGATCGTCCCTTTTACGCGGGAGTAAGGCGCCGGCAACTCAATCTCGAGGGGATCGCCGGGCTGCAGGTTGATTCCGGCGCACAAGGCCAGGCCGCCTTTGCTGATTTCAGTGAGCCGCCCCGGGACAAAGACTTTGGACTCTCCATCCCGCAGAACCACAAGGACTTGCAGATCGACCGGCTTTCGTGGCCAACGGCGCGTATTAGCGGGGGAGGGTGCCATTCAGAGCGTAACGTTACGATGCGGACCCATGTGTTCGGTCCAGTATGTAACGGACCCGGAGAGAGGAGGAGATTACGGAAGTGGCTGTACGGTACGATATTTTCCGTTGTCATCCTGAGCGAAACAAATCGATTCGCGTGCGAATCGGTTTGTGCAGTCGAAGGACCCCTACATGGCCGTGGACTGGTCAGCCTTGAGGGGTCCTTCGACTCCGCAGAACGTTCGCGAAGCGAACTTTCCACTTCGCTCAGGATGACAAATGACTATCTGAACAACAACCCGCTGAACTCCGCCAGGTTCCGTCGCCAGACCATCCATACATGCCCGCCCGGGGTTTCGATGCCGGTGTTTTTGACGCCCTCCGAATCCAGCCACGCCCGCACCTTCCGGTTGGCAGCGATCAGGCCGTCGTCGGTCCCGCATGAGATCCACAGCACGCGCAGTTTCTGATTGGCTTTTGCGTCGAGCCCGGGAAACTGGGCGCTGAAATCCTCCGTCAAACCTCCCGAACTGAAGGCGCCTACCCAGGCAAACTTGTCCAGATGGTTCAGCCCGGTCAACAGGGACTCCGCGCCGCCCATCGACAAGCCCGCAATTGCCCGCGAGTTGCGGTCCTTGGACACCCGATAAGCCGCTTCCACCTGCGGTATCACTTCGGTGAACAGCGCCTGCATGAACAGGTCGTAATTTTTCTTGCGGAGTTCGGGCGCGAACCCTCGCGGCCCCGGCGCAACGATCTCGGGCGCGCCATAGCCCAATGGCATCACGATGACCATCGCCCTGGCTTTGCCCTGTGCGATCAGGTTGTCGAGGATGACATTCGCGCGTCCCACCGCCGTCCACCCGCTGGCGTCATCGCTGAACCCGTGCAGCAGATACAGCACCGGATAAGTCTTCTTCGCCCGTGGATCGTAACCCGGCGGCGTGTAAACATAAAAATCCCGCTGATCGCCCACCACTCCGGACTTATAGAAATGGTGATGGACCAGGCCATGAGCCCCATCGCCGATCTCCCACGGCAACGAAGCCGGCCCCGGCACATGCACCTGGCTGGTGGTGTGCAGCAGGTTCGGTTTCATCGACGGATTGGAAGGGTCAATCAGGCCGACGCCGTCAGCCACAAATGAATAGCCATAGAAATCCGGCTCGAGCGGCGCAGTGGTCAGGCTCCAAACTCCCTGATCGTCTTTCTGCATGGGCGCAGGCTTCGCGCCCTCCAGCGCCAGCATCACCTCGTGCGCGTTCGGATCTCGAAAGCGGAAGGTGACGCTGTTATCCGCGTGAACTTCGGGACTGGTTATGACAGCTGGCGCGGGCGGTTGCGCTTGACTCCAGCCGGCGGTGGACAGCAAGAATAGAAATGAGGCCAGAAGTGTACGTTTCATGAATGCCTCCTGCTCGATGTTCCAGATCGCGAACCCGCTTTCGGGACGTGAGTATAAACGAAATGTAGGCGCGAGCGCCCTCGCTCGTGCGGCGTCATTCCAGGCGCAGCGGGTCATGCACGGCACTCCGTCGGGAGCTGTCAGCTGCGAAGGGTTTGCTTCCTCAGGATCACAGGACGTTTAAACTTGAGGCATGAAAAAGCCCTTCATCCGCGTCACCAAGTGGCTGGGCGATATTCCGGTGGAAGCGGGATGCACCGCCTGTGCCGACGTGAAATTCCATGTGCACCCCACCAGCCATCGGCCCAGCCGGGAAGAGTACCAGAAGGCGCTGCAGCGCGAATTCGACCATCATTTGAAGTCCGTCCATCCAACGCAGCAAGCCGGTAGAGACCCATCCGGATCGTAAGAGTTCGTGTAGAGCGGGCGCCCTCGCCCGCGGCCTTTGACTTTGACTTTGCCACATCCACCCGAGCCAGTTGAGTCGAAGCGGATCGCGGTCTACTATGCTTCGGGGGAAAATTGCCATGAAGCAATCGGTCAGCCGCCGTCAGTTTCTACAAGCCAGTGCCATCGCCGGTGCAGGAATCGCCCTGCCGAAGAGCCTGCTTGCCGCCAGGAAAAAGTCCGTGCTCATCTTCACCAAGTCTTCGGGTTTTGAGCATCAGGTGATCAAGACCATCGACGGACAACCCAGCATCCTGGAAAAAGCGGTCAAGACTCTGGGCGAGCAGCATGGCTTTGACATCACCGCCACCAAGGACGGCCGCGTCTTCGATTCTCCCGATTTACGAAAGTATTCCGCCGTGCTCTTCTACACCACCCTGGACCTGACCAAGACCGGCACGGACGGCAATCCGCCCATGTCGCCGGCGGGCAAGCAGGCGCTGCTGGACGCAGTACATGGTGGGCTCGGCTTTGTGGGCGTTCACGCCGCTGCCGACACGTTTCATACCGAGCCCGATCCCCCGGGAGACCTCTCGAACCGTTACATCGCGCACGGCGAAAAGTCCGATCCCTACCTGAAAATGCTGGGCGGCGAGTTCATCACTCACGGCAGCACGCCCCGGCTGCAGGCCGCCAACCTCATCGTCGAGGACGCGAAGTTTCCCGGCCTCGAAGGCGTGACCTCGCCCGTCAACCTGACCGAAGAATGGTATTCGCTGAAGGATTTTGCCCCCGATCTGCACGTGATTCTCGCGCTCGACACCGCGGGCATGAAAGGCGAGCCCTATCAGCGCGCTCCCTATCCCGCCACCTGGGCGCGGATGCACGGCAAAGGCCGCGTCTTCTACACCGCCATCGGCGACCGTCCGGAAAACTTTTCGAACACCTTTTTTCTGAATCTGCTGGGCGGCGGAATTCGCTGGTCCATCGGCGATGCCAAAGCTTCGCTGACTAAAAATCTGGCGCAGGCCACGCCCGGCTACGCCGAGATTCCGCCCAAGTCTCCTGCCAGGACGTAGCGATCCGTCCCCGACAGGCCGAAAATATCCGCACTTCGAGCCTCACCCGGACGCCTGGCGTCCGTCTAAACCTTGGCTCGGAGGGGGCGTTCATGAGGGTGTTTTTTCTGCTGGCGGTATGGCTGCTTCCTGGCGTGGCTGCGGCCCAAGCCGACCACACCGACCAGATGATTCAGAAAGCGGTCAATGCCATGGGCGGCCTGGACCGCATTCATGCCATCCATAGCCTGGTGTTCAGGGGCTTTCACTACGAGGGCAGCTATAAGCAGGAATTCGCCGGCAGCAAGACCGGAGACGCCGTGCTGATCCGCATGCGGCCGGGCGCGCGCCTGGTCGGTTGCCGCCCCGAAGTGCCGGCCTGCGGCGGGCAATGGAGCCGCATCGTCGAGGCCTTCGACGGACAGCACGGATGGGAACTCAACTGGCCCAAGCAGCGGCTGGTGAAAACGGTCAACAAGGCGGAACGCGCGCTCCGCTGCGGAGCCGAGTTTGATTTTCTTTTCATCGACTACAAGCAGCGCGGATTTCACGCGGCTTATCTGGGGCGCAAGACGGTTCTGGGGAAGGAAGCCGAAGCCGTTCAGGTCGATCAGGAGGGCTGCTCGTCCGCCGTTTACTTTTTCAATCCCAGGAATTTTCAGCTGTTGATGAGCCAGTTGACCATTCCCATCCATGCCCGGGGCGACGCCGTGGAAACCGTTGCTGTCTACAAACAGTTCAAGGTTGTGGATGGAGTTCGCCTGCCCTCCCGCTCCGAGGAAGTGAATCTTAAGACGGGAGAAGTAATCGGCGGCGGGGAATGGACTTCGATTGCGGCCAACACCCTACACGATCCGAAGATATTTGAACCGCCCTCGGTCCATCCCGTGGGCATCACTGCGGTTGTGCTGGAGATGCTGCGGGCGGCGGACAGCGCTACCCCGGAACAGATGATGTCGGCATACTCCAGGTTCCGCGCGACCGCCGAAGGACGCCAGGCGGACGTGACCTATGACATGAACTGGCTGGGTTACGAGTTGCTCAAGGTCGACAAGTACGATCACGCCCTGGCGGTCTTTCACCAGATTATCGCCGAGAACCCCAACTCCGCCGAGGCTTACGGGAACCTGGGCGAAGCTTACCTGCAGCAGCACGACAAGGGGAATGCTATCTCTGCTTTCCAGCGCGCCGTCGATCTCGGAGTGAAAGGCGATGACGTCCCGCGAAAGCTGGCTGCGCTACGCCGCCAGGAGTAGTGCTGCTGCAGCCAACCGATGCGGAAGCAGACGCCGGGTTTGCCTGTCAAAAACTAATTGATTGTTTGACATCGGCGTTTTTCTGGCCTAATCTGGCCTCGACGACCCCGGAGTCGTGTCGTTCTCCTAAGTCTCCTGCCTTCCGATCCTGCCAGGCAGAGCGCGCTGACTGGTCCCAATTCTGTAAGGCGCCAGAAGATCAAGCGTCTCACCAAGAACACAACGCACGTGGATGCGTGTTCCGCTAGTGACTCGTGAAACTGTTCGGAGAAATCCGCAGTACGAAGGAGCACTGCGCGTGAACGTTCATCTGATTAACCCGAGTCACGTCTCGTTCGGGACTGCAGTCATCACCCCTCGTTGGCAGTATGTTCTTGCCGGAGCCACCCCCAAAGATTTTGGCGACCCTATTCTGGTGGATGAAACCCTCAGCCCCATGGATCCGGAGCGCATTCAGCCCGGCGATGCCGTGGGCATCAGCATTCACACCGCAAATGCGCTGCGCGGCTACGAAATCGGGACCCTGGCCCGCAAGCGCGGCGCCTATGTAATTTTTGGCGGAATCCACGCCACCCTCTATCCGGAAGAAGCCCGCCAGTTGGGCGGAGCCCATTCGGTGGTGCAGGGCGATGGCGACGTAGCCTGGCCGGTAGCGCTGGCTGACTGTGAGAAGGGCAATCCCCAGCCGCTCTACCACGGCGGCAAGATCGAGGCCAGTAGTTTTGTGGCCGCCCGCTGGGAACTGGTTCCCCGCAGCCGTTATATGTGGGCGTCGGTGCAAACCGTGCGCGGTTGTCCCAAGCATTGCTCGTTCTGCTCGGTCTGGCGCACCGATGGCCAGCGTCCCCGGCAGCGCGCGTCGGATGTCGTCATGGAAGAAGT
>Ga0187824_10000004_pt1 | contig 34936 bp, 30 predicted proteins | sample NC_wetland_sal_i_13_FD_132437 | JGI IMG/M metagenome (GOLD analysis project Ga0187824, IMG submission 132437) | Wetland sediment microbial communities from Neuse River Estuary, North Carolina, USA - SourceSoil_4 | ecosystem: Environmental > Aquatic > Freshwater > Wetlands > Sediment | place... | reverse complement strand
GCTTTTCCGTAAGGTAGAGTGAATTCGTGTCCTGGCGGAAGGGAGTCAGCAGCTCCGAGCCGATGGCAATAATCTCGGCATTCACGGCTAAGAGTGTAAATGAAACAGTCGTCAGTCGTCGGTCGTCAGTCCTCAGCTAGACCGGCATGCTGACGACTGAAGACAGAAGACTGACGACCGTAAACGAACCACGGAGAACGCCGACGCTTGCACGGAACGTGGGAGTGAGAGCTGACAGTTTGACGGCTGAAAGCCGAAAGCTAGAAACTAGAAACTAGAAGCTATTCCGCAACCAGCGGCGCTCCCTGCACGCCCCACGAAAGATGATGGACCGCGCCCGTGGTGGCCAGCACCGCCGATTTTCCCGGGGCGAAGGCCAGGCCCACCAGTCCGGGACCTGCAACCTCGAGCGAAGCCTTGGCGTCGGGTGTGATCTTGACGATGCCGCGCTTGCCGGAAAGCGAAGCTGCAACGTAAAGATTGCCATCGATATCAAATGCCAGGCCCTGCGGACGTCCCAGGCCGCGGTAAAACGTCGAGACGCTGCCGTGCGAGTCGATCTTGTGCACGGAATCGAAACTGGAAGTCGTGGGCCCGGTGACAAACAAATCTCCTCCCGGCCCGAATGCCAGGTGGTAGGCGGATACGCTGGGTTCGAGCGTGGCGAAAACGAAGATCTGGCGGTCTTTGCCGATCTTGAACACCGTCCCGCTGCGATCGCCGACATAGAGATTTTCGTTGTGATCGAAGGCGATTCCAGTGGCCACGCCCATGCCTTCGGCGTAGGTCGACATGGTGCCGTTCGGCGCCACCCGGTACACCGTCCCGTCGAAACGCGAAGAGACATACATCTGGCCCGCGCGATCAAAAGCGATGGCGGTGGCATTCGTCATCTCCGCCAGGAACGGCTTGACGTTGTAGTTGGTGTCGATCTTGAAGATCGCCACCGGAACTTTCTGCCCGCGCTCTCCGGAGAAAGTGACGTAAATGTTGCCCTCGGCGTCGAGCGCAGGATTGGTCACCGGATGCAGATTCTCGGCGATTGGCGATGCGACCTTGATCTGATGCGGATTGCTGGCGGTGCCGTTGGTCGATACCACCACCGGTCCCGAAGAGGCGCCGGGCGGCACGCGCGCCACCAGAAAATCGTCGGAGCTGATGACCACGGCGCCTTCGACAGCGCCAAAAAGAACTTGCGGCCGGCGCAGCTCGTGAGGTCGAAGACTCTTTCCCACGATGCGCACTTCACCGCCGGGCAAAGCGGCGCCGGGATGCACCGCCTCAATGTGCGGATGCCCATTGACGTTCTTCTTGCCCAGCAGTCGGTTAGAAATTCCCATGGACTCCAGCTTCCTGAGGCTGTACGGCGTCCGCTAACGCGGCAGCAAGCCGAAACGCAGCACCGCCTGCAACACAGCCAGGGCGTAAAGCCCGGCCGCCACATCGTCGATTACGATGCCCACTCCCTCGGGGAGGCGTTCCAGTTGGCGTACCGGCGGCGGCTTGACGATATCGAACGCTCTGAAAAGTATAAAGCCCAGCAGCAGAGATTGCCATGCGATCGGCGCCGCAATCAGGGTAATAAGCTGGCCGGCGACTTCGTCGATCACCACAAACTGCGGATCCTTGCGCCCACAGGCCCGGGCGACTCGAGTGGCCGCCGGAATTCCGAGCAGAACCGCAACGAGAGCGATGAGGGCTGCCACCTCGGGCTGTGCGGCGGGCGCGATCCAGCGCGCCAGAAGCCACCAGAGAACGACCGTGGCCGCCGAACCCCAGGTGCCGGGCCCGGGACGCAGATTTCCGATCCCGAAGAACGTGGCTACGAGCGTGGCCCAGAGCGGGGCGCGCGGGCGAGACGCCCCCGCGACAGCCGGCGGGACGCCGGCGCTACGGTCGGATGGTTCTAGCGCCGCTGTCTCACCGGGTGTGGCGGAGGCGTCCTGCCCGCCCTCAGAAGTCTTCATCGGGCTCTCGCGAGAGGTCTTCGACTCCGTCGCCCGTGTCCTGCACCGGCGACGAAATCACGTACGCGCCGCTGGCCCATTTGCCCAGGTCGATCAGGCGGCAGCGGTCGCTGCAAAAAGGGAACTCGGCATCCCGGCTGGTTACCAGCTTTTTGCAGATGGGGCACTTCAGCTTGAGCTTCCGAGCCATGGGACTTCCTACTCGATCTTATGTTCAGAGGATCGATCGTCAGACGATCCGGGCCACCAGATCGTAATCGTGGGCTTCGGTGATCTGGCAACGATAGAACTCGCCGGTCTTCGGCTCCAATCCTTCAGGAACGTCGTTGACGAACACTTTGCCGTCGATTTCGGGCGCGTGCATGGGGGTTCGGCCTTCGAGCAGGAGGTCGGTTTCGTCCGACACGCCCTCGAGCACCAGATCGAATTCCTTTCCCACCAGGGCCTTTTTCTTCCGTTTGCTGATCTTGCGCTGGATGCCCATCAGGTGTTTGCGGCGGCGCTCGATTTCGCGCTCGGGCAACTTCTTTTCCTCGGAGAATGCCCCCGCGCCTTCCTGATCGGAGTAACCGAATGCCCCCATCCAGTCGAATTCTGATTCGCGCACGAACTGGCAGAGTTCTTCAAACTCTTTTTCGGTTTCCCCCGGAAAGCCGACGATGAACGACGTGCGCAGCGTGACCCCGGGGATCGTAAGGCGCATTTTCTCAATCGAACGCAGGAAGATGTCGGCGCCCGCGCCCCGCTTCATGCGTTTCAAAACACTGGGAGAAGCGTGCTGCAAGGGCACGTCGATGTAGGAACAGATCTTTTCGTGGGACGCGATGGTTTCGAGCAGGCGCCCGGTAATCTTGTTGGGATAGGCGTACAGAAAACGCACCCAGCGCAGCGGTTCGATTCCCGCCAGCTTTTCCAGCAGGAGGGCGAGGCCGTCTTTGAGGCCGAAGTCCTCGCCGTAGCAGGTCGTGTCCTGGCCGATGAGGGTGATTTCGCGCACCCCGGAAAGCGCCAGGCGCTCCGCCTCGGCGATCACGGACTCAAACCGCCGCGACCGGAACTGGCCGCGCAGCTGGGGAATGATGCAGAAAGTGCAGGGATGGTCGCAGCCTTCCGCAATCTTGATGTAAGCGGTGTGGCGCGGCGTGGCCAGCACGCGGGGCGTGGCTTCGTCGTACAGGTAGTTGGGCAGGTCGGCGATGGCGCCGTTCCAGCTCTCGCGCGAGAAGCGGCCCTGAACGGCCCGGGCATCGCCTTCCGCCCGCGATTGCAGAATCCTGAACGGAGAGTCGGCCGCGGGCGCGGGGGCCACTCCGGTGGCCGCCAGGATGGCTTCCAGCTCTCCCGTTCCGACCACGGCGTCCACTTCCGGAATGTTCTGCTGAATATCGTTGCGAAAGCGTTCCACCAGGCAGCCTGCGACCACCAGCTTCCGGGCATGTCCAGTGGTTTTGTGTTTCGCCATTTCCAGGATCGTGTTCACCGACTCCTGCTGGGCGCTGGCAATGAACGAGCAGGTGTTGACCACGATTACGTCGGCATCTTCGGCACCGGAAACCAGCCTGGCCCCGGCCCGCTCGAGCAGCCCCATCATCACTTCGCTGTCCACCAGATTCTTGGGACAGCCCAGGCTTACGAAACCCACGCGAGTGGGTCCCCGAGACCCGGATGTCGCAGCTTCATCGGCCCCCTGGGGCGCTACAGATAGGGTTTTGGTGACCATGCAATCCATTGATTTTAACACTCTTGCCCGAGTGTCACCTGGGCCCGTCCGGAGGCAGAGGAAGGGACCCTTTCCCAAATCCGCCCCGCATCGTGCTTGCCAACCTTTTCCCGAAACCAGGCCGGGTTTCGCGTGCTAACCTTGAGGCAGGGTTGGTCCGGGGAACTTCGCGGGAGGTGAGATGAAGCGCACACTGTTTTTCGCTGCGGTTCTGGGGTCGCTGCTGGGCTTGCTTTCCGGCGCCGGCGCCCAGGAAAAGAATGAGCTGAGCGGCTTGATCGGCCGCGTTTTCGTCAGCGACCACGGAGTCACGGGCACCAGCCTGCCCAATGCTCTTCTCACCACCGGGGCCGGCCTGAGCGTTGAAGCCAACTACGGACGGCGACTGTGGGACCTGGGCCTGGTGGGGCTGACCGGCGAGGTCCCTTTCGTGGTCACTTTCAGCGAAAAAACCCATTACGACCTGAACCTCGTCCCCAAGGATTACAAGTCATTTTTTGTGACGCCCTCGTTGCGCGCCAACCTTTTTCCGCACAGCGGAATTTCACCCTGGGTGAGCGCGGGCGGAGGATTTGGCTATTTCAAGGAGAATTCCACACTGGAGTTTGGCGGGGCCAACCCCGGCAAAACCGGCACCTCCACCGGAATTTTCCAGATGGGTGTGGGGCTCGACGTCAAGTTGTTCAGCCGCCTCAGCGTCCGGGGCGAAGCGCGCGACTTTTTCTCGGGTATACCCCAGCTCAACGTGGACACGGGAAAAAGCCGCCAGCATAACTTCTTCGTCGGCGCCGGAGTGATCTGGCACTTCTAGGGAAATCCGCAGCGGCTCCGTTCCATCCAAAGAGAGCCGGGAACCATGGCGGCCCGAGACTCCTTTAGCGGCCACTCTCTGAAATTTCTTCGTAGAGGTCCGGCAGGCGCCGCGCATCCTCGATGGAATCCGCGAAGCGCGCGCTTTCGTAGTAGCGGGTAAATTCCGCCACCTTCCGGCGGACGCCGGCATGGTCGATCCGGGCGACAAACTCATGGGGTGTCTGGGTGGGCGATTTCCGCCAGCCCCGCCGGGCAACGCTCTTGGTCATACGCTCGTACCAGATCGTGGCCGCCCGCCGGGGAGATCTTTCCGGCCGCGCCGCCAGCCGCGATTGGCTCAGCCACTGCAGGAGCCGTGGCGCATTGACCAGGCAGAGCAGCAAAGCCGCGATCAGCCCTCCTCCCAGACCCCAGCGCAATGGGGACCCGGCCGCCGCGCTCCCGCTGTGGCGGGCCGCCGCCAGCAGGAGTTCATAGTGGCGGTGCCACCAACCCTGCAAGGTGCGGAGCAGTTCGCGGCCGCGGCTGCCTGCGCTCACTGCGAGAGATTGCTGGTGACCCACGTCGTAGTTGACGATCCACTCCCGCCAGAAAGAGGCCAGCGCATCAATGTATAACGACACCCGGCCCCAGCCGGTTCGCACCGGAATCGACGCGTCCGGCGTGGGATCGAACGCCACCCAACCGTAGGGCGGGAAGTAAGCCTCCACCCAGGAGTGGGCGTTACTGGCCCGCACGACATATTGTGACGTCAGGTCGTTGAACTCGCCCGAACGAAATCCGTTCACCACGCGCGAGGGAATCCCCAGGGTCCGCAGCATGACGGCCATGGAGGACGCGAAGTATTCGCAGTGTCCCTGTTTGCGCTCGAAAAGAAAATTAGCCAGGGGATCGTGCGGCACCGTGCGCGAGAGTTGCAGGGTATAGCCGAAGTGACTGCGCAGATAGGTTTCGAGCGCCAGCGCCTTGTCATAGTTGTTGTTGGCCGAGGCTGTAATCTGCTGGGCGAGACGCGGGATGCGACCATCGAGCACGGGCAGTTCGAGGTAGTTCGAGATTACGTCGGGCGGATAGGTCCCGCTCGCCGTGCGCAGGTCTCCGGCGGCGGGCTGCTCAATGTCGGACGCTGCCTGGTATCCGTTTACGGGATGTTCCGGGTCGAGATCGAAAACCGCCCCGGCATCGTCGATGGCCACGCGCCGGTAGTGGCCTTCCACGCTTTCCGGAATGCCGGCCAGGAAAAATACATTGATTCCCACCGGCTCCATCAGCACGTGGTAGGAAATCAGATGAAAGGCCGTCCTCTGATAGCCGGCGCGCGGCGGGGGCAGCACGAAGTGACCTTCGCCTTGCGGGAACAGGGGATGCTGGGCCCGGTTGTTTGACCAGGTGCGGCCGTCGAACTGGCCCAGCGCAATCCCGCGCCATTTCAGGTCGAAGCTGCCCTGTTCATCTCCTTCAATCTGAATGTGCATGACCACCGAGCCCGACTGCTGGATCTCGCCGATGCGTCCCAGTTCCACCGAGTCGCCGAATCCGGTGCTGATCTCGCCGCCCGGAGCGTACGCCCCGAGATAACCGGCCGAGGCCCGCGGCAAGAGGAAGAAAATTGCGGCCGCGCCCAGCAGCGTACATAGCACCAGCACGGGAGACGCTAAAGCCAGTGCCGTCGCCATATGGCGATAGGCCAGTCCGGGGAGCGGCTGGCACGAATGAACCGGGGCCCGGGCCGAGATATGGCGCATCTCCATCAGGATGAAACAAACCACGGCCACCAGCATGAAGATGGCGAAGGCCAGCAGGAAGAGACTGTCCACGGTGAGCAGTGCCGCTGCCAGCACCATGAGAAATGCGATCACCGCCAGAAAGTAGAAATCGCGATCGCGCTGGGCGGAAAACACCCGTACCACCATCACGAACAGGACCAGGTGAACGGTCGCGTTGAGAAACCCGCGCGAAATCACGAAATAGTCCGCGGCGTAGAAAGCTACATATGCGACCGTGAGAATCGTGGTCCAGCGCTCGGGAATCAGCCAGGCGCGGCGCTTGAACAACAGGTATCCGCGAAATACCAGGGCCGCGCCCACCAGCAGCACCGTGGCGACGCCCGGTCCGCCGGTAGAGGCGAGGGTGCCAAACCCGGCCAATACCATGAGATAGAGCGCGACCTCAAAGTAGTGCTGGAGGGCTCCGGGCAGCATAGGGGTCGCGGGATGCAGCTTGCCGGCTGTAGCCATGGCTGCTCCATTGTTCGCTAAGCAGATCTGAAAGGAAAGAGTACGGAGGTCAGGTGGCAGTCTTCAGTCGTCAGCCAATCGCTTAGCCTTCGAATCCTGGGCTGACGGCTGACGACCGACGACTAGCGACTGCAACCCGATGTTAGAATCGAAAGCGGTCAGGCATCGGTCCCGCGCGACGCATTCTCGCCAACCCCGCCAGGTCCGGAAGGAAGCAACGGTAACGAGCTCTTGCGTGTGCAGTGGGCGTCCGGTGCCTGACTTTATTAGCCGGGTCTCTCACCGGATTTTTTACTACCCCACTGCTACCACCCCACCGTCCTACCCAACTGGAATACCAAACTCGGTCAACCCACTGGTTTGACCCACGGGTTCAACCCACAAAGTTCAGCAACTGGTTGGAGAAGTTGGGCAGATTGGTGAAGATCGTCGGCAGGTCCGCGGTCGGAACCCCAAACCAGTTGGCCAGCGTTCCCGCGTATTGGTCGAGCGAGGTCGTCGGAATCCACCGGCCTTCGTCGGTGGCATCATCCGGGCCTCCCAGGGCTAGCGTGGGGAAGGTGCCGTAGAAGTCGCCGCCCTTGACGGCCCCGCCCATGATCAGGTGATGGCTGCCCCAGGCATGATCGGTGCCCGAGGTGCTGTCCGGGGCGTAGGTGCGATTGAAATCCGACAGCGTGAAGGCCGTAACATCTGCGGCTGCCCCAATTTCGACAGTCGCCTGGTAGAAGGCATTCATGGCCTGGCTCAGTTGGGTGTACAGACTGTTCTGCGCGTTCAGTTGATCGCTGTGGGTATCGAAACCACCGATCGAAACGAAGAAAATCTGGCGTTGCAGTCCCAGCGCCGAACGCACCGAAATAATCTGCGCTACCTGCTTGAGCTGGCTCGCCAAACCGTTATTTGCGGGGAAGGGAGTTGCGAGCGCGGGCGCCCCGGCCAGGGCGCCGGCCAGTGCATTGCTGTCCTGCAGGGCATTCGTAGTGGTGCTGCTGGCTGCCTGAATCAAGGAAACTCCGGTATCGAAAGTCAGCAGGCTTTGCAGCGCCGACAGCCGGGCCTGGGATTCGGCCGAACTGCCGAAGCCCGACAACAGTTTGGTGGGGTCACCGCTGGATTCGATGGAACGTGCCGTCAGGCCTTCGCAGAAAATGTTGGTTCCCGCCAGCGAAATAATGACGGGGAATGTCCCGCCATAAATGGATTGGATCTTGTCCGCCGTCCGCCCGGCCCATCCTGTCTGCCCGTTGCTGTTGAGCGTGGCCGTCTGCATTTGCGCCTGCTGGTCTTCGTGCGAGAACAGGTTCTGCGGTAGATTGGCCTGGCCCTGCTGAAATTGGGCCCGGGTCGTAGGCCGGACGAGCGTACCCACATTGGCCAGCACCGCCAGATGCTTCTGGTTGAACAGCGCTTGCACCTCGGGGAACTTGGGATGGAAGCCAAACGAACCCGCACTGGGCGGAGCGATCGGCAGCAGGCTGTTCTGGGGGAGGGCCAGCACGGAGCGGATCTGCTGATACGAAGCGTAGCCGCTGCTGCTGAAAGGCACGACCATGTTGTTGCTGTCATTGCCGCCGAAGAGGAAGACGCAAACCAGGGCTTTGTAATCCTGCGCGCTCTGCGCCAGCGCATTCACCAGCCCAAACCGGTTGAAGCTGGCGGCGGCAAATCCCGCAGCTGCCGTGCAGCAAGTCCGTTTCAGAAAGTCTCGTCTCGAAAATGCCATGGATGTTCTCCCTTTAGTGTTGGACCTGTTAGTGCTGGACCTGGAACTGCGATGAGCTCCCAATCAGATAGAAAGCCGCCTTGGTGCGCCGCGTGTTGTCGGAAATTGAAGAGAGGGTGCTGACCAGCGTGCTGCGCATGCTGTCCGAAACCTGACCGTGCAGCATCACCGCCGCAACCGCGGTCACCAGTTGATCGGGATTGGCCGCCAGCGGCACGTATCCGGAGAGGTCGACGGTGGTAGTGCCGCTCACCTGCCCGTACACCAGGGAGTTCACGAAATTAATCCTGGCGATGGCGGTGCTGGTATTGAAAATCTCGAACTCGGGCCCGAGCAGCGTGCTGCCCTGAATCACGTGATCCGGGTGGTAGAAGTTAAAGACAGTGGGCGAGAAAAACGGAGGCTCCTTCATGTCCGAAGCCCGGTCCGATAATACGGCGCCGTCGGACACCGCATTCATGGCCCGCAGCAGGTGGGTGATGAACAGCACAGGCTCTTTGAGCTTCCCGTCATCCGGCTGCGCCTGGGTAGCGTCGTCGCCGCGGCGCGCCTCCGGGTCCAGCAGAATGGCGCTGACCACGGCCTTGAGGTCGCCACGCACGCCGCTGCCGTTATCCGCGAACACTGCGGCTATGCGGCCCACATACTCGGGACTGGGATTGCTCGTCACCAGGCGCTGGATGAGCTGCTTGGAGATGAATGGGCCTACATTCGGGTGATTGAAAATGTTTTGCACCGCCGCGGTCGTATCCGCTTGCGTGGTTCCGCCGGCCGGCAGGGTCACTCCATTCAGCAGCAGCTTCGAGCCGGTATCGTGATGGCTGTCGAAGGGAATCATTGGCCCGCCGTAGTACTCGGGATTGCGGAACTGGGCGTTCGCGCCCGGTTGGGTGGGGTACGTCCATCCCGTGAAGGTGTGGGAGAAACCCTCGATCGTGTCCTGGGTATAGGTGGGAATCGGATTCCCGGAGCCATCCAGTTGCCGGGTGCCGTCCTGGTTCAACTGCTCGACTCCGATCGAGAACAACTGCATCACTTCGCGGGCATAGTTCTCGTTGGGGTCGACGCCGTTGTGGGGCTTGTCGTTATTCACCATGTCCAGGTAATTGCCCATCACCGGGCTCAGGGTGACATCGGTCAGCAGTGTGGAGAAGTTGCCAAAGGCGTCATTCTGAAACATGTTTTGCCATAGCACAAAGGCGCTGGGATTGTTGATCTTCACCGCTGACGACACCATGATCTGCGAAAGCCCCCAGGCCACGCGCTGCCTCAGCTGGTCCTGTCCGGTGAGCGCGTTGGTGAAAAAGCGCTTCTGCACAAATGTCATGTCATCGGTCGAAGCCGGCGCCGGATAGGTCGAAACCGGGGCCGTGAACTGCTCATTCAGGAAAGCCTGCATGCCCACCGCCTGCACGTGCGACAGCGATTGGGGATTTACGCCCCAGGTGGACTGTTCCAGCAGGCGAGCCGCCGCCGAGGCGCTCAACGCGTTGGCGGAGGTTCCTACCTCCAGCGCAAACGCGTTGGAGGTTAGCGAACCGGGATCGGGATTGATCACGGTCACCTGGACCGTTCCCGCTTGCGCGCTGGTTGCGGTACCGGTGGCGGTAAGTTCAGTGGAAGAAACAAAGGTGGTGGGCAGGAATGTGCCCCCGAAAGCCACCACCGCGCCGCTCACGAATTTCTGGCCGGTCACCACCAGGGTAAAGTCACCCACGGGAATGGTCGTAGGCAGCACCGTATTCAGCACCGGGGCTGGATTGGTAATCGTCATGGTGCCGCTGGCAGTGGCGGTGGTATCCGCCAGGCTGGTGGCTTGTACCTGGATGGTGTTGGGATTGGGTACGGTAGCCGGCGCCCGGTAGACGCCGTCCGCGTCAATGGTGCCCAGCGTGGCATTGCCATTGGGTATTCCGTTAATGGCCCACTTCACCGCGGTGTTGCTGCCCACATTGTTGAGAGCTGTGCGGTACTGGAAAGTGGAGCCGGCGGTGGTCTGCGCCGTCGCCGGGATTACCACCACGGAAGCCTTGCCGGCGGCGCCTACCTGCACGTTCATGGAGGCGGCGGAGACCGCTTTGCCGGGGTCAGGATTCGACACGGTGATCTTGACTGTTCCTATCTGAGCGCTGGTGGATGTCCCCGTGGCCCTAAGTTGGGTGGGGCCCACGTAGGTCGTGGCCAGGGCGGTTCCACCAAACATCACTTTGGATCCGCTGATGAAGCCTGCGCCGCCCACCGAAAGCGAGAAATTGCCCACCGGCAGGAAAGTCGGGCTTAACGTTTGCAGCACCGGGATGGGATTCTGAAGGCTCACGGAGCTGGTCGCGGAAAGGGATTTGTCAGCCGCGCTGACGGCCTTGATCGTGACCGACGGCGGCGCGGGAAGAGGGCTTGGCGCCTTATATTTTCCCGTCCCGTCGATGAAGCCCACGGAGGCATTTCCGCCCGGCACGCCATTCACCGACCAGGTGACGGACTGGTTCATGTTTCCCGTCACCGAGGCCGAGAATTGGGTGCTGTCTCCCGAGCGTACCGTGGCTTTCGAGGGCGTAACCGTCATGCCGTTGGAGGTGGAATCGGAGCCGCCCGCGCTCAGGCCGCCGCCGCAGCCTGACCAGGCCAGCATGACCACCGAAAGAACGACAGCGCCCGCGAATTTTGCGCCTGCAGACTTTGTGGTTGCGATCATCTCTGATCCCCTTTCCCGAAGATCCGAGTACAGAAGAAATGTTTATGGGCGCGTCGCACGGGCGCGTCGCAAGTTTTTTGAGTGGCTGATTCGAGTGGCTGATGAAGAGTAGTGAAACGTTGCCCGCAAGCGTAGGTCTCTATGGTTCTATTACGGGACTCGTGCCAATTCGGTTCTGGACCGGGCTTTCGGAAGCACCAGTGGCCCAGCACCGTCGCGCATTTTCTTTCTGCCGGGACATGTACCGGGGTAACGTCGGGCCTGGGCTCGAGAGCAGACGCTTTCCGGCCCAAATTCAGCAACCCTCTGGGGCACATAGAGTTGGACATTGCCGCGGGGGTGCGTCAAAATACACGGTTCGTCTTCGAACCGAGATTCGACTTCTGGAGAAATGATCGAGTGAGCCAATTGGTACGCGCGAAGATTACTGCCTTGGGTGCCTATGTCCCACCTCGCCTGCTGACCAACGACGATCTGGAAAAGCTGGTGGAAACGTCCAACGAATGGATTGTCGAACGCACCGGCATTCGCGAGCGGCACATCGTGGACAAAGGCGTGGCTACCAGCGATCTGGCCACCGAGGCCGCCCGCCGGGCACTGGCCCAGCGCGGCCTGGAGCCTTCTGACCTGGACGCAATCCTGGTGGCTACCGTCACCCCGGACATGTTTTTTCCCTCGACCGCCTGCCTGGTGCAGCACAAGCTGGGCGCAAAAGGGGTGTGGGGATTCGATCTTTCCGCGGCCTGCTCGGCGTTCGTCTACGCGCTGCAGACCGGGGCGCAGTTTATTGCCACCGGCGCCCACAAGAAAGTCATGGTGATCGGGGCGGACGTGATGTCCTCGATCATCGATTACAACGACCGCGCCACCTGCGTGATCTTTGGCGACGGCGCCGGCGCCGTGATCCTGGAACCGGCTGAAGACGAGGCCGAGGGCTTGATCGACTTCATTCACGAAGTGGACGGTTCAGGCGGCTGTTCGCTCTACATGCCGGGTGGTGGCAGTCTTCATCCCGCTACCCAGGAAACCGTGGAGAAGCGGATGCATTACGTTCATCAGGACGGGCAGGCGGTGTTCAAATTCGCCGTGCGCAAGCAGGCCGAGCTTTGCGAGAGAATTCTGACCCGAAACCATCTGAAGGGCAGCGACATTGACACCTTCATTCCCCACCAGGCCAACCTGCGGATCATCAAAGCCACTGCGGACCGTCTGGGCATGAAGCCAGACAGCGTGATCGTCAATATCGATCGCTACGGCAACACCACGGCCGGAACCATTCCCCTGGCCATGGACACGGCCCGTCAGGAAGGCAAGCTCAAGAAGGGCAACCTGGTGCTGCTGGCATCGGTGGGCGCCGGCTTCACCGTGGGCGCAACCCTGCTGCGCTGGGCGTTCTAGTTTTAATGCAGGCGCGAGCGCCCCGCTCGTACGGAAGCTGCACTGGCTCTGCCGCACGAGCGCGGACGCTCGCGCCCACACTGAAATCGACCAGCGTACAGGAAAAGCTCCGCTCAGGATGACAGCTTGGGGACGTGACTAGCCGTTCTTCTGCTGCTCGAAGGCCTTCTGCAGGTATTTCCGGGCTTCGTCGAGCGCGCCCTGGGTGTTGTCGTTGGTTTGCAGCGCCTGCCGGTACTCATTCGTGGCGCGCTCGCGCTGTCCCGTGACGTCGAAGATCTTGCCCAGTTGGATGTGGCTCCAGACCTCGGTCCAGCGCGGCTCGCCATCGCCGTTCAGGCAGTCGCGGTAGGCGTTGGCGGCGGCCTGGAAGTTACGCTGCAGGAAAAAAACTTCGGCGATGCGATAGTGCGCCAGGGAGCTGTTCTTGTTGACCTCGAGCGCCTTGTTGAACTCGAGCAGCGCCCCCGCCAGGTCGCCCTGCTGGGTCAGGCCCTGGCCGCGCTGGATGGAAGCTCTCAGCCGGATCTCAGACGAGTTTTTCAGCACCCGGTCATCGGGATCGACCACGATCCGGCGCGGCTTGCCGAAGGTTTCGATGTTGAAGGCCGAGTTCGTGCCCACCACTTCGATCCGTTTATTCTCCGTCTTGCCGTCGGTGTCGATCTTGAGGTCGACCGGCATGCGGAATAGGTCGAGGTCCTGCGCGATCTGGCCTACCACCCGGAAGCCTTTGCCGTTCCCCAGCCGGTAGATGGTGTACTTGGTCTTGAACTCGGGAGCGCCGGTCGAGTCCAGCCACTGGGAGAAGAACCAGACCAGCTGCTGGCCATAGTTCTGCTCGGCCAGAGCGCGAAAATCGTCCATCGATGCCGATTTCCCCGCATACTTGGCGGCGAAAGCGCGCATGGTCAGGTCGTATTTCTGATCGCCGATCACCCAGCGCAACATGTGCAGGATCATGGCGCCCTTATCGGTCACCAGAGACTGGAATTCGGGCGAAAAGATGTCCAGCTTTCCGGCGCTCGACAACGGGACCGTGTCGTAGGCCAGGGCGCCCACTGACATATCCTTAACCGTCTCTTCGAGACCTGCCTGGCCGGCGGCTTGTTCCACGTAGCGCGCCTCGGAGTAGCGGGCAAAGCCGTCGCTCAGCCACCAGTCGTCCCGCGAAGCCGGGCTCACCGAGACGCCCCACCACTGGTGGGCGATGGTGTTGGCCAGCAACCGGTAATTCACTTTCTCGGTGACCGCCCGGCTGGAGATGGCGGCGATTTCAGGCGCCCAGGCGGCGGGCACGGTGTCGTCCGGAATTTCAACCACTTTCAGAGTGGTCGAAGGCGCGGGGCCATACAGGGTCACGTAGTAGGTGAATTCCTTGACCGCGGTGGTGGCGTAAGTGGCCCCCATGTTCTGATGGGCTGGCTTAAAGAAGACATGCAGGTCGAGGCCGGCTTCGTCGCTTTTGAACTCCTGAAAAATGCCGGCCACGATGGTTCCGGGAAAACTGGGCTTGTCCCAGGTGAAAGTGAAGGTCTTGGTGGGCAGGGCGCCCACTGGGCGCTTCGTTGCCGGGGTAGAGCCCGGACTCTCTTTGCCGCTGCCGATTACCATCATGTGCGCCGGCACGGTAATGTTCATGGTCGCGGTGAAGCGGTTGATGCCGTAAGCATTCACCGGGAACCAGCGGCCGGCGTACAACAGGTAGCTGGTGTCGTCGCCGATGTAGGCCAGCTTAAGGCCCTGTACCGGACTGTCGTCGGCCGAATCGAGCACGCCCTCGTATTCGAAAGTGAGCGTGGTTGAACTGTCCTTCGCCACCGGCGTGTCGAGCGGAACCCGGATGCTCGAGTCCTGCGTGACGCGCTCGGCGGTCAGCGGCTTGCCCGCGGCATCGATCACCTTGGTTACGCGCAGCGCATTGTGCAACTCGAAGGTGGCGATATTCAGATCTTCGAGCGCGGTGAATTTCACCTTGGCCCGGGCGGTGATTTTGTGGGTGTGCGGCGTCAGCTCGGCGTCGATCTGGTAATCGTCCACCCGCAGGCGCATCTTTTCCGCTGCCCACGATGGCAATGACATCAGGAAGAACGAGAAGACAAGGCAGAACAACACGGCCCGGCGCCGGCGCTGCGGTTGAGAATGGATCAAAAGCAGTCTCCTCACACAACTACGATAAACCGTAAGATGAAGATTGTGTCCCAAAAGATGCTGGCAGGACAAGGTTTAGCCAGTTTTTGACATCGGGCGGGCGTCCAGCACGTGCAGAACCGCCTCGGCCGCACGATCCACCGGGTGCGGTTGGTCTCGACTGGGCCCGCGCAACCGGACTCTCACTTCCGCCAGCCCTGCGATCATTTTATTCCGGACGGGTCCTTCCGCGATGATTTCATTGAGCTTGGTCACAACCTTCCCGGCGCTGAAATCCTGTTGCACCAACTCCGGCACAACCTCCTCTCCGGCAATCAGGTTGACCATGGCAAAGTACGGAACTTTGACTCGAGGACGTCCCACCCGGTAGGTCAAGGGCGAGACCCGGTACACCATCACGAAAGGCGTTCCCATCATCGCCGCCTCGACGGTAGCGGTGCCACTGGCAATGATCCCGGCGCGCGACTGGGCCAGAGCGGGCAGGGTCTCTGGGACCAGATGGATGGAAGGAATGTCCCCGATCAGCGATAGCAGGAAACTGCGATCCAGCGTGGGAGCGACCGGCAGCAGAAATTCGTAGGACGCGCCCAGCTTCGCCGCGGATTCCAGGATCACCGGCAGATTCATGCGCACTTCTTTCACCCGGCTGCCCGGCATAAGCGTGATCCACGATTTCGAAGGGTCCAAACGATTCTGGCCGGCGTAAGCCGCACGATCGACTTCAGGGCGGGGCACATCGACGAGAGGATGGCCGACGAAGGTGGCGTCCACCCCGCGGTCGCGGTAGAACTTTTCTTCAAAAGGAAAAATCACCAGCGCCTTGTCGACATATTTCCGCAGCAGACGCACCCGCCCCTGGCGCCAGGCCCAGAATTGCGGGCAGACGTAATAGACCACAGGGATGCCGCGCTTGTGCATCTGGCGAGCCACGCGCCAGTTGAATGCGGGAGAGTCGATGACAACGGCGAGATCGGGCTTGCGCTTGTCGGCTTCCGCGATCAGCTTGTGAAACCGCCCCCAGATCTTGGGCAGATGGCTGAGAATTTCCGAGATGCCGACGACAGCCAAGTCTTTGGTATCGACCACCGTGTCGCAACCGGCGGTCCGCATGCGATTCCCGCCCACGCCAAAAAACTCCAGATCGTTCCGTGTAGCGCGGGCGCCCCCGCCCGCGAGACGCCGCAAAGCTCCCATCAGCATCGCGCCGTACATTTCGCCGGAGGCCTCCCCGGCGGAGATGAGAATTCGCACGCAGGACATTGTAAAGGGAGAGCCTGTGGTCGCGGGCGACTCGCCCGCAGTAGCGCTGGCATCCTGCCGGCTGTCGAGGCGGCGTTCCGCTGCCTCACGCCAAGGCGGCAAAATCACGCTTCTGCCAGATGTGTTCTCCTGAAAGCGGAGGGCGGGACGCCCTCCGGACAGCCGGCGGGACGCCGGCGCTATGGTTTGCGGCTTACTAATCGTCGGCGCCGGCCGTGACCTGCCCGCCCGCGCCCACCGGAATCTCCTGGTCTTTATATTGCAACTGGTAGAGCTTGTAATAAATGCCGTGCTGGGCTAGTAGTTGCTGGTGCGTGCCTACTTCGCGCACCTGGCCTTTGTGCATGACGATGATCTTGTCGGCGCGCTGGATGGTGGAAAGCCGGTGGGCGATGACCACCGATGTGCGGCCCTCGACCATGCGGTTGAGCGCGTCCCGTACCCGCATCTCGGTCTCGGTGTCCACGCTCGACGTGGCCTCGTCAAGGATGAGGATCTTCGGGTCATGCGCCAGCGCCCGGGCAAAGGAGATGAGCTGCTTCTGGCCGGTAGAGAGGGTTGAACCGCGCTCGCGGACTTCTTCTTTAAATCCCTGAGGCAGCGCCCGGATGAAGTCGGCCAGGTTGACGTCTTCAGCGGCTTTTTCCACGTCCTCGTCCGTAATCTCTTTCGTGCCGAGGCGAATGTTGCCCTCGACCGTCCCGGTGAACAGAAACGGATCTTGCAGAACCACGCCGTAACGCCGGCGGAGGTCGGAAAGGTCCATGTCCTTTACGTCGACGCCGTCGATTTTCACCGCGCCCTTTTGCACATCGTAGAAGCGCATGAGTAAGGAAATTATCGTGGTCTTGCCGGCGCCGGTATGGCCGACGATAGCGACCGTCTCACCCGGTTCGATGGTGAAGGAAACGTCGCGGAGAATCCAGTCGGGCTCGGCCTGGACGGGTCGAAAACTCGTCCCCACACCGCCATTGCCCGGCGCCAAATTGCCGGGAGGACGCCCCGACTGTGTGGCCGCGGGCGACTCGCCCGCGCTCTTGCCCGCTTCAACCGGCGTGTCGCGGTAAGCGAACCAAACGTGATCGAACTCAATCCGCCCCGGCCCGACCGGGCTTTTGGTCACCGCCGGCGAAGTAATCTCCGCCGGTGTATCCAGCAACTTGAAAACCCGCTCGCTGGCCGCCATGGCCGATTGCAGGATGTTGTACTTTTCGCTGAAATCCTGAATGGGCCGGAAGAAGCGTTGGGCATACTGGATGAAGGCGGTGAGGACGCCGATGCTCACAACCGTATGAACCACCCGGAATGAGAGCAAATGCTGGCGCGAGAAGTCCACGGCAACGCTGCCCACCGTCAGGCTGCGGATGATGTCATTCCCGCCAAACCAGATAACGCACGCAATCGCCGTCGACGACAGAATTTCGACCACCGGATAATAGACCGCGTGCGCCATGATCGCGTCCTTGAAAGCTTCCATGTGCACCGCGTTGACTTCGGAGAACTTGTCGAAGGAGCGCTGCTCGCGGTTGAATAGCTGCAACACCACCATGCCGCTGACGTGCTCCTGCATGTAGGCGTTGATCCGGGCGATGGCAGTGCGGATGCGCCGGTAGGAATCTCGCACCTTGTCCCGAAAGATACTGGTGGCGTAGGCGATCAGCGGCAGGACCGCCAGGGTGATCAGCGCCAGCTTCCAGTTCATGCACAGCATGATGGCGGTAATGCCGGCCAGCACAAACACGTCCTCAAAAATCGAGACTACGCCGGAGGTGAACATTTCGTTGAGCGCGTCCACGTCCGAGGTCACGCGCGTGACCAGGCGGCCGACCGGATTCTTGTCGTAGAAGCCGATGTGCATGCGCTGCAGGTGGCGGAAGATCTGCTTGCGCAGGTCGAACATCACCATCTGGCCCGCCCACTGCATGAAATAGGTCTGGAGATAGTCCAGCAGGAAACCCAGCGCGATCAGGCCCACGTACATGGCCGCAATCTGAGCGATGCCGACATAAGGGTTCGTGCTCAGAAAAAGATCAAACGGCGTGGTTTTGGGCACCGGCACGAGGTAGCGGTCAATCTCGATGGAAACCAGATAGGGTCCGAGAACGTCGGCTCCGGACTTGATGAGAATGGAAATCAAGGAAATACCGACCGGCCATTTATAGGGACGCAAATACCGGAGCAGCCGCTTCATCAGGCGGCTGTCATATGCCTTACCTAGTACCTCTTCTTCTTGGGCCATCGGCTATAGCGGGGCTATCGACTAAAGATACCCTAAATAGATGGAGAAAGAAGTCTCTGGGATGGAAAAGGTTTTAAGCGCTCCGGGCCACGTAGGCGAAGATGTCCTCATCTGGGCGGGTGAGCGAAGCTCGCCTGTTCTTGTAACGTTGTGCGGGAACCCGTCAGTTCTTGAGGAGCTCCGCTCCGCTGGGCAGGTGAGACACCTGCCCCTCCGTGGCCAGTGGCGATTACCTGATGAGTTGTCTTTGTCTACGCGGTCTTTTTCAGCACCAGGGCGGAGTTCTTCGATCCAAAGCCCACGCAGTTGCAGATCGCATGTTCGATCTGGACCTTGCGGCCGATGTCAGGAACGTAATCCAGATCGCATTCCGGATCGGGCGCGTCCAGGTTGATGGTGGGCGGAATCTTGCCGTGCTCCATCGCAATCAGAGTGGCCGCCAGACTGGCCGAGCCGCAGGCCCCCTGGGCGTGTCCGATCTGCGACTTCAATCCGGACATGGGAATCTTTCTCGCGTGCTCGCCCAGGGCCAACTTCAGAGCCCGCGTTTCCACCCGGTCGTTCATTTCCGTGGAGGTGCCGTGCAGGTTGACGTACTGGATGTCGTCCGGCGAAAGGCTGGCTTCTTCAAGCGCCAGCGTGATGGCGCGGGCGGGTTCTTCCGGCGAGTCGCTCATGCGCACCCGGTGGAAGGCTTCGCAGGTCGAACCGTAACCCGCGATTTCGGCATAGATTTTCGCGCCGCGGGCGCGGGCATGATCGTAGTCTTCGAGAATGAACATCCACGAACCTTCAGCAATAACGAATCCGTCGCGGTCGGCCGAGAACGGTCGTGATGCGCTCTCCGGGGCGTGGTTCCAGGACTGGGTGAGCGCCCGCAACAGCGAGTAGCCCTTGATAATTCCCGGGGTGATGGGCGAATCCACGCCGCCCACGAGAAACATGGGAAGCACGCCCGACTGAATGTGCTGGTAGGCATAACCGATGGCATCGGTCGAAGAAGTGCAGCCCGCCGTGACCACGTGGCTGTAGCCGCGAAATCCGAAGCGCATGCTGATCTCGCTGGGCAGAGTTCCCATTGTGCCGCTGGGGATGCAGAACAGGCTGACCTGCTTGACGTGTCCGCTATGCCAGAGCCGGTATTGCTCCTCGGAGAATTCCTGCGCCCCGCCGCCGGTGCCCACGATCACCCCAATCTCCCGCTTCTCTTCCATCGACATGGCGGAAGGATCGAGGCCGGCATCCCTGATGGCTTCGGTGGAGGCGGCAACGGACAATGGCACGACGCGGGAGACATGCTTGCGCTCGCGCGCATCCACCCAGGCCAGCTCGTCAAACTCTGGAATTTCGCCCGCGATGTGTACCGGCAGGCCGGACGGATCAAAGCGGGAGATGCGTTTCACACCTGATTTTCCCGCGAGGAGGGCGAGACAAAAAGCTTCTTTGCCTATGCCATTGGGGCTTACAACGCCCAGTCCAGTTATCACAACCCGAGGAAGCATAAGTTTTCTGTGTCATCCTGAGCGGAGCGGCTACTTCGCTCAGCGAAGCTGCGGCGCAGTCGAAGGACCCCTATAAGCGAGCGTGACGTTGGAGTCCGGGGTGCTCTCTCTGCACCTCCAGTGCCCGCATTATCTTAGAGCAAAAGGGCGCCTTCGACTTCGGGTTGGCTTTCGCGAGCGAAAGCCAATCCTGCGCTCAGGATGACAGTCCAATTTTTTTGCCACGACTTGCAAATTCCAACTCACCCGCGTCCACGTTACGCGAAGTGGGATAATTAGTCACGATGTCGCTTGGCCTTTATATCTCGGTGCCGTTCTGCCGCACCAAGTGCAGCTATTGCAACTTCGCCTCGGATGTCTTCTCCCGCGCCGTGTTCGAGCGCTACGTGGAACGCGTGACGGCGGACATTCACCAGGCCGCCGAAACCGCCGAACAGATGGGCGGCGCATGGGAAAGCTCGCTGGACTCCATTTTCCTCGGTGGCGGCACTCCTACGATACTCGATATAGCGCAACTGGAAAGGATATTTGTCACCATTTCGCAAAAGTTCGCGGTCCAAAGTGGCACTGAAATCACGGTGGAATGCGCGCCCGGCACTCTGTCCCCGGCCATGATCGACGGGTTGCGGCGATGCGGAGTAAACCGCGTAAGCCTGGGAGTGCAGTCGTTTGTCGACCTCGAGGCGGCGTCAGTCGGTCGCTTGCATAAGCGCAGCACCGTGCTGGAAGAGATCGCCCGGCTGCGGGCCGCCGGCATTGCCAACATCAACCTTGACTTGATTGCCGGATTGCCTCACCAGACCGCCGAGAGCTGGGAATTCTCCATCGCGGAGGCGATTGCCACCGGAGTGCCTCACCTCAGCGTCTACATCCTCGAGGTGGACGAGGATTCCCGCCTGGGCCGCGAACTGATGGCAGGTGGCACCCGGTATCACGCACACTTCGTTCCCGACGACGAGCTCACCGCCGACCTCTACGAGACCGCCTGCGAGCGGCTGCAGGCCGCGGGCCTGCACCAATACGAAATCTCGAACTTCGCCTGGCCCGGACAGGAGTCGCGCCACAACCTCAAATACTGGACCCGCCAGCCCTATCTTGGTTTCGGGGTGGACGCGCACTCCATGCTGATCAGCGCGTCGAAGAAAACTGAGGCGGTGCGCTTCGCTGCGCCCGACTCGCTCGAAGAATATGTTGCCGCGCGATCTCCGCAGAAGATCTTGGTGCCGGCGCCGGCTGCCCTCGAGGAAACCTTTTTTCTGGGACTGCGCCTGAACCGGGGAGTGAATTTAAAGCAGGTCGAGACCGACTTTGGCGAATCGATCCCTGAACCATTCTCGGATGCGATTCAAGAGTGCCTGCGATCCGGCCTGCTCGAACGCGCCGACGATGTCATCCGCCTGACTCCGCGCGGGAGGCTTTTATCGAACGAGGTTTTCGAGCGATTCATTCTCAACCCAACCCCGGTTCCGTGTGGGACGGACACTCCTGTCCGTCGCCTTTGACGTTGGTCTTGTTTTGGTTTTAACGATGGCGATGGATTGCTGTGCGGGGAAAATTGTTCACCATGCGATGATCAAAGTCAAAGGCGGCGGACAGGAGTGTCCGCCCCACACAGGTCCCCCTTCCGCCGGTAACTTTGTCCGCCGAAATTCCTGTGTTCTAATCGATGTTCAGGGCAACCTCCCGGAAACGGAGACTGCATCTTGGATTTCCAGCTCAACGACGAACAACTTCAACTGAAGAAAAGCGTTCGTGAATTCGCCGAGCGCGAAATTGCGCCCCACGTCATGCAATGGGACGAGGCCAGTGAATTCCCCCTGGCCACGGTCAAGGAACTGGGCAAGCTCGGGCTGCTGGGCATTGTGTTTCCCCCCGAGTACGGCGGCGCCGGGATGGGCTACGTCGAATACGTCACCGCCATCGAAGAACTCTCCCGCGTGGACGGCTCGGTGGGAATCATCGTCGCGGCCCACACGTCGCTGTGTTCGAACCATATTTTTCTTGCCGGCAACGAAGCCCAGAAAAAGAAATATGTCACGCCGCTGGCTTCGGGTGAAGCCATCGGGGCCTGGGGCCTGACCGAGCCTTCGTCTGGATCGGATGCAGGCAGCGCCCGCATGACCGCGGTGCGCAGGGGAAACAACTGGGTGCTGAACGGCACCAAGACTTTCTGCACCAACGGCCACTACGCCGATTTCCTGGTGGTGATTGCCGTGACCGATCGCGCGGCCCACACCCACGGCCTGTCCGCTTTCATCGTTGATAAGGGGACGAAAGGATTTCGTCCTGGAAAAAAAGAGAACAAATTGGGCTTGCGGGCCAGCGACACCGCCGAACTGATCTTTGAAGATTGCGTCATCCCGGCGGAAAACCTGTGCGGCAAGGAAGGCGACGGATTTATCGACGCCATGCGCGTGCTGGATGGCGGCCGCATCTCCATCGCCGCGTTGTCCCTGGGCATGGCCGAAGGGGCATACGAGGCAGCGCTGAAGTATTCCAAGCAGCGCAAGCAGTTCGGCAAGGCCATCAGCGACTTTCAGGCGATCCAGTGGAAGCTGGCGGACATGGCCACCGAAATTGAGGCGGCCAAGCTGCTGACCCTGCGCGCCGCCGCCATGAAAGATGCCGGCATGAAGACCACGCTGGAATCGTCCATGGCCAAGCTCTACGCTAGCGAGGTGGCGGTCCGCTGCGCCAACGAAGGGGTGCAGATCCACGGCGGGTACGGCTTCATCAAAGACTACCCGGCGGAAAAGTTCTATCGCGATGTGAAGCTGTGCACCATCGGCGAGGGCACCAGCGAAATCCAGCGGCTGGTGATTGCGCGGCAGTTGCTGAAGGATTAGCCAAAAAGAGGATTCACGGTCGAACCCATTCATCCCGCAGTCACCGGGCCAAACCAGGATGAGCGCACGATCGCGCTCCTGGCCCACATGTTGCAGATCATGCTGTGGTGGATCGCTCCTCTGGCGATCTTCCTGATTAAGAGAGATTCGAAGTTTGTTTCTTTTCACGCATTGCAGGCGCTTCTGCTGCAAGCCGTCTACGTGCTCACCATAATCGCCTGCCTGGTTTTGGCCTTCGGTGTTTTCGTGCTGGCCGCTGTGTTCTCTCCGGAAAGAAGCAACGCGCTCCCGCCTGAATTCTATCTCTTGATGCCCGTCCTCTGGCTCTCGTGGATGGGAATGGGCGTGGTCGTGCTCCTGGCGGGAATCGTCTACGGCGTCAAAGCAGGCCGCGGCGAGTGGGCAGAGTATCCGTTTCTCGGACAACTCGCCCGTAAAATTCTGAAGCTCGGCCCGGATGGCGTACCGCTATAGCCGTACCTCCTACCGCTCCCAACCCTCATAGTTCCCGGCATAATTCCTCTGTTATTGTTTCTACAAGTCTGCTTTAGACTGATGGGCTTGAATACTCTCTATTCTGTGATCGAGCAGTTGCGTGCCGGCGACGCGCGTGTGCTCTCGCGCGCCATCAGCATGGTCGAAAACCGTACACCCGGCTGGTCTGAACTTCTCAAGGCGTTGTTTCCTCACAGCGGACATGCGCGAATTCTTGGACTGACCGGCCCGCCGGGCGCGGGCAAGAGCACGCTGGTGGACCAGCTTGCCCGCCACTACCGCAAGGAAGATCAGACGGTAGGCATCATCGCGGTCGATCCCACCAGTCCCTACAGCGGCGGCGCGATTCTGGGCGACCGCATTCGCATGCAGGACCATTTTTCCGATCCTGGAATTTACATTCGCAGCATGGCGACGCGCGGTTCGCTGGGCGGCCTGGCACGCACTACGGCGGATGTGGCCACCGTGCTCGACGCCTCGGGACGCGACCTGGTTATGATCGAAACCGTCGGCGTCGGCCAGGATGAAGTGGACATCGTGCGCCTGGCTGATATCACAATTGTCATTCTGGTCCCGGGCATGGGCGACGATGTGCAGACGATCAAGGCCGGCATCATGGAGATCGCCGACATTTTCGTCATCAACAAGAGCGACTATGAAGGCGCGGAACGCGTGGAACGCGAAATCCGCGCTCTGCAGTCTCTGGATGTCCGCAGCGACAGCTGGACTCCGCCGATCGTGAAAACCGTGGCCAGCGAAGGCGCCGGCGTTGCCGAACTGGCCGCGGCCATTCGCGACTATGAGGCGTACCTGCAGAAGGAGAATCTGGTCCTGCGGCACCAGGTGGAAAACTGGCAGAATCGCCTGATCGAGATGCTGCGCGACGCTTTGCTGGATCGAGCGCGCCAGCAATTGGGGAATGGCGCCGTGGCTCGCTACGCCGCTGAAGTGGCCGAGCACAAACGCGATCCGTATTCTCTGGTGGAGGAGATTGTGAACACGGTGGGGAAGAAGTAAATGGAGGACGGGCGTCCCGCCCGTCTGCACGAGCGGGACGCTCGCGCCCACATTGACACGGAGATTCGTTGATGTTCACCATTGATCACCTGGGCGTGGCAGTAAAGTCGCTGGCCGCCGCCAAGAGCATCTACGAGAAGCTCGGGCTGAGCGTTTCTCCGGAAGAAGTGGTCGAAGCCGAACAGGTGCGGGTGGTGATGGTGCCGCTCGGAGAAAGCCGGATTGAGCTGCTGGAGCCCACCTCGGAGGATTCCGTCATCGCGAAATTTATCGCCAGGCGGGGCGAGGGCCTGCACCACGTCTCGCTGCGTGTGCCCGACCTGGAGGCCGCCGTGGCGCGGCTGAAGAAGGAGGGTGTGCGGCTGGTTTCAGACGGAATCAGGACCGGGGCGGGCGGGCATCGCTACGTATTTGTGCATCCTTCGAGCGCGGGGGGAGTGCTGTTGGAGCTGGTCGAAGCCAACCGCTGACTTCGAATGTGTGGCGCGGGCGCCCTCGCCCGCGTGTGCGGCAGCAGGTCAAAATCCGCGGGCGAGGGCGCCCGCGCCACACAGGCCAAGATGCTTCTTCTAGCCGCTGATACTTCGGGCAAGCACGGCACCATCGCTCTGGCACGATGCGGTCCCGGCGCAGCCTGCGATGTGGTCGAAACGAAGCCGCTCGAGGGGGGAACTTTCTCCGCTCAATTGGTGCCGCAGATTGCCGCCCTGCTCGCCGGGCATGGCTTCAGCAAGGCCGATATCGGCGGTTTCGCGGTTGTCTCCGGTCCGGGATCGTTTACCGGAGTCCGAGTCGGACTCGCGGCCATCAAAGCGCTGGCCGAGGTCCTGCAGAAGCCGATTGCAGCGGTTTCGCTTCTGGAAGCGATCGCGGTTTCAAGCCGCTCGCCCGGCAAAGTTACAGCGGTTCTGGACGCTGGGCGGGGCGAGGTCTACGCCGGCGAGTACGATGTCTACGGCGATGCCGCTCGTCTGCTGCATGAACGGTTGCTGACCCGTGCCGACTGGCTGGAGAAGGCAAAGGGATCGAACATCGTCACTGCCGACTCCAACCTGGCCGAGGCGGCCCGGCAGGCCGGCTTGCCGGTCGACGAGATTGAACTTCCGCGCTCCGATGTGATTGCGCGCCTGGGATGGCAAAAAATCCAGGCCGGAAAAATCATCTCGCCCGAAGGGCTGGATGCAAACTATATCCGCAGTTCCAGCGAGATGTTTTCGAGAAGCAGTTCTTAGCTGGTGGTTCTCAGTTCTCGGTTGAGGAATTTGAGTGAAGCTCTCGATCCGCGCCGCCACCGTGGCCGACCTCGCCGCCATGATGTCCCTGGAGAAGCGCGCAGCCACGGCGGCGCACTGGTCGCCCGGACAGTATGAGGCCCTGTTCGGCGGTTCCGGTCCTGACAGGGTGGCTTTGACCATGCTCGAGGAGTCCAGGGTTCAGGGATTCGTGATTGCCCGGGTGCTGGGCGACGAATGGGAGATTGAAAATATTGCCATCGCCGGCACCGCTCGCCGGCGTGGGCTGGGCACGCGCCTGCTGGGCGAACTTCTCGATATGGCGAGGGCACGGGGCGCGGCGGCGATATTTCTGGAAGTCCGCGAATCCAATCAGGCCGCGCGGGCTCTCTATGAGAAGTGGGCTTTCCTCGAGAGCGGACGCCGCCCCATCTACTACAAAAATCCTCCAGAGGACGCGATTCTGTATCGCCTTGATTTTGTTTGATCTGCACTATAGATGGTGCAAGCTTGTTCACTATGAAAAGTCGCTCATCCGTGGAAATAGGATTGAAGAGGTTTGGGGGGTGTGGTAGGTTAGGGCCGTACAAATGCTCAGGAGGGTCTACTGGATGACTCCAAAGGACCAGCTCCTGGTCAGCAACGATGAGTTCCGCAAGCTGGCCCAGGAGCACACGCAGTACGCCGAACGCCTCGAATCACTTACCCAAAAGCGCTATCTAACCGAAGATGAAAAGCTGGAAGAAGTCCGGCTTAAGAAGCTGAAACTGCGGCTTAAGGACCAGATGGAATCCATCGAGCGGCAATTTCGCGTGGTGGTGCAGCAGGGCCAGGTCGCCTAATACATTTTCTCCAACTGCCTGCGGCCGTGGCCGCCGACAGGTTTAATGTGCTCGGAACATGGCGCTCATAAGCGCCTTTTTTATTGTCATTTGGCTTCAGCAGCGACCGGCCCGCCCCGCCTGCACTATAATTCTCTACGATCTCCCGATGGTTCTCGACGGATACTATTACGGGCTCGCGTTGACGGCAGCGGCTGTCCTGCTGGGCTGGCTGGCCGGCCCGGTGTGGGCGCTGCCGGCGTGCCTGCTGGCGTTGTTTTTTCTGTGGTTTTTCCGCGATCCGGAGAGGGTGATCCCGGACGCGGCCGGAGCGGTGGTCTCACCCGGCGACGGCAAGGTGACCGACGTGTCGTCCATTCTGGCGAACGGCAGGACGCACACCCGGATCAGCATTTTTCTCAGCGTGTTCGATGTGCATGTCAACCGCTCGCCGATTGCCGGCGTCATCCGGGAAGTTCGATATCAGAAGGGAAAGTTTCTCAACGCCATGGACCGGGCGTCGGCCGAGCACAACGAGCAGAACGTGGTCACGGTTGAGGGTGGCGGGCAGACGGTTGTGTTCAAGCAGATCGCGGGGCTCCTGGCGCGCCGGATTGTGTTCACCAAAAAAGAAGGCGATGCGGTCGCGCGGGGCGAGCGTGTGGGCCTGATCAAATTCGGCTCGCGCGTGGATGTTTTGCTGGACACCTCCGCCCATCTGCAGATCAAAGTGGGAGACCGCGTGAAAGGCGGCTCCAGCGTTCTCGCGTACCTGGGCCATGGACCCGAGCCGCTGACCGCGGTCGGCGCAGAATCGGCGCGTCAAGGAGTTCTGTGATGGATCCGGAAGTCCCGCAGATTCCGCGCCCTGGCACCGGGGAGAAGTCTCCACGACGGTTGCGCAAGGGCATGTACATTCTGCCCTCGCTCTTCACCACGGCCAACATTGCCTTCGGTTACTACGCCATTCTCCAGATTACCCACGCCACTATTGCGGATTCCTGGCATTTTGACAATGCGGCCAAAGCCATCGGTTTTGCCGTGATGTTTGACGGTTTGGATGGCCGCATCGCCCGGATGACTGGGACCAGCAGCGATTTTGGCAGGGAGCTGGACTCGCTGGCCGACGTCATCACCTTCGGCGTCGCCCCCGCCCTGCTGGCCTGGACCTGGGGATTCCGCCAGTTGCCCACCAACCTGGGAGAGTTGTACAACAAGCTGCTGCAATTCGGCGCGATTGCCAGTTTCCTGTTCCTGATGGCCGGGGCCAGCCGCCTGGCGCGCTTCAATATTTCGAGTAACCCGCAGCCCTCCAATCCGGGCCGTCCGGGCAAGAAGTATTTTGTCGGGATGCCGATTCCGGCGGGTGCCGGGGTCATTGCCGCCGTGGTGCATTTCTCCAGCGGCGATCCGATCTCCTCCTGGTGGACGGCCTTGACCTGGATGCTGATGGTGGTTGCCGTGGGCTATCTGATGGTCAGCACCTGGCGCTTTTACAGTTTCAAGGACCTTGATTTCCGCTCCCGCCAGCCTTTTCGCCTGGTGATTTTATTTGGCTTGCTGTTTGCGGCCATCCGTTTCTATTCGCAATGGGTGTTGTTCCTGATCGCGCTGCTCTACGTATTTTCCGGCGTGTTCTGGCGCTTGAAGTGGATCTTCCGGCGGAAGGGAAATCCGCCGCCCCCTCCGGCCTACACTGAGGCGCCGCAAGCTTCATGAGTTCGAATTTCAAATCCGTTCCGGCTGTCCCTGCGGATCCGGTGCGGGCGGCGAACCTGTACCGGCTGGCCGTGGTGGGCGCGGGCACGCTCAAGGGCAAAGAGGTTGCCGAGATCCTGGGCGACCGGAATTTCCCCTCGTTCGATATCAAGCTGCTCGATGACAACGAATCTCTGGGCAAGCTGGAGTCGGTGGGCGACGAAGTTTCGTTTATCCAGAGCGTGCGGGCCGAGCAATTCGACAATATCGATTTCACCTTCTTCGCTTCCGACCAGGAATGCACCCGCCAGAACTGGAAGAAGGCGCAAAAGGCAGGCAGCGCCATCGTCGATCTCTCTTACGCCCTGGAGGACGAGCCCGACGCGGATGTGAAATCCCCGTGGATTCAGCGCCAGCTCGGCCAGATGCTCACTCCGGAGCTCCAGCCCGGGCCGGCGGTGGTGGCCCATCCCGCGTCCGTGGTGCTGGCGCTACTGCTGCTGCGCATACGGAAGTCAGCCGCGGTTAAACGAGTGGTGGCCACAGTCTTCGAACCGGCTTCTGAACACGGACAAAAAGGCATGGACGAGCTCCACGAGCAAACCGTGAACCTGCTTTCGTTTCAGCCGCTGCCGAAAAAAGTGTTCGATACGCAGGTGGCTTTCAATATGGTGGCGCGCTACGGCGAGCAATCGGTCCCGGCGCTGGCCGCGATCGAGCGCCGCGTGCTCAAACACTACCATCGGATTGCCGGGAGAGACGCGCCCCTGCTGTCTCTCTTGATGGTGCAAGCGCCCATCTTTCATGGTTACGCTTTTACCTTGCACATCGAGATGGAAACGCCGGTGGAGATCGACGCTATTTCCAAGGCCCTGACCGGCGAGCATGTGACGGTCACCGGTTTGGCGGAGGAGTCCCCCAGCAACGTGAACGCGGCGGGACAAGGCGATGTCCTGGTCTCGATCCAGCCTGACACCAATCTCGCCAACGGCGTGTGGCTGTGGGCGTCGGCGGACAACCTGCGAATCGCCGCTGCTACCGCCGTCGAGTGCGCAGAAAATATGGCCGCCACCCGCCCCAAAGGAAAGATCCAATGAAACCTTTGCCCGGTGTGGTTTGCGGTTGTGTGGCCGCGGGCGACCCGCCCGCGAGAGGCGATGAAATCAGAACTAGATTTTCAAGCCCAAGGGCACCCGGTATCTTCGCTATTCAGATACTGACTCTGATTTTGCTCTCCACCACAGCCTGCGGATACCACACCGCCGGCCACGCGGTAACCCTGCCGGCCAATGTCCAGACTATTGCCATCCCCGCCTTCGTCAATAAGACCCAGACCTACAAGATCGAGCAGAGGTTGACCGCCGCAGTGGTGCAGGAGATGGTTACGCGTACCCGTTACCACATCCTCAACGAAGCCAGCGACTCCGCCGACGCCACTTTGCGCGGCACCGTGATCAGCACTTCCACTTCGCCGCTGACCTATGACTCTCAGACCGGGCGCGCTTCGAGCGCGCTGGTAGTGGTGACGGCCAAAGTGACGCTGACTGACCGCCAGGGCAAGGTGCTCTACCAGAATCCTTCTTACCTGTTCCGCGAGGAGTATCAGGTTTCGCAGGAACTCTCCAGTTTCTTTGAAGAAGATTCGCCCGCCCTGGAACGGCTTTCGCGCCAGTTTGCCCGCACTCTGGTCAGCAATGTTCTGGAGGGTTTCTGAATATGGAGGGTTTCTGATGCGGGCCTTCGCCCAAGCCGATCGCTTCGTCTCCGAGGTCGAAGCCCGGAAGCTCCGTCCGGTATACGTTTTCGTCGGCGACGAAGTGTTCTTCCGCAGGCGTTGCCGCGAGGCCCTGCTGAAGCACCTGGTGCCGGCGGAGCTGCGCGATTTCAGCCTGTTCGATTTTGATCTGTCCGAGACCGACCTGGCGGAAGTGCTCGATCGCGCCCGCACACCCTCGTTAATGGCGCCGTTTCAGGTTTTCTTTGTCCGCGGCGTCAAGACCCTGTTCGGGCGTGGCTCCAACGACGAAAAGCTGGCCGCCATCGAGGCTTACAGCAAAGATCCCAACCCGGACGCAGTGCTGATTTTTGTGGCCGATCACATCAATATTCCAGCCGATGCACGGCGCATGGACATGACCGACAAGGAACGCTACGAGCGTATCCGCGAGGCTATGGGCGGATATTGCGCCATCGTGGAACTGGCCCGGGTCGAAGAAAGCGAGGCGGTCCGCTGGATCGGCGAATACGGCGGCACCCGTGACGTAAAAATTGATGCCGACGCTGCGCGCGAACTCGTGGACGCCCTCGGCGGCGACATGATGATGGTGTCCAACGAACTGGAGAAGCTGATTCTCTACGTGGGCGAGAAGAAACGGATCACGCTGGGCGACGTCGAAACTATGGTGCTGGCGGCAAAGCAGCGGTCGTTGTACGAACTGACCGACGCCATTTCCTCCAAGGACCGGGTGCGGGCGCTGCAAGTGCTGAATGCAATCCTCAGCACCGGCGACGGCGACGAAGCCGCCATCGGACATCTCTACATGCTGGCCAAGACCTTTCGCCAGATGCTGGTGATCCTGGAAAGAAATGTGCGAGACCAGCGCATGCTCTGGGCCGCGCTGTGGCAGGGTTTCCGCGTCCCGCCGTTTGCCGCCGACGACATCATCAGGCAGGCTCGCCGTTACAAATCGAAACGCGAACTCACGCGCGCCCTCCGTTTAGTGGCTAAGACCGACCTGGCGCTGCGGTCAAATCCTCCCACCAAGCGCTTCGTGCTGGAAAAACTCATCCTCGATCTTACCGCCGAGGCTAAGCCGGAAATCCCCGGATGGTTGCAGGAAGAACTGCCAGTCTAAGTGTCCACCGATGACGATAAGCAATCTATTCCGTATTCTGGTCACATTTCCCTGGGTCGTCTTCGTGGTGTACTGGCTGGTCAGCGCGATCAAGACCCGCGCCACCCGCGAAAAAGAGTCTTTCGTTTCCCGCTACGCCGTTCTGTTGATCGAGATTGTCGGCTTCGCGCTGATCTTCAGCCATCGAGCCGGAATTGGATTTCTGGCAAATCGAGTCGTGCCGCGCAACCTGGTAGGCCCGGTCGTGGGTGCGGTTTTAACCTGGGTGGGAATTGGCCTCGCCATCTGGGCGCGCTATCACCTGGCGGAGTACTGGAGCGCGAGGGTCACCATCAAAGAGGGCCATCAGCTTATCCGCACCGGCCCCTATGCGCGCCTGCGGCACCCGATTTATTCCGGCCTTGTCCTGGCCGCCCTCGGGTCGGCGGTGGTCATCGACCGGTGGCGCTGCGTTTTTGGGGTTTGCCTGGTGGTGATCGGCTATTGCTTCAAGGCGAAGACGGAAGAGACCATGCTCACCCGGCAATTCGGCGACGCCTTTCGCGAGCACCAGGAGTACACCGGGTTCCTGTTTCCGCGCTTGCGGCAGGCACAGCAGAAAATTGCTGAAAGCTGACAGCTTACTTCAGCGCATTCACGCGAGCACTCAGGCGGGACTTATAGCGCGAGGCCGTGTTCTCGTGAATCACGCCCTTCTGGATGGCCTTGTCCAGGGCAGAGACGGTCTGTCGGAACACCAGCTCGGCGCCGGCTTTATCGCCTTTGGTCAGAGCTTCACGCAGCTCGCGCAGCGCGCCGCGCAGGCGGGACGTGTTGGCGCGGTTACGGACGGAGCGGGTCTCGGTTTGACGGGCGCGTTTCAGCGCCGAAAAATGGTTTGCCATGTCTGGTTCGTTACCTTCGTTTCTATGGAGAGGTACTGGGATTGCTCTTGAATAGGCTATTTTACTGGAGTAAGTCGTTGCTGGTCAAACCGTAGCCGGTTATGCCCTTATGCCAGATGCTCTGGAGCGCCTGAAAGTCCTGCTCAGCTCGTCCACGCCCATCGTGGTGATGGAAACGGTGGAAGAGATGCGCGCGGTGCGCCTGGTGCGGGCGGCCTGCTCGACCCTGAATCTGGCCACCTTCGAGTGGAGCATCGCGAGCGGATTAGTGCGGTGCGGCAGCGACGTGGGCGAGCTGGTCCCGGAGACAAACCCCTTCGCCACGGGCCACGATCAGTCTGGCGCCCAGGGCCTCTACAACAGCAAGGAACCTGCGCAGGCGCTCAGCAATCTGGAAGCGATGTCGGTCGAAGCGGCGTTTGTGCTGAAAGACTTTCATCGTCACATGGACGATCCGGTCGTAGTGCGGCGGTTGCGCGACGTCGGCCAGAAATTTTCCGTCAACCGCCGCACCGTCATTATCACCGCGCCTGCGATCACTATCCCCGCGGAACTGGCGAGTCTCGTCGAGTTTCTGGAACTCCCGCTTCCGGACAAGCTGCGCCTGCGTCAGATCATCGACGAAACCAGCGTGAGAGTAGGGAAGACCCGCACCCTGAAACGCACCCTGGATGCGCCCGGCCTCGACGCCATGGCCAACAATCTGCGCGGCCTGACTGAAGAAGAAGCCGAACGCGCCGCATCGCAGGCCATCGTGACCCGCTATGGCATTACATCGGACACGGTCACCGATGTCCTGCAAGCGAAGAAAGATATGCTGCGCCGGTCCGGAATGCTCGAGTTTATTGACATCGCGGAAAACGGCGCGCCGGAAAACCTGGCCGGCCTGGGCGGCCTCGAAAATCTGAAACGCTGGCTGGCCCAACGGCGCGGCACCTGGGAAGATGCCGCCCGCGACTTTGGCCTGGAACCGCCGCGCGGGGCCATCATTCTCGGGGTGCAGGGCTGCGGCAAGAGCATGTGCGCCCGCGCCATCGCGGGAGAATGGAAGCTCCCCCTGGTCAAGTTCGATACCGCCGCCATCTACGACAAGTACATCGGAGAAACCGAAAAGCGGATACAGAAAGTTTTTCGCGTCGCGGAAGGGCTCGCGCCCTGCGTCTTCTGGATCGACGAGCTGGAAAAAGTCTTCGCCGGCAGCGGCCCCGATTCGGCCTCGGTCGATGCCGGGGTTTCCTCCCGTATCCTGGCGGCTTTTCTTTCCTGGATGCAGGATCGCAAGGCGCCGGTTTTCGTGGCCGCCACATGCAACAACGTAACTGCTCTGCCGCCGGAGCTGATCCGTAAAGGACGCTTCGACGAATTGTTCTTCGTCGACCTGCCCAACCAGGTCGAGCGTCGGCAAATCTTTGCCATCCACCTGGCGAAGCGCAAACGCAATCCGGCCGACTTCGATCTGGACCGGATCGCGGCTGCCGCCAAAGGATATTCCGGGGCGGAGATCGAAGCTGCCGTGCAGACGGCGCTGTACGCGGCTTTCGCCAGCAAGCAGCCGGTAAGCACGCAAGGTTTGCTGGATGCGCTCAAGGCGACCGTGCCGCTGTCGATCACCCGCTCCGAGGAAATCGATGAACTCAGAGATTGGGCGAGGCAGCGGGCAGTGCCGGCATCAGCAGCGGAGTCAAAAGAGGCTAGCGCTTGATTGTGTGGGGCGGACACTCCTGTCCGCCGCTTTTGAAGTTGACTTGTATTGAATGTAAAGACGAAGAGTTATCGCTAATTCAACGTCAAAGGCGGCGGACAAGAGTGTCCGCCCCACACGGCCAGCGCTACTTCAGCAGATTACGCAAGACCGCGACCTCGGCTTCAATTCCCGTGTGCAGCGCGGGATCTACATCAGGGGCGAACTGGGGCGAATGATTGGAAGGCAGGGTTGTGCCCGCTGCCTTCGCCTCCGCATATTTCCCCGGATCCGCCCCGCCCAGGCCGAAGTAGAACGAGGGCACGCCCTGGGCCGTGAAGTAGGAGAAATCTTCAGAAGCCATTCCTGGCTCGTCCACCACTACCCTGTCTTTTCCCAGAGCTGATTCAAGAGCGCCTTGCAGCCGGTGCGCCAGGGCCGGGTCGTTGTACACCGCGTCCGTGGCCTCATAATGCTCGATCCTGGGTTCCTGCGCAGCCCCGGCTGCGGCGGCTTCCGCCCGGGTGATGCGCTCGATAGACGCCAGCATCTGTTTGCGAACTTCAGGTTTGTAGCTGCGCACCGTCACTCCCAGTTCGGCATGGTCGGGGATGATGTTGTTTTTCGTGCCGGCCTGAATGTACCCGACGGTGATCACGGCGACTTCGCCCGGTTTGACTTCGCGGGAAACGATCGTCTGCAGGGTGGTCACAACACGGGCGGCAATTACGACCGGATCGATGGTGCTATTGGGCATTGAGCCGTGACCGCCCTTGCCATAAATCGTGATGCGCAGGGAATCGGCGTTGGAAAAGCGGTAACCCGGCCCCACCCCGACCTGCCCGGCTGGAAGCTGGTTGCCGACGTGCATCGCAACCGCGACATCGGGCTTGGGAAAGCGGGTCATGAGGCCGTCTTCGATCATGCGCTTGGCGCCCGAGATCGTTTCCTCGGCGGGTTGGCCAATCAGGATGAGAGTTCCGTGCCAGCTGTTCTTGCTGTGCGCCATGATGGCGGCCGTCGCCACCAGCGCCGCCATGTGCAGGTCATGCCCGCAGGCGTGCATGACCCCGACGTCGCGCCCCGAATCGTCCTTGGCGCGGACCTTGCTGGCATACGGGAGACCGGTCTTTTCTTCGACCGGAAGGGCATCGAGCTCGGTGCGCAGCATTACGGTTGGCCCGGCGCCATTTTTCAGGACAGCGACCACTCCGGTGCCGCCCACGTGTTCGGTAACGTTGTAGCCCAGTTCTCGCAGCCGTCCCGCCAGTTTCTGGGCGGTTTGCGTTTCATGCGAAGAAAGTTCCGGATTCTGGTGAAGATCAAGATAGAAAGCGTGGGCGTCGGGATAGACAGTTTCCACTTCCGCGCCCAGCGGCGAGGTCTGCGCCCATGCGCCGCAAGCCAACATCACAACCAGGAAAGGGTATGTCAGTCTCATGGTGGCGGCATGATAGCAGGTTGTGTGGGGCGGACACTCTTGTCCGCCGCTCTTGACTTTGACTCTCTGCCTTTACCGCGAAAGTCAAGATCAGCGTCAAAATCGGCGGACAAGAGTGTCCGCCCCACACGTTTTCCTGGGTTCCGTAACCCTAAAGAAATTCATTTTGCCGGATTGACTCCTGTCGCCGGACAAGGGTACCCTTTACCCTAATGGCAGTTGCTTGCACCTCGGGGCGAGCATCCTCGGCTGGTTCCACCT
>Ga0187824_10000003_pt1 | contig 45355 bp, 35 predicted proteins | sample NC_wetland_sal_i_13_FD_132437 | JGI IMG/M metagenome (GOLD analysis project Ga0187824, IMG submission 132437) | Wetland sediment microbial communities from Neuse River Estuary, North Carolina, USA - SourceSoil_4 | ecosystem: Environmental > Aquatic > Freshwater > Wetlands > Sediment | place... | reverse complement strand
GCACCATGGTGGCGAGACCGGCGACTAGCACAGACCACAGATTCACACTCATCAAAGTCATGACGTCTTCTCCGTACGGCCGAAATTGAGGCCAGCCATAGTATGCCGAGTTCTTCCCGTTGCAAACTGGAAACCGCCGGCTGGGGAGGATTCGCCCTGCTACTTTTCGGCCGCCAGTCCATCTAATTAACGGCGCTAATTAACGGCGCTGATTAAGGCGCTAATCAATGTCGCTATAATCAGATAAGGAGTTATCCATATGGCCAAAGCCACCTTTGCCGCAGGCTGTTTCTGGGGAGTGGAAGCCACTTTCCGCCAATTGCCGGGAGTTACCGCAACCCGGGTTGGATACACCGGAGGGCACTTCGCCGATCCGACCTACAAGGACGTTTGCAGCGATCGCACCGGCCACGCCGAGGCGGTCGAAGTGGATTTCGATCCCGCGAAGCTCTCCTACGAGAAATTGCTGCAGGTGTTCTGGGAAAACCACGATCCCACCCAGCTCAACCGCCAGGGTCCGGACTGGGGATCGCAGTACCGCTCCGCCATCTTTTTTCACACTCCGGAGCAGGAAACCGAAGCCCGGTTGTCCAAAGAGCAACTGGAGAAGTCGGGCCGCTTCAAGAAGCCGATTGTGACCCAGATCGTGCCCGCGGTTAAGTTCCATCCCGCCGAGGATTATCACCAGCAATATCTGGAAAAGCGCGGCCTTGCGACCTGCCACATCAAATAACCATGTAGGCGCGAGCGCCCCCGCTCGTGCGTCCCGTCCACGGACCACGTGGGGACAGCCGCCCACGGCTGTCCGGCGGAGCAACGCTCCGTTCTTTTTCTTACATCAGAACACTGTCGAGCTGCGCTCGACCGGACAGCCGAGGGCGGCTGTCCCCACGTGGCTTCGGGTAGTTCCCCGCATGAGCGGGGCGCTCGCGCCTACATTGCTTGCGCACGCCATCTCCTTCCCATATGCTGCGGTCCATTCATGCCGCACCCGCCCGATGAGCTGCTCTTGCAACTGCTGGCCATCTTCGTTTCCGCGAAGGTGGTGGGAGAGCTGTTTGAGCGGATCCGGCTGCCTTCCGTTCTGGGCGAAATCCTGGCCGGAGCTGCCCTGGGCCCCTTCGCGTTGGGCTGGATCCACCCTAGTGACACCATCAATTCCGTGGCGGAAATCGGCGCGATTTTTGTCCTCTTCAGCGCCGGACTTGAAACCAGTGCGCAGGACCTGATCCGGGTGGGGCGTAAAGCGTTGCTGGTGGCGGTTGCCGGCATCGTGGCGCCCTTCGTGCTTGGCTTCGCGTACATGAAATGGCGCGGGGACGCATCCAGTGAAGCGATTTTCGTGGGCGCCGCCATGGTTGCCACCAGCGTCGGAATCACGGCCCGGGTGCTGGCTGACTTGCATGTACTGGCAACGCGCACCGCCAAGATCATCCTGGGCGCGGCCGTCTTCGATGACATCCTGGGGATGGTGCTGCTGGCAGTGGTAGCCGGTCTGGCGTCGAGTGGCGGACTGGAGTGGGTCCATCTGGGCGTTCTATGCCTCGAGGCGGCGGCTTTTGCCCTGTTCATGATTTTCGTGGCGCCGCACATTGTCCGCAAAATCCAGCCCAGGATGGATCGGCTATCCACTCAGCATGCTCCACTGATCGTTGCCCTGGGCCTTTGCCTGGCGCTTTCGTGGCTCTCGGCGAAAATCGGCATGGCGGCCATTATTGGCGCTTTCTTCGCCGGCCTGATGTTTGCCGACTACGCTCCCCGCTGGGATTTGCGCCCCCGGGTCGGAGGCATCACCGAGTTCCTGGCGCCGTTCTTCTTTTTCACTATCGGCTCGCGTCTCGACGTGCATCTGTTTACCGGAAACATTTTGTTGGCCGCGATTGTCATTTCGCTGCTGGCCATTGTGTCCAAGGTTATCGGGTGCGGTCTGCCGCTGTGGCGTGACGGCTGGCTGAGCGCGTTGCAAGTTGGCGCGGGCATGATGCCGCGCGGTGAAGTCGCTCTCATCGTCGCGCTGGTCGGACTGCAGTCGCAGATTGTGTTGCCCTCAACGTATGCCATTGTGGTGTTCATGACGGCGGTGACCACCATCCTGGCGCCGCCGCTGCTGCGCTATCTGTATCGCGGCGAAATGAACCCGATGTAGGCGCGAGCGTCCCCCTCGTGCAGGAAGCCAGCACGAGCCATGTGGGGACAGCCGAGGGCGGCAGTCCCTGCGTGGCCTGTGGAAAGGACGCACGAGCGTGGACGCTCGCGCCTACATTGCGAGCGCGGCTCGACAGATTTTGCCGGATGCGATAAATAGCGGAGCGTTGCTCCGCCGGACAGCCGAGGGCGGCTGTCCCCACGTGGCTTCGGGTAGTTCCCCGCACGAGCGGGGCGCTCGCGCCTCATTGAACCCGCGTATAATTTGCCGTTCTGTTGCTGAGGAGAACTCATGACTCTTTCCGGCCGGGTTGCGCTGGTGACGGGCGCGTCGCAAGGCATTGGACGGGCTTGCGCCTTGAAACTGGCCCAGTCCGGGGCCACGCTGGCGTTGGCCGCTCGCGGCCAGGAAAAGTTGCAGGCGCTGGCGGATGAAATCGTGGCGGCGGGCGGCACGGCCGCTGCGTTTCCCCTGGACGTGGGTGATGAAGAGCAGATCAAGTCCGTCTTCAAGGCCGCCATCGCCCAACTGGGCAAGATTGACATCCTGGTGAACAACGCCGGCATTACCCGCGACCAGCTGGTTATGCGCATGAAGCGCGCCGACTGGGACGCGGTCCTCAACACCAACCTGACCTCGGCGTATCTGTGCACCCAGCAGGCGATCGGGTCGATGCTGAAGCAGCGCTGGGGAAGGATCATTAACATCACTTCGATTTTTGGGCAGACCGGACAAGCCGGACAAGCCAACTATGCGGCTTCGAAAGCCGGGCTGATCGGGCTGACCATGGCCATTGCCCGCGAGGTCAGCTCGCGCAACATCACCTGCAACGCCGTTGCCCCGGGCTTCATTGAGACCGCGATGACTTCCGGCCTGGGCGACGATTTCAAGCAGAACGCGGTGAAGATGATCCCGCTGGGACGCGTGGGCACGCCTGAAGATGTTGCGAACGCCGTGGCGTTTCTGGCGTCGGAGGAAGCTTCGTATATCACCGGGCACGTGCTGAATGTGAACGGCGGCATGCTGATGGGCTAGGCGCCGCAGACATTAAGGAAAGACAGCGTGGGGAACCCCAGACTTACCATGACGCAGGTAGCGTTACCTGCCCAGATTGAACAGGCTCGCGAACTTTTTCTCGAGTACGCACAGTCGCTCGGCTTCAGTCTGTGCTTTCAGAGTTTCGATCAGGAGCTCGCCGGCCTCCCCGGAGATTACGCTCCGCCCGACGGGCGGCTGCTGCTCGCGACGTATCGGGGCCAGCTTGCAGGTTGTGTGGCGCTGCATCGGTTGGAACCGGGAATCTGCGAAATGAAGCGGCTCTATCTCCGCCCGCAATTTCGCGGCCGGGGACTAGGGCGCGTTCTGGCGGAAACCGTGATTGCCGAAGCCCGCGGGATGGGTTACCGGAAAATGCGGCTCGACACGGTGGAGCCGGTGATGCCGAATGCGGTCGCCATGTACCGGCGGCTGGGATTCAAGGAAATCGAAGCTTATCGCGTCAACCCGATTGCCGGGGTTGTGTACATGGAGTTGGAGCTGTAAGGCGAGGGCGGACGCCCTCGAGCCAGCCGGCCCGAGGCCGGTGCTGCGAGGAACCTACGATGAAATCCGTTTGCCTATTTCTCTCGCTGATTTTTTCGATTTCGACCTTCGCTGCTGACGGGAAGACCGTCTCGTATAAGAGCGGCGACGAAACCGTGCAGGGCGTGCTTTACACGCCCGCGGGCAAAGGCCCTTTTCCGGCGCTGGTGGTCATTCACGAATGGTGGGGACTGAATGACTGGGTCAAGGAGCAGGCCTCGAAGCTGGCCGATGAGGGCTATGTGGCGCTGGCGGTCGATCTCTACCGCGGCAAAGTGGCGACCACCCCTGACGAGGCCCATGAAATCATGCGAGGTGTTCCCGAGGACCGGGCGACGCGGGATCTGCACGCGGCGTTTGAGTTCTTAAAATCGCGATCGGATGTGAAGAAAGATCGCATCGGCTCCATCGGCTGGTGCATGGGCGGTGGCTACTCGCTCGACGTGGCCTTGCAGGAACCTACATTAGCCGCAGCCGTCATCAACTACGGACACCTGGCGGCGGACGCGGATTCCATCAAGAAAATTAACGCTTCGGTACTGGGTATCTTTGGCGGGCAGGACCGCGGCATTCCGGTGGACGACGTGAAAAAGTTCGAACAAGAGCTGAAACAGCACGGCAACAAAGTCGAAATTTTGATCTATCCCGATGCCGGCCATGCCTTTGAGAATCCCAACAACCAGGCGGGATACCGCGCCGCCGACGCAGCCGACGCCTGGAAGCACACCACCAGTTTCCTGGCAGCTACGCTGAAAAAGTGATTGGACCGAACGCCCGGGAGAGTGAGGTCCTGAGGATGGACTGCTGAACTGCCGGAATCCCGGCAGCGCGAGGAGTTCGCGCTTCTTACTCCCATCACCGCTTGTGGTGCAACGAAATTCCTCTTGCCAGAAGGTACTACTCTGGTTACTATGCAGCACATCCATGGGGGTCTGTTTTGGTTGCTTTCTCTATGAATATCGGTGAGACCATCCGAAACTACCGGCTGCAGAGAGGCATGTCCCAGGGCGACATCGAGAAGCGCACCGGCCTGCTGCGCTGCTATCTCTCGCGGGTGGAAAACGGGCACACCATCCCGTCGCTCGATACCCTGGCCAAAATAGCCGGCGCCATGGAAATCGCGCTATCGCAATTTTTCTCTGAATCCGGGCACTCCAATGGCTCCAAAAATCTGCCCCAATTGTCCGATGACGAAGTCCGCTTCCTGAGCCAGATTCGCCGCTACGCCGTCAGCCTCAATGACAGCGACCGCAAGCTGGTGCTGGCCATGGTCAAGAAGATGGCGACAAAGTAGTAACCGGGACCTTGGGCGTCAGACCTCGGACTTCCGCAAATCCTTCGACTTACTCATTTATTCCTGTCCTTTTGAACTTTCGGGCGCCTAACCCTGGGGCCTCGCCGAGGTCCGAGGGCCGACGTCCGCGGTCCGCCTTTGGGTACTTTCGTTCCATCACCATCGTGGCCAATGGGAATCTCGTTCCGGTGCCCGGTAACCCATAGACTGTCGGCTGGAGATCCCCGGGTGACCATCGACGAAGAATTGACCCTGCTCGACTCGCAGCTGCGCCGGCTGAAGATCGAGTATGAGATTTACTTCAGCAATCCGACCAAGCGGCCACCTACCGACGTCGAATGGAAGGTGCTTTCCCTGCTGCGAAAATTCAGCGACGGCGGCCGCATGAGCTTCTCCCAGCGCTTTCGCTACAACGAAATCGCGCAACGCTATGCGATTTATAGCGATCTGTGGCGGAAGAAGAACCGCATTCGTGAAGAAGGCTACCGCCGTCCCCAGGACGCGCTGCTCTCGGTGCAGGGTGTGCGGGTGGAAGAACACGAACCGGAACACAAAGTTTACGGAATAGGGCATGCCGCCGCGGCGGTCGCGGCGGCTGCAGCCACGCCGGCCACTCCCGCGGCCGTAAGTCCGGCCGCCGAGGAAAAGCCTTTCAGCATGCAGTGCACCGACGCGCGGGCGGAGCGCGATCAGGTACAGAAACTGTTCAACGCGCTCACCGCAGCCAAGAAGAAGTCAGGAGAAGCCGTTTCCGGCAATCTCGACACTTTTACCTCGTTCGTGCAGAAGAAAACCGACCAGATCCGCAAACAGTATGGCTGCGAGGCGGTCGAGTACACGGTCGAAATGCAGAACGGCCAGGTCAAGCTGAAGGCCAAAGCGAAAAGCTAGAAGTCGGACGTCGGCCCTCGGCCCTCGGACTTCGGCCCTCAGCCCTCAGCCTCGAGTTCTCCCCTTTCGGATTCAGTTGCCTTCTCTTGATCAATCGTAATCCATTTCAATCAGCGTTCCTTTTGTAGCCGGGGTCTGACGCCCGAGGTCCGACGCCTGACGCCCGAAGTCCGGTTACTGATAGAATTTCCTCGCCTTCCCAGGCAACATTCCCATTCCTTCGAGGTCTGCCATGTCCGCGACCCAGACAAAAGTCCAGCGTGCCATCCTGAGCGTGACGGATAAAACGGGGCTGGTAGAGTTTGCCCGCAAGCTTGCCGGCATGGGCGTGGAACTCATCTCGACCGGCGGGACCGCGAGGCTGTTGCGCGACTCCGGTGTCGCGGTAAAGGACATCTCCGAGCTTACCGGCTTTCCCGAGATGCTCGATGGCCGGGTGAAAACCCTGCATCCCAAGGTGCATGGCGGCATCCTGCACCGGCGCGAGATGGCTTCGCACCGCAGCGCCGTTGCCGAACACGGCATTCAGCCGATCGACATGGTGGTGGTCAATCTTTACGCGTTCGAAAAGACAGCCGCCAAACCCGGCGTGCCTTTCGAGGACCTCATCGAGAACATCGATATCGGCGGACCGTCCATGATCCGCTCCGCCGCCAAGAATTTTCAGGACGTAGCGGTCGTGACTTCTCCCGCCGATTACAGCGCGCTGGCGGAGGAAATGGCCGCGTCCGGCGGCGCCCTCTCGGCGGCTACCAAATGGCGGCTGGCGCAAAAGGCTTTCGCCACCACGGCCGCCTACGATTCGGCCATCGCGTCCACCCTGGAGCGGGTCAGCGCCAACGGACATTTCGAGTTTCATCCCGAGCCGGGCTTTCCGCAGAATCTTCGCCTGTCTTTTGGCAAGGTGATGGACCTGCGCTATGGCGAGAACCCGCACCAGAAGGCGGCGATGTACAGCGACGGCTCGGGCAGCGGCGTGGCCAACGGCCGCCAGATTCAGGGCAAGGAACTTTCCTACAACAACATCGTGGATTTACAGGCGGCGTGGGACCTGGCGCAGGAGTTTGACCAGACCGTCTGCGCCATCATCAAGCACACCAACCCGTGCGGCACCGCCACCGGCAAGACGCTTGCCGAGGCCTACAAAAAAGCGCTGGAATGCGATCCGGTTTCGGCTTTCGGCGGCGTGATCGGGGTGAATCGCGTGGTCGATGGCGAAGCCGCGGAAGAGATGGCCAAGCTGTTTCTCGAGGTGATTGCCGCCCCCGGATTCGATGAGTCCGCCAAGGCCAAGTTCGCCGCCAAGAAAAATCTGCGCCTGGTCGAAATCGTCAATTCCCCGCAGAAATGGGTGCTGAAAAATGTTTCCGGCGGGATCCTGGTGCAGGACGCTGACACCCGCGTGCTCCAGGAATCCGATCTCAAAGTGGTTACCAAACGGCAACCTACGCCCGAAGAAAAGCGCGCCCTGTTATTTGCCTGGAGAGTTTCCAAGCACGTGAAGTCGAATGCCATTCTGTACGCGCGCGACGGGCAGACTGTAGGCGTCGGCGCGGGCCAGATGAGCCGGGTGGACTCATGCAAGATTGGCGCCATGAAAGCTGTGCTGCCGTTGCAGGGAACGGTGGCGGCGTCCGACGCGTTTTTCCCCTTTCCTGACGGTGTCGAGGAGATTGCCAAGGTGGGCGCCACGGCCATCATTCAGCCCGGCGGCTCGGTGCGCGACCAGGAGGTCATCGAAGCCGCGGACCGGCTGGGTCTGGCCATGATCTTCACCGGTGTGAGGCACTTCCGGCACTAGTCTGTCACCCGGAGCATTCACGTCACTAGTCTGTCATCCTGAGCGGAGTCGAAGGACCCCTGGCAGCTTAACGGGATTGCCTTGTCTTCGGAGCGTCGAGGGCGTTTGCTGTGCGGATTTGCGCAGCAGAATTGTGAGCTTATAGGGGTCCTTCGACTGCGCAGCGGCTTCGCTTTGCGAAGCCGTTACTTCGCTCAGGATGACACCGGGTTGTAACAATTCTTTACAATTTGCCATCTGTCAATCCTGTTAGTCCCTGTACTTCTGATCGTTGCTTCCTCGGTTCCGTAGGCGGCTTTTTCACCGCCTCCCAGCAGCTCGGTTTACAATAACAGGAGCACCCACCAGCAGCGGTTCGGCATCCAATCGCTATGGTTCAGGGAAGCCGAAGGTTCTCGATGAAAAGTATTTACTGCACTCTTACTCTGCTGCTGGTCATCCCTGCGGTTTCCGCGGCGCAAACTTCGTCCGCGGATTCTAAACCCGCTGCCCCGCCTGCGCCCCGCAAGCTGGACAAGGCGGCGGCCTATTACCACTACACCGTGGCCCACATGTACGAGGAACAGGTGGCGGTGTACGGACGCAGCGAGCTGGCCGACAAGGCCATAGAGGAATACCGGCTGGCCATCGATGCCGATCCAACTTCCGAGTATCTGACTTCGGCGCTGGCCGAGCTTTATGCCAAGACCGGCCGCATTCGCGACGCCGTTCTCGAGGCCCAGGACATCCTGAAGCGCGACCCCAATAACCTCGAGGCGCACAAGCTGCTGGGGCGCATTTATCTGCGCTCGCTGGGCGACGTCCAGGCCGGACAAGGCTCGCAAAACGTGCTCAAGCTGGCCATCGAGCAGTACGAGCAGATCATCAAGATCGAACCCGATAATGTTGACGATCACCTTCTGCTGGGGCGTCTCTACCGGCTGAACAATGATCTGCAGAAGGCCGAAAACGAGTTCAAGACCGCGGTCAAACTGGAACCCGATTCCGAAGAGGCTGTAACCACGCTGGCTTATCTCTACAACGAAGAAGGTGACACGGCCCGGGCTGGTGAAGTCCTGAGTTCCATCCCGGACGCAGCGCGCTCGGCTAAGCTGTATTCGGCGCTCGGCTACACCTACGAACAGCAGAAGCAGTACAAGAACGCGATCACGGCTTACCGCAAGGCCATTGAGCTCGACCGGGACAATCTCGACGCCATTCGCGGCCTGGCCCAGAACCTGATGAACGACGGCCAGACGGATGCGGCACTCGAGCAGTACAAAATCATCGCCGATTCGAATCCCGAGGATGCGCAGACCTATCTGCGCATGGCGGAGATCTACCGCAAGAGCGGCAAATTCGACCTGGCGCTGGAGAGCTTGAAGAAGGCCGGGTCCATGGTGCAGGACTCGATCGAAGTGCCCTACAACATCGCCGCCGTGTACCAGGCGCAAGGCCGTTACGACGAGGCCATCCAGGTGCTGCAGGACCTGCTGAAGAAGACCGAGAAGCCGGACAACGGTTACAGCCAGGCCGAGAAGAATAACCGCTCAGTGTTCCTGGAGCGGCTGGGCACGATTTATCGGGATAATCAGAATGACACCCAGGCGGTCGAAACCTTCCGCAAGATGCTGGCATTGGGCGACGACAACGCCGAACGCGGCTACCAGCAGATCATCGATACCTACCGCGAGGCCAAGCAGTGGCAGCAAGCCACCGACACGGCTAAAGAAGCGGTACAGAAGCTGCCCAACGATCGCAGCCTGAAGATGGTATATGCCGCCCAGCTTTCCGACATGGGTCAACCCGACGCGGGATTGGCGCAAGTCAAGGGGCTGCTCAAGGGCACTCCTGACGACCGCGACGTCTACATTACGCTGTCGCAGATGTACAGCCGGCTCAAGCGCTGGCCGGAAGCGGAAGAGGCTCTGGACAAGGCGGAACAGCTTTCGACCAAGGACGAAGACAAGCAGTACGTTTATTTTCTGCGGGGCTCGACCTACGAGCGTCAGAAGAAGTATGAGCCGGCGGAAGATATGTTCCGCAAAGTGCTGGCCGGCGATCCGCAGAACGCCACTGCGCTGAATTATCTCGGCTACATGCTGGCGGACCGCGGGGTCAAGCTGGACGAAGCCCTCGGCCTCATCAAGAAGGCGGTCGATCTCGATCCCGCCAACGGCGCCTATCTCGATTCGCTGGGCTGGGCCTACTTCAAACTGGGCAAATACGAGTCCGCGGAAGACACCCTGATCAAAGCCTCGCAGCGCATCGGGACCGACCCCACGGTGCAGGACCACCTCGGCGATCTCTACCAGAAAACCGGACGCCTCAAGCTGGCCGCCGCGCACTGGGAGCGGGCAATATCCGAATGGAACAAGACCGTGGCGGCTGAAGTCGACCAGAACGATGTGGCCCGGGTCCAGAAGAAGCTGGAATCGGCCAAGATGAAACTGGCCAAGGAAGACTCGGAAAACAAGTAATCATCAGCAAGGACGGTGTAGGGGCGGGTCTCTGACCCACCCAGGCCGAGCGCCAAGCTCGGCTTTCTTTTTGTATCCTGATAAGTCCTTACCGCGGCACCCGTCCTGTCTCTCCAAAAAGGGGAGAGACGAGGGCGGGGCACCCGGAAATCCGGAGAAACTCAATGAGTCCCGATGTGCTCATCCGGCAGGCCACCCTCGATGACATCCCCGAACTGCTGCGTCACCGCCGGGGTATGTACGAAGACATGGGCCACAACGACGCCGAAGCCTTGTCCGCCATGGTCTCAACCTGCAAACCCTATCTGGCCGCGGCGCTGGCCAACGGGACGCTCCATGGCTGGCTGGCGTGCGCCGGAGAAAGAGTGGTGGGCGGCGGAATCGTTTTGATCAGCCCGTGGCCCAGCCATCCCTACGATGGCCAGTGCCGCCGCGCCACCATCCTGAATATGTACACTGACCCGCCCTTTCGGCGACAGGGCATTGCCCGCCGGCTCATGCAAACCATGATTGACTGGTGCCGGCAGCAGGGATTCGTCCGGGTGGACCTGCACGCCAGCGATAAGGGGCGTCCGCTGTACGAGAGCCTGGGATTTGAACCCACCAATGAAATGCGACTGGATCTGCAAGAGCGATCCGCTGCCAGAAAATAACCTGTCCCAGGCGACTAGTTCTTGACTTTTTGTTTGAGTGTGACCCGGCCCAAGACGAATTCCTGGACCAGGCCGCTGAGCATGCGCTCGCCGGTGGAGATAAAGAAATTCTGGAACACCAGCCCAGCGCCGCGGTCCGATGCCGGGTAGTAGAGGTTGGAGAGAGCCGACGAGCCCAGGTCGCCGCCTATGCTTGAGTAATTGGGCTGCAGCTGTCCATTGTTTCCCCGGCAGATGAACGGGCTGGAGATGGCGTGAAGAACGCGAGACTTATGTGTCCCTGTTCCCTGGTAGTAGTAGCGGGGGTCCTGGCGCAGCAGCGAGGGCAGGATGGCGCCACCGATCATGATGTCGGAAAATCCGTCGGCAGCGACAGCGCCAAAGCGCTCTCCGTAACCCTTCGCACCGCCGGAGTAGCCGGGAGTGCCACCCGCCTGGTTGATGCCGGCAAGCGCGCCGACCCCTAGAACGGTGAAAGCGTCGGTGGAAGTTTTTAGAGCAAGATGAAATTTCAGCTTGGTGGTCAGCGGCGCGGGGTGGGCATCATAGACGACGTAGAAATTGGGGATGACGCCGAGGACGCGCTGCGTCTCTTCGATCTTGACCTGCTCGGTGGCGACTTCCTCCGGCGTATAGACCACGCTGACTGAAGTTGTCACCTGCGCGACCTGGAGCGTGGTGCCGGTTAGGATCAGGTACTGGCCCGGATTGAGGACAAAATCGGGCGAGGTCCAGTCGGCAAAGTCCGGGGCGGTGATGGTAACGCGATACGTTCCAGGGTCGAGTTGCTTGAACTCAAAAAATCCGTAGTCGTTTGACAGGAACTTCACGGGATCTTTGAGGCCGGGTCCTTGCAGGACGACCGTAGCACCGGTGAGGGTGTCGCCGTTGGTGTCGGTCACCGTGCCGGTAATATGTCCGGCGTCCGGCTTGGGCGCGGCAGTGTCCTGGGCCGCCAAAGGCGCGGCTGTCGCCATGGCTGCCAGGATCAGCAGCCAGATTCGTAGGGTTCTCACGGCAAAAAGTCTCCCATGTACCAGAGTGGGATACCTTACCGTATCCGTCCCGGTGGTCGGCAACTGCCGGAAGTCCAATAGCCGGTGGGAATTTGGGTTTTCTGAGGGATGGTCAGCCGGGTGGGCAACGAACCTGGTTTTCTGCGGAAATTCAAAGGAACTGTCGCATCAAATTGTTGATCAATCAACTCTGCTTTCTTTGACCCGGTGGTTCATGTACTTTCGGCGGTTCCAGCGCAATACAGGGCATGCTGTTCGAAGATAAAGTTGTCGGTCATGCCTGCGATGTAGTCGCAAACCACGCGCGCCAGCGGTTCCCGTTCCGCCTTCTCCTGATAACTGGGGGGCAGGCTGGCCGGGCTCGCCATCCAAAACTCGAACAGCTCGCGGATGACCCGCTCCGCGTCGTTCTTTTCCTGGTCGAGGGCGGCGCTGAAATAGAGATTCTTGTAAAGAAATTCCTTGGCGCCGCGTCTTTCTTCTTCCACCTCCGGGCTGAACGTCGCCAGCCGGCGGGGGCAGGCCCGTACATCTTCCAGGTTGCGAATGCCGGCAGACTTAATCTGGAGCTGCAGGTTGCGGATTAAATCTCCGACCATCCGGTCCAGGACTCCCTTCACCGCTTCGTTGAACTTCAGTTTGTCCGCAACGTCGGGATAGGTCCGCTCGGCCTCGCGAAAGAAGCGGTCGAAAACCGGGATGCCGCCGCGTATCTGTTCCAGCGTCAACAGGTGGGCTTCATATCCGTCATCGAGGTCGGCCGTGTCGTACGCAATTTCGTCGGCCAGATCGATGAGCTGGGCTTCGAGGGGGGGCCGCTGATCGAGCAGGTACTCCGCTAGTTCAGGAAACTGCTCCGCCGAATAATCGTGGGAGTGCTTGATGATGCCTTCGCGCACTTCGAAGGTGAGGTTCAGGCCGCGAAACCGGGCGTAGCGGACTTCGAAATCCTCGACGATCCGCAGGGCGTGCAGATTGTGGTCAAAAAAGAGCCCATGCTCGCGCATGGCGGCGTCCAGCGCTTTTTCTCCGGCGTGGCCAAAGGGCGGATGTCCGACGTCGTGCACCAGGGCCAGGGCCTCGACCAGGTCGACGTTCAGACCGAGCGCGCCCGCGATGGTGCGCGCAATCTGCGCCACTTCGAGGGTATGGGTCAGGCGATTGCGAAAATGGTCGGAGAAGCGGCGGGTAAAAACCTGGGTCTTGGCTTCGAGGCGGCGAAAGGCGCGGGCGTGAATGACACGGTCCCGGTCGCGCTGGAAATCGTTGCGATAGGGATGCTGGGGCTCGGGAATTCGGCGTCCGCGGGATTGCTCGACCCGCACGGCATAGTCGGCCAGCATGATGGAAGTCTAGCATTCCCGCAGAAACGCATTTACCACGGAGGACTCAGAGGACTCGGAGGAATACGACCGCTTACTTCTCCCAGGTCACGCGATATACGACCCCGGCTGAGTCGTCGCTCACGTACAGCGCGCCTTCGGGGCCGACGACGAGGCCGACTGGACGTCCCATCCACACGCCTTTCTTGGTCTCTCCCGGGCGCAGCCATCCACTGATGAAATCTTCCGGCGGACCCTGCGGCTCGCCTTTGTCGTTGAGCTTTATGCGGACAACCTTGTATCCGGTGGGCACGCTGCGGTTCCAGGAACCGTGGAAAGTCACGAACAAGCTGCCACGATATTCCGCGGGAAACATTTCGCCGTTGTAGAACAACAAGCCCAGTGGCGCGGAGTGCGCCTGCATCTCAACCGCCGGAGCGATGGTCTTCGAGCAGTCGTAATTTTTGCTCTGAGAGCGGTCTGGTATGCGGTCGCCATAGCAGTACGGCCAGCCCGCGTTGCCACCGCTCGGACCCAGATCGTCAACTTCTTCCGGCGGCAGGTCGTCGCCCAGCCAGTCGCGTCCATTGTCGGTGGCCCAGATGGTGTTGGTCCGGGGATTGACCGCCAGCCCCACAGCGTTTCTCAGGCCCGAGGCAAAAGTGCGTTCTCCGCTGCCATCTTCGTTGTACTCGGTTACCGTAGCGCGGCGTTTATCATCCTCCACGCAGACGTTGCAGCTCGATCCGGCAGCGACGTACATCTTGCCGTTGGCGAAAAGAATGGTGCGGGTTGAGTGTCCGCCGCCGCTGCCCGGGAGGTCCACGATCTTCTGCCCGCTGCCGGCGTGCAGTTGGGTTTCATCCCAGTCATAACGGCGGACCGCGTTGATCTCGACGACGTAGAGTTTTCCCTGGTGAAAGGCAATGCCATGCGGAGCGTTCAAACCGGAGAGCACGGTGACCTGTCGCTCTGCGTGTCCGGTGTGCCGGGCATCGGGGAAAGCCAGCACCGTGCCATCGCTCATGTCAGTCACCAGCAAAACGCCGCCGGGGCTGAAGGCCATTTGCCGGGCATGTGGAGCCTCGGCGAAGATAGCTATATGAAAACCGGGGGGAAGCGTCAGCCGGCTCAAGTCCAGTTTCTCCACGTGGGTGCAGGAGAGTGAGAGCAGAAGAAGCAGGGCGGAAATCGAGGCTCGCAGAGGCGTGGCCCAACCAGCAACGCAGCCTGGAACATAATTGACGGGACCCGCAGGCGTTACCGGATTACCGCAATTTTTTGCAGCCATGAGCACACGCAGTTTTTATATCAGATTCCGCCAAAATTACCCGCTCCAGCGCATTTTGGCTCACACAGACCCGCTGGCGGCGTTACAATGTGTTGTTAGCTAAAGACTTACCTTGGCACTGGTTTGGCATTCGACCTGTTATATACAAGTGCAGGCGTCGCGCATTCGGGACGCCGATATTTTTGGATTAATGCTGGAGCGGAGCCCAATGCTCCCCCATCTGGAGGACTTAAGAAATGAAGAACCGTTTATTCGTAGCGCTGCTTCTGACCGCCGTGCTGGCGCTTCCCGCCCTGGCGCAGCAGGCCGCCCCCACCACGCAAGACCAACCCGCAGCTGCGGCCGGCGCCAGCGGCAAGCCTGCTTTGCAGCCGGACACGCATGAAGGTTTCTGGGGCAAGATCAATCCCTTTGCCCGCAAGAAATATGTGCAGCGGCAGACTGCTCCGATCCGTGACCGGGTCAACGAACTGGATGAGCTGACCTCCGCCAACAGCAAGATGATCAAGGACACCGACTCGCGCGCCCAGGAAGGTATCCGCCTGGCCTCGACCAAGGCCAACGAAGCCGACCAGCACGCCATTGACGCGGGCAACAAGGCCCAGATGGCGCAGCAGACCGCGACCCAGGCCAACACCCGCCTGACCACGGTGGAGCAGGTCGTGGGCAACATCGATCAGTACAAGGCCTCGAACCAGACCGAGATCCGTTTCCGTCCCGGCCAGAGCGTGCTGAGCAAGAACGCCAAGGCCGCGCTTGACGATATGGCCACGCCGCTGAAAGATCAGCGCGGCTACATCGTGGAAGTGCAGGGCTTCTCTTCCGGACACGGACAGGCCGCGATCGCCACTTCGCAGAAGATGGCCGACGCAGTGGTGCGCTACCTGGTGCTTAACCATGAGATTCCGGTGTACCGGATTTATGTGGTAGGCATGGGCAACGCTCCGACGCCCGCGGATGATGCAAAAACCAAGCGCACCAGCGGTGGTCGCGTCGAAGTCAGCCTCCTCAAGAACGACCTGGAGACCCTGGCCTCGAGCAGCGCTGCTCCGGCTCCCGCGAGCCAGGATCAGCCCGCGCCCCCGAAATAACTGATTCAGGACAACGGGCCGAAAGGCCCGAAGCCTTCCTCCGAAAGCCTCCTGCGCAAGCAGGAGGTTTTTTATTTGATTGCAGATTGCGGATTTAAGATTTCAGACTTAAACGGCCGCAGAAGGTGCGCTCTGAGTAGCGCCGGCGTCCCGCCGGCTGTCCGGAGGGCATGCTGCCCTCCGCGCTGCCAGCGTCAATCCTCGGCCCAGAGTCTTCAATCTGAAATCTGCAATCTCAAATCTGCAATCTGATCTGCAATCGGTCGCCGCCCTCGTATAATCCAAGCCCGTGTCCACCGCCACGCAGTCCGCCCTGCGCAAAGCCGGCCTCTTCTACTTCGTCTGGGTAATGTTCTCCTACTGCACCGGCGGCCCCTTCGGGCTCGAGGACATGGTCACCACCTCGGGTCCCGGCATGACCCTAATCTTCCTGCTGGTGATTCCGTTCTTCTGGTGCATCCCGGTCTCGCTGGTGTCGGCCGAATTGACCACGGCCATGCCGGTCGAAGGCGGCTTCTATCGCTGGGTACGCGCCGGCTTCGGCGATTTCTGGGGATTCCTTGCGGGATGGTGGAACTGGTGCGCGTCGTTCCTGCTGGGCAGCGTCTACGCGGTGCAGTTTGCCGACTACCTGGGCTATTACTTTCCGGAGATCACGGGATGGAGACACTACATCGTCTCCCTCGCCATCGTGGCGTTGATCACTTACATCAACGTACGCGGCATTCAGATGGTGGGGAAATTCGCTACCCTGCTCGAACTCTTCATTCTGCTGCCGGTAATGGTGCTGGTCGTGATCGGCCTGGCGAAGTGGCATCACAATCCATTCGTTCCGGTGATTCCTCCGCATCAGCCGACGTTCCACGTCTTCGGCGTGGGGCTGGCACTTGGCCTGTGGTTGTATTCAGGATACGAGCAGTGCTCGACGGTGGCGGAAGAAGTGGAGAATCCCCGTCGCAGCTATCCGCTCGCCCTGGCGCTGGTCGTACCCATGTCCATTGCCGCTTACTTCCTGCCCACCCTGGCTTCACTGGCGGCGCTGGGCAACTGGGAGAGCTGGCACACGGGATTTTTCCCCACCGCCGCGCAGCTCATCGGAGGCCGCTGGCTCGGTGCCTGGATGTTCGCCGCGGCAATGGTCACCCAGGTCGCGCTGCTCAACGGCACCATCCTGGCGTCCACGCGCATGCCCTTTGCCATGGCGGAGGATGGCTACCTGCCGCATGTGCTGGCCGGGCAGCATCGTCGCTACGGAACGCCCTGGATTGCGATCATCACATCAGCTGTCGTGTATGGGTTGCTCGCGCTGCATTCGCTGGTCGAACTCATCAGCATCTACAACTGGCTGCGGGTCGCGACCACGGTCATGACCGTCCTCGCAGCCTGGCAGCTGCGCCGGAAGAAGCCGGACATGCCGCGCCCATTCGTGATTCCGGGCGGACGCGCCGGGCTGATCTACTCCGTGGTTGCGGTGGTGATCATGAGCGCCGTTGCGCTGGTGGGCAGTGATCGCTACGGATTGCTGTGGGGGCCGGCAGCGCTGGCGGTCGGGCCGGTGGTGTATTTCGGGTTAAGAGCCGGCATGCGTTCATGAATCACGTGGGGACAGCCGCCCTCGGCTGTCCGGCCGCGCGCAGGCGCGGCTCTTTAACCATGGACAAAGGAAAACCCCCGCGGAGCTTTGCTCCGCCGGACAGCCGGGGCGGCTGTCTCCACGTAGCCGGTGGCGGCCCCGCGCAGACGATTCAGCCCATGCGGCGGGTTCAGCTCACCCAGTCCAGAAACTTGTACCAGGCCCCGGCGAAGGGCAGGAACCAGGGCTTGCCGTTGTAGAGCCCGAGCGGCGCGCCGGGGAAGGGAATCCCCACGAACGGATTCTCCGGCTTCTCACCGGCGATCATCTTCGCCATCTGCTGGCCCTGCCAGGTAGCCATTGCGACGCCGTGTCCGGCGTAGCCGACCGCGTAGTGGATTCCATCCAGCTGCCCGGCGTGCGGCATGATGTCGAAAGCGAAATCCAGCGTGCCTCCCCAGACATACTCGACCTTGACATCGCGCAGCTGGGGATAGACATCGATCATCCCGCGGCGCAGGATCTCGGCGCTCTGACGGATCGAATCCGCAGTTTCGGGAAAGAAGGCCGCCCGCCCCCCGAAGAGCATGCGATTGTCGGGCGTGAGGCGATAGTAGTAGAGATAATTCTTGGAGTCGTAAATCATGCGGTTGTGTGGGCTCAACTCGCGTGCCAGGTTGTCGGGCAGGACTTCCGTGGTGATGATGTACGAGCCGATGGGGATGAGCTTGTTGCGCAGCGCCGGCGTCGCCGCTCCGGTGTAGCCGCTGGTGCCGACAAAGACTTCGCGCGCCCAGAGAGCGCCGCGAGAGGTAGTGATGCGCCAGCGGGCCATGCCCTGGCGCTCTTCGCGCTCGATTTTTTTCACCCGCGTATTCTCGCAGACCGTCGCGCCCGCCCTGATCGCTGCCTGCGCCAGCCCGGCCACGTATCTCGCGGGATTCAACCCGGCGCTCACTTCATCCACCATGCCCCCGTGGTAGATGGACGATCCAATCTCGGACGGCAGCTCAGCTCTGGGCACGATACGCAGCTGGTGATTGAACTCGCGCGCGATCACCTCCACCTGGCGGGCGTAGTCGTCGAAATGTTTCTGCTTGCAGGCGACTTCGAGATGTCCGCAACGGGTGAAGTCGCAATCGATTTGCTCCTCCCTGACGATCTGCTCCACGCAATCAATGGTAGCCAGCGATGCCGCGTACATGCGCTGGGTGCGCTCGCGGCCATACATCGAAATCAGCTTGTTCACGCCTAGCTTTAGCCCGGTAAGGACCATGCCGCCGTTGCGCGAACTGGCGCCCCAGCCAACGGTTTCTGCCTCGAAGACGGCGACCCTGGCCCCGAGTTTAGCCAGTGTCCGCGCCGCCGAGAGCCCGGTGAAGCCACCTCCGATAATAGCGACGTTAACCCCTTCGGGAATGGGAAGGGCCGGGTCTGTCCTGGGCATTTCCGCCGTGGTGAGCCAGAAGTTTTGTTCCTGGACGGGCATATCATTCGCTGACGGTAGGCGATGCTGGAGCTGACGATCCCTCCGCCGATGATGCTGCAGTCTGCATGAAATCCGAGGCCGTCCGGTCCGGGGCGACTGAGCATTGTAGTGCATCACAAGCCACGTGGGGACAGCCGCCCCGGCTGTCCGGTCGAGCGCAGCTCGACAGTCTTTCATTCCGGCCAGTTTGCGGAGCTTCGCTCCGCCGGACAGCCGAGGGCGGCTGTCCCCACGCGCCCGATGGCGATCACACCATTACTGCTGTGCCTTGAAGCCTTGCGCCGATACCCTTAAACTTGACTGATGCACACGCACGCCCATGGCGGAGGCGAAAAGACCTCGCGGATCCTCCGCATCTCGCTGGTCGTGACTGCCGTCTATATTGTGCTGCTGGTGGTGGCCGGCATCCGCGCCCATTCGCTGGCGCTGCTGTCCGAGGCCGGGCACAACCTGTCGGACTTTTTTGCCCTGCTGCTTTCCTTGACCGCGGTTTACCTGCAATCCCGCCCGCCCAGTTCCACCAAGACATATGGCTACCACCGGGCGGGTGTGCTGGCCGCCCTGGTCAATGCGGTTTCCCTGGTCGCGGTCGCGGGTTTCATCTTCTATGAAGCCTTCCGCCGCCTGCAGAATCCGGAGCAGGTGCATGCCGGCGTCATGATCGGCGTGGCCGCGGCGGGCGTGGCCATGAACGGCGTGATCGCGCTGCTGCTCTACCGCGCCGGCAGCGATGTCAACATCCGCAGCGCGTTGCTGCACGAAATTGGCGACACCCTTTCAACCGGGGCAGTCATCGTTGGCGGCTGGATCATCATGGCCACGGGCAAGTACTGGATCGATCCCGTGCTTTCGGTGGCGATCGGGGTCCTGATCCTGTGGTCGGGATTCGGCATCGTGCGCGAGACCCTGAACATCCTGCTCGAAGGCACTCCGCGGGGTATCAAGCTGGAGCGGGTGGAAGCGGCCATGCGCGAGGTCGAGGGCGTGAACGATGTCCACGACCTGCATGTATGGAACATCGGGTCGGAGACGCGCGCCCTTTCCTGCCACATTTCCATCGCCGACATTCCGCCGTCAGTGAGCGAGCGCATTCTGCGCGATGTAAAAGACCGCCTGCGCCAGGAATTTCATATCGCCCACACCACCATCCAGTTCGAGAATGTAGTCTGCGAAGTGGCGCATGGGTGCGTGATTCCGGTGGCGGATGGCGGGCACCAGCACAAACACTAGGGCAATTTCAGATTGGCCTTCCGCGAGTTTCATTCTGAGAGCTGAGAACTGAACACTCAGAACTGAATTGAGATCCACCTACTGCCCTTCGTAAATCTCCCTCACCCTGTCAATCGTATCCGCCTCTTCCGGCAACTTGTCGGGACGCAGCCTGACGATCCGGGGGAAGCGCAATGCGTAACCGCTCTCGTGCCGGTCGGATTGCATCATGTTGTTGAAGGCCACTTCCACCACGATCCTCGGCTCGACCACCAGCCGGAATCCCTGATCATCGAGGGTGTGCTCCAGAAACCACCTGGTCATCTCTGCGATCTCAGAGTCGGTCAGCCCGGAGTAGGCTTTGCCGATGTTGACCAACCGGTCTCCATCGTGCACCGCAAAGGTGTAATCGCTCAACACCCCGATGCGCTTGCCGTGACCGTACTCGACCGCCGTGACCACAACGTCCAGCGTGGCCAGTTCACGCTTCAATTTGAGCCATGATTTTCCGCGCCGTCCGGGAGTATAGGCGGACGCGGGATCCTTGATCATCAGGCCTTCGTTGCCTCGGGCTTGCGCAGCGTCAAACAGCTGATCGAGTTCCTGCGGTGCGTTCGCGCGATATACCGGCGCGCGAATCACCAGCGCGCGCGAGTCGCTCAAGTCATCGCCGAATTCGAATTTGGCCTGCTTCCCCGGAGCAATTCGCGCTCCTGGAGATTTCCGGGGAGCGGCCAGCAGGGCATCGAGGATTTTCTCCCGTTCGAGCAGAGGACGCTCCAGCAGCAGCTCGCCGCCGGCGTAAAGAACGTCGAAGACCAGATAGGCCACCGGCACCTGGCGCATCAGTGTCTCGCTGACCTGCTTGCGTCCCAGGCGCTGCTGCAGCGCGCTGAAGGGGAGCGCCCGGCCGGCGTCTTCGCCTCGACTTGCACCGCGGCGGGCGGGACGCCCGCCGGACAGCCGGCGGGACGCCGGCGCTACATTCTCGTAGCTCCAGGCCACAATCTCGCCATCGAGGATGGCGTCTTCCGGCAGTCCCGCCAGCGCATCCGGGAGTTCGGGGAAGGACTCGGTGATTTCGTCCCGGGTACGCGAGAAGATCCGAACCTCGCCGCCGGAACAGTGCGCCTGGGCACGGATGCCGTCGTACTTGTCTTCCACCAGTGCGTTCTCGAAATAGCCGAGCGCCTCCTCCGCCGAGGCTGCGGGGCTGGCCAGCATGAAGCCCAGAGGATGGAAAAGGCGCATCGTCGCGCCGGCCAGCCGGCCGTCCGCCGCCAGCTTCAGCGTCTCGCCAATATCGCCCAGCAGCATGTTGGCCCGCTGCACCTCGCCCACGGTTCCGCCGTAGGCCTTGGCAATCGCTTCCTCCACCAGGCTTTCCTTGAGGCCGATGCGCAGATCGCCGGTCATGATCTTCACTATGTACTTGCCTTCGAGCGGGCTAGCCTGCGAAAGCAGTTCCCGGACCAAGGCGGCTTTTGCGGCAGGTCCTCGGGCGGCTGCAATTTCGCGGAATCTGGCGGCGACGTCGGGTAGGCTCAACGTCGAACTGCCGGGCTTTGCCCGGCCTGGACGGGCGAGGGCGCCCGTCCCCACGTGGCCCGTGGTAGTGGATGCGGGGAGAACGGCCTCCGCTACGGCGCCCAGGTCCCCGAGCTTGCGGTAGGCTGCGGTCAGGTCGGCTTCGGTCTTTCCAGACAACTCTGCGAGAATTCGCCACAGCGCACGGCCCCCCACCTGTAACGTGGCTTCCTCCCAAGCGGGAAACGGTCTGCCCGATAGAAATACGGCGGAGACGGAGGCGTCCTCCAGCGTTCGTGTCTGGAGATACTCGGCGACGATCGCGATCTTCTCGAGTTTCTTGGTGGTCGCGGCGATTCGTTCGCCGGCCTCAGCCAGCTTAATCATGTGCCATTATGTGGGCGCCAGCGCCCCGCTCGTGCGGCCCGCGTTCGTGCGATGCCAGCTTTCCTGAATCCTTGATCCTAAATGCATGATCGCAAATGCATGAGCGCAAATGCCATGATTGAATGCCGTGGTGGGCCCCGCACGAGCGCGGGCGCTCGCGCCTACATGGAAGATAATCCGCCTGTGGTAACCTTCTAGTTTGAGCCTTGGCAGTTGGAAGGATCATCTAATCATCATGCGTTTCTTGCGAACCTGGTGGCGTTTCCTGGTGGCCGTGCAGCTTTTGCCTGCTCTCGAGGGCGGCGAGGAGACGCTGGTCGGCGGCCAGGCTGTGCTTGAGGGCGTTATGATGCGCTCTCCTCATGCCTGGGCCATTGCCTGCCGCAAACCTTCCGGCGAAATTTCCACCCACAGCGAACCGTTGGAACGTTTGTCCGAAAAGCGTAAATGGATGGCCTGGCCAGTCATTCGTGGTGTGGTCACGCTCGGTCATGCCATGACCTTGGGCTTTCGGGCTTTGAAGTTCTCCGCCAACGTGGCGCTCGATGAACTGCAACCCGAGCCTGCCGAAGACAAGAAGAAACTTGAAATCACGGGTTGGATGGCCGCGGTCAACATCCTGATTTCGGTTGGTTTTTTTATTTTCATGTACAAGTTTCTGCCCCTGCTGGCGGCCACCGAACTCAAACGGGTGAACCCGGTATTCGGCGAGCAGATCATTTTCAACCTGGTGGACGGCGTGATCCGGATCGCCCTGTTCCTGCTCTTCATCTGGGGAGTTTCGCTGTGGAGCGATATTCACCGGGTGTACGAATACCACGGCGCCGAACACAAAACGGTTTATGCCTTCGAGAATGGCGATCCCCTTGATACCGCCTCGGTGCAGAAGTATTCGACTTTCCATCCCCGCTGCGGCACCAGTTTTCTGATGACGGTGATGATTATCTCGATCGTGGTTTACACCCTGGTGCCGGTGACTACGTTCTGGGCCCGCCTGGGGGTTCGCATTGCGCTGCTGCCGGTTATCGCCGGAGTCTCGTACGAGATCATTCGCTTCGCCGCCAAACATCGCGGATCCCTGTTCGCCCTGATGACCGCGCCCGGCCTCTGGCTGCAGCGCATCACCACCCAGCCTCCGTCCGATGCCCAGGCCGAGTGCGCCATCATCGCCCTGGACCATGCCATGGCGCTGGAAAAACAGCACGGCGGCGAGCTGGTCATAGCTTAGCGGTTCCCCCGCGAACATTCTCTCCAAACTCATTCGGTACTAGAATTGGATAGCGAAGGCCGGCTCGTTCTGAGGGCTGACCACTGAAGACCGACGACTGACGACTGAAGTCATGTTTGAACGACTCGACCAAATCGAAGCCCGCTACGAGGAGCTGACGCGGGCGCTCTCCTCTCCGGAGATTATGAACGACTCGGCCCGATACCAGAAGACGGCCAAGGCGCATAGCGAAGTCTCATCTATTGTCGAAAAATATCGGGAATATAAAGACCTGAAGCGCGGCATTGCCGAAAGCAAGGCCGTCCTGGCGGACGAAAAGGACGCCGAGATGCGGGCCTATGCCCAGGAAGAACTCGACAAGCTGGAGGCCCGCGTCGGCGGCGTGGAAGAAGAACTCAAGGTCCTGCTCCTGCCGAAAGACCCGAACGACGAAAAAGACGTGATCCTCGAAATTCGCGCCGGTACCGGCGGCGACGAGGCCACGCTTTTCGCGGCGGAAATGTTCCGCATGTATACCCGCTACGCGGAGACGCAGGGCTGGAAAGTCGAAGTGCTCTCCACCTCCGATTCTTCGGTTGGCGGGCTGAAGGAAGTGATCGCCATCATCGAAGGCCAGCGGGTTTATTCGCGCCTGAAATACGAAAGCGGCGTGCACCGGGTGCAGCGCGTGCCTGCAACCGAGCAGCAGGGACGGGTCCATACTTCAGCGGTCACGGTGGCCGTCCTGCCTGAAGCCGAAGACGTCGACATCAAGATCGAAGCCAAAGATCTTCGCATCGATACCTTCTGTTCTTCCGGCCCCGGCGGACAATCGGTGAACACGACGTACTCCGCCGTGCGCATCACCCACATTCCCACCAACACGGTGGTGAGCTGCCAGGATGAGAAGTCGCAGATCAAGAACCGCGAGAAGGGCATGCGCGTGCTGCGTTCCCGCCTCTATGAGATGGAAATGCAGAAGCAGCAGGATGCGCTCGCCAAGGAACGCAAGGCGATGGTAGGTTCGGGTGACCGCAGCGAAAAAATCCGTACCTACAACTTCCCGCAGAACCGCGTCACCGACCACCGCATCGGCCTGACCATCCACCAGTTGGAGCAGGTCATGGATGGCAAATTACAGCCCCTGATCGACGCGCTGGTCGCGCACTATCAATCTGAAAAGCTAAAGACCGAAGCCACCACGGCAGTGTGAGGGTTGTGCTGGTGTGGCCGCGGGCGCCCCGCCCGCGTGACGATGTCCGTAACCACCGCCCGTTTGGGTTCTGAAAATGGTAGCCGCAGCGAATAAGTCGCCTGCACTTGGCGAACAAGAGTGTCCGCCCCACACGTCGGAATCTTGTGTTCCAATGATTCCGTGACGCTCCGCGAAGCTCTGGCCTCCGCCGTTTCCCGACTGACAGCCGCGAACGTTCCTTCGCCACGGATGAATGCCGAGTTGCTCCTGATGTTCACCCTGGAATGCGACCGTGCGTATCTCCATGCCCATCCCGAGCGCAAGCTTTCCTCGGACGAACTCAATCGCTACGAGCGGGCCCTGGCCGAGCGCGGGCGCGGCTTGCCGGCCCAGTACATTACCGGCCACCAGGAATTCTGGGGCATGGACCTAATCGTCACTCCCGCCGTGCTTATCCCGCGCCCGGAAACCGAGCATGTGATCGAGACTGTGCTGGCTCGTGTGGGGCGGGCGCCCGCGCCCGCCAGCTCTCTTCGCATCGTGGATGTGGGTACGGGATCCGGATGCATTGCCCTCGCCCTGGCCAAAGAATTGCCAATTGCCGAAATTCACGCCACTGATATTTCAGCTGACGCCCTGGAAATCGCGCGCGCCAATGCGGCCCGCCATCAACTCGAATCCCGAATCTGTTTCCATCAAGCCGACCTGCTGCAGGGGTTGGAGCGCGGAGCCTTCGATTTTGTGGTTTCGAATCCGCCGTATGTGGGTGAATCGGAGGCAGACCAGGTACAACTCGAAGTGCGCAAGTATGAGCCACGCAACGCGGTCTTCGCCGGCGACACGGGCCTCGAAGTGATCGAACGCCTCATCCCGCAGGCCCGCCAGTCGCTGAAGCCCGGAGGCTGGCTGGTGATGGAAATCAGCGGCACGATTGCCGATGGTGTGCGCCGTCTACTGGCTGGTTGGCACGATCTGCAGGTAACGAACGATCTGCAAGGAATTCCGCGCGTGATGTCGGCACGAACCACGTAGGGCCGGGCGGGCGAGCGAAGCTCGCCGGCGAAAGCAGGTCCCTCCACTCCGCTCGCTGCGCCTCGCTCCGGTCGGGATGACAGAGCTTCTTTTTTTAAAAGTCAAAGGCTAGGGTTCAATGATGGTAGCGGGCAGAATTTCGTCCACGTCCACCCATTTGGTGGGGTACGAACCGGTGTAGCAGGCGGTGCAGTAAGTGGTTTTCTCGCCGTCGGCGCAGGCCTTTTTCATGCCTTCGAGCGACAGATAAGCCAGCGAATCGGCGCCGATGAATTCGCGGATTTCTTCCACTGACTTGTTGGCAGCGATCAGTTCTTTCTTGGAAGGCGTGTCCACGCCATAGAAGCAGGGCGAAACCGTGGGCGGGCAGGAGACGCGCATGTGCACTTCCTTCGCCCCCGCGTTGCGGATCATGCGCACGATTTTGCGACTGGTGGTGCCGCGCACGATGGAATCGTCGATCAGCACCACGCGCTTGCCCTCGAGCAGGGTTCGTACCGGGTTCAGCTTCAGCTTCACGCCGAAGTCGCGAACACTCTGCCGCGGCTCGATGAAGGTGCGTCCCACATAGTGATTGCGGATCAATCCGAAGCGGAAGGGAATGCCGCTCTCGGCGGCGTAGCCGACCGCCGCGGTCACCCCGGAATCCGGGACCGGTACGACGAGGTCGGCGTCGGCCGGAGCTTCCCGCGCCAGTTGTCTGCCCAGGCCTTCGCGGCTGGCTTGCACCGGGCGGCCGAACACCATGCTGTCGGGGCGCGAGAAGTACACGTGCTCGAAAATGCAACTCGACTGCGCCGCCACCGGAGAATAAAACCGCGAAGTGATGCCTTCGGGCCCCACGATGACCAACTCGCCAGGCTTGACTTCGCGTTCGTAGGTGGCGCCGATCAGATCGAAGGCGCAAGTCTCGGAGGCAAACACGATGGTGTCCTGCCGCTGTCCTTCCAGGCGGGGGATTCGTCCCATGTTCAAAGGACGGAAACCGCGCGGATCGCGGGCCGCAAATACGCGGTCCGAACTGAGCATCACCAGCGAGAAAGCGCCTTCCACCCGCCGCAGCGCATCCGCCATCGCATCCGGCAGAGTCTGTTCTTTTGAGAGCGCGATCAGGTGGACGATGACTTCGGTGTCGCTATTGGTCTGAAAGATCGATCCCTGGGCCTCCAGGCGATGCCGTATGTCGTGCGCATTCACCAGGTTGCCGTTGTGGGCCAGCGCAATCATGCCTTTGTTCGATTGCACCATGATGGGCTGAGCATTGAAGAGAGCTGAATCGCCGGCGGTGGAGTAGCGCGTGTGTCCAATGGCAAGCGAGCCGTGGACCTGCGACAGAACATCCTCGGTAAAGATGTCGGCCACCAATCCCATGGCGCGATGGGCGCGCAAAGTCAGGCCGTTCGAGCTAACGATGCCCGCCGATTCCTGCCCGCGATGTTGCAGGGCATGCAACCCAAGGTAAGCCAGCTTCTCCGCCTCAGGGTGAGCGTAGATGGCCACCACTCCGCACTCGTCATGGAATTTATCGAACATAGTCAGTCTTTAGCCCTTAGCTTTTAGCTCGATGCCCACCACAGACCACGTGGGGACAGCCGCCCTCGGCTGTCCAGCCGAGCGAAGCTCGGCAATGTTTCTAATCCGCTGCCATCGGTTCTACGTCCGTGCGCAGCGCCTTCTCCAGCGCACCCTCGTACACGTCACGCAATTCCGAAATCGCCGCCGACACTACCACCCGGCCATCGAGCTTGATTTCGATTCGCTCCGGCGCCGTTTCTCCAATTAATTCTGCGACGATGCCGTATTTTAACGCCACTTGTTGGATTCTGCCGAAGTTCTCGCGGTCGCAAGAGATGACCACGCGGCTGGCGTCCTCGCCGAACAGAACAAACTCCGGCGACAGCCCCAGCGATGTCAGATCGACACTCATTCCAATGCCTTTAGCCAGTCCCGACTCAACCAGCGTCACGGCAATTCCACCATCCGAGCAGTCATGGGCGGAATCCATAATTTCGATTTGGGCAATCTCTACCAGAGCCTTCTGCAACCCCGCCTCTTTTTCGAGCTCGAGTTCGGGCGGATATCCCCAGACCGCGCCCAGAATTTCCTTGGCATATTCCGAAGATCCGAACGCCAATTCCGCGTCGGTCGCATCGCCGGGTTCCGCGCCGCGCAAGAGAACAATCGCGCGTCCGGCCTCGCGGAAATCTGGACGCACTGCCTTGTGCACATCTTCGAGGACGCCGACCACACCCAGCACCGGCGTGGGGTAAATTCCTTCTCCCAGAGTCTCGTTGTAGAAGCTGACATTGCCCCCGGTGATGGGGATTTCGAGTTCCTCGCAAGCTTTGGTGATGCCGTCCACGACCTGCGAAAATTGCCACATGATGTGCGGCTTCTCGGGATTGCCAAAGTTCAGACAGTTGGTGCCGCCGATCGGAGTGGCGCCGGCGCAAGCCACGTTGCGCGCGGCTTCCGCGACGGCATGCATGGCGCCCAGCCGCGGATCGAGATAACACCAGCGTCCGTTGCCATCGAGCGCCATGGCCAGCCCGCGCTGGGATCCCTTGATGCGAATGACTCCGGCATCGCCAGCGCCCGGACCCTCCACGGTGTTGGTTTGCACCATGTGATCGTACTGCTGCCAGATCCAGCGCTTGCCGCAGATGTTGGGACTGGCCAGCAGCCGCTTCAGATTCGAGGTGAGATCGGAAACCTCCGCCAGCTTGATGCTTTCCGGCATTTCGCGCGGCACGGGCGGCTCCCAGCGCTCCAGCGGACGCTTGTAGACCGGCGCATCGTCGGTGAGCGCCTGGTTCGGAATATCGGCAACGACTTCGCCGTGCTGCAGCACTCGCATCCTGCCATCCGAAGTGACGCGGCCGACCTCGACTGCGTCCAGTCCCCATTTCTCGAAGACGCGAAACACTTCCTGTTCGCGGCCTTTCTGCGCCACCAGCAGCATGCGCTCCTGCGATTCGCTGAGCATGATCTCGTAGGCGGTCATGCCGGTTTCGCGCTGGGGCACCAGGTCAAGTTCTATTTCAGTTCCCACGTGGCCGCGAGCCCCCATTTCGCAGGTCGAGCAGGTCAGCCCGGCGGCGCCCATGTCCTGAATACCCACGATGGCACCGGTCTGCATGGCTTCGAGGCAGGCCTCGAGCAAAAGCTTTTCGAGAAACGGATCGCCCACCTGCACGTTGGGCCGCTTGGCTTCGGAGGCTTCGCTGAATTCCTCGCTGGCCATGGTGGCGCCGTGAATACCGTCGCGCCCGGTTTTCGATCCCACGTAAATCACCGGATTGCCTTCACCAGACGCTTTGGCGTAGAAAATCTGGTCGCGCCGGACTAATCCCAGAGCGAAGGCATTCACCAGGGGATTGCCGGAATAGCAGGGCTCGAACTTGGTTTCGCCGCCGAGGTTGGCGACGCCGAAGCAGTTGCCATAAGAGGCGATCCCGCTGACCACACCCTCAAGAACAGATTGATTCTTGTGAATTTCCTTGTTCGACGTGGGCGCGAGCGCCCCGCTCGTGCTGGCGGTGGCATTGGCGGGCGAGGGCGCCCGCCCCACACTAATCGGTCCAAAGCGCAGCGAGTCCATCACCGCCACCGGCCGCGCGCCCATGGTGAAAATGTCGCGCAGGATCCCGCCCACGCCCGTGGCCGCACCCTGAAACGGCTCAATAAACGAAGGATGATTGTGCGATTCGATCTTGAAGGCGCAGGCCCATCCGTCCCCGATGTCGATGATGCCCGCGTTTTCTCCCGGGCCCTGCACCACCAGTCGGCTGCGCGTGGGCAATCGCTTCAGATGCACGCGTGAGGATTTGTAGGAGCAGTGCTCGCTCCACATCACGCTGAAGATGCCCAGCTCGGTGAGGGTGGGTTCGCGTCCGCCCAGCAGCTGTTTGATCTTTTCATATTCGTCAGGAGTGAGGCCATGCTCCCGGATGATCTCCGGAGTGAGGACAGGCGTTGAAGAAGGGGTCATAGGGAGAAGCTCTATTGTAGTAGCAAAGTAGCGCCGGCGTCCCGCCGGCTGTCGGGTGGGCGTCCCGCCCGCCCCATCGGGCCGGCCGGAGGCCGGCGCTGCAGGGAAGCGTCGTCCTGGCTTGCATCCGCGCCGACTATACTGTCCCGCATGAAGTCCGTCATTGTCGGCACCGCCGGACACATCGATCACGGAAAGACCGCCCTGGTAAAGGCCCTGACCGGCATCGACGCCGACCGCCTGGAAGAGGAGAAGCGCCGGGGCATCACCATCGATATTGGTTTTGCGCATCTGGAATTGCCCCTCCCCGGCGGCGAAATCCTGCGGCTGGGCTTTGTCGATGTTCCCGGACACGAGCGTTTTGTGCGCAACATGCTGGCTGGGATCGGGGGAATCGATCTGGTGCTGCTGGTGATTGCCGCCGATGAGTCCATCAAGCCTCAGACCCGCGAGCATTTCGATATCTGCCGCCTGCTTTCCGTGCGCCGGGGGATCGCCGTGCTCACAAAATCCGACCTGGTAGACCGCGAGACCCTGGACGTGGCGAAATTAGAGGTCGAGGAGTTTCTGCGCGATTCGTTTCTCGATCCGGCCCATTCGTCTGTTGTCGCGGTCAGTTCGCTGACCGGCGCAGGCCTGGACCAGTTGAGACACGCGCTGGTAAAGACGGCCACCGACATTGGGGCCCGGGACTCTTCCGCGCTGGCCCGCCTGCCCGTCGACCGCGTCTTCACTATGAAAGGCTTCGGCGCGGTGGTGACGGGAACGCTGATTTCCGGCGCGATCCGCAAAGAGGACGAGCTGGAGGTTTTTCCGGCAGGAAAGCGCGTGCGCGTGCGAGGAATTCAGGTGCATGGAGACGCGGCCGAGCAAGCCGTGGCCGGTCAGCGCACCGCCTTGAATCTGGCCGGTGTGACCACGCAAGAGTTGGCGCGGGGCATGGTGCTGGCGCCGCCCTCGACCTTTCGCCCTGCGTCACGCATGGACGCTTCGCTCACCCTGCTGCCCTCGGCCAAGACCCTGAAAGACCGGGCACGCGTGCACCTGCACGCGTACACGTTTGAAACCATCGCGACGGTTGTGCTGTTCGGCCAGAAACAAATTTCACCGGGAGAAACTGCGCTGGCCCAGTTGCGCCTGGCTGAGCCCACGCTGCTGTTGCCGGGAGACCGCTTCATTATGCGTCAATTCTCGCCGGTCGTGACCATCGGCGGAGGAATCGTACTGGATGCCTCGCCGATTCCCCGGATGCCCGGGTTGGAAGCGTTTCTGAAGACCCTGGCGAGCAGCGACGCTCAGTCGATTCTGCGGGCACGCGTGGCGCGACGAGGTCACGCCGGAATTTCTCTCGCGCAACTGACGGCAGAAACCGGATTGCCCAGGCAGCTGATCGAAACCCATCTGCGCACTCCTGCGCAGGCTGATGTATCCCGAGCCGGCGACCTGTTCGTGCACGTGCCCGCGCTCGAGCGGTTGAAGCTATCGATCAGCGAGACGGTCGCGGGCTTCCACAAGAAGAACCCTCTGGTTGCGGGGATCGGCAAAGAGGAACTGCGTGAACAGGTGGCGGCTTCCACCGGGGTCTTCGAAGCTGCCCTGGATAAGCTGGTCCGCGAGAAAAAGCTTGAGGCTGCCGGAGAGTTCGTCCATGTGTCGGGACGCGGCGTGGTTTTGAAAGACGAAGAAGCGGAGTCCAAGAAAGTCATCGAGCATGCCTTCGCCTCGTCGGGCCTGAAAGTGCCGGCGTTGAAGGACGTGCTGGCCGGCCTGAAGGTCGACAAAGCCCGCGCGCAAAAAATCGTTACCCTGCTGCTGCGCGATAAAGTTCTGGTGAAGATTTCGGAGGACCTGGTCTTCCATCGCGATGCGCTGGCGAATCTCCGCCGGAGCCTATCATCGGAAAAGCTGAAGTCGCCGAAAATCGACGTGGCCCGCTTCAAGGACCTGACCGGAGTAAGCCGGAAATATGCGATTCCGCTGCTGGAATATCTGGACCGTGAACACGTGACCCGGCGAATGGGCGATGAGAGGCTGATTCTTTGACGGGAAAGTAGCGCCGGCGTCCCGCCGGCTGTCGGGTGGGCTTGCCGCCCACCCATTGAGCCCGGAGGCCACGTTACGCTTCGGCCGAATAAAGGTTTCAAGAATTAGTCTCCGTATAATCAAAGACGAATGTGCGCAATGTCTGGGCCGGACCCTGGCTGATGGGCGGCCAATCGTTTCCGGCGCTCTGAGAGGAACTTGCCGATGCTTTCCATTCGCCCCGCCCTGGTCCGCGATGTGCCGATGTTGAGAACGATGATCCATGAGTTCGCCGAATTCGAACGCCTTCCCGTGGCGGCGACCGAGGAGGCGCTGTTGCGCGACGGATTTTCTCAATCGCCGAAATTTCGCGTACTGCTGGCGGAATGGGACGGCGAGGCCGCCGGCTACGCCCTTTTCTTCGACTATTACTCCAGCTTCGAGGGCCGCGCCGGACTCTTTCTGGAAGACATCTACGTGCGCGAACGATATCGAGGGAAGGGAATCGGAAAAGCGTTGCTGGCCCGAATTGCGTCGCTTGCCGCCCGGCAGAATTGTTTTGGGGTGCGCTGGCAGGTGCTCGACTGGAATACTCCCGCAATCGATTTTTATAAGAGCCTGGGCGCTACTTTTCTGGACGAATGGAAGACCGTGAGCCTTGACGGCGACGCGCTGGAGCACCTGGCCAGAGGGTCGGAATGACGGGGCGCGCACCGACGACTGCAGCCGTGCGCGTGATTGGCGCCGGACTCGCGGGATCGGAAGCGGCGTGGCAATGCGCGCGCCGCGGCGTGGCCGTCGAACTCCGGGAGATGCGCCCCGTGCGCCTGACGCCCGCCCACCAGACTGCGGACTTCGCGGAACTGGTGTGCTCTAATTCCCTGAAATCCGACAGCGAGAACACCGCGCCCTGGCTGTTGAAAGAAGAAATGCGGCGGGCGGGATCGTTGCTGCTGGAAATCGCGCGCGAGTGCGCCGTTCCGGCCGGCCACGCGCTGGCGGTCGACCGTACGACCTTCGCCGCCCGGGTCACGGAGACCCTCTCCCGAGAGCCGCTGGTGACGATCCGGCGCGAAGAAGTCACGCGGATCGACGAAGACCAGATCACGATCATCGCCACCGGGCCGCTGACCTCGGATGCCCTGTCTCAGGAGATCGCCCGGCTCAGCGGTTCCGCTCACCTGTATTTCTTCGATTCGATCAGCCCAATTGTCGAAGCCGAATCCATCGACATGTCCAAGGTTTATATGGCGGCGCGTTACGACAAAGGCTCGGCCGACTACATCAACTGCCCCATGTCGAAAGAGGAGTACGACCGCTTCTGCGATGCTCTGGTTGCGGGGCAATCGGTCGAGGAACGCTGCTGGGAGAAGCTGAACTACTTCGAGGGCTGCCTGCCCATCGAAGAAATTGCCCGCCGGGGCCGCGACACGCTGCGCTTCGGTCCCATGAAGCCGGTGGGGCTGAAAGACCCGCGCACCGGCAGGATTCCCTATGCCGCCGTGCAACTTCGCCAGGAAAATCTGCGGGCTGACTCGTATAACCTGGTGGGTTTCCAGAATCATTTGAAATTCGGAGACCAGGCCCGCGTGCTGCGCCTCATCCCCGGCCTCGAAAACGCGCGTTTCCTGCGTTACGGACAGATCCACCGCAACACCTACATCAACGCGCCAACTCTGCTTTCCGAGTCGCTGCAGATGAGGAAACATCCCAAAGTATTCTTCGCGGGACAAATCTGCGGGGTCGAGGGATACGTCGAGTCCATCGCCACCGGCCTGATGGCGGGGGGCCACGCCGCGGCCCTGGCTTCCGGAGCAGCGCCCGCGCCCCCTCCGCGCCCCACCGCCTTCGGCTCGCTGGTGCACTACGTAACCCATGCCGATGCCAGGAATTTCCAGCCGGCGAACATCACCTTCGACCTGCTGCCGCCCCTGGAACATAAGGTCCGCGACCGTCAGGAACGGCATCGCCGGCAGTGCGAGCTGGCGCTAAAGCAGTTTGATGAATGGCTGGAACAGTGTGGGGCGGGCGCCCTCGCCCGCCGCTTTTGACTTGAAGTCGGGAGGCATGCCTGGCTCAAGACCTCAGACCATCAGCCATCCACAGAATCAACTGCAAAAGCGGTGGATAGGAGTGTCCGCCCCACACTCACAATGAACAAAATCACGGGGACTCTCGTATATGGATCTGGGGGCGGTGTGCCGTTCCGGCTTACGTTCCGGCGGCGTCCGCGTCCATAACCATATGGTGCTGCGCGATCTGGTCGGCGATGTGTTGCGTACGCTCTGGGCCCACAAGCTCCGTACCTTCCTGACCATGTTCGGAATCGCCTGGGGAATCGTCTCCATCGTTCTGATGGTGGCGGCGGGTGAAGGGCTGCGCAAAGGGCAGGAAGAGCAGGCCCGCAACCTGGGCAAGGACATTCTGATCGTTTTTCACGGTCGCACCAGCATGCAGGCCGGCGGGGCCCGTGCCGGGCGCGCAGTGCACTGGGAAGACTCGGATGTTTTGGCGGTGCAGGCTGAGGCGGCGGATTGCCAGTATGCCCTTCCCGAGCTGGAGCAGAACGATGTCCGCGCCCATAGCAATTACAACAATGCCGCATTTACCGTGACCGGATCTCATCCCCCCTTCGCGTACATTCGCAGCCTCGATGTCGGCGATGGCCGCTTCTACGATTGGGACGACCAGAAAGAGGCGCGCCGTGTTGCCTTCCTCGGCAGCGATGCCGCCAAGCAGCTCTTTCCCGGGCGCAATCCCATCGGCGAAGAGGTCTATCTGAATTCGTTCCCTTACAAAGTCATCGGGGTGATGGCGGTCAAGAAGCAGGATTCAAGCTACGATGGCTGGGATGTCAGCAAGATATTTATTCCCTTCGCGGCCATGCGGCGCGATTTCCCCGACAAGCCACCGGGCACCTCCACGACTTTTGACCAGTTGCTGGTCACGCCTCGATCGGTGGAGCAGCACGAGGCCTGCAAGCGCGAAATACAGACCGTGCTGGGACGAATGCACAACTTCGATCCCCATGACAAGGAAGCCTGCCCCATCTGGGACACGGTGCAGGAAGCCAAGGCGTTCCGCCAGATGACCAATGGCATGAAATATTTTTTGGGCGCGGTCGGAATCGTGACCCTGTTTCTGGGCGGCCTGGGCGTGATGAACGTCATGATGGTCGCGGTGCGGGAACGGACCCGCGAAATCGGCGTGCGCAAGGCGCTGGGGGCCCCGGCCCACACCATCCTCAAACAGTTCTTTATCGAAGCGCTGCTGATCGCGTCACTGAGCGGAGCGATCGGGATGGCAATCGCGTATGGCATCTGCTTTCTGGTGAATTTACTGCCTATGCCGGATTTTTTCGCCGGCCTGGTGGCGACCTGGCAGTCGGGTTTGGTGGCCTGCGGGCTGCTGGGCATCATCGCAGTGTTTTCGGCCCTGTACCCGGCGCGCCGGGCGGCCTCGATCGACCCGATCGAAGCGCTGCGCTATGAAGCGGGAGGGTAAGGTGTGTATCGGTCCGGGTCTGAGACCCGGACAGGCCGCGCTTGCGCGGCAGAGGCGGCTTAACATCGCTGCCGAGCTTCGCTCGGCCTGGACGGGTCTGGGGCCCGTCCCCACATGGCTGGCGGTGGTTCCTCAATGCTGACTGAAATCATTTTCGAAGCCTGGATCGCTCTCAGGCGCAACTACACGCGCAGCCTGCTGACCATGCTGGGCATTGTCTGGGGCATTGCCACCGTAACTCTGCTGATCGCTTACGGCAGCAGTTTCCGCCGCATCCTGGTGGGCGGGTTCGACGCTTTCGGCAAGAGCGTGGTGATCTGCTGGCCGGCGCAAACCAGCGAGCAGCCCGGCGGACAGCGCGCCGGCAAGAAAGTGCGGCTGGAGCAGGCCGACCTCGACATCGTCAAGGAGACCGCTCCGCTGGTAAAGCACGTTTGCCTGGAAACGGTGAATCGTCCGGGCATCAGTTACGGTGAACGCATGGTGGGTACGGCTGCGATCCGCGGTGTTTGCCCGGAATACGGCGAGATGCGCAATGAAGTCCCATCCGAAGGGCGCTGGATCTCCGCCGGCGACGAACTGGAGCGGCGGCGCGTGGTATTTCTGGGCGGCCGGGTGCGCGAGCAATTGTTCAGCGGCCGCCCGGCGGTTGGGGAGACGGTGCAGATCGGCGGCGTCCACTTCACCGTGATCGGCGTCATGGCCCGCAAGATCCAGTTGAGCAACTATTTCTCCAGCGACGATGATTCCGCCTGGATCCCCTACAGCGCCGCCGGCGACGTCTGGAACACGAAGTACGCCGCGGTGATGGTCTTCGAGCCGATTGCGCCGCAGTTCGAGACCAAAGCCGAGGCCCAGGTGCTGGCCGCCATCGCCACCCGTCAGCAATTCTCTCCTACCGACAAGAAGGCGTTTGTGATGTTCGGGCGCGACGAGTTCCGACCGGTCATCGACGGTCTCACCATCGGACTGCAGGTGCTGCTCACCTTCGTGGGCACTTTGACCCTGGGCATCGGCGGCGTCGGCGTGATGAATATCATGCTGGTTTCGGTCGATGAACGCATCCGCGAGATCGGCCTGCGGCGGGCCCTGGGCGCCAAGAAGTGGCAGATCAAACTCCAGTTCCTGGCCGAAACCCTGCTCATCATGCTGTTGGGGGGAGCCGCCGGCGTGCTGCTTTCTTACGCCATCGCCGCTGCCGTGGGCACGCTGCCCCTCATGGGTCCACTGTTCGAAGACGATTCCGGCAAGGCCGACATCCATCTCCAGATTTCGCTGGCCACGGTCATGCTTTCCAGCCTGGTATTGCTGGCCGTCGGCGTAGCCAGCGGAATGGTGCCGGCGCTGCGCGCCTCGAAGCTCGACCCCGTGGAGGCGCTGAGGTACGAGTGAAACGCGATTGAAGATTTCAGATTGCAGATTCTAGATTGAAGACTTCAGATTGCAAATCCCGAATCTCCAGCGGGGAGCGAGGTTTTCAATCAGAAGTCTAGAATCTGGAATCTGCACTTTCCGGAGTACCAAGAATCGCATTGACCCGACTGCCGCTTCGCAGTACCTTGCTGCGAACCGCGATCTTCCGAGGTGCTTCTTGCCGATTTCCGCCGTGGATGCCATTACTCCGGCTTTTGAGCATGCCCGGCAGCAGTTGGTTCGTCCCTTCCGGGCGAACCAGTGGGCCAAACTTGGGCTGGTCGGCTTGCTGGCCGGCGAGATGAGTTCGGGCGGGGGCGGCTGCAATCCCGGCAGCTTCCAGATGCCGCATCCCGAACACTCCCGGCGCTTCGTGGAGTCCGGCTTTCCGGCGATCAATCCCGTGCTCACGGCTTCCCTGATTGCGGTCCTGGTGGTGTCCGCCTTCGTCCTGTTCGTCCTGTTGCTGTACGTGAACAGCGTGATGCGCTTCGTTCTGTTCGACAGCGTTGTGACCAGGGAATGCCGCATCTGGCACAGCTGGAGCCGGCGGCAGGGTCCAGGGCGGCGCTTCTTTGTCTGGCAGATTCTGCTGGCCCTGGCTTCGATTGCGGGTTTCACCATTCTGATAGGAATCCCCGCGGGTTTCGCTTTCCTCCTGGGCTGGTTGAAAGAGCCCAAAGAGCACATGGTCCCGCTCATCCTGGGGGGCATGGCTTTGTTTTTTGTGCTGCTGCTTTTTGTGGTCACGCAGCTGGTGATCCACGTGATGACCAAGGATTTTGTGGTGCCGCAGATGGCGCTGGAAGAAATCGGCGCCATCGAGGGCTGGCGCCGGTTGTGGCCCCGGATCACCGGCGAAAAGGGCGGCTTTGCCGCCTACATTGGAATGAAGATTGTGTTGGCGATTGGAGCCGCGATTATTCTCGGCATCGCTTCTGCCATCGTGCTCCTGCTGCTTCTGATTCCGATCGGCGGATTGGGCGCGATAGCCGTGATCGGAGGCATGGCGGCCGGGCTGACCTGGAACCTTTACACCATCACGCTGGCGGTGGTGGTGGGAATGATTGCGATTTTCTCTCTGCTGTACGTGATTTCCCTGGTCTCGGTGCCGGCCGTGGTTTTCTTTCCGGCGTACTCCATGTATTTCTTCGCTTCGCGCTATCCTCCGCTGGACGCGCTGCTGCATCCCGCGCCGCCACCCGTGATGCCGTCGCCTCCGCCCGACCCGCCGCCACTGCTGCCGACGCCGGAGCCGATCGGATGATGCGCCCTTAATCCCGGGCGCGGTTCTTGATCCAGATTGGCGTGCCCACGAATCCGAAAGCTTTGCGGATCTGGTTTTCCAGAAAACGCTGATAGGCGAAGTGCAGCTTTACCTTGCGGTCAGTGAAGATGACGAACGTCGGCGGCCCGACCGCGGCCTGGGTCATGTAGTAGATCCTGACCTGCTGCCGCGCCGGTACCGAGGCGCGTTCGAAGTCCACGTGTTTGAGGAAGCGATTCATCTCGCCGGTCCCGATGCGCTTCCGGCGCTCCGCAGCGACCTCTTCCAGCATGGGAAATATCTTTTCGGTGCCCTTGCCGGTTGAGGCGGAGACGAACAGGACGGGCGCGTAGCTGAGAAATTTCAACGCGTCCCGCAACCTTTCTTCATAGGCCGCGCGATCGGCAGGACGCTTGTTCTCCTGCATGCGCGAGGATTTCGTCTGCCGTCCGGCGCGCTCCTTGCCGCTCACGACCAGATCCCATTTGTTCACGATGATGATCATGGAGCGCCCGCTCTCGTGCGCATACCCGGCAATGGCGGCGTCGAGCTGGCTTACACCTTCGGTCGCGTCGATCACCAGCAGGGCAATGTCGGCGGCTTCCAGGTGCTTGCGCGCCATGACCACGGAGAGTTTTTCCGCCATCAGATGAGTCTTGCCCTTGCGGCGGATCCCGGCGGTATCAATAAAGCGGAAACGCTTGCCGTCGCGCTCGACGATCTCGTCAACCGCGTCACGCGTGGTTCCAGGGATGGGCGAGACGATCGAACGCTCGGCCCCCGTCAGCCGGTTCAGCAGCGTGGACTTGCCCACGTTGGGATGCCCGATGATCGCAACTTTGGTTTCGTGAGCGTGAGGCTGTTCGTCTTGTATCTCCTCTGCGTCCACGGTGTCCTCAGTGGTGAGTTGCGGGTTCGATGGCAGAATTTCCAGAATGGCGTCCAACAGGTCATCCAACCCGCGGGCATTTTCCGCGGAGATAGGAAACAGCTTGCGGATCCCGAGACGATGGAACTCGTCGGTGAGGGTTTGCTGCTTGTCGGTGTCAACCTTATTGACGGCAAGGAACACCGGCTTGCCCGACCGGATCAACTGGCGCGCCAGTTCCATATCGGAAGAGGCCATGGCGGTGCGGCCGTCCACCACCATGATGACCGCGTCGGCCTCCTGCAGAGCGACTTTCGCCTGACGGAAGATTTCTGCCGGGATGAAGTCTTTATCCTCCGGGAGAATGCCCCCCGTGTCCACGATGCGGAGATGGCGTCCTCGCCATTCCGCTTCGCCATAGAGACGGTCGCGCGTGATGCCGGGTTCATCGCCCACAATGGCGCGCCGCGAGCCCACTAGCCGGTTAAAGAGCGTGGATTTGCCGACGTTGGGACGCCCCACGATGGCGACGGTAGGCATGCCGGCAGCGGCCGCAGCCGAAGGTGAAGTCAAAGCTGGATGGGTCATAGGATTTGTACGTGTGGGGCGGACACTCTTGTCCGCCGCCTTTGACCTGGATTTGGCCGTTTGGCGTCCGCTCACCGACTGCCGGATCTACAAATCAAATTCAAAATCGGCGGACAAGAGTGTCCGCCCCACATTATAGTGACTTTGTGCCCCCCGTCTCCGACGCCAGGAAACGCGACGTTTCGCTGTATCAGTTCTTCGCCCCGGGCGGTGTGCTTTCGCGCACCCACCCCGCCTACGAGTTTCGCCGGGGACAGTTGCAGATGGCGCAAGCCGTCGAACAGGCGCTGGAAGAGAATCGTCACTTGATCGTCGAAGCCGGCACCGGCACGGGCAAGACACTGGCCTACCTGGTCCCGGTCATTCGTTCCGGCAAGCGAGTCATCATTTCCACCGGGACCAAGAACCTGCAGGAACAGCTCTTCCATAAAGATATCCCTTTTCTCGAACAAGCGCTTTTTCCCCATGGCGAAGACAAGCTCAAAGTCTGCTACATGAAGGGACGCAACAACTATCTCTGCCGCAAGAAGCTCTATGACCTCACCGACCAGCCCGTGCTCAGCGGCCTGGAGGAAATCGAGCATTACCGCGCCATCGCCGCCTGGGAAAAGGTGACGAATACCGGGGACCGCGCCGAGTTGGCATCGCTTCCAGAGGCCAGCGCGCTGTGGCACAAGATTGACGCCCGCTCCGATACCTGCCTGGGACAGAAATGCAGCGCATGGGACCGCTGCTTCATCACCGAAATGCATCGCAAGGCGATGGAGAGCGACATCATCATCGTCAACCATCACCTGTTCTTTGCCGACCTTTCCATCAAGCAGCAGGCCGAGTACGCGCCCGATGCCGGAATCCTGCCGGAAGCCGGCGCCGTGATTTTCGACGAAGGCCACGAACTGGAGGATGTTGCCGGAAGCTATTTCGGGGTCTCGGTGAGCAACGGGCGCTTTGAAGAGCTTTGCCGGGATATCGAGGTTTCTCTGCAACGCAACCACATGCTGTCGGCTTCGCTTTCGGGGGCATTGAAGAGCTTGCGCGAGCGGGCGCTGTTTTTCTTCGCCCTGCTGCCGCAAGGCGATGGCCGTTTCGCCTTCGAAAGCCGCCGCGAATTTATGGAGGAAAACGGCGACGAGTTTCTGGGCCTGCAGCAGGCGCTCACGCGTTTGGGATCGGAATTGGAGAATCTGCCGTCCAAGCCGGAAGAAGTGTTTAACTTCGCCCGGCGCACCCAGGAATTGCAGGTGCAGCTCGGCTTTCTGATGGAATCGGAAGATCGCAACACCGTCTTCTGGATCGAGCGCCGCCGCGGCGGACGCGACAAGCAGAATGTTTTTCTCCAGGCTACGCCCATCGACGTGGCGCCGATTCTCAAGACTTGCCTGTTCGACAAACTGGAATGCGCGGTTCTGACCTCGGCGACGCTGGCTGTCGGCGGCAGTTTCGAATACATGCTCCAACGGCTCGGACTGGAGCACGCCCGGGAAGCCGTCCTGCCTTCGCATTTCGACTATGAAAATCAGGCTCTGTTCTACGTGCCTCCGGACCTTCCCGATCCGCGCACCCCGCAATTCGCGGCGAAAGCGGCCGACCGCATCCGGCGGCTGCTCGAAATCACACGCGGGCGCGCTTTCGTCTTGTTCACCAGCTATGCGCAGATGAACGACGTCTACCAGCGCCTGCTGGGGGAACTTGAATTCCCCATGCTGTTGCAGGGCGACGCGCCCAAAACCGCCCTGCTGGAAGAATTCCGGCTGACTCCCCATGCCGTGCTGTTTGCCACTTCATCGTTCTGGCAGGGCGTGGACGTGCAGGGCGAGCAACTGAGTTGCGTGATCATCGACCGCCTGCCGTTCGCGGTGCCCAGCGACCCGGTGGTGGCTGCCAGGGTCAAGTCGATCGACGCCGAGGGCGGCAACGCCTTTTTCCAGTACCAGGTCCCGGCCGCGGTGATCACGCTGAAACAGGGCTTCGGACGCCTGATCCGCTCGCTGCATGATCGCGGATTGCTGGTGCTATTGGACAATCGCATCCTGAAGAAGCAGTACGGAAAGGTGTTCGTGGAAAGCCTGCCGCCCTATCGACGGACCACCGACTTGAAGCAAGTGGAAGACTTCTTCGGATGCGGCACGTGTGGGGCGGACACTCCTGTCCGCCGCCTTTGACTTTAATCCTTTGACGTGGAATCTTCTGGTTTCACAAAAGAGCCACAGGCCGCTGAATCAAGGTCAAAAGCGGCGGACAAGAGTGTGCGCCCCACATGGCCTGAAAGGGCCACCGATCGGGTTAAAATGGGAAGTTAGAGAATCCGTTGCGGTCCGGCTTGTATTCATGCCGGTCGCCAAGAGGGTCCATGTACGAGGTTACGGTCGAAGATTCCTTTGCCGCGGGCCACTACCTGCGCAACTACAAGGGCAAGTGCGAGAATCCGCACGGGCACAACTACAAGGTGCGGGTGACCCTGGCCGGCAAGGAACTGGACAAAGCCGGTTTGCTGCTCGATTTCAGGGAACTGAAAGAGGCGATGAAACCCGTCATCGACCGGCTGGACCATCAGATGATCAACGATCTAGATCCTTTCAAGGTGTTGAATCCCTCGGCGGAAAATCTGGCCAAATATTTTTACGATGAGACCAATGTGAATCTGGATCGCGTCACCCAGGGCCGGGTGCGAGTCAAGAATGTCACTGTATTCGAAACTGATGTGACCACCGCGACTTATTCGGAGTAGGCGTGTAGGCGGCCTTCGACTCGGGTCGCTCGGGATGACAATGGAAAAACTGAGAACCGAGAACTGACAGCTGACAGCTTCTTCATCATGCAGATTACGGAAATCTACAAATCGATCCAGGGCGAGTCTACCTACGCGGGGCTGCCTTGCGTTTTTGTGCGCCTCACCGGTTGCAATCTGCGTTGCTCCTGGTGCGACAGCGAGTACACTTTCACCGGCGGCCATCGTCAGACGGTGGAAGAAGTGATCGAAGAAGTCGAGCAGATGAGCCCGTCCGGCGGGCTGGTCGAAATCACGGGCGGCGAGCCGATGCTGCAGGAGCGCGAAGTGGTGCCGCTGATGCAGCGCCTTCTGGATGCGGGTTACACCGTACTGCTCGAGACCAGCGGCGAGCGTCCGCTGCAGCGCGTGCCGCGGCGAGTGGTCAAGATCGTGGATGTAAAATGCCCGAACTCGGGTGAGCCTGACACTTTTCACATGGAAAACCTCGACTGCCTGAATCCGGAAGACGAGGTCAAATTTGTGCTGAGCGATCGCAGCGATTATGAATTCGCCCGCGACTTCGTGGCCCGTCACCGTCTCGATCAACAAGTCCATGCGGTGCTGTTCTCGCCCGCTTTCAGCAAGCAGGCCGGCGGCGCCCGCGACTCTGCCTGCTGCCTGCTCGACCCGCGCGAACTGGCGGAATGGATGCTGGCGGATGGTGTCTCCGCGAGGCTTGGGCTGCAACTGCATAAGTTTATCTGGGATCCAGCGATGAAAGGGGTTTGAGTAGCGCCGGCGTCCCGCCGGCCCGATGGGGAGGGCGGGACGCCCTCCCGACATCCGGCGAGACGCCGGCGCTACTTTTGTGGGCCGCGGACGGCGGTTCAGTCCGCGATGACATCTAACTTATGGTGAAACCTGCCCAACGCGCGGTCGTCCTCTTGAGTGGCGGGATGGACTCCTGTGTCTGCGCCGCTCTCGCGGCACGCGATTACGACGCGGCCGCGGTGCACGTCAGTTACGGACAGCGCACCGAGGAGCGCGAACGTCGGGCTTTTTTCGCCATCTGCGATCGCCTGGGGATTCGGGACCGCCTGCTGGTCAGGAACGAGGCGCTCTCTGCCATCGGCGGTTCGGCCTTGACCGACCGCAGCATTGGGGTTCCGGAATCGCACAGCATGGGAAAAGATATTCCGGTAACCTATGTGCCGTTCCGCAACGCTCATTTCCTGTCGGTGGCCGTGAGTTGGGCGGAGGTGCTCGGCGCCGGAAGGATCTTTATCGGCGCGGTGGAACAGGACAGTTCGGGATATCCTGATTGCCGCCCCGCCTATTACCAGGCGTTCAATGAAGTAATAAAGCTGGGCACGAAGGACGGCCGGATCGAAATTGTTACGCCCTTGATCCAGTTGCGCAAGTCGGAAATCGTGCGCCTGGGTCTTGAACTGGGCGCGCCCTTCGATTTAACTTGGTCGTGCTATAGCCGGGAGGACAGCGCCTGCGGCGTTTGTGACAGTTGCGTTTTGCGCCTGCGCGCCTTTCGGGATGCGGGCAGCGCCGACCCGATTCCTTATGCGGCGCTGGCCGAGAGAGCTTAACTTCGCGCCGGCCCTGAAGCCGGTCTGCGATATCGAGAAAAGTTTGTGAGCCGGGAGGCCAAAAAAATGAAGCAACGTTTGCTGATGGTGGTGCTGGTGGTGGCGGTGGCGGCGCTGTGTATGCCCCCGGGGTTCGCCCAGGCCACCGGAACGGTGAAGGGTGTCTGCAAAGACGCGCAAGGCAATCCGATCGCGGGCGCCAACCTGGAATGGACGAACACCGACAACGGACGCAAGTACAACCTCAAAACCAACAAGAAAGGCGAGTACTTCTCGCTGGGCATCGAGCCCGGCAAGTACAAGATCATCCTGAGTCAGGATGGCAAGCAACTGGACATGGTAAACGGCTTTCCCGTGGGCCTGGACGAAGCCAACCTGGATTTTGACTTAAAGAAATCGATGTCCGAGGCGGCCGCGCAGAAGGGCATCAGCCCGGAGCAGTTGAAGGCCATGCAAGAGCAGCAGGCCAAGGCGGCCAAGGAGACCGATACGGTCAAGTCGCTCAACGAGAAGCTGTCCATTGCCAACCAGGCGATGCAGGGCGGCGATTTTGAAACCGCGATCACCACTCTCACCCAGGCCACGCAAACCGATCCCACCCGGGACCTGTTGTGGGCCCGGCTGGGGGACGCTTATCTCAGTTCGGCTCCCAAGCAGACTGATTCCGCGGAAAAGGCCAAGCGCTACGGTGAAGCAGTTTCCGATTACACCAAAGCCATCGATCTAAAGAAGAAAACGATGGAAGCCGGCGCCAAGCCCGATGACCCCAAGATTCTGGCCGCCTACTACAACAATCTCGGCCAGGCCGAAGCCCGGACCGGTCAGCTTGAAGAGTCGGTCAAATCGTATGACCTGGCAGCGCAGCAGAATCCCCCTGGCGCCGCCCAGTATTACTACAACCAGGGCGCCGTGCTGACCAATAGCGGGAAGGTCGACGAGGCCAATGCGGCCTTCGACAAGGCGATTGCCGCCGATCCGACCAAGGCAGACGCCTACTATCAGAAGGGCGTAAACCTGATCAACAAGGCCACCACTGACCCCAAGACGGGCAAGGTAATTCCCGCGCCCGGCACCGAAGAGGCCTTGAACAAGTATCTCGAGTTGCAGCCCAACGGGCAATTCGCCGACGGGGCCAAGAGCATGCTGCAATATATCGGGAGCAGCATCGAGACCAGCTACGGCTCGAAGAAGAAGGCCCCCACGAAGAAGTAAGCTGATTCGATTTCAGCTTTAGGGCGGCCCGGTGGCCGCCCTTTTGTTCGTGTGGGCGCGAGCGCCCCGCTCGTGCTGTGTCTTCCCTGCATCCTCAGAAGACCTCGGACCATGCCGGTGATTTGCCACGGCTGTCCGACACCGCAGCACAAGTGGGAGCGCTCGCGCTGCCGCGCTCCCGCCGCCACGCTGCCGCACGAGCGTGGGCGCTCGCGCCCACATGGCTCCCGGCCACATTACTAAGGTCTATGTCCGTCACGTTCTTCGTGGAATGCCGCCATCGTTTTCGCTAGAGTGAAGTGAGATTCGGAAAGAAAAGCGGCAGAACTTCTGCCCGCGAGGCTCGCAACCCCCTTCGAGCTCTTACTTCCTGACTCCACGAAAATGGCCGCGCCAGGCACAGCACCGCTTCGGGTCACGCTCGATCCCGCATCGCACTCCGGTGCGGCGGCGACGCACGCGCTGCTGGCAGCCATGTTGCATGCGACGGAAAACGTCAGTGACCTTATTTTCTCCCCCGGCCGCCCGCCGCAGGTGGAGGTCTACGGCCAGCTGATGACGGTTCAGGGGCAGGGGCTACGGGTGCTGACCGCGGACGATACCCGCCGCATCGCTTCCGATCTGATCGGCGACAATAAGCCGGCCATCAACATGCTGCGCGAGCAGGGGTCCTGCGATATCTCTTTCGGCCTGCCCGGGCTGGCCCGCTTTCGGGTGAATGTTTTCATCCAGCGCGGCAGCTGCGCCGTGGTGATGCGCGTGATTCCGACGGCCATACCGCAATTCTCCGCCCTGGGCCTGCCGCCTCAACTGGGGGAAATAGCGGGCCTCCGCGATGGCGTGGTCCTGGTGACGGGCGCGCGCGGGTCGGGGAAGTCTTCCACCCTGGCCGCCCTGCTCGACCGCATCAACGAAAAGCAGACCTGCCACATCATCACCATCGAAGATCCCATTGAGCTTTTGCACAACCACAAGCAGTCCACTATCCATCAACGGGAGCTGCACAGCGACGCTC
>Ga0187824_10000001_pt1 | contig 76145 bp, 107 predicted proteins | sample NC_wetland_sal_i_13_FD_132437 | JGI IMG/M metagenome (GOLD analysis project Ga0187824, IMG submission 132437) | Wetland sediment microbial communities from Neuse River Estuary, North Carolina, USA - SourceSoil_4 | ecosystem: Environmental > Aquatic > Freshwater > Wetlands > Sediment | place... | reverse complement strand
GGCCTCCTTGTCGTTCTCGGACTTCTCGTCCAGCGCATCGTACACCTCGGTGATCTTGCGGAGGGCCTTGTGCTGATCGACCAGCTCCTCGACCGAGTAGGTGTTGTCTCCGATGGTGACTTCGATGCTGGCGCTGAACTTTTGCTTCTTAGCCATGTTGGCTCCTGTGTTGCGTGGATGGTTGGATTGCGTGGGGTTGCCGGCCCCGTCTTAGCTGTGCTCGCACCCCCTGTAGAACTCCTCCAGATCCGCCTCCATAGCCGCGTTACGGGGCTCGGTGCCGGTGCAGCCATTCTCGTCGATGTAGACGTAGTGGTCCGCGGCTGTGTACTGGTCAAACGTGGGGCCTCCGTCGAGGTGCGGCCCGTTTTCGGCGTCCCCGGTGTCCTCCCATGTGGCTTCGATGCGGGTGTGCTCGTAGCCCAGTGACATCAGATGGCAGTGGGCCACCTCGTTGAACGGTGTGTGGTTGCGCATGGAGATCTCCTTACTTGGCAGGTTGCGGAAACGCGATCTCATGCAGAAGCATCATCGCGTCGGCCCCCGGATTGCCGCCCTTCGACTGGATCGACTTGATGTGCTTCCGGATCCGCGCCGCATACGGCAGCACGTCTTCGCCGTCCTGGTAGACGTTGTAGATGCTGGCAAGCTGCGAGCAATCGCTGCACAGCTCGGCATCGCTAATTGCCCTTCGACTCAACCAGCTTGCGGGCATTGTGCTCGATCCGCGTCTCTTCCATCTGCAGCATGTGTTCGAGCAAAGCCTTCTCTTCGCTTTTGCTTAGCTTCTTCGCCCCCGGCAGGCTGCGTCCCAGTGCAAACTGGTTAATGATGTGCTGACGCCGTTTTGCTTTCATTGTGATCTCCTTGGTGGTAGAGTTAGGTTAGTGTGTCAGTGCGCGAACCTTCGAAGCGGGGACCCAGTATTGCCAGCCGCGAACCCGCACCATGTAGCCCCAACGACCCCAAAACTTGTGACGGCCCTTGGTAATAACTCCGCGTTCGACTTGCTTGCTGAATCCGTCGAATTCCACTCGTTGTCCGAGTCGCATGGTGATCTCCATAAGTGTTGAAGAGAGGCAGTGCTCGCCCAGTGCGAACAGTCTCTACGCAACACTCCCCAACACCCCCCACCGCGTTACTCCTCGGTATCCCCGGTCTGTATCCCCTGCTGTAAGGCACCGCGCGGCCGCAAGTGTTTGCCGTGGATGCCGTCCCGACTTTCTCAAGGGTGGGAGGTATGGTCTGCGTTTAAGTTGTAGCGGTGCTCGTCATCGCCGTCCGTAGGCTGCACGATGCCTTGCCAGATATCCGCCTGCGCCCTGCTTGCTCCGTCGGCTTTCTCATCCGCCGGCTGCTGCGCTGCTAATCCCATGTGTGCCAAAAGCTCCCGGACCGGTTACACAAGGACGGAACGGAGCCACTGGGGTATCAGGTGTATCGCGGTTTCAGCGACCTCGCATTCGATTGCGACCTGTTACTTGTGCTTCGGTGCGGGCCTGCCAGCCGTTTAACTGCGCTGGATGGGGCAACCCCAACCCGGCGGGCCTGCGGGGACTTATGTGTCCGCCCCGCTGCTCCCTCGGGGCCTCCGCGGCCCCGCGCCTGCTTGCACCTACTGCTTACTGCCAACCACAGGCAAATAATACCCGAGTTTTTTGCCTTTGTGCAAGTCTTTTTTGGAGTTTTTTACTTATTGGTGATCTCATTAAAACCCCAATAAAAACAACGAGTTACAGAGGGTTTTAGGGTAAGCTATCGCACCCAATGATGTCACAGCCCCCAAGTGAAGCCGAAGATCCGTACCAAGGACGACGCAGGCATCCCGCGACCCGGCAGTCGCGCTGCTAGACGTCTGAGGAAGCGTGAGTTCAACCGCAAGAAGTTTGATGCGGCTCGGAACGCTGCACGCAACGAGGTCTTCAACAAGGCTCATGCGGAACTCAACAAGGATGCGAACGGCAAGCCCCGCCCACTGTTGGATGACTACTCTGAGGAGCTCGCCACCATCCTCTGCGATCTCGTAGCCGGTGGAATGACCCTCACTCGCATTGCACAGTTTCCCGGGATGCCCGCCCCTTACACCGTCTACCGGATGCTTGATGCCCATCCGGAGTTCAAGGAACAGTACAAGGAAGCACGCGAACGGCAGGTGCAGCAGATCGAGGAGGAGATTAAGGATATCGCGGACGACGGACGGAACGACACCTACATCAATGACATGGGGCAGGTGAAGACCGATTGGGATGTACTGGGACGCAGCAAGCTCCGAATTGAAACCCGACGCTGGCTCCTCCAGTGCCTGCGACCACACGTCTTCGGCGAGAAGCGGACCAACATCAACCTCCCGGGCGAACCCCCACCGCTGGATGAGGAGCGCATCAAGAAGCTAAGTGACAAGGAACTCACCAGCCTTGTTCGCATCTGCGACAAACTGGGCCTGAGCCTTGTGCCGGAGGAGTCCCGGAAATGAGTTCCACCGCGATGTTCGACTTGCTGCTGCACCGCATCAAGCGCCAGTTCCGCGAAGCCGGCATCACCATCCGCGGACGGGGTGGCGCCCGGAGGAAGCAGAATGCGAGACGTGAAGCTGGACCCGGAATGGCGACGCCTGTGCCGGCAAGGCAGAGCATTGGGACTCGATTACCCGGAGCCAACCATGAGTGATGACCTGTCCGCCCACCCGCTGCACAGCGAACTCCCATCCATCAAGGCATTCCAGAAGGGCCAGCGTGTATTCGTACTGGGTCCTCACCAGTGGGGCTTCATCGACGCCATACTGGACACTGAGGACGGTATCCAGTACCGCGTGGTCTACTGGGCAGGCCCGCAGCGTTTCCAGCTATGGGTCTATCCCCGCGAGATTGCCACCAAGAACCCCAACGAATGAAACGCATTCCAGACAAATTCCACAGCATCGCTTTGGTGCTGTCCTTACTCCTACTGTTCGCGCTTGCGATGGGATGGGTCAAATGAACGACAGACAGAAGCTGAAGCGCCTGGAGCAGGAAGTGCGGGAACTGAAGGAGCGTGTGCAGCACCTCGAGTCCCGTCCCGTGGGAGTGGTGGTTGCACCCTACTGGGTTGGATGGCCCAGTACGCATCCAATACTGGATCCCCTGCCTCCCGCCCCCTTCGCTGCACCCGCCATACAGCCCCCGCAGCCCTTCCTCGGGGAAGTCTGTGGTGTGGCGAAGTGGGGATACGCTGTGGGCCTGGACCTCGACAACAGTATGGTCACGCACGTGCACGGCAACGGCTCCAGAGTTCCCAGTCCCTCAAAGACACTGAACATCTACTACTAGGAGAACCACATGCCGGCCAGCTTCTCAGGAACCATCACCACGGGTGGAACCGCGCAACCCTGCATCCCACCGCTGCCCGTGGGTGGGGAGTGGCACGGGTACCGCATCCAGAACACGAGCGTCGGCGTCCTCTACATCGACGACACGGGTGCAGTCGCGACGCTGAACTCCCAACAGATCGCAGCCGGTGCCACCTACACATCCCCTCCCGGCTGTGTTCCGTACAAAGGCGTCAGCATCTACGGCGCGACCACGAACCAAGCCTTCAACGGGGAGGTGTTCTGATGCCAAGCATGAAACTCCCGGACGACGATCCTCGCATCATTGCGTGGGGGAAGTTCCAGAAGACTGAGGAGTTCGACAACGCGAAAACGTGGTGCGGGCATCTAGATCACGTAGACGGCTGTCTGTGGTCCGCGTTCATTGCAGGCTGGAACGCGGCTAACGGAACTCCCGGGAGACTGTAATTGCTCTTCGCACACGAGATCCCAGACAGCCGTCCTCCCTGGAGGTGGAGGCTCAAGCATCTGCGCTGCCAGCTAACGGGGCATGTTCCAAAATCGGGATACGCACACCTGAACCGCGTGGCGTTCGCCTTTGACCTGTGCGAGCGCTGTGGTCAGGTTGTCCTGGTAGCCGCGAAGAAATGAAGCTCCCTCCTCAAGCGGTGTTCCTGCAAAAGAACTCCCTCGGACTGGGGAGGGAGTACCTGCGTCGCAAGGCATCCAAGGGGATCTGCGAATACGCAGCCAGCATCGACATCCCCGGCAGGCCCGCCAACGAGGACGACCCGGAATGTGAACTGTTCCTGCCGGTAGAGACCGCGATGGCGAAGCATCACCGCATTGCCCTGCGGGCCATCGACCAGTGCATGAGCACAAGGCACGGACGCCTGATGCTGATGATGCCTCCGGGCAGCGCCAAGAGCACCTATGCCAGCGTCGTCGCACCGTCGAAGTACCTTGGGGAACAGGGCGGACGCAAGATCCTGCTCGGCAGCTACGGCGATGACTTGGTCCGCAAGATGGGACGCAGAACTCGAGCGCTCATCAAGCAGCCCAAGTACCGCGCCATCTTCGATGTGACCCTCTCTACGGACTCCACAGCCGTCCAGGAGTTCGCCCTCACCAATGGATCCGAATATCTGGCCGGTGGTCTGCTCACAGGGGTCACCGGCAACCGCGCACACGGCATCATCATCGACGACCCTATCAAGGGCCGCGAAGCAGCCAACTCCGAGGTGATACGAAACAAGACGTGGGACACCTACATTGATGACTGGCTCACGCGTCTGATACCCGGTGGTTGGGTCATCATGATCACTACGCGCTGGCACCAAGATGATCCCGCAGGACGCATCCTGCCTGAGTCGTGGAACGGGGAGTCCGGCGAGATAGCCTGCCGCGACGGCAATGTGTGGACAGTCATCTGCATCCAGGCAAAGTGCGAACGCGACGACGATCCACTGGGACGCGAGCGTGGGGAGTACATGTGGCCCGAGTGGTTTGACGAGAGGCACTGGGCGCAGTTTGAATCCGTGCGCCGCACATGGGTCAGCCTGTTCCAGCAGCTACCGACCCCCGACGAGGGGGATCTCTTCAAGGTGGACCAGATAGAACTGATCGACGCGCTTCCGGTTAATGAGCACATCACGTGGGCGCGCGGGTGGGACCTCGGCGCAACCACGGACGGGAACTGGACCGCAGGAGCGAAGATTGGCCTCAAGCGCAATGGAGGCCTCATCATTGGTCACATGGTTCGGATGCGCGAAGGTCCCGACAAGCGTGACCGGGCCATGCAGAACACGGCAAAAGCGGATGGTCGCACCGTGCGCGTTAGCATCCCTCAGGATCCGGGGCAGGCCGGCAAGACGCAGGTTCTGGATCTCACGCGCAAGATGCAGCCATTCTGCATCCCGCACTTCAGCCCGGAGTCGGGAGACAAGGTGACGCGAGCGGAGCCCTTTGCAGCACAGGTCAACAACGGCAACGTCCAGATGCTACGGGGTCCGTGGAATGAGAAGTGCCTGGAAGAGATGCGTGTGTTCCCGAACGGAACCTTCGATGACCAAGTCGACGCCTTGTCTCGAGCCTACGCACTCCTCATTACACGGGCCGCGATGCGTATCTCGCAGTCAGCAGTAAGTGAAGCAGAGAGACCCGACCCGGCTGATGTCGCTGCTGTACTGGGCGGGATGCGTATTGCGGACGATGCCCTGGAGGAGATATGATCAAGTTCACAAGGCCCGACGGTGTGCCCGTGTGGATCAATCCCACGAAGGTGACCACCGTTACCGCGGAGGAAACGGAAGAGCAGCTCGAAGAAGGCTCGGAAGTGCTGACCGCGATAGAGTTCGAAGCGTCGCACCAGATCGTGAAGGAGCCGGTGCAGGAAGTGGTCGACGCGATTCAAAGCGTGCTCGGTTAAACCAATGGATGCCCGTAGCTCAAAGGTAGAGCGGCCGGTCTGTGAGAGGTCGGAAGGTTGAGGGTTCGAATCCCTCCGGGCATTCCAACCCACGAGGAGTAGATGCAATGGCAAAAGCGGACGACGTGAAGGCAGCACTGGCGGAACTCGAGGAAGCGGGGAGCGTGCTTCAGAACATCGCGGCACCCACGCAACGTCACCAGTTCGATCAGGCGGTGCTGAAGCTGTTCAAGATGCTGCTGGAGCAGCCGGCTCCTCCGCAGAAGGCCCAGACTGCCGGCACCAAAGCAGCGGCATGAGGGAAGGGGCCATGATGAACGAGATCCAATACCCGGTACAAGGGACGCGCATCTGGCCCGCCCCACCCTACCACTATCATCCAGGAGACTACGGCAAGGACCCGCGCAACGGGCACTGGATGGCGCTTACGCCGAACGGGATGCTTGCGGACCTGAGCGGGCACGAGGTCACGGAACACGGGGACGGCACCATCACGGTGTCGCCGTCGATCCGGGTCACGCAGCCGCACGGGTACGAATTGAAGGTGTGGCATGGATTCCTCGAGAAGGGACTGTGGAGGCTCGCATGAGACTGACCGACCTGGAACCGGAATGGGTGAACGTAAGTGACCACGGTCACATGCGCTTCCTCGACTCTAACTCCCATCAGCAGGCGCACTTCGGGATCGACCCGATGCTGCACGAAGGGGAATCCAGCGAGGCGCTGGCACAGGCGCAAGGCGTCACGTTCCTGTGCCCGGTGTGCTTCCGGCGCAACGGGGGCTCCATCGGCACGGAGCACGTCCTGCTCTGGTTCCGGGACCGCAACGTGCCGGATGCGGAGACTCCGGGTCCGGGGCGCTGGCTTGCCAGCGGGACCAGCTTCGACGACCTGACGCTGGCACCCTCAGTCAACGTGGACCACGAGCACTGGCACGGCTACATCACGAATGGCGAGGTCACTTGGTTGGGAGGCACGCTATGAACAAGGAACATCGCGATCCTTACTTCAACCGCGGACTGAAGAACCACTTGATCCGCTACGAGCCTTACTACATCACGGGAGGGCTGGTCGTTGTGATCCTCCTCATCCTCTTCGTCGCGAAGGTGTTCAAGTGAAACCGAAGATCAAGCGCACCGCTGCGCCGGCCCCGCCCGCATCGCGCCGCCCCATCAAGATCCAGGACGAGGCGCTTGGGTTTGCGGGGCTCTCGGACGACGGACGCACGAAGGAGGAACGCACAGTCTGGAAGCTGCCCAGTGTCCCTCCAGGCGTGCTACCCAAGGGGAAGACCCCCGCCAAGCTGGCGCAGGACCAAGCCCCGCTTCTGAACCAGACCTACACATGGGCCATCGGGGGCGCGTGGGCTGAGGGTCTCGAGTTCATGGGCTACCCGTACCTCGCGGAACTCACGCAGCGTGCTGAGTACCGCAGGCCGGCGGAGATTCTCGCGAAGGCGATGACCCGCAAGTGGATACGAATCACGTCGAAGAGCGAGGAGGGCAGTAGCGACCGCATCAAGCAGATAGAGGATGCGTTTGTAGCCTACGACGTGCAGGACCGGATGAAGATCATGGCCGAGCATGATGGGTTCTTCGGCCGTGCGCAGCTCTACCTGGACATGGGGGATCTGGTCACGCAGTCTCCGGAGGAACTCCGGACACCGCTGCCCTACGCTCTGTCCAAAGTCAGCATGAACACCCCTCTGCAGCGGATTACGCCAGTCGAACCGATCTGGACGTACCCCAACATGTATAACTCCACGGACCCATTGCGCCCAGACTTCTACAAGCCGGACACATGGTTCGTGATGGGCAAGGAGGTTCACAAGTCGAGGCTCCTCACCTTTGTGTCGCGTCCCGTGCCCGACATGCTCAAGCCGGTATACGCCTTCGGCGGGCTCAGCCTCAGCCAGATCTGCAAGCCCTACGTGGATAACTGGCTGCGGACGCGCCAGTCCGTCTCGGACCTGATCCGGAACTTCTCCGTCACGGTGCTCCAGACGAACATGGCCGAGGTGCTCAACGGGGGCGCGGCCAGCGACCTGTTTCGCCGTGCTCACATGTTCAACCGCACCCGGGACAACCGGGGGCTGATGCTGATAGACAAGGAGCTCGAGGATCTGGTCAATGTCAGCGTGCCACTGGGCACCCTCGACAAGCTGCAAGCCCAGTCTCAGGAGCACATGGCAGCGGTGGTCGGCATCCCGCTCATCATCCTGTTTGCCATCACGCCCTCCGGCCTCAACGCCTCGAGTGAGTCGGAGCTGGATGTGTTTGAGGGCTGGATCCTATCACAGCAGGAATCATTCCTCCGGCCGCACCTGACCACCATTCTCCAGGTCGTTCAACTGTCGAAGTTCGGAAACATAGACCCGGACATCACGTTCCAATTCGAGCCGCTGAGCGTGATGGACATTCTCGAGATTGCGCAGGCGCGCAACACCGACGCCGACGCGGATGTGAAGCTGATAGACGCAGGCGTTATTTCCCCGCAGGAGTCCAGAGCCCGCATTGCGAAGGAGGAGGATTCGCCCTACGCAGGTCTGGACCCGAATGACTTACCCATCCCCCCAACACCGGACGATGGTGATCTCGGCTCGATGTTTGGAAGCACAGGCGCAAGCGGTACCGAAATCCCGGAGCAAAGCCCAGTAACGGGAACGGAAGTGAAACCTAACGGGCACGACACTCCTCAACTTACTTGAAAGGGAATACGATGCAACGCGGAATGTCAGAACGTATGCCGGCGAAGGATGGCCCCGCAGCCACCTTCTCCAAACAAGCCGGGCTCGTCGAAGGGATGCACGCACTGGGCCTGTACCGCTTCGCGGGCTTCTCGCCTCCGGAGGACAAGCGCCAGCAATACGTGGATCTCCGGGACGAACTCAACGTGGCCGGTGTGCTGCATGGGATCGACCCGATTTGGGTTCCCGGCGACAAGCTGCTCAAGCGGATGCTGGATGACTTCCGCAGCATCTCGCTCGAGGAGAAGTGGACGGACGTGATTCACAACGTGGTCGCGACCGTCGGCAAGAACCTCGCGCTCGACTCCATCTTCTCCACCGTCTCCTACACCGTCGTCGGGCCGTTTCTGGGTCTCACGCAGGGCTCGCCTTCGCCGGTGGCTGCGGACACGATGGCGTCTCACGCGGGGTGGGTTGAAGCGGGGGGTTCCAACGCTCCGACGTACACCGCGCCGCGCAAGACCATCACGTTCAGTGCAGCCGCAGCCGGCTCCAAGGCTTCAACCGGGACCTACACCTACGCCATTACGGGCTCCGGCACTGTGGGCGGGGGCTTTCTGCTGTACGGCTCCGGCGCGGTCTCGACCATCGACAACACGTCGGGAACCCTGCTTTCCTGCGGCGCGTTCACGCAGGGCAACAAGACGGTCGGCAACGGAGACGCTATCACTGCAACGTATACCCTTGGAATGTGATATACGTATAACGCGCTTGTAATAGCAGCTCAAAAGTGAAATCCAATTATCTTCACCAGAAAGGAAACGATAATGGCTGCGAAGTTCAAGGTTGGTCAGACGGTCCGCGAGATCATGCCGGCTCCCCGCGAAGGGACCATCACGAAGTTCGTCGGCGACGAGACGACGGGCGACTGGCACGTTCACGTCGCGGTGGCGGACGCGGAGGGAAACATGCACGACCAGTCAATGCCTGTGGAAAATCTCGAGGCGGTGACTGTTTGGGACGAGGCGAAGCAGGAATTCGTCCCGGTCGAGTGAAGTGGGAGATCCCGGGCCTGTGATGGGTCCGGGATAACTCAACCTCTGGAGACTTAGATGCCCGGTCCCGCGTACGTCCGTTCTATCATCGTCAATGTGACGGCCATCAACACGGGCGTTCAGCAGTGGGACTTCAACTACTCCCTGACCGGAGTCGGGGCAAGTAATCTCATCATCGTAGACGCCTTCAATTTTTCTGGTTCCACGAAGGCCGATCTTTCATGCTTCGACAATGTTGCCGGCGCCTACAATGCGACTGTCGGATTCATCGGGAACCCGACTATCGCGGCAAGTTTCACGCGCTTCTACCTAACAGGCGCTGCATCCGGAACTCACAACATTACGGTTCGCCAGAATGGAACATCCGCGGCGGATACGGTTAGATTCGTCATCACGGAGTACTCCGGGGTTCTAAGTTACTACTCAGGCTCTGGCCTGTCCCAAGATTTGCCGGGGCTTGGTGCTAATGTCATATTCGCGGGCAACTTCTCTTCCCTCTCTGGACACATTCTGATAGGGACGACTCTCTATTACAACCCGAACACCTCACCCCCGACCAATCCGAACGGGGGCAACGGGACGATTAGGTTCACCAGCGATTCGGTTTGGTTTACCCTTGCGGGGGTCTGCATCTCGGACCGGATCTCTTCTGGAGGATCCGGGAGCGTCAATTTCACGGATAGCGTGCAAGGAGATCAGCAGTATTACCTAACCATCGCCACCGCTTTTACTCCCGCGACCCAGACGTACAACGTGAGCCTCGGGGAGACTTTCTCCTCGGGCGATTCGGTGGGAGGCGTTGCAACGTTCCCCGGGACGGTTGGGGAATCCACCCCTCCCTCGGATCAAGTAAGCGTCCACGAAACGTACCTCGGCGGGCTCAGCGAGCTCCTGGGCGGGCGCAATCTCCTGCTCCAGACGAACGCATGGGGAGCCCCGTGGTTTGCCAACGACTGCGCTATCGCCGCAGGGCAAGCGGACCCCGCTGGAGGTACAACCGGAGCGCTTGTCACTGCGGTGGCAAGCCCCACGAACACGTTCATTGGACAGTCCGGTTCTACGCAGCTTGCCAACACGACCAAGACGTACTCTGCCTACATCAAGGCCGGCACGTTTGTCCTCGAACAGTATTTCATGTGGATGCGGGATGGGGCAGAGAACAACATCGCGTACTCTATCTTTGACATCGCCAACGGGGTCGTCAACAGTGTGTTCCTAGGAACCGCGGTGATAACACCGCTTCCGAACGGGTGGTACCGCTGCTCAATCACTGGCATCTATCCGGGAAACGCAGTCGCCGGCTGGAGGATCTACCTTGATCCTGGAAGTACACCCGCTCCGAATGAGACCTACAGAACCGCTTGGCATCAGTTCGAGGATGGTGGCGTTGCGACCGCCTACGCGGCAAATGGTGCATCCCCCTCGAGCGGCCTCGAGACCCTCTCAGGGCAGGCAACGGATGCAGGTACGCTGACCGAGGCCATGAGTGCGGCTGCGACCCACAATGCCACCTTCGCGGACGTGGGGCTCATCCAGGAATCTGGGGCGCTGGCTTCCACGCAGACAGCGGTGGTCACAGATGTTGGCGCTGTGCAGGAGGCGTTCGCCGGGGTTGATACGGTAGCTGCTACCGGGCAGGAGGGAGTCTCCATTTCAGAAGCGGGCGCGCTGGCCTCTACGCAGAACATCGCGCTTGCTGGCTTCATCACGGAGTCGAGCCCGGTCTTTGATGCGATGACGTTCTTCCCGGCCTTCCTGCGCAGCATCCCGGAAGCGTTTGTCGGAGCGGATACGGTTGGGGGCAACCTCGGGGGCGCCCTCTTGCTCCAGGAAACCGGCGCGGCTGTGGACACCGTCACCGGACCTCTGACTGTTATTGGTCCGGTAGTTGAATCAGCTCCGCCTTCTGACACTGTTGGGGCTACTGGCTCGGAGGCTGTTTCAATCTCAGAAGCGGGCTCCGCAGTGGACACGGTTGCGCACGGGTTTAGCTACCCGATGGATGTAGTAGATGCAGCGGCGGGCGCGGATATCGTGGTTGGCAATCGGGCCACAACCGATTCCATACTCGAAGCGGGGGCGCTGGCAGATACTCCATTCGGATCTATTGGGGCGTTCCTCTCCGAGGCAATGACCGGCTCGGACGATGTGGAGGTGCAGTACACCGCAGAACGGGACATGGGTGAAGCCATGCCAGCATCAGACTTCCTGGATGTGCTTCAAGGATACAATGTTGCTGAGGCGTTTGCTGGCATTGATACTGTGGCTGCAACCGGAACCGGGGCGGTTTCCGTACTCGAGGGAGCTTCACTGAACGCGCTCGCCGATGGTGGCCTCATCACACCCGGCTCGCTTGTCGAAAGCTCCTCGCCACTAGATACCGTGCTTGGCAGCTTTACTCCAGTAGTGAACATCCCGGAGGCGATGAACGCACAGGATACAACGAGTGTGCTCGCCTCCGATGTTGGGATCCTCGTGGAAACCGGCGCGATGGCGGATACGGCTACTGCCTTCAGCTCCATCAATGTCGCCTTCCTCGAGCGGATGCAGGCTCAGGATCAAGTTGTATTCGTAATGTGGGCTCTGGATCTTGCGGAAGCCTTAGCCCTCGTGGAAATCGTCAATGGTTCGCCGATCTACCCGCGCGACGTGTTTGACTCCATTCCGATCGTTAGCGACACGGTTGGGGCGCAGACCACTGTTCCGGTAGTGTTCCTCGAGAACATGGTTGCATCGGATTCCCTAAATCAAGCCTGGACTGCGCTGTGCGACATTGCGGAGTCCGGACAGGCAGCCGACTTGCTGTCCGTGCTTGGGGTATTCGGTGGACAGCTGATAGAGCCAATGCAGGCTGTGGACATTCCAGTGGGCACGCTGGCAACGCTGGTCAGCTTGGCCGAGCAGTCTGTGGTGATAGATACTGTGAGTGGCGTCTCGGTGAGGTTCATCTATGGAAATAACCGGGTTTGGCTTCCTCCACCGTTGTTTTGAGAAGGAGTAGACATGCAACACAGAGAGCATTTGCACCCCAAGGACGGATCCCAGATCCAGATTGCCACCTTGGCCGAGACGGTTGAAGTAGCCCGTGCGTGCGGCAAGTTCCTTGCTCGGTGCCTGGACCGTAACGGCAACCTCAAATGGGATACGGGGTGGTTTGACAACCTCATCACGGACGAGGGAGCGAAGCTGTGGGAGGGCTGGTTTACAGCGAGCTCCTACTCACAGGTCGGCCCGTTCATGGGGCTCATCTCGTCCTCCAGCTACACGACCGGCCCGCAGGTTGGGGATACCGCTGCGCAGATCAATGGGACCAATGCTTGGAAGGAGTGTTTGTCTGCTTCCAATCCTCCGTTCATCGGAGGTGGAGCTACGCGGGGCACGGCAAGCGGTTTTGCGGCCGCATCTGGGACTGGCGCGGGCAACCGCGTTCGTGCGTTGACCTCCCCAGTGTCGTTCACGATTGGTGGCACGGGCGGTACGCTCAAGGGCTGCTTTCTGGTCCTTGGTGCTGGCGCGGTCAACACGCTTGGGAGCACCGCTGGCACGCTGTTCAGCGCCGGCCTGTTCTCCGGTGGCGACAAGACGGTATCTCCGACCGACGTGGTCAACGTCAGCTGGCAAATCTCAATCTAAGGAGGACTACGATGGCATCAAAGTTCAAGAAGGGCGACCAAGTACAGCAGGTGATGCCTGCTCCGGTATCCGGCACGGTCGACGGCTTCATGGTTGATCAGGAAACCGGGGACCTGCTTGTTCACGTGGTCGACGCGTCTGGTGAAACTCCCCGGTACTTCAAAGAGGAGGAACTGCAAGCGGTTCCGACCGAGAAGACGGGAGGCTGAGGATGGCTTCCGGATACGTCGCACCCTTGGCAGTCTCTTCCGGGGACGGGCCGACGCTCACGGCTGCTGCCGCTGCGTCATTCATGCCAGTCACGGCGAAGTACACCTTCCCGCCCAACCCGATTCTACTTCCGAGTTTCATGAGAGTCGTCGCACATGGTCGAATCTCCTGTGCGGTCACCACACCCGGCACTGCCAGATTCGACATTCGACTGGGTTCAACTGTGATAGCGGATTCCGGTCCGATGAACCTCAACGTAGTAGCCAAGGCGAGCGTTCCATGGTGGTTGGAGGTCTACCTCTACGCACGGGCGGCGGGCTCCACTGCGAACTTCATGTCCTTCTTCCGGTTCCTCTCGGAGGCAGTCATAGCCTCCCCGCTGGCAACCGTGGGAGGCAACGGGGAGATCCTCTCCTCGGTTGCTGGAGGACCGGACACCGCTCCAGCGGTTGGGAACAACGTGGACGTTACGGTGCCAAACGCCTTTGACGCATTCTTCACGCAGACTGTGGCAACGGGATCCCTCACCTGCCACGGGTTTATTCTAGAAGCTGCCAGCGTCGCTGTTCCGTAAGCCATGCCAAGATTCCTCTCCGTCCCTCCCCCTCGGGCGCTGGTAGTGCCGGGGGTCGTCGTGAGTGGCTGCGCGAAGAACGCTGGATCGAGCACAGCGATCCTGCCTCCGAGTACAGTCAATTACAACTGGTATCCATTCGGGAACTACAGTGTCAATTTAGACAACTGGCTTCCCTTTGGAGGGACGCAGAGCATCTGGTGGAACGATCAGACCTGTTGGGGTGTAGATGTCACCGGGGCCAATAGTGAGCAGGGAGCTATTGGCTGCTATCCGAACGCGAGCCGGGGCTGGTCGAACAACGACAACCTGATGCAAGTGAGGTCTACCTCCGGATGGCTTCCAGGAGGAGGTGGCAATCCGAACTGGACAACGCTCTCGGGCATGGGCATCCAGGTCTCTGCGCTGACCAAGTGCAAGGTGAAATGGAACATTGGGCTTACTCCTACCACTCCAAACGTGGGCAACGCCTTCAGCCGCTGGGACGCGCTCATAGACATCTATTACCACACGGTCGCCAACCCACCGAGCTCGGCTTGGTATCCGCAGGTCGATCTACAGATCATGCAGATGATCATGGATCAGCCATTGACTGGGCAAGGCGCTACGACCTCGGGATTCTGGGCGCTGGTGATATCGGGCTCGAATTACTGCCTCAAGACGTTTAACGGAATCCAGTACGTCGTTATCATCGACGCCTCGCACTTCAATCAGGCCGGCGGGCACACCATCACGATGTTCCCTACTCCGACCATGTTCACCGACCCCGCGCGCCCGAACCCGCTGCTGTGGGGGCAGAATAACTGCATCCACGATGTTGGAGCCATCACCGCGTGGCTGGCTTCGAGTAATCCGCTCGACGACTTCGGCGCCGCTATTCACTACGCTGGAGGAACTGTAGTCACTACTCCAGTGATAGATCCAAGCTGGTACCTAACAGTGGTCAATGCCGGCTTCGAGATCGACTTCGCGGCTACACCCGACGCCAGCTTCAAGACGTCGGACTTCTGGGTCTCGATGCAGTCCGAACCTGATGGAGACCCAATAGTCCAGTTTCCGGTATCCATAGCTTCGGGAGGCCGGTATCTTCAAGACGCTGCCGGTGTGCCGTTCCCGCTTACCAATGATTCCGGCTGGCTTGTGTCGGCCGAGTGCGCGATGTCGCAAGCGCAGCAATACTTCGATGACAGGGCCGCGCGTGGCTACACTGCATCCCTTGTCATGGCGCTTCTGCCGCAGGCGTTTTCGACACATACTCCGTACTACGCGGACGCTACTGGCAACGTTCCCTTCACGGGAACTGTAGCTGGCGGGTACCTAGACATGTCCACGCCGAGTGAGCCCTATTGGGCACACCTGGACGCGGTTATCAACTACGCCAAGTCCAAGGGCATGGTCGTGTTCCTGTTCCCGGCCTACCTCGGCTTCGGTGGAGGTTGGCAAGGCTGGTATGCGACGGTCAATGCGAACAGTCAGGCGCAGCGGCAAGCCTACGGCACGTTCCTCGGGAACAGATACGCGAGCTCGAAGTTTGGCAACGTGATATTCATTTGGGGCGGTGACTACCACCCGCCCTCGCTCGGGATAGTGGACGACATGGCAAGCCGCGTGCTGCTGGCTGACCCGACTGCGATGCAGGGCGCGCACACGGACTCGACCGACACCTCTACCTACTCGGTGTACGGGGCTTACTCGTGGTGCAACATCAACTCTGTCTACACCGAGACCACCGACATCGCCACCAAGCTCCACACGGCATGGGGCCAGAAGGCGATCCCGACCTTCAACCTGGACAACGTGTACGAATACACGACGGCGCCGCCGCAGGACACACAGCAGTTCCGCGAGCCGCAGTGGATTTCTTACCTGTGGGGCGTGGCTGGTTCGTGTCACGGTAATGAGTCGGTATGGCCGATGGGAGGAACCGGGAACTTCCCGGTGTACGGCACCTGGACCACGGCGCTGGGCAGTCCGGGTCAGCCGGAGCCGATGGCGAAGAACCTGCTGAGCACCTACCCGTGGCAGAAGCTTGTTCCTGACTACACCGGCTCCTTCGTAACGTCCGGCAGCGGCTCCAATGCTTGGGGTGCCAAGGCATCCGACAACACGTTCGCGCTGGTCTATGTGGACAGCGGCAGTGCCACCGTGGCGCTGTCACAGCTCACCGGCTATGGGACTCATGTCAATGCCTACTGGTATGACCCAAGCAGCTCTACTCCAGCTTACCGCACTATCACCGGCTCGCCCTTCAACGCTTCCGGAACGCACAGCTTCACCGTGCCAGGAAACAATTCGCAGGGCGACACTGATTGGGTACTCGTGCTGAAGAGCGCCCCATAAAATGCCAACCCCCTCATTCCGTCAATTCTCCGCAGCGGAGTTCTTTGGTACTTCTCCTTTGACTATTGGAGCGGTAACGGCCACTGCGGGGGACACGCTCATAGGAATTGGAATCTGTGGCTCGGGACAGAACGACCCTGTTACCCCGAGCACGGTGCCCGATGGAAACTTCCCCGCTGTCACCGGGTTGTCTCTCACGAGTAACGACACGAACAACGGCAATACGTTCTCTCCAGGACTTCTTCTGTCGGCTGCCGGAGGCTCCATCAGTCCGAGGTACACGCAGGCAGTGGGAAATCTATTCGGGTTCTTCTACGAATACTTCAATGTCCTCTCGGTTTCCGATGCCGCATTCATTCTGCGTGCTACTCCGGGGACTACCATCGGCGGCAACCCGGTTACGGTTCCAGTGGGCTCAGTGCTGTTTGCCATGTGCGTAGATGCTGCGGGTGGAACCGTTGTTCCCTCCGCACAGGCCAATGGTGGAGTGACTCCATCTACGCGCGAGTCGGGAAACCCGTCTGGAACTACGTTGCCGTTCTGTACCTGCGATTATGTTGGCACGGGCGGTTCTATCACGCCGACCTGGACTGCTTCGGATGGAGCCACCGAGAATTTTGTCATCATTCAGTTCACCTTGAATGGAAGCACCGGAGCTGTCTATAACGTCTCCACGAGCGAGACGGCAAATCCAACAGACACCACGGATGCCACCGATTTTGGACCGGCTCTACGGGTAGCCGAATATGGATTTCCCGACGATACTCTGAGCACTACCGGTTGGATATTCATCTCTGCTGGCGCGGTCGCAACCGGGGCGAATCCGACCCCCGCAGTTCCGGCAGGCTACGCCGCTGGAGATCTCCTCATCCTAGTAGCCACATCCGGGACAGCGTACAGCACGACCCCGCCTACTGGGTATGGAGGCGCGTGGCTGGCGCAGCGCACGACTGCGAGTCCAATGCTTACTGTAGGGATGAAGGTTGCGACTGGGTCCGAATCCGCCCCGACGCTCACGAATTCTGCCACTACGAGCTCAGCTGTGCTTTTGTGCTACCGCTCCACGCGACAAGTGACAGACGTTGTGGGAACCATTGCTACAGGTACTAGCTCCAGCCCCGCTACCTCAAGTCAGACGACCACGAAGACCAACGACCTCCTACTGGAGATCTACGGATCTGCCAGCGGCACAGCGCGTACTTGGTCGGCGCAGAACGCAGCCTGTTCCCGCCGCGCATCCTTCGCCCCATCCACTACGATTTGTGGACTGTGCGTTAACGATGAAAGCAAAGCAACGGCCGGCGCGACTACTGCGCGCACTCAGTCGCTATCTGGTAGCGCGACGTGGAACGCGGTTGCCATCTCTATTCAGGCTACGGTGCAGTCGGATGCATCCTTATCGGAATCGGCGTTTCCATCTGATTCCTCAAGCGTCACTGGAACCTGGAATGCAGCGGAGGCAGAATCTGCCTCCCCTGTTGATACACTGAGTGCAACCGGAACCTGGAACGTAGCTGAGACCGAATCGGCCACGGCAACCGATACCGCTGCGATTGGAGGAAACACATACAGCTTGAGCCAAGCGGAAGCCGCTACTGTACTCGACACGCTTGACGCAACGGTCACAAGTTTGTTCTTCCGAGCCGCTAAAGCTCTTCCAGGATGGGGGCCGAGTCCGCTCATCCCTCGTCCAGCTACCGCACTCATAGCAATCTCTAACTGGTTCCTCTCGGTTTTTGAGTCGCTGACCCCTTCAGATTCCAGCAGCGTCTCGATTACGACCTCACAGTCAACAGCGGAGGCTGCGGCCCCCGCTGATTCGACCAATGCTTCCAACGTAACTGCGGCTTCCTTCTCCGAGTCCGGAAGTCCTGTGGACTTGAGTACGGTTGCCGGCAACGTCTACGCCTTGAGCGAACTGGAGTCCGGATCTCCGGTAGATACAGAGAGCGCGTTGCGAACGGTGGCCGATACGGTTAGCGAGGTAGCGTCCCTCACGGATACACAGTCTGCCCAGATGACAGCGGCAATAGCCACGGCAGAAACCGGAACTCCCTCAGATACGAACTCCGCGCTGCGTACTACTGTTGGATCGACCTCCGAGTCGGGAAGCCCTGTCGAATCAACTTCAGCGGCTAATACGAGTTCGCAGACTACCGCTGAATCTGCCAGCCCCGCTGATACGTCAATAGCGATTCTCACATCCTTTGGTTCACTCTCCGAAGCGATTATCGTATCGGATACCATCACAGGGTCGACGCAGAACACATACGACGTCTCTGAGCATGGAACACTATCCGATACGGAGTCCGGCCTCCTATCAGCTTCGATGTCCATATCGGAGTCGGTTTCCCTCGCTGATGCGATTTCCGGGGTTTCCCAATTCCTGTCCAGCCTGTCAGAAGCAGGAGCCCTGCTGGATAGCCTGTCGGCCACGGCTGTCGAGGCTGTAGCTCTTGGAGAGCTTGGGAACCTCAGCGAGCTGCTTTCCGTAGTGCAGCAGCTCCAGGCAGACTTGGCAGAAGTTATTGTGCTCCTCGATACCGTTGCGCTGAGCCAACTGGCGTTCATCTACGGCAATCCGTTCAATGCTCGTGTTGCGGAGTCGAGGCCGGCTGTGTCGAACACACTGGCAACCAAGACCTATATCAAGGCAAAGGACCAAGACCGATGAGCAGCCTGGAAAAGCGGACCTACGATTCCTGCCCCTACGACATCAATTGCATGGATCTGCTGCCGTCGGGGGCTACCATTGCGCAGGTGAACCAGATACTGTGCGACCCAGATGTTGGGGTGCAGTTTGGTTCCCCGATTATCAATACGCTCCAGAACATCTACCCGGATGGAACTATAGCTCCACCCGGCACGGTAGTTCAGGTTCACATCAGTGGTGGAGTCATCCCCCCGAATCTTGCCGGGATAATCTGCACGCTTCATGTGCAGTTCACGGACTCGGCCGGGAACAATAAGGACGCGGTTGTTCTCCTCAACCTCACGGACAAGGTAACTGCGTGAAGCCTCGAGTCGCAGCGGCGATACGCCCCAACGAGGGAATACAGGCGGACTATCGCCTGCGACTGGCGACGATGATCGCCCAGATGCACAACTCTGTCATCTACTGGCTCCAAGCTGCCTACCGGGCCAAGCCCCCCGAGATGGCAATGGATGCTTCCCCCGCGTCTACGCTGCGCAAGCTGCTCCAGGAGCTGGCGGGCCGCTGGCAGAAGCGCTTCGACGATCTCGCTGTGGACCTTGCCAAGCACTTCGCCATCGCGGCGCACAAGCGGGCCGACGGGGCTCTGAAGTCTATCCTGAAGAAACACGGCATCGCGGTCCGGTTCAACCTATCCCGCGAGGTCAACGACGTTCTGCAGGCGACCATCGGAGAAAACGTCTCTCTCATCAAGTCTATCTCGAGCCAATACTTCACGCAGGTAGAGGGCGCGGTGATGCGCTCCGTAACGGCAGGTCGGGACCTTGCCTCCCTCGTGACCATGTTGGGGCCGAAGGTTGATCTAGCGCGCATTGGCATGGGTCAGAAGCCCGGAGAGTCCGACAAGTCCTTCTTCGCGCGCACTTGGAGACGTGCCTCGTTCATTGCGCTGGACCAGAACAATAAGGCCACCGCAATGATCTCGCGCACTCGCCAGACTTCCCTCGGAATCACGGAGAACGTGTGGTTGCACAGCGGGGCCGGCAAGCACCCGCGCCCGGAGCACGTTGCCTTCAGCGGCAGGCGGTTTAAGCTCTCGCAGGGTGCATACCTCGAGAAGAAGTGGGTGTGGCCCGGTACGGAGCCGGGCTGCCGGTGCGTGAGCAAGCCAGTCATCCCGGGCCTCGACTTCCGTCCTCGAGGCATCGCGCGCCCGCGCCTCGCGATGGACAAGGGCACCTGGATAGAATGGAAGCACCCGCGCGATGCAGAGGGTAAGTTCGTCTCCATCTCCGGAGGGCATACCAAGCCCACGGAAGGTACCGTGGGTGCCAGCGTGTGGAAGATTGCGGACACAATCAGCAATTCGAAGGAGGGCTATGCCACAACGAAGGAGGTCGTCGCTCAAGCTGTAGCAGCCGGCATCAACAAGGCGTCCGCGGAGTTGTACTTCCATCGCTGGGAGAAGTTCTACGGCATCAAGGCTCCCAAGGTTCCCAAGGGACCGAAAGCAAAACCGGCTTCTACGGAGACAGAGCAGCTTCAGAAGTTCGTCGAGAAGTATGCCGCTCCGCCCCCGCCCGATCCTACTCCAGTGGAAGCGGAGTTATCAAGTGAGCAGAAGCTTGAGATCGTCAAGAAGGGACTTGCTGCCAAGGGCATAGACCCGGAGGGCGTCTACGGAGATATCCATTACTTCAAAACTGGAAGCTCAAAAGTCAGCTACAAGCCGGATACCGGGACGTGGCGCATCTCGAAGAAGATTGATGGGGTGTGGGAGAATATCACAACAGGAGAAGGCGCGCTGAACCTCATCAAGGCGATAGAGGCTGGAGTTATCAAGGGCTACAAACAGAAGAAGACTGCGGACCAGCCTACCGAGCCTGTGGAGAAGGGCAAGATCAAGTTCCACGCTAAGGGCGCTGTGATGCCTCACGCGCTGCCTGAGGACATCATCAGCTCGCTCAAGTCCTACACGGGAGCCGGATACAAGTACATGAACACGGCGATGCGTGGAGGCCACCCGCCTCCACCCGTGGACAAGTATATCCAGAAGCACATCTTGAATATCCAAAAGGCGTTTGCCTCAATATCACCGATCAAGAAAGCGATGCGTGCCTATCGGGGCATCAGTGGCAGTGCATTAGGGAAGATGGCAAAGGAGGCCGGGCTTTCTGGAATAGACGACATTCAGCCGGGGCATGTTCTCGTGGACAAGGGCTTCATCTCAACCAGCCATAAACCGAACACGACATGGGGCAGCCTTGTGATGGACATCACAGCGCCCCCCGGCACCAAGGCGATTCGATTGCAGCCGATCAGCAATCATAAGCACGAGGATGAGACCCTGCTCCAAGACGGCACCAAGTTCAAGATCACTGCCGTCGACAAGGACCCGAATAGCGGGCATGTGAAGCGGCTTCATGTGGAGGTAGTGCTGTGAAGAACAAGTTTGTGACTGACGAGGAGGACGGTGTTCGATTGTTCGCCTCCGTCGAAGCGGCGAACAAAGCCATCCTGGACCAGACCGTGAACATGGCAGTTCGAAAAGGGTTCAGCACCGTGCAGGCGGAAGGCACCGGCTTCCTGTGCGGGCGTCCCGGTACCGGGCAGCTCGTTGAGGTGTACCCGGATGGCACTTGGGAGTATCGCGATGCGTCAGAGGACGAGATCAAAACTGAAAGTGGACGCAACGCGCAGACACTAGGCTGGTTCCTAGGCGATCTTCCAATGGAGGAGCAGTAGGGACCAATAAGTTATCCATTCCTTGCATCAGGCGCAAACAATGAAAGCGAAAGACGAGAAGCGGGTGAGGGTGGAGGAGATCCTTCGCAGTGGTCTATTCACAACCAAGGCCCTTTCCAGAGGGACGGGGGTGTGCAAGCAGACCATTAGGGATGCGAAGAACGGTACCTCTTTTCTTCACCCTCAGACTGTTGACAAAATAGTAAAATTTCTGAACCAAGTCAGGGAGCAACTTCTGCCATGAGTTCGGCGAGTGTTCATCAGTTCAACAACCGGCGACAAAGGCGCGCGACGCGTCCGACTCCGGCTTCCTCAGCCGTGGCAACCGCCCTCGCGCAAGCCGAGTACGTCAAGCGGGCTCTGGAGCAGTGGCGCATCGACGTCCAGGTCATGCTTCTCTACTTCGCGGAGTCCGGCGCCATGTGCTACCCAGGACATCACCCGGACCTCGGATTGTCCATCACACGAAATCAAGACGGTCTGCCTGTCGCGAGAGTCGCTTAACCCATCGAAGGAGACGAAACAATGTCAACGCTCAATCCCGCACTCACGGCCCAGATGATCAACGCAATCGCGGCCGGAGACTTTGACGTACTCGCGAACGTGCTGGCGCAACAATTGCGCGGGGCTCAGAGTTCCGCCGCGACCGCCGTCTCCTATCCCGGCAGCGGAACCGCATACACGAACAACACCTCGTTCCTCCAAACGGTCACCATCAGCGGGGGCACGGTCACCGTGATAACGCTGTCGCGTGGAGGTGTGACCGGGCTCACATCCGGACAGTTCCTTCTGGCGCCGGGAGACTCAATCACCTGCACCTCGTCCGGCAATCCCACGGTGTTCAACGTCACCAACATGATCTGAGGTAGAGATCATGCCCAACTTGACGCAGCAGCAGTTAGCGTCCATTGCTCAGGGGGACATGGGAGCGACTGCTGCCGCTATCCAGTCCCTTGCAAACGCGCTCACGGCATATACCAATGCGAACGCGCGGCCGAATCAGAACAGCGCGACCGCAGCGACTGGATATCCGGGCACCGGCCAGCCGTACACGAACCCGGGACCGTACCTTCAAGCAGTGACCATCAGCGGGGGCACCGTATCTGCAATCTCGCTCAGTGCAGGCGGGGTCACAGGGCAGACAGCGGGCACTTTCCTTTTACGTCCGGGAGACTCCGTCACCTGCACGTCCAGCGGAAACCCCACGGTGTTCAACGTCACTAACATTCTGTGACCTTGGAGCTGTAGGATGCCCATCCGCAAAGTCGAAGGAGGGTACCAATGGGGGACCCACGGTAAGGTCTACCCCGATAGGGCCGGCGCTGAGAGGCAAGCGGCAGCGGCCCACGCTGCCGGCTACAGCGAAGACAAGAACATCAAGCTCAAAGGCGCCGGCATCGCCTTTGTCACGGAGGACGGCAAGGCACTCTTCCTCAAGCGGGCGCACACAGCACGACATCCAGGAAGCTGGGACTTCCCTGGAGGGCACCACGAAGAACACGAAAGCCCCATCGAAACTGCGCGGCGCGAGGCCATTGAGGAGGTCGGGGACATACCCGAGAGCGAGTCCCCACTCATCCTCGTTACCGATTTCATCAGCGACGAGGGCGTGAACTTCATCACGTTCCTGCAAGCGGTGGATGAGGAGTTCGAGCCGGAGCTGGACGAGTCGGAGCACTCCGACTGGATATGGGCTCCGCTGGATCAGCCCCCCGAACCGCTGCTCCCGGGCGTGCGCCAGACGTGCGAGGAGATTGTGAAGGGCAAGAGCGCGGAACTCAACCCGGATCACCACAGCATAGAGGAGGGAAAGGATCTCGCAGAGGACGCCGGCAAGTTCGTGGAGTCAGAACATCCAAGAAACAAGGAAGGGGAGTTCGCTTCGGGGGGAGGCGGTGGCTCCTCCCCAGAAGAAGCAAAGCAATGGAAATCCTACCAAGATGGCGAAGGAGCCCACGTCTCCTCTGCTCTTCGTCATGGTAGATCTCTCACCAAGGCTGAGAAGGCAACCGTTTCATTCCTCGACGAAAAAACCAGCCAGAGACTGTCGAGGGCAAGGACCCTGCATTACGGGGTAGATCCAGTATCAAACTTCGGTCGCCAGCTTCTCCTCAACAAGAAGGTCAAGGAGTTCGTTGATCCGGGGTTCACGGCAACTTCAACGAAGGAGGGAGTAGCTTCCAGATTCACTTCCTCGGTTGGGGGCAATGTGGCCCACCCGAAGACTGGAAAGACGGTTCAGTTTTCCAGTGGTGGTCTAGTGCTGCACCTAGAGACTCCTATTAATGCGCGGGGCGTGAGGGCGCCAAAGAGCAAAGAGTACAGAGGTATGAAGGAAGAGGACGAGGTGCTTCTTCCTCGTGGTACAACGTATCAAATTGTTGGTCGGAACACAACAAAGGGAACAAAGGGCGGGGAAGTCACCCATGTAAATATCAGGGTGAAGCAATACGCTGATGGGGAATCCGGGGAATACTCGGACTACGCGCAGGACTCCCTCGCTTTCGATCTCAAGTCTCTGCGGCGCTTTGACCAGGATGGCCGGCTGCACGTCGACTCCTCAAACATCAGCAAGTCGAACATCTGCGAATACTACGGGTTCGAGGTCAATGGCGGGGAGGAGATGGGCCTCGACCCGCGCAAGAAGTACCGAATGCTCAGGGACCCTGCCGAACTCGAGAAGGCAGCCTCCACCTTCAACAACCTCCCCATCCTCTCTCAGCATGTGCCGGTGACGGCAGACGCGCACCGGCCCGACTTGGTGATCGGTTCCACCGGGACCGATTGTGAATTCCAATCGCCTTACCTGCGGAACTCGCTTGTCTTCTGGAGCAAGGACGCAATCACAGGCATCCAATCCGGGGAGAAGAAACAACTATCCTGCGCCTACCACTATCAAGCCGATATGACTCCGGGAACCTTCGAAGGCGAGCCCTACGATGGGGTCATGCGGAACATTCGCGGTAATCACGTTGCTCTAGTGCCGGACGGCCGCGCCGGTCCTGACGTTGTGGTTGGAGACTCAAAACCGAAAGGAACGAAGATGCCTGAAGCAAGCGTAAAGCGAGAAGCCTTGTCCCGCAAGGGGATGCTCGCGATGGGCGCGCTGAGCGCCTACTTCAAAACCGCGAAGCCCAAGCTCGCGGCGGATGCGAAGCCTCCGACCGGCAAGGAGCTGAAGGTCCTGCTCAAGAACGTGGCCTCCGATAACTGGTCCACCGAGAAGCCGAAGATCCTCGCGGCCCTCAAATCCAAGCTGGCCCAGGACGAATTCCCCGCGCTGACCAAGCTGCTGAACGGTCTGGACAAGGGGAAGGCCAAGATCGCGCAGGACGACGGCGAAACCACAGTCGAGGATCCCGCCGACGCGCTGGCCCAGTCCGAAGGCAAGGACACGGACATTCCGGGAGCCGTCGCGACCCACCCGGCAGCGCCAGCCGCGCCGGCTGCGCCCGCCGCAGCGGCTCCCAACCCGCTCGCGGAGATCCTTGAGATCTGCAAGGCGCACATGCCTCCGGAACTGTGCGCAGCAATCGCGGAGAAGCTGAAGGCTCTGCATCCCGCAGCTCCTGCCGCCCCCGCAGCCGCAGCCCCCGCCGCGAAGCCGGCAGCCGATCAACCCCCGGGAGGTCCGGCGCAACCCGCCGCGCCAGTCAAGAAGGAGGAACCGCAGATGGTGACGAAGCCCGCGATGGACGCGGCCATTGCCGCAGCCGTACAGGCGGCAACCAAGAACGCGACCGACGCCACCGTGGCCCGGATGCGTGAGATCGCGGATGCTGAAACCTTCGTTCAGCCGCTCGTCGGCAAGATGACGATGGCGTTCGACAGCGCCGAGGACGTTTACAAGGAGGCCCTGAAGATCATGGGCGTCAAGACCAAGAACGTCCACCCGAGCGCGTTCCGAACGATCCTGGAGCACCTGCCGAAGCCCCGCGCGGATCTGCGTCTGGCCTCCGACAGCTCGGCCTCGCCGGACGATCCGGAAGCCTTCGCCAAGCAGTTCCCCGACGCCGCGCGCCTTCGTCACGCCTGATACCCGCGCTGGCTCTCTTCGACACTTGAAACAGGAGTAGAAAGATGCCATTTCCCAAAGCAGTAAACGTAGTGCCGGCAGTCGGGGTCGCGGGCGACTTCTGCTCGGCGAATCCCCGTGCTTCGGTGGTGAACGGCCCGGGAGCTTTCGTATCCGGGCCGAACGGTGTCGCAGTCGGCGCGTTTGCGTGGGCGGATGCGACGCTCACGAACACGAAGGTCGGCAATTCGGGCGGTCTAGCCCCGACCGGCTTCGTGGGCCGGCACATGAACGCCGTCATCACGCAGTTCCTGGCCGACAACACGCAGGTCATTCCCGTCGGACTGGGCGTGACGCTTTACAACGAGGGCGAGTTCTGGGTCATCAACAACGGAACCACCGCCTCCGCGATCGGTCAGAAAGCCTACGCGAACAACAGCACCGGTCTGGTGTCATTCGCGGCCACGGGTTCCCCGCCCTCGGCTGCGACGAGCACCGCCTCGACCATCGCGCTCAACAACACGAGCGCGGGCACGATTACGCTGATCTCGATGACCGCCTCGATCTCGGGGCAGGTGCTGACGGTATCGGCGCTGGCTGCGGGGGTTGCACTGTTCCCCGGCATGGTCCTCGCCGGCGGAACCGCAGGGAACCCAGTCGATCCCGCGACCACCATCCTCTCGCAGCTGAGCGGAACCACGGGTTCGACCGGCACCTATCTGGTCAGCGTCAATCAGACGGTCGCCTCCAGCACGATCACCGCTCCGCTGTGGGGCATCCTGCTGGTCGCCACGACCATCACGGGCCAGTTCCTGCCGGGTCAGGTGTTGTCGGGCACGAACGTCACCACGGGCACGACGGTCGCCGGTCTGGCCTCGGGCACGGATGGCAAGACGAACGGCGACAAGATGGCGGTGTTCGCGCCGACCACGATGGGCGCTGCCACGTCAACGTCCATCACGGGAACGGGAGGCGTGCTGACCATCGGTGGCACGGTGGCCGGCACCTACGCGGTCGGCGACCTGCTGACGGGATCGGGTGTCAATGCCGGCACCTACATCACGGCACTGGGCACCGGCACGGGCGGGGCGGGGACGTACTACCTGAACCAAGGGCAGACGATGACCTCGCAGGCAATCAACGCCAATGCTGCAACCGAGACCAAGTTCTATGCGTTGTCGGTCGGCCAACCCGGCGAGCTGGTGAAGATGTCAAGCTGGCCGCTCGGTTGATCCTAACGGCAACCGACCCTCAACTCACAGATAAGGACTCGAGAAAATGCGTAACCCTGCATTGGCAGTATTCGAACGCGACTGGGGCATCTCATTCGAAGGTGCTGTCGACTTCCTGAAACCAGGATGGAAGACGAACTTTGGACTTGCAATGGATGCTCAGCCGTCGCTCGTGACGGTTGGACAGTCAGGCATCCCCTCGTTCCTGGTCACGTTCCTCGACCCGGAACTGCTGCGGATCCTGACTGCGAAGAACGTCGCCGTGGACATTTTCGGGGAGGTCCGAAAGGGCAGCTTCGAAGACATTGCCGTTGCGTTCCCAGTCGTGGAGCACACCGGGGAGGTGTCCAGCTACGGCGACTTCAGCACAGCGGGCCGTGCGGGTGCCAACACGAACTTCCCGCAACGCGAGAACTACCTCTACCAGATCATCGCGGAGTACGGCGAACTGGAGATGGCTCGTGCGGGCGTGGCGAAGATCGGTTGGGCCGCGGAACTGAAGCAGGCGTGCGTCGTCAGCCTGAACAAGTTCCAGAACCTGACCTACTTCTACGGGGTCGCGGGCTTGCAGAACTACGGGCTGCTGAACGACCCGTCGCTGCCGGCCTACATTGCCCCGGCACCGAAGGCAGCGGGCGGGATCGCGTGGTTCTCCGGCAACTCGCCGAACGCTTCCGGCCTCGAGGTCTACCAGGATGTTCTGTCGCTGGTCGCTCAGCTCATCAACCAGTCGAGCGGCAACATCAACGCGGACAGCGAGATGATCCTGGCGATGTCGCCGCACTCGTCTGCCGCGATGAACTTCACGAACACCTACAACGTGAACGTGAAGACGCAGCTGAAGTCGAACTACCCCAACCTTACGGTCATCCCCGCCATGCAATACGGGGCGCTGACCGCGCAGAACCCACAAGGTTCCGCAGCGGGCGAGATCGTTCAGCTGATCGCGAAGACCGTCGAAGGGCAAGAGACCGGATACATGGCGTTCAGCGAGAAGCTGCGCGCCGGCCCGGTGATCCGCGACCTGTCGTCCTACAAGCAGAAGATGGCTCAAGGGACGTGGGGCGCCATCGTTCGCCAACCGTTCGCCATTGCCCAGATGATCGGAGTCTAACCACCCAGAGACGCCACGCAACGACCCATGAGAAGCTACGGGACGGAGCCCCGATGGTCGGGGCTCCACTAACGGAGAAGTGAGATGAAGCCAGCCATCCGAAACAAGAATCCGGACGTCAAAGGGAAAGAACAGCAGCTCATCGAGGCGCAAAAGAGCAATCAGAACAACACCGACACCGTGACGGTCGGGTGCAAGCTGCCGGCGGGGTTCTGGCTCCGAGTGTTCGAGCCTCAACAGGTGGATGAGTTCGTGATTGGCGGGGGCAGGAAGAAATCCAAGGTCTACAACGAATTCGGTCGGCGGTTCCTGCTGAACGGATTCGCGCACCCACAGACCAAGGCCCCGGATCACAAGATCATCGCGGGCTTTGCTCTGACCCCCGGTATCCCAAGAGACTTCTGGGAACTGTGGCTCGAGCAGAACCAGGAATCGATGCTGGTCAAGAACGGGCTCATCTTCGCGCATACCAGCGAAGCGAACACGGCAGCGGAAGCGAAAGACAAGGGTGCCACGCTGAAGTCTGGCCTCGAGCGGCTCGATCCAAACAAGCTGCCGAAGGGCATCCAGAAGTACGACGGCAAAGACGACCGCGTAGCGGCTTAACCCGGAGCAGCGGGCATGAGCGCGGTTCCCTCCGGCGTCGTCGCGTTTGACTGGGGCTTCTTTCAAGGGGCCTACCCGGAGCTTTCTTCGAGCGTCACCTCGCAGCAGGCGCAGGGCTACTTCAACCGCGCCACCATGCTCTGCGACAACACGCCGATGAGCCCTATCTGCGACTCTTCGGTCGGAGGGCAGCGGTACACCCTGCTTCACCTGCTCACTGCCCACATCACCGCGCTGAACGCGCCCCTCAACGGCAGTCCTTCTTCACCGCTGGTCGGGCGCATCAGCAATGCGACGGAAGGCAGTGTGTCTGTGCAGGCCGACATGGGGAACAATCAGCCACGCGCCGCCGCTTGGTACCAGCAGACGAAGTACGGGGCCGAATACTGGGCGGCGACGGCCCAGTACCGGACGATGCGCTACGCGAGGCACACCCCACGGGAGATCGAGCCCTACCCGTGGCTGTACCAGGACCCCTGGAACGTGGGGATGTGATGGCAAAGAAGACGACGATCCGGCTTACAGGTGGAGAGAAGCTCACTGCCCACCTGGACAAGCTGTCGCGCCGGCTGATGAAGAGCCGCGCGCTCAACGTCGGATTCCTCGAGAACGCGACCTACCCGAAGCTTTCAGCAGCCACGCTGCGCAAGATGTACGCGGCACGCAAGAAGCGCACGGGCCAGCCGGGTTACTACGCGGACGTCAAAGCCATCAAGGGCGCGTCGTTGAAGTCCGGGGCCACTGGAGTCGCTGAGGTAGCTGCCTACGCCGAGTTCGGTACGGCAACCTCTCCACCGCGCCCCTTCTTCCGCGCCATGATCTCCAAGCACTCGAAGACGTGGGGTCCGGATCTGGCAAAGGTGCTCAAGGCAGTGGATTACGATGTTGACCGCGCTCTTGCTCTGATGGGGGAGAAAATAGCCGGCGACCTTCGCCAATCAATCATCGACACAAACGCGCCTCCGCTCAAGGCGTCGACAGTCAAGAGGAAGGGATTTAGCAAGCCGCTAATAGACACAAGCCACATGCTTCACTCTGTCGACTATGAGGTGAGATGATGACAACAGTGATTGGAAAGAAGATCAAGGCTGTAGACACCGCTGGCAATCCGTCTCTGTCCACTGCCGGGGATTACCAGAAGAACAAGCTCGGCCAGTGGATCGCGCTACATCCGACATCTGGTCTGCCGGCGCAGGTTCAGTGCTTCGAGCCTCTGGTCGATAACCCGGATGGCACGGTGTCCTCCACGAGCCCGGTCACGGTGACCGATGCGCAGGGCCACAGATGGACCGGGATGTTGGTCAACAGTAATTGGGTGCAGTGAGATGAACCTGCACTCTATCGTAGCTCCCTACGTTGCCAAGGTCAATCCATGGCTTTTGGCGCTGTGGAAGCAATCTGACGGTTACGAGCAGGAAGAGTCGGGGAAGAGGACCCCACGATACAACACCGTCCAGGGAGTTCGGGTGCAGTGCCAAGCTCTACAGTTCAAGGACCTGATTCAGCTAGAGGGGCTCAACCTTGCAGGAGTACGTCAGGCCCTCTACGTAGACGGCAACATAGAAGGCGTGAATCGTCCGGATGCACGAGGCGGGGACATGTTCAAGCTGCCAGATGGAACCGTGTGGCTTGTGGTTCACGTGCTCGAGAACTGGTCACGCACTGCGGGCTGGACGAAGGTAGCGGTGTCTCAGCAAAACGACACAAACCAGTGAGACTTGGATGCCTATTACTGTCACAGTAGATCTCCTGGAGGATCAAATCCTCGAGGCGATGCGCAACTTCCTGGAGGTTGTACTTCCTCCGGGGGTTCCTGCTGTGCAGGGGTTAGACAACCGCGTCGCGGAGCCAACCGAAGAAAACTTCGTTGTGATGATCCCGATACTGCGCGACCGGCTTTCGACGAACGAGGACACCTACACCGATTACTTTCCACAAGCACCGGGCCAGCTGACCTCGAAGCAGGCCGTTGAGCTTGTGATACAGCTCGACTTCCACGGGCCGAAGGGCGCGGACTACGCACACATCGCTTCAACGCTATTCCGGGATACATGGGGCGTTGATCAGTTCGCCGCAAGTGGTTACGATGTGACCCCGCTTTACACCGACGAGCCAAAGCAGGTTCCGTTCCTCAACGGCGAACAGCAGATCGAGCGCCGCTGGATGGTTCAAGCGCACGTTCAATGCAACCCGATCGTGACGGTCAGCCAGGACTTCGCGGGCGAACTGGTACTCGGCCTGATCGACGTCGATGCGAAGTACCCACCTTCCTGACGGAGCACTTAAATGACCGCATCAATTCCGGCATCCTCGATCGTAAACGTCACCCCCGGCGTTCTGACTGCGGGTGGGAGCACGCTTGCACTCAGCGGTCTGTTCCTTACCAATGGGAACCGAGTTCCGGTGGGAGCAGTTCTCTCGTTCCCAACCGCGCCGGCCGTCGCCAGCTATTTCGGTGCGACCTCCGCAGAGGCCACGGCAGCGGGGATCTACTTTGGGGGGTTCACAAACTCCACGGTGAAACCCGGGAACCTGATGTTCGCGCAGTACAACACGTCCGCGGTCCCCGCGTGGTTGCGTGGAGGGTCCGTGGCTGCGATGACTCTGGCGCAGCTACAGGCGCTCTCGGGAACTCTGCAGGTTGTCGTCGAGGGCGTGCTGAAGTCGAGCGGGAACATCAACCTGTCCGGTGCAACGAGCTTCAGCAATGCAGCGGCGCTGATTCAGTCTTCCTTCGGTGCCTTCGATGGAGTGACAGCAGCTACCAGCACCATCACAGCCGCGCCCGCTACCTCGGTCACAGCCGGCATCACAGGCAGTGTGATGACTGTCTCCGGCATCGGCTCCGGTACGCTGGTCGCGGGTGGCGTGCTGTCGGGCACGAATGTCGCATCGGGTACCCAGATCGTGAATCAGCTGACCGGAACCGCCGGCGGAGTTGGCACTTACACCGTATCGCCGCCTCAGAACGTGGCTGCTAACACGAACATCACGCAGAGCGCGGGATTGCTGACCGTGGGTGGCATGGCAAGTGGAACTCTTGCTGTAGGCCAAGCGATCTCTGGTACGGGAGTCGCGGTTGGAACGACCATCACCGCGCTCGGTTCAGGTACGGGTGGAATCGGTACCTACTACACGTCGGGCGGTGCGCAAACCGTCTCCGCGACTGCCATCTCGGCGGGGCCGCTGCTGGTCACGTTCGACAGTGTCTCGAACGCGTTCATTTTCACCGGCGGAACTCCGGGAGTTGCGGGAACCATTGGCTACGCAACCGGAACGCTGTCTGCGTCTCTGCTATTGACTCAGCTGACCGGAGCCATTCTGTCTCAGGGCGCCCCGGTCCAAGCTCCGGCTTCCTTCATGCCAACCGTCGAAGCCATCACCGACAAGTACGGCTCGTTCATGACACTGTTCGACCCGGACAATGGCTTCGGCTACACGCAGAAGGCTCTGTTCTCCTCGTGGCTCGCTGCGCAGGATGCCAATGATCACGTCTACGTCGCGTGGGATACCGATATCTCCCCGACGCTGTCCCCGAACGCCCCCAGCGACTTCGGTTCGGCCATCGCGTCGAATGGGTGGGGCGGGACGGAACTGATTTGGGACACGGACTACACGACCGCCGCGTTCATCTGCGGTGCCATTGCGTCCATCGACTTCACGCGTCGGAACGGTCGGATTTCCTTCGCGTACAAGGCGAACCCGAACCTCGCGGTGAAGGTCACGAGTGATCTGGTTCGCTCGAACCTTGAAGCCAATGGATACAACTACTACGGGCAGTGGGCCACCGCGGACCAGCCGTTCATCGGCTACGCAACGGGAACTGTATCAGGCCCGTTCGCGTGGCTGGACAGCTACGTCAATCAGATCTGGCTGAACAACTCGTTCCAGGACGATCTGATGAACCTGCTGTTCAACGTGAACAGCATCCCGTACAACGCGGCCGGCTACGCTCTGGTTCATGCGGCTTGCATGGACACAATCAATGCGGGACTGAACTTCGGGGCCTTTGCTGGCGGTGCCATTCTGTCGGCTGCGCAGATCGCGGAAGTCAACAATGCAGCGGGCACGAAGATCGACGACGTGATTGCCTCGCAGGGGTGGTACTTGCAAATCGTGCCGGCAACCGCAGCCATCCGGGCGCAGCGCAAGTCTCCGCAGATGACGTTCTGGTACCTGGATGTAGGTTCCATCCAGAAGATCAACTTGGCTTCGATCGAGGTGGAGTAAAAAATGGCAAAGTCCCTAACGGGTGCAAACTCAGTCATCCTGCTGTCGATCCCGCCGCTCTACGCGATCGCTCAGCAGCTTCAGCGCTTCGCGGCCGACGACGTTACGGACATCGATCCGGTCAAGCCCGCCGAAATCTTGACGGGCGTCGATGCCAAGATGTCTGCTGGTTGGGTCTACGTTCCCGTGATCCAAAAGATCACGCTACAGGCCGACAGCGACAGCAATTCGATCTTCGAGAACTGGTACGCCTCCAACGAGGCGGCTCAGGACATCTACTTCGCCCAAGGGATCCTTCGTCTGCCGGCAGTCCAGCGGTCCTACGTCCTAACCAATGGAGTCCTCACATCACACAAACCAAGCCCCGACGTGAAGAAGCTGCTACAGCCGCGCGTTTACGAGATCACCTGGGAGTCCGTCGTAGCCGCGCCGATCTGACCTGAACACTCCGACCATCCAAGGAGATAGAAGTGAGGAACACAGCAGATTACACCGTCACATCCGAAGGACGGGACAAAGGCAAGGTGTTTCGCATCACAGAGATGTCCGCAACGCAGGGCGAGATGTGGGCCGCTCGGGTCTTCCTCGCGCTGGCAAAGTCGAATGTCGAGATTCCCGACGAGATTGAGGATATGGGCATGGCGGGCCTTGCCAGCTTAACCCTCAAGTCACTCAAGGGGGTCTCATTCGAGGACGCGAAGCCTCTGCTCGATGAGATGTTCACGTGCGTGCAGCTTGTGCCCGATGCGCGGCATCCGCAGGTCACGCGCCCCCTGATCGAAGATGACATTGAGGAGATCGGCACGCGGCTTCAACTGCGTCGTGAGGTCCTGCACTTGCATCTGGGGTCTTTTCCGCTCGCCGGCCCCTTGAAATCGGCCATGTCCAGGGGGACGGCAAACGATACGCCAGCTACAGCAACGTCCCAAGGACAATCGGTGCAGTAGTCTCGAGCCGACTGGCGACGCTGCATGAGCTGGATACTGTACTCGGGGTAAAGGATCTCTTCGACTTGATCGAGATAATTGTGGTCGACAGGTACAACGAGCACCTAGCCTACAAGAGAGACTGACCAAAATGGCTGCCACAATTATCGACCGCCTTATAATGACGCTCGGCCTCGACTCGAGCGACTACGATAAGGGTCGCAAGGAGGTCGACGAGGGTCAGAAGAAGATGCGGGAGGGGTCTGAGAAGACCCGCAAGGTCTGGGAGGAGGATGGCAAGAAAGCCGTCAACACCTTCAAGGCAATCCGCAATGAGGTTCTCGGGCTGGTAGGAATCTCGCTCACGATGGCGTGGGCGAAGAACTTCGCCACGAGCCTTATCGACGCCGATGCAGCGGTTGGCCGGCTGGCAAAGAACCTGAACATGACCACGGAAGACCTGTCTGCGTGGGAAGGGATCTTCACGCAGATGGGTTCCTCGGCTTCGGACGCCGACAACATGTTCCGCACCATCCAGAAGACGGTGATGCAGGTGCGCGCGGGGCAGGAGACCACCGCACTGGGGCCGCTGTCTCGCATCCTCCAGGGCAATCTCGGCGAGTTCATGTTCGGCAACACGTCGAACCAGCGCCGCGCGTTTCTGCTTTCCGAGGGCTTGACTAAGATGGGCCGGGAACAGGCCCAGTTATGGGGTCAACAGGCCGGCTACACCGAAGACCAGATCAACGCGCTCCTCAAGGGCGTGCCTGTGCTCACCAAGGAGCTCGAGGAGCGCAGGAAGATCTACAAGGTTTCAGAGGCGCAGGCCGAAGCGGCTGCGCGGATGCAGAAGCTCATCGACCAGATGGCTGCGGGCTGGAAGTCTCTGGGTCAGGAGCTTGTGTTTGCGCTGGCTCCAACCGTCATCGACATGCTCAACCAGCTCTCGAACTGGCTCCACAAGCCGGAGAACGTTCGCGAGGTCAAAGAAGCTATCAGGTGGATCGCAGATCATCTTAAGTCTGTTCCGTGGCACGCCATCGGGTTGGAGATCCAGAAGATTTGGACCTACGCCGACAAGGCAGCGACGGCGATGGGAGGTTGGGGCAACGTGGTAGAGGGCTTGGCCGGCGCATGGGTGCTGAGCAAGTTCATGCCTCTGGTCACCGGCCTCGCCATGATCGGGCGCTTCCTGGTGATGCCGGTCGCGGCTTCCTCCGTGGGCGGTGTGCTGCTGGCGCTGGCGGGTGGGCTGTCGATTGGCACGGGGCTGAACTGGCTTATCGACAAGGGTGTGTCGGCAGCTACCGGCAGGGACAGTGAGACTCTGGGTGGTTGGCTCTACGAGATGACTCACACGCCTGAGGGCAAGAACAAGATACTCGAATGGCTGGCGGAGTCAAGGAAGTCCGGCATCGCGGAGATGGCCGCGCACGGTGCCGACGTGTCTCAGTACGGGAACCAAGTCACGATCAATGGAAACGTCGTGGTGCAAGCAAACGACGCAAAGGGAGTCGTCCAGGGGCTTACAGACTTGGGGGCGAAGCCCGGTGTCAGAACGTCCACGATGGCTGCAAGCGGGGGAAGGTAAATGGCTCAGCTGCTGCCCGGTATGCCTTCGCTAATGAACGTTCCTGGCGTCTCGAGCGTCCTGAGCATTGTGAATCAGGGCTTGATGGTTGCCGATGCGTTCAACATCCTCACGCGCGCAAAGCCCATCTGGGGGATCTACTTCAACAACGCGCCGGTGATTGCTGCGGACTCCACGCTGAGTATTGAGGTGCAGGAGGAGTGGAACGTTTCCGACTACCCGGTTGAGCAGGGCGGGTTCCAAACCTATAACAAGGTTCGGCGTCCCAGTCAGATTCGAATCACTCTGCTCAAGTCTGGATCTGAGCAGGTTCGCAACGCATTTCTGCTAAAGGCGAAATCCGCCGCTGCTTCCCTAGACCTTTATACGGTCATTACGCCAACCGATAGCTACGACAGCATGACCATCGAACGCTACAGCTACCGGCGCACTAGCGAGCGAGGGATGCAGCTACTCAGAGTGGAGTTTCACATGCGGAGGATTGTGGTCTCCGCGACTCCAACCGCGTTTACGAATACCGCATCGGTGTCCGGTCTGTCTCCGGTCATAGGAGGTCAGGTGCAGTCTCTGTCGCAGCAGCTGACCTCTCAGATAGCGAGCACGGGTATTCCAATACCCTCGCAGTCGCTGTCCAACCAATTGACACAGCAGATTCTCGGGCTGGCGCACTGACCATGCAGATCATACCTGTCCAAGACGTGCCTGCGCAGACCTTCGACATCTTGTTGGGCGGGCAGCAATGCACGATCAACATCTACCAGAAGTCGACCGGACTGTACCTCGACGTCTCAGAGACTGGAGTTCCGGTCGTGGCGGGTGTGGCTTGCCAGAACCTGAACCGGATTGTTCGGGATGAATACTTGGGATTCACAGGAGACTTGATTTGGCAGGATACTCAGGGCTCGAGCGATCCAACGAGCCCGGGTCTAGGGGCGAGGTATCAGCTTTACTACCTCGAAGCCGCTGACGTAGCGGCGATACTTGCGGCGAACCCACTGGCATGAGCTTCAAGAGACGCGCCATCCAGCTCACGTTCCAGCTCGCGCAAGGGGCCACCTTCAAAGAGAGCGGAACAAACGAGCTGACTCTGCCCCAAGGGCTGCGCATCAGTGCGAACATTTCCGCCCTCGGTGGGGTGTCGATGTCCCACGCCGAGGTTCGGGTCTACGGTCTCACGCTGTCGCACATGAACGCTCTGGGCCGCTACGTTCGGCTCGCGGACGGCCGGCTTATCCAGCAGCTCAACAACCTCATCATCAAGGCGGGCAACTACGGGGAGACTCTGCAAACCGTCTTCCAGGGACAAATCCAAATCTCGAACATCCAGATGGGAGGGGTGCCCGACGCGGTGCTGGAGCTGTCTGCTTACGCGGGTTCGTTCGCTGCGGTGCAGATGATCCCACCGACCAGCTACTCGGTGCCGTTCACCGTAGAGGGTGCGCTATCCGATCTCGCGGCCACTGGGGGCTATGCCTTCTACAACTACGGGGTCTCGAAGCAGTTTGATCGGGGCTACTACTGGGGCACGGTGCGCGAACAGATGCTTCAGATTGTGCATGATGCAGACATCGAGTGGAACGGGTTGCAATTCGGAACGCTAGAGATCTGGCCCAAGGGTGGTGGACGGGAGGGATTGATATCACTCATTTCCCCGGAGACCGGCTTGGTAGGCTACCCCACGAACTTCGAGATCGGGGTCGCCGTGTTGACAGAGTTCAATGGGAACCTACGTCAAGGAGGGCTGTGCGAAGTTCGGAGCAGCTTGGGGTTCGCGAACGGTGCCAAGTATCGAATCACCAAGGTGGACCACGAGCTCGAGAGTGAGATGCCGAACGGCCGCTGGTTCACCGCGATACACGGGTTCCCAATGGATTCAGACCTTTTCAGCCCGCAGAAGCCACAATGACCACCGCTACCGACACCGGCTATCAGAGCTTCCTCGATCTCCTTAGCGACTTCGAGGCGATGAACACCCACATCCAGTCGGTCGTGGCCCGTATGGCGACCGCAACACTGGTTCAGGTCAAGGCTTGCACGAACAGCGGGGGACTTGCTCCGTTCGGGTTCGTGGACATTCTGCCTCTCGTGAACATCCTCAATGGAGCTGGCATTGCGACCAAGCACGCGGTCATCTATCACTGCCCGTACTACCGCGCGCAGGGCGGGCAGAACGCAATCATCCTGGATCCGCAGGAGGGGGACATTGGAATCGCGGTGTTTGCGAGCCGGGACATTTCGGCGGTCAAGGCAACGCAGGCGCAGTCGAACCCCGGCAGTCGCCGACTCTTTGACATGGCCGATGCCTTGTATATCGGTGGGCTGCTGAACGGGGTGCCAAACCAGTTCGTGAGGTTCTCGACGGACGGAATCCACCTTCAGTCGCCCACCCTAATCGAGCTGGACGCGCCGGACATCAAGCTGGTAGCGCCCACGATTGAGCTGAACGGGAGTACCTCTATCGGGATAACCACCGCGCAGCTCAACATCAATGCGACGGCGACCACCTGGACCGGAGCCATCGTGAACAACGGGCATCACATCGACAGTACGCATACCCACGGCGGTATCCAGCCGGGTGGAAGTAACACGAACGTCCCGAACGTATGAGCACACTCAGATGTCGACCCTCTACTTAGATCCGACTACCTGGGACCTTGTCCTGGATGCGAACGGCAACATTGCGGTCGCTACGGAACCGTATTCGCTAGCACAGGACGCAGCGAGCCAGCTACGCACCTTCAAGGGTGAAGTCTTCTATGACACAACACAAGGGATCGACTACTTCGGACTCGTACTTTCTCAGCCGCTGAATCTGGCACTGCTTCGTTCCCTGTTGACAGACGCGGCCCTCGCGGTTCCAGGGATAGTCGCGGCGCAGGTGTTCCTCTCGGACATTAGCGGGCGCACGGTTCACGGTCAGGTTCAAATAACCGACACAGACGGCACGATTGCCGCAGCGAGCTTCTGATGCCAACCAATGTTCCTTCCCCAGTCTTCGGGCCTGCCGGGTTTTCGGTGCCCACTGAGCAGGCGATTCTTGCCGGCAGGCAGCTCGACTACCAGTCTGCGTTCGGCGCGCAGCTGAGCCTCGCGCTGACCACACCGCAGGGCCAGCTGATGCAGAGTGACACAGCCTGCATCGGCGACAAGAATGACAAGTTCTTGCAGGTTGTGAACGGCATGGACCCGGCGCTCAACTCCGGACGGATGCAGGACGCCATTGGCCGCATCTACTACCTGAAGCGCCTGCCCGCCCAATCCACCGTCGTCACCGCAACGTGCTACGGGCTCACGGGAACAGTCATCCCGATCAACGCGCAGGCTGTGGACCAAGCGGGCAACGTTTACCTCTGCGTCTCCGGGGGCACCATTCCGGCAGCGGGAAACATCACGCTCGAGTTCGCGTGCGCGCAGGTTGGTCCAACCTTCTGCCCCATCGGATTCCTCAATTCAATCTACAAAGCTATTCCCGGGTGGGACTCCATCAACAATCTGGTCGCGGGTGTGGTTGGCACAAACGTAGAGACGCAATACGCCTTCGAGTCCCGTCGTCAGCAATCCGTCGCGGTCAACGCGCAAGGCACGTCTCCAGCGGTGCTCGGGGCGATACTGGGCGTGCCGGGTGTGCTGGATGCCTATGTCCTCGACAATCAAAGCAATACGCAAGCCGGAGCATCGTTCACCGGCTCAATCGCCACAACGGTCCTCACGGTTGCCGCTTCCCCCGCGCCCGTAGGCACGCTCGCCATCGGCCAGACCGTAGTGGGTCCAGGGGTTGCGCAGTCCACGACCATCGTTGCCTTCCTGACCGGCACGGGCGGGGCCGGTACCTACACCGTGAGTATTTCGCAGAGCGTTGCCTCTGAGGCAATGACCTCCGGTCCGGGCGGTCAGATAATTCCAGCGAACTCCCTCTACTGCTGTGTAGCTGGAGGCTCGCCCGCTGCGGTTGCGCAGGCAATCTGGACGAAGAAGGGTCCCGGAGCTCCGACAGCCGGCAACACGACGCAGGTCGTCTATGACACAGTATCGGGCTACCTGCCCCCGCTGCCTTCGTACAACGTCAACTTCCAAACACCTGCCGCGATCGCGATACTGTTCGCGATCTCGATGCAGAACAACCCGAACGTCCCGTCGAACGCGATCTCCCTGGTTCAGAACGCGGTCACTGCATCCTTCAACGGGCTCGATGGCGGGCCGCGCGCTCGGATAGGAGCGTGGCTGCTGGCGTCCCGCTTCTACCAGAACATCGCGGCCCTTGGTTCGTGGGCGGTTATCTATTCCATCCAGGTGGGCGTCGGGGCATCGGCGAACCAGAACTCGCTGCTGATACAGATCAACCAAGTGCCCACGCTGGCAGCAAATAACATCACGGTGACGTTCCTATGAGCGACTTCGACGACCTTGCCGGCCCGGATGTACTTGGGCAGGATCAGGCCTCCTCGAACTTCGTTACGAACGCTCCGGTGCAGTTCGCGACCGGCGACGGAATCACGCCTCAGTTCTGGCTCGCGCCCGACAGTCAGGACATCATCTCGTGCAACGTGTTTGCGCTGTGGCGCAAGGACTGGCAAGGCAACCTTCAACTCTCTACGACTCCGCGCACGAACCTGCTTCTTCAGTCGCAGGCGTTCCTTCAAGCTCCGTGGGCAACGCTTGGAAGTGTGAACCTTACCGGGGCCGCAGCCGTTGCGCCGGATGGCTCGCTGACCGCGAAGCTCGTGGCGCAGAGCGCCAATGGCTCCTCCCTCTACCAGGATGTTCCGTTCTCGGGTGGGCAGCAAGCCGCAGCGTCTGTCTTCATTGCGCCTGCCACGGCAACCGCACTCCAGCTGACCCTCTGGTGGTTCACGGGCGGTGTCGCGCAGGAAGTCTCCGCCACGTTCAACCCCTCGACGGGGGTGCTCGTGCCGAACGGCGGTTCTCCTGGGACCACGCTGGCGCACTACGCGGTCATTCCTTTGGCTGGCGGGTGGTATCGAATCGCGGTGGGTGGGGTTGGCAACGACACAAGCAATACGAAGGCGCGGTTCCAGATCTACGACAACTCCGGAACGGTGTCCTCGTACTATGTGTGGGGCGCGCAGCTTGAGGCCGGCATCTTGCAGACTTCGTACATCCCGACGGAGCTTACTCAGGACACTATCACCGATTACAGCGTAGATACGCTTCTGGGCCTTATCACGTTTGGTCAGATCCCAGTGCTCGGCGCCGCGCTCACGTGGATGGGGAACTACATCTACGTCACCGCGGAAGAGCCGGCATGGGATCCGCCTCTGATGTCGCAGTACGCGAACAGTCCGGTCATTACCGGCCTGATGCAATCCTTCGCGGAGGCAATAGATCCGGAAGCCGACATCGAGAACTTCTACAACCTGATGTGGAATGTAGACACCGCGCAGGGCTACGGGCTGGACGTGTGGGGCCGCATTGTGGGCGTGAACCGCGTGCTGGCGGTACCCAACACTTCCGAGAAGTACCTTGGATACATGGAGGCGAACAGCCTGTCGGGCGAACCGTTCAACTGGGGCCTGTTCTGGAACGGCGCGCAGGCAACGCAGAACTTCGCGCTGTCGGATGACCTCTTCAGAACCGTTATCCTGGTCAAGGCACTCATGAACATCTCGAGGGCCACCATCGCAACGTATAACAAGGCTCTGATGACCTTATTCCCCGGCATTGGGAACTGTTACGTCGTCGAGACCGGACCAATGAAAGTACAGCTCACATTCCCGGCACCGCTGTCTGTGATTCAGAAGGCGATCCTCCAACAGACCGGCATCTTTGCTCCCCCGACCGGGGTTCAATTCACGATCGCGCCGTAGAGGAACGACCATGCAATCAAATCAACTCCCCGTCTTGCTTCAGAGCACATGGGCAAAGGGTGCCGGCGGAGGCTACATTCGCCAGCCTCCGTGGCTGTCGCAGATTGGAATCCAGAACGGCGCCGCTTCGTTCGCGGATGGATTCCCCCCGCTGTGCTTCTTGCAGAAGGAAGCCGGTGGTTCGTTCCCGTTCGGGCAGGACTTCAACGGAATATTCCAGCTTCTGTCCGCGGGCCTGCAATGGCTACAGGCCGGAGGGCTGGCGCTCTACAACGCGGTTCTGAGCGCCGCGATTGGTGGATATCCACTGGGTGCAGTGCTGGTGAAGGCGAACGGTACGGGCTTCTGGATATCCGTCGCTGAAGGCAACACGTCGAACCCGGATGGCACTACCCCGACCGGATGGGCCGACCTGCTGGCCCAGTACGTGAAGAACGACGGACGCACCTACGGGATCAACATCTCGGGCAACGCGACGACTGCGACGACTGCGCAGAGCGCGGTGACGGCCCAGACCGCTATCAACGCGCAGCTTGCCACGCTGGCGGGGGCCATCGCCAACTACGCGCCGGCGATGGGGGGCTGGTTCAACGCTGGAGCGACCAGTACCTCGGGAGTTGTGAACTTCACGTTACAGGCCCTCGCCCCCGTGGGCCTCGTGTCCTATACAGCCGGGGTTGCAAAGGTCGCGGTCGGAGGGAACTATTTTGTCTCTGGCGGATTCAAGACCTTCAGCACCGTGCAGAACGCTGGAGTTGCGAGGATTGAGATCTTCAAGAATGGCGCGTCAACAGGCTACGCGAATGAGGGACAGATAGGCACCGGTCAAGAGTACCTTCCATTGGCTACATCTGGGATGGTTGCACTTGCGGCGAATGACACAGTTTCGATCTACGTTACGTTGTCGGCCGGCATGACGCTTCCAGGCGGTCCTGGTCACTTCAGTCTCCACCGGGTCTTTTCCAATGAGTAACGAAAAACTGTGGAGTTGGCTTTGGGGCACAGTGGGCTCCTTCCTCGGAAGCCTTTGGACGGCTGCCGGCCTGCCGTGCTTGACTCACCCGATTCGGGCTTGGTTGCAGAAGCACCATCCAACGCATTTCGTTCTGCGCTGGTTCAATAAGGCGTTCAGGCAGGAAAGAAAATGACTCCTCAGCAATTCATAGATGCACTGGCTCCCGCTGCACGGGCTTCTGCAGCACGGACCAAGATTCCTGCGTCGTTTACGATTGCGACCGCCGCTTTGGAGTCCGGGTGGGGTTCGTCCCTTCTGGCCCGAGAGGCGATGAACCTCTTCGGGATCAAAGCCGACCCCTCGTGGGGTGGCGCGTTCATCTCCTTGCCTACGAAGGAGTTCCTGAACGGGCAATGGATAACTACGGAGGCCAAGTGGCGTACGTACGCAAGCTGGCTCGCCTCGATCACGGACCATGCCCAGTTCTTGCAGCACGACCGATACAAGGACGCGTTCAAAACAAGTGATCCGATTGAGTTCGCCACGGCTGTCCGGAAGGCCGGCTACTCCACGGACCCGGACTACGTGAGCAAGATTGAGAAGATCATCGACGCGCATGATCTGAGGTCGCTGGATGGTCCAGCGCCAGAACTACAGAAGGAGGAAGTTATGCCATCCCCATCCGCACCATCCAACAGCAGCGTGAATACCATGATTGCAGGGGCGGGGGGAACTTCGCTCGTCGGCTTTCTGACTTGGATATTCGATGGGCGACATGCGCCGGTTCCGGCCTACGTGACCGCCTTCGTGGCAGCGTGCATCGCATGGGTTGCGCACGCGCTCTACAACACCGCGAAGTCGAAGGGCTGGATCTCGGCTGATACCCCTTTACCCCCGGCCTCCTAATGGTGGAGGCCTCAACTCAAGCAGGAGAACTACAAATGAACCAGAACACTCCATTCCTCATCAAGTTCAACGTCGATCTGATCGTCGGGTCCATCATCAGCCACGCCGGAGACGCGAAGGCTCAACTGGCGAAAGCCAATGAGGTCCTGTCCGTCTGCAAGGCGTTCACCGCCATCAACAGCGGCGACGTGCTGACTGGCCTGACCATGTTGGACGACGTGCTGAATGCCGCTGCGGCCGGAAGCAATCTGGGCAACGCGATGGCAATCCAGACGCTCATCTCGTGGCTCTCGACCAAGGCAGCGGCTCTTCAGCAGGTAGCTTCCGGCACGCTGCTCGGATCTCTGCAAACGGAGATGCTCAACGCGGTGCTTGCGGAAGCTGCGTCGGTTGCACAGGCATACATCGCGGCAGCGCCAAAAGCGTGATCTGAAATCAACGTGCGCCTGATGAGTAGGGGGGATGGATGGCTCCCTTGCTCATCCTTCGCCCCCGACCTTCCCCCTCTCCTGGTCGGGGGCATTTTTTTCCGTGGTCCCTGCCGGCACCCCCGCACACTTTGGACCAGCTTGTCAAGCCCTACCGGAGTTAGCGGGCGCTTACTTTTTAATACAGCCTCCAGGCTGCGCTGCGGCCCCGAGTGGCTGTCCTAGGGCGCACCCATGCCGGCGCGCGGCGCCTAGCCGGCTGGCTGGCGGGCTGGCAGGCACCCGCGCCCGGTAGCTGCCCCCACCCCGCAGGCCCCAGTCGAGGAGGTGTTAGTGTGTACTTACACCGGCCCGCTACCAGCTGAGGGTGCTGCCGGCCCCGGTCTTGGTCACCAGCACGGTTCCGGCGAACGGGAAGTCGATGCTGCGGTGATCCGCAATGAGGATCACGCGCCCGTACCGCTTCGCGCGCTCCTCGAGCACCGCTAAGAGATCCTTGATGCCTTCTTCGCCGAGCCACGTCGTAGGTTCATCCCACAGCTCGAGATTGCAGTCGAAGCCGGTGCGCGCTGAGATCATGTTGGCAACGCCGAGCTGAGCCGCAAGACGAAGCCGCTGCGACTCCCCTCCGCTCCACACCTCCCACGGCACCGCCCCAGTCACGACCGCAGGGTTTAGAACGTCGCAGTTGAAGCCCCGGCGCACCGTACCCTTCTTCGTTTCCTTCTCCACGGAGAACTCTAACTGCCACGCCTCAAGCCCTAACGCCACCAAGCACTCGTTCACTTCAGCGTTCAGCTGGCGCAGAGATTCTTCGATGAGCTGGAACCGTATGTCCTTGAACCCCTTTTGCCAGAACTCGAAGGCGGAGGCCATGAAGCGAACCCCGCCGAGTTCCTTGTTCACGATCTGAAGGTCCGCCTTCGCCTTCTTCACCCGCGCTGCCAGTACGGCCCGTTCCGTGCCATAGGGGTCACGCTTGGCAGCAAGCCGCTTCAGGTCCTGCTTCGCATCCGCCTCCTCCTGCTCGGCGGCAATGATGTAGATCTCATTCTTCTCCGCAGTGTTCTTGAGCTGGCGCATGGCAGCATCAGCCTTGTCCGCTTCCTCCTTGTAGCCGCTCAGCGCGGATTGGCAGTTCTTCAGATCATCCGCCACCTCCTCAAACGCGCGCAGGGCCACCCGCTGCTTCTGCTGGCACGCTTCCGCAACCGCCTCGAGCTTCCTGCGGTGCTTGAGCGCGTGGCGCTTGTCGATGCCCTGAGCGCAGGTGACGCAGGTCGGCTTCCTTGCCACGTCGACGAACCTGGACCACACCGCGTTCGCGTTTTCAAGCTCCGTTGAGGCACGCTCGAGACGCAGCTCGGCTGCCCGGTAGTGCTTCTTTAGCCCCTCGGCCTTCTCGAGCGCGTTGCCGAGCTGTGCGTTTGCGTGCTTGGATGCCTTAACTAGCTCCTTGAGCTCCTCCAGGTATTCCTGGACCCCCTTTTGCAGCGCCTTCAGCTTTTTCGTGGCCTTCTCGATCTTCTTCTCTGCCAGCCCAAGAGACTCTATGTGCTCCTCCTGCCACGCACTGCTCCGCTCCTCGAGGTCCTTCTGACTTTGCTCAAACGCTTCAACGGAGGCTTCGGCGCGGGCCACCTTTTGCTCCATCTGCGCGACTTCCTTCTCGTACTCGCCGCGCAGGAACCTTGCCTGATCGCTCTTCTCCTCCCATCGCTCGAGCTTCATCACCCGGCTGTAGATTTCCATACGCGCGGCCGGCGACAGGTCCACGAAGCTCGGGCTGAACTGGCTGAAGTAGAAGCTGTAGAGAAACTCATCGGCGTCTATTCCGAGGAACTTCTCGAGTTCGACTTGATCCACTTCCTTATCGTCTGCAACGTCGCCGCCTATGCGAAGGGAGTTCGGGGATTGGGTCCGCTTGATCCACCCTCGGTCTGTAAGTATCTGCACCGAGGCACTACTCGCGGCCCAGTTGACGACGTTGCCCGCTTTGATGTTGCGCGAGGTCTTTCCGAACAGGCACCAAAACAAGGATTCGAACAGGCTGCTCTTGCCGGCCCCGTTAGCACCTAGTGATGGCTCGACTTCGTTTAGGCCGGCAACGTGGTAGAGGCCGGGGGGCATACGTTTGATGAGGATGGATTGAGGCTCGGTGAACGAACGAAAGTTCTCGAGCCAGATCTTATTGATCTTCACGACTTTGTTCCCTCCTGTGGCGGCTCAGAGGCCAGCGCGTCGTTGATTTCAACGGCCATGCGTCGAAGTTCATGCCGTATTGCAATCGCAGTCTTATCGTGAAACCAGACTGGGTTTGCAGCTATCTTGTCCGCCGCATTCGCCAAGGCATCGCGTTGAATCCGCCTCGCATCGAGCGCGTCCGGGGCGGCGGAAAGGCGATCATCGTTCAGCAGCGCTTCTAGCGTGTCCCGATCCCAGTCGCCCTGATTCAAGTAGCCCTGAACTACTTGACGCCACGCCACCGGCTCCTGCGGCGGCGATGCGCTCGCGCGGGCGAGGGAGATGAGGCGGACGAGCATCCCTGTGATAGCGACAAGTTGCCCACTTCCCTCTACGACCGCATCACCATGGAATACGCGGAAGCCGGCCTGTTCCCACAGCCTCAACGCCTCGTCCCTGTCGCCCTCCGGCGCTGGCTTGTACGGACCATCTGCCAGAGCCATCCGAGCCGTCAGATCGTGCATGGATTCGCCCTCCGGCGCTTGGCGGGCTTCGTCGGTCGCTTTCATACTGCCCACCTTATTCCGCATCGTTCGCAAACCCACTGCTGCTCCATTTCGTATCCGCAATTGCAAATGACTGGACTCTCCGGCACTTGGCGGGCCTGCCGGTCGGCGGCGATCACGGCGCGGGCGAAGGCGATCAACGCAGGATATGGCTCGGTTTTATCCCCACCGCCGGATTGAATCCAAAGGTCAACGATCCGCTCATCACTTAGTTCTATCATGTTGATCTCCTGAGTAAAAGAAAAAGCCCTCCGTGTTCTCCTCGGAGGGCGTAGGAGGCTGGTCGACGCAGATACTTGCCAGTCGCAAGGGCGAACGAGAGGTACCACCCTCCCGGAGATCATCATTCCGGGTTGCCCCGGACCCGTCTGCACACGGGGGCCTAGCTAATCTTCCTCGAGTAGCTGCGCCCCTAATTTTACCAGCGGGGCTTCGACTTTGTTACGGGCGCAATAGGCGCGCAGCGCCTCGGCTGGCGTAAGCGTTCTGTGTTCCTTGGTTTGTATCTTCGGCTTCCCTGTGTGACCCACCTTCGAGAGCTGAACCGCGGACAACACCGCGCTCTGCTCCTTGCAATACTGCTGAACGAGCTGCTTCCACTCCTGCCAATCGCCGAGCTCCGAGTCGCGCAGCTTGATGATAGCCTTGATCTGATCTCCGGGGCGCAGTGCGGGAGGATCTTGGCGCACATCCGGCCCAAACTCTACGATGAGCTTGCGGATATTGAGCAGCCGCTCGGAAGTCACTTGCCTGTCTACCACCACAAGAGCTCGAGGTCGAAAACGATCTCCAAATCTGATGGGATACGGGGCTCCGCAATAAAGTACGCTCCCCACTTTCTGCGGAACGTGAATGTCGCCCGATAGTACGACCGCTCCCGTTCTATCAAACATGTGAGGATCATCTCCTCGGAGCCTTGTTCCAGTTTCAGCTCTAGCACCGTCAAAGGTGGCGTGCAGGAAGATATGCGTAGCATCCTCCACGTCGAGTTTATTCCAGTCCTCCGCAAGCGTGCGCGAATGCGGGAGAACAGCAATTCGATCTCGGCCGGACTCCAGGATTCTTGGCTCCGAATAAAACGTACACCATCCAATGAATCCCAGGAATCGAAAGTAGGGGGTGTTCGGATCAAGTCCATCATGGTTCCCGCGGAGTATGTGGATGAAGTTCAACCTGGAGGACTTCCGGCACCAATGAAGCCGGTTGGCTATCCGGTTTACCAGCCGACTTGAGTGATAATCTTTGAACTCTGTCAAATCCCCGAGTATCCAAAGCTCGTCGGCTGCGTGCTTTTTGGAGAGCTCCGCGATTTGAGAGAACACGGTCCATCGGTACTCGTCCGCTGGCCTATCTGTGAGATGTAGGTCAGAGACTACTATGGCTCTCACTTGATCCTCGGCTTGCTGCGTTTGGGCTTTGGGAAAAGCTCGTCGAACAGGTACACGTCGCACCCGTCGATGATGGCTCGCCGGTCTTTTGGTTGGTCTGGGTCCGATAGCCAGCCGGGGGACGCAATGACGATAGCCGGCAGCCGGTTTTCCTTTGCGATGAGTAGCGTGTGGCGCTTACCCGCGTCGCGCGCTTGCTTGAGCGCGGTATCCCAGAACTTCTGGAGCTTGCCTGTGCCGAACAGGCAGAACCCAGCGAGGTCCAAGCTCTTGTAGTGCTTGAGTTCCAGAAACACATCGTGCAGGAAGGTGTGCCCTCCGATGCCAGTTATGTCCCCGGCTTGGTTCTTCGCTTTGCCCTTGTTGAGCGTAGCCCGTCCTCCCGACATCGCGCTGCGCCAGAACAGGTCATCCCTGCGCCCGTCCGAGTAGTAGAGACTCAGCTGCTTGCACACAAGCCTCTCGAACAACGCACCCTTCTGCTTGCCTCCACCCTTCCTCATGGCTTGATTCCTCCGGTGCTGATGGTGAATGTGATGCTTGACAGCATTTCGTTCCTGATTATCTCTGCCAAGTCGATCGGACTCTCGTAATCGGCAAGCATGTCCAACATTCGCTGGCCGAATTTGATGTGTTTCTTCGCAATCTCGATGTTCTCCTCCGCCTGTTTGGCGTGAGCTTCGAGCATATTGGCGAACAGATTTCGCTCCCCCTCTTTCTTGTGCTTGACACGCTTTGCCAGCTTGTGGAACTTCTTGGCCTTGGCCTCCCAGGATTCCTTCATCTTCGTGTGGCCCTGTATTCCTTTCTGGACCTCCATACGCAGCGCCGAGATCAGATCTACCTGATCCTCGTTGTTCCCTTCCGCGATTCCGATGAGCATCTGGGCCAGTGTTTGCAGCTCCCCGGAGATCTCGTGCTCGAGGGTTCCGTCGCGGTCGTACTTTTGCCGGCGCTCTGGATCACTCAGCACCGTGTAAGCCAGCCGCAGCCGGCTGAAGTCCTCCTTGCTGCCCCCGTGTCGGTCCGGGTGCGTCCGCATCGCCTTGCGCCGGTAGGCTTGCTTCAGCTCCTGCGGTGTGGCATCACGAGGAACTCCCAAATCCTCATACAAGTCGGCCATTAGCTACCCCGCGAAGTGTTTGTCGTAAAGCCTCTCTATCCAGTCGAGCTGCTTCTCGCTCAGGTCCCCGATCCTTCCCCTGGCGAGGAGGTCCCGCATGTGTTCCACGAAGTCATGCTCGCGCGCGTTTAGGTCGTCCGTTTCGAGAAGACCCTCGAGGCGCATGATCTTCGCCTGAGTCGATAACATGTCCAGCCTCCTTATCTGCCTTTACTCTGGCTTCCGCGTGCCGTTTGCAGTAGACGTGCCCGTCGTACTCAAACTGGGCGAATCGGTGGCACTGGTCCGGTGGAAACCCCGGACTCCTTGGCTTGTTCATCTCCTCGCACTGCGGGAAGTTCCTCGTGTACTGAACCGGCCAGTGGACACGCCTCCTTTTCATCCTCGACCTCCAATCGGCGAGCCCAATCGTAAAGGATGCTAGAGCTCCTTATTGGGATCCCCGCTTCCATCAGCTTCGCTGCGGATTTCATCTCCTCGACCACCTTGTAGCGCCGATTAAGGAACGCAGCGACCCACGGAGGTGTCTGGTATGGGGGATAGAGCCTTAACTCCCCGGCGCACAGTCCGAGCAGTGCTAGGCTCACAGATTGCGGTAGCTTCTCCCCACGCAGCAGCTCGCTGACCATCTGCCACATGCCCGTCGACGTGCCGGCCCCGGTGTCCCATTCGTCATTCATGGCACTGCCCCTCGCAGCCAATGTGTCCGCACTTAGAACACACTGGCATGTCTTCGATGGCATACCTGAACACGGGGATGTCTCGATTGTGCCGGCGCGCTGCCCGCATCTCGAGAAGCTTGAGAGAGGAGCGCAAGTGGTCGACGAGGACAAGGTTCGTTGGATCCGGTATCTGGCTGTCGAGGTACTTCACCCGGTCGATGCACGCGCGCAGCACCTCTTGGAGATTGGTGCCCGGATAGAAGCCCACGTTGCCGGGGTAGCCCTCACCTGCCCGCTTGACGAACCTCAGCAGGCACTCGCGCGGGCTGTCGAGCATCCGAAGTGCGTAGGCGTGCCCACGGTCCAGGATCTTCATCGCCGGTCCCCTTGCTCCTGCCCCGACTGGAGCCGGTGTGGAAGACCTTCCCGCTCGGAGATTTGGTTGAAGACCTCGATAACCGCTTCGGCGAGATCAATCCCTTCGTTGGCCGCAACGAGGTCGCAGTAGATGAGGACGTCGGCCAGCTCCTTCTTGAGCTTAGCGCGCAGTATGTCCCGCTCCTCGTTGTTTGGGGAGCTTACTCCGAGGTCTACGCGCAGCAGCTTCTTCGCCACGTTTGCCGCCTCGCCGGCTTCCCCGCACATCGCGTTAGACCATTCCGCAGTGGTCCACGGGCGGAGCGACCCACGATGCCAGTAACGGGCGCGGTCGATGTTGATCGCCCGGAGCACGGCTAGGTCAAGCGAGTTGTTCATCTTCATTTGGATCCTCCCAAGTATTTCGCTTCAAACTTCTTGAGTTCTGCCAGCGCCTTCTCCGGGCTGAACAGCAGTGCCTCGAGCACCTTGCGCTCGTCCGCCTCCACCTTTTTGTAGAAGGAGTTCTCGCTCCTCTCCTCCTGTACCTGAAAGCGGTCGAGGAGCCTCTCCGCCGCGATCACCTCCGCGGGCCTTTTCTCTTTCCTGCGTTTCCTTGCCTCCCTGCGAATATCGGAAAGCCGCTCCCTGATGTAATTGCGCTGTTCCTTCGTCAGAGCCGGTTCCTTTTGGGATGGGGATGTCATAGCTTCTTCCTTTCCCTTTCGTTGATTGCCCAGATTGCGTCTCTTACCTCGAATACGAGGTTTGCCCTTTGTGCTGTGATTCTCTCGCTTCTGGCCTTGAGCTCCTCTTCAAAGTGGATGGTTGGGTCGTTCTCAAACATGGTCAGAGGCAGGCTATTGTTCACGAACGCTATAGCCTTGCGAACGCAAGCGGTGCATTCCCCGCACTCCTTGAGAGTGGGTCGGTAGCAGCTACGGGAGGCCAGCATCAAATGGTCCGCGTTGCCGTCGCTCCGCAGGAACTCGCGAAGGAACTGGCTCTTGGTCTTCTTTTCGAAGGGGGTCAGTATCTGCATGTTCTCCGCGAGTAGGCCCGGAGGGTTATCCTGTGGGTTCTGGCTCAGATACGCGAGCAGATCAAGCACCTTGTTCGTGAACCGGTCCCCGTGATCAAGCCGAATGTCGGATGCGGCGCTTCCAAGGTAGAGAGCGTCCCCGTAGGTAAAGCCCGCCGCGAGGAAATACAGGTTGCGGAACGGCATCGTGTCATTCGACAGCTTGTACGGGGCCAGATTGAACCTCCGGTCGACTTGGAGCATTGCCGGCAACCCCCCAACCTTGCCCAACCGCCGGATGCTCATCAGCTCCAGATCCTGCTCTGGGAGGCCGGTGTGAAAATAGACCAGCAGATCCGGTTTGACAAGATGCGCTAGGCAGAACGAATCCAACCCGCCTGAGTACAGAACGACACGTTTCATATATGTCTCCAAGTTTTGAGTTTTATGCCCCGCGCATTCATTCCGATTCTCCTCGTTGTTCCCTTTGCTCTTCGTAGCTCGCCCTTTCTGCATACTTGCCTCTTTCTGGTAGGAACTTCGTTTCCTTCTGGTGCCACACGTCCATCACGGTCTTGTTCAGGTCGCCGATGAGTTCCGCTCGGTACTTGGACCCCGCGTTCTCGAGCAGCCGGCGGAACGTACCTCCGCTGTCCACATAGCGCCCGTCTATCTTGTACTGATGGCGCACCGACTTGAGGTAGTTCAGATTGCTTGTGATATCGTCGATGCCGTAGCCGAACAGGATGTCGAAGCTGCACTCCCGGAACGGCAGGTCGATCTTATTCTTCTTGCACTTGGACTTCACCTGCACCCCCACGGTACGGGTGATGCCTTCGATGGTCTTCTTCAGCTGGCCGAGGTTGGCGAGCCACAGTATCTGCGAGGCGTAGAAGTCCAACGCCCTGCCTCCGCTGCGGGTGTGCTTCTCGCCAAACGTGACCCCAATGTTGTCGCGGGTCTGGCTAATGATCATGACGTGGACCAAGCTGCGCTCGAGAGGCTTGATGAGCCGGCGAAATAGCTGGCCGAGCTGCTTGGGCTTGCTGGCCCCGTAGGTGGGCGCGTCGATGCCCCGGCCCTTCTCTGCCTTGTCGCTGAGCGCATCCAGGGAGTCGACGATGTAGAGCCCGCGCCCCTTCTTGCCCACCTTCGCCAGGAACTCCACCATGTCGTCGAACAAGTCCTCCACGGTGTCTACCTTGGGCCTCAGCACATGGCTCATGTCCATGCCCAGTGCCCGCGCGTAGTTGTCGTCGAACGCGGCCTCGGTCTCCGCGTAGCACATGGTCCCGTCCGGATACTGGTGATTGAAGTTCGCCATCGCTTCGATAGCCAACAGGGTCTTCCCAGTGCTCTTGTCCCCGACCACATTGCTGATGCGGCCCAGAGGCCACCCGCCCCCCGAGCCGGCCAACACGCAGTTCAGGATTTCGCACCCGCTGTTGATGAACTCGAGTCCCTTCTTTGGGTTCGTGAAGAAGAGGCCGGTGGCACCGCCGCTGCGACCCTTGATCTTTGGTTTCGCCATTGATAGATCTCCAAAGGGTTGGAAATGGGGGAGCTCGAAGCTCCCCCTGCCGTACTTACTTCTTCTTCATCTTGCCGAGCTTGGAACGCCAGCCGCTCGTGGACTTCTTGGTCTTCGAGTCCTCGTCGTCTTCGCCTTCCTCCTCGTCCTCCTCCTCGTCCTTCTTCTTGCCCTTCACGATGGACTTCTTGCCGGCCTTGGCCTTCTTGGGCTTCTCGATCTCAAGCTGCTCGCACAGGTAGTCCTGCGCCTCCTCGAGCGAGTCGAACTCCTTGTCGCCGAACTCGACGTCGTTGGCCTCGGCGAGCGTGCCCAGTTCCTCCTCGTCCATGTCGTGGACTTCGTCCCAGGAGGGCAGGTCGCTCTCCTCCTCTTCCTCCTCGTCCTTCTTCTTGGCCTTCTTGTCCTCCTTGCCCTTCTTGATGACGGACTTGCCGGCCTTCTTCTTGGGCTTCTCGTCTTCCTCCTCCTCTTCCTCCTCGTCCCTGCGTTTGCTCTTCTTCTTGGACTCGGCGCCGGCGAACGTCTTCTTCATGTGGTCGTAATCCGAGAATTCCAGCACCGACGGCACGGGGTTCTCGATGATGAACTCCATGATCTCGGCAAGGTCGTCCTCGTCATCGGCGATCGGGCTTTCCTTGCGTGCCAGCTTGACCCCCGTGTACTTGGTCCGCTCGCGTTCGCCCTCCCGCGTGAAGATGACGTCGTAGCCCTCCTCCGGGTGGTCGATTGCCAGCACCTCGCCGTCCTCGCTGCTGGATTGCTTGGCGATCTCCTGGTCCAGGGTCCACGGCGCGCACCAGAGCTGAGCCCCCTTGCTCTCCTCCTTGCGGTCGATGATCCACATGGCGACCCGCTTGCGCGCCAGCAGAGGCCGTGCTTCGTCTTCGTCGCCGGCGTCGTACAGCTCCTGCCGCTCCTCGCACACCGGGCACGGCTCATCTTGATGCTTCTGCAAGCAGAGGAACGAGCTGCGATCCGGCCCGATGCCGTAGTGGCCCCAGATGTCCATTCCATAGTGATCCGCGTCGTCCCATGTGGGCGGAAGGATGCGGATGCGGTTCGTGCCGTCCGCAGGGGTCCAGGTGTTGAAGTCGGACTTGACGAAGCCCTCCCGGGTGAACCCCGTTTGGCTGGCCCGCTTGCCCACCTGATCCGCTGTGCGTGCGCGGTACTCGAACTTCTTTTTGGATGACTTGGTCTTGATTACCATTTTTCACTTCCTCCGGTTGAAATACGAGTCCTCAGCGGCCCTTGCTTCCTGCCGCCTCTGGTTCATCTTCGCCTTGTTCGCACTCGCGAGGGCGGAATCATGCCCCCGCTTGCTACTGTTGGCGCGCACGGTCTCGAAGTAGCCGGCCCCGTACAGCGTCACCAGCTCGTGGATGGAGTGGCTTCGCTGTTCGAATGAATCACGCAAGGCTCGGATGAGTGCCTCGCGCTTGATGGCCTCGCTGTACCGCGCATACGCCTGCTTGTGCTCCTTGTGCAGCAGAACCGCTTCACGCACCCGGTCCACGGTGGCCTTTTCCTGTGCCTCGTCCAACTCCTTTCTGATTCGATCGGCCACGTCCGCGTCGACGCGGGCCATCTCCTCCTTGAGTTCGTCGCGTTCGGCCTGCGCCAGCACATGCGCCTCGGCGACTTGGTGATAGAGCATCGGCTGCTGTTCAGCCGCATCGTCCAGCGAGTTCCTGTCGACCGCGAGGTAGCTGTGAAGCTCCTCTATCGACGGGCCTTCGCGCTTTGCCCGGATGGGTACCTTCGGCACGTGATCTCCTTAGAAGTCGACGACGCGCAGGTTGGGCGCTTCGCCGTTACTGTAGATGTTCTGAGCAATCCTTTCGATAAGCTCCTCCTCATTTCCCTCGAACTCGCGGCCCATCACCTTGTTGAGCTCTACGCGCAGCTTGGCAACCTTCCGGGCTTCGTCGAGGGTATAGCCGAGCCAGATACGCTGGCCCTCGTGTGGCGTGTGCTCCGGTGCGTACTGGTCCAGGTTCCACGCAATGTGATGCATCGTGTCTTCGCCGCAGCTTGGGCAGCTCATCGCGAACGGGGTCACACCGTCCCGGCTGTTCCAGATGCGCTCACGGTGCCCGCACGGGCAGCCGTACCACATGAGGCAGAACGCCTCCTTGTGATTATGGTTTGGCATGATGGCCTCATTCAAAAACAAGTTGTCCCAAGTCGAGCATGAACGGTGCCCAATGCTCACTCGGTGAATAGGTGTGCCCGCTGAATGCCTGGATGATTGCTAGGTACCTTTGCGGTTGATTTGCCTCCCGTGCCATCTTGGCAGCGTAGTTGATGAGCGCAAGCCGGACGCCCTCCGGTGTTTCGTCAATGCCCTCGATGAGCTTCATCAGGTTGGGCCACTTCAGCCCCTTGGCTTGGCAGACGGCCCGGATGAGCGTAATCGCCGCCTCCCCTTCCGCCTCCCCGCCTTCGCACAGCCGGGCGACTTCGCTGGCATCGTTCACACCGACACATTTTTGCAGATAAACAAGTCCAGCGCGTACCGAACCATTTGCTTTCCGTGCCACTACATCAACCAGACGGGGCTCTAGGATTCCCCCTTCTTCGTCGCTCACGTGTTTGAGGAATTCCGAGATCTCCTCCCACGATACCGAACCTAGCTGGTACTGAGTGCATCGAGTCTTGATGGTGGCCGGCACCTTGTCTGGCTCCGTGGTGCAGAAGATCCAGTACAGGTGAGCCGGGGGCTCTTCCACGATCTTGAGCAGGCTTTGCCACGTCGGCTTCGACAGCGCGTGGCACTCATCTACGATGATGAGTCTCCGCTCGTTGTTGAGCGGCTTGTACCGCGCCATGTCCTGCACCGCACGCATCGCATCGATGCCTGTATTGGTGGCTGCATCTATCTCTAGAACAGTGGCCTTGAGATGGGAAGCGATGATGCGCGCAAGCGTGGTCTTCCCCACTCCACTAGGTCCGGTGAACAGGAAAGCGTGCGGGCACTTTCCCCACCTAAACATGGATTCCAGACTTTCTGCCACTGCATCCTGACCGATTACCTGTTCGAGTCTCGTTGGGCGATACTTTAGATGTAGTGGGAAACCGTCCTCGTTGGATGGCTTTTTGGTTTTCATTTGACATGTCTCCAACTCTCTCGGTAGACGATCGAGTATATGTTCTTCATTGAGGTGTCGAATTGCGTTGCGAGTTCCTTGGCTGTTTTTGTTGCGTAGAGCTTGCGAATTTTGATAACTTTCGCTTCAGTAAGTTCTGCTCGGAAGTGATCTTCGCCTCTAGGTTTGTTGAAGCGGCCCCTTTTGATGCAGTCCTGAAGGTTCTGCTTTTGGGTCCCCCGCTTCAAGTGCTTTGGATTTATGCAGCGGTCGTGGTCACAAGTGTGCCTAACGGTCCACCTACCTAGCTTTCGTTTGTGAACAAATTCCCAAATCTCTCGAGTTCTATAGTTTGGGGAGTAAACACCCGGTAGGTACCAACACCCGCTTTCTCCGATTTCAGCCCTTTCGAGCGATTCTTGGATGGTTACTTTTCTGCTCATGTTTATTCCTTGGGAATCCGAACTCTGTGGATTCAACTGTAAACGCTTCCTCTAATTCTCCCCATCGTTTTCCTGTCTTCACTTCGACTGTGATGGGAACGTTGATCCAGTCGAACCGGGGCTTGCACATCACGGGCAGTATGATTTCCAACTCGCTCTCGAGCCTCTTCTCCGGAAGCACGAAGGTCAAGTCATCGTGGATGTTCATGCGCGGCTGTAGCTGCGGCTTCTCGAGCTCGTACGACATCTTTCCAAGCTGCTCCATCGCATCAACCACGATGTCGGAGGCGGTGCCCTGGATGGGCTGGTTAATGGCCTCGTTCTGCGTCAGCGGCCCGTAGCGCCGGCGACCCGTCAGTGTCTCAACGTACCCGTGCCGGCCATATCCGCGCATCACCGTTTCCTGCCACGCCTTCACCGCTGCGTACCGCTCCCAGAACTCGTCATAGAACGGCTTCAGCTTGCGGGCCGGCAGGTCCCACCGCGCCGCTACCGGGTCAAGCTCGCTGCCGAAGAACAACGGGAAGGTCCACTCGGACTTGAAATACTGGCGGAACGCCTTGATGACCTTCTTCTCGGTGTTGTTCTCCGGGATGCGGTAAGGTTCGAGAAGCTGCGGGAACTTGCCAGTGATCTTGAGGATCCAATCCATGTGGATATCGTAATGCTCCCACAGGGCCTTGATGAGGTTCACATCCCCGGAGGCAATGGCAATGATGCGGGCCTCTATCTGCCCGTAGTCAATGGCTACGATGGTCTGACCGGGTGGGGCCGCTATCAGGTTGCGGATGAGCTTGCCCTCGGGCGTTCGGATTGGAAAGTTCTGCAGGTTCGGGTCGTCGCTGGCAAGCCGGCCCGTGCTGGTCACGAGGTGGTTGAAGTTCGCGTGTATCTTGCCATCCGGGTAGATGTACTCCGCGCCTTCCGAGGGGCAGTAACCCTTGACGTAGGTGCCGTCGAGCTTGGTCACCGCGCGCAGGTCCAGCACGAGCTTCGCCAGCGGCTTCTTCAATCGGGACAGCGCATCCACGTCGGTACTGCCGGTGATGTGAAGCACCGACTGGAGCTGCTTCGGGCTGTTCGGATTGAACGGCTTGCCGGTCTTCTTCACGTGCTGCCTTACCTCTTCGAGCCTCTGGATCTTGTTCGTGATGAGGTTGGCTTTAAGGGTCAGCTCGCGATGCTTGGCTTCCGCAAACTTCGTGTCGGGTGTGAGCCCGTAGGCTTGGGCCAATACCAGCGTCGGGGTTCTCGAGATCATGGCCTCGTAGGGCCGCTGCAATCCTTGGCGAGCAATCTCGTCCGTTTGGATCTCCCGCACCCGATCCGTGAACTTCACGTCGCGTGCGTTGTACCGCAACACCTTCTCCAGCGGCATCGCGGCCATATTGGTCTTGTCCAGCTTGTCGAGCGCCTTGTTATCGACGCCCATCAGCGCCACGCTGCGCGCCTCGAGGCTCTTCTCGCGCTGGTCGTGCAGGATGTGGGCCTGCGCCATCGTATCGCCCCACTTCACGTCGTACAGGTACTTCGCCGAACCGAATTGGTGGAACAGCCACTCGAGCTCAAACTTGAGATTGTGAGCCCAGAACGTGTTCCCGCTTTGAAGCAGGTAGAGCTGGATAAGCGAGATTACCCGTAGGAGGTCCTCAGCTTTCCACCGTTTTGCTTCCGGGTGGAACAGCGGTATGGCGTAGCTCTCCTCCCACACCCCGAACGCGATGCTGAGAATCTTCGCGTCCTTGTGGTACGGGCGCAAGTGCGTCGTCTCGAGATCGACGGACTGGTTCCGGTACTTCTTCATGGAGTTCAGGGCACGCTCAACATCCCCCACGATCCAAGTGTCAATAACGTGCAGGCCCTCATCGCACTCGTTTCGAGTGGGTATCCACGGCACGTCTATTCCGTCCCCATCGAGCACGGTCTGTATCAACGCAAACACCCGCTCGAGCTCGTACCGATACATCTTGTACGTCGGCTGGCCTATCTCATCGGCGTTCTTGATCCGCATGACGTACGACGGATGCCACATGGGGGCATACCAGCACTCGTGAGTTCCGATGCGTACCGGCACTAACATCCCGTGCCAGCGTGTGATGCCGTTGCGGCCAATGGCCCACTCGAGGGGCGTGTTGCCGAAGCCAGCGATGATCATAGGCTTCGACTCCTCTATGTCCTCGCGCTGCCAGTGGCTACAGCATCGCATCTCGTGCTCGGTGGGTGCGCGGTTCTCCGGTGGCCGGCAGCGCAGCACGTTGTTCCACCGGATGTACTTGTTCAGGGCCTTGGGTATGAAGTCCCTGATGTACTCCCCGGCCTTGCCGATGAACTGGATGCCCTGCTCGTCCTCTGTCTCCCCCGGTGCTTCGCCGAGGATGTAGAGCAGCGGGGACTTAGCACCCGTGGGCTTCATCTTTGGGTGCTTGAGCCGCTCCTTGTCGAGCGTGCAGTCGCGGCAGCTCAGCCCGGACTGCGCCAGTATCGGGATCACCTGCTTTTGCTGGCGTGGCTTCTTGGGGATGCGTGCCTTCGCCTTCTTAGCGGACTTCGCCGCCCCCTCGGTTTGAAAGAACCCCATCAGTCTTCTCCCAGGACGGTTTAGGCTCGAGTTCCCTGATTCGCTCGCGCAGCTTCTCGATCTCCGCAGCGGCCTCCATGCGCAGGCCCTTCTCAACGGCGCGGGCCAGCATGTGCGGGGCGCGTAGCCGTACCACGAGGTCTGGCTTCGTGTACTTGCTCATAGCATCACGCAATGGTCTTCGACTTCGAGGAACAGGCAGGATTCCCGCCCGCGCACCTTGGCCGGCTTACCTTCCTTGAGGGACGCCCGCATCTTCTCCAGCGTCTCTGGGTCCCTCCACCGCAACGCCCCCGCGATGGCCTTGCCGATGTCCGGCCGCACCTGCTCCTCCACCATGTCCGCGATCTCCTTTGCCAGCTCGTTCTTGAGCATTTTGATGTCGGCATCCGGGGCCGGCTTTACCACAACCTCCTCCCATGCGTCGAACGCAGCCCACACGAAGAACGGAATGGTCGTGTCGGCCTTGAGGCACTGGACCAGCTTCGTGTAGAACTTGCGCAGGTCCCTCACCGGCGCGGTGAGCAGCGGGTTGAGCAAGTCCTCCATCGCGAATTCGGCGCGGTCTATCTCTTCCTTGGAGTGTGCCATGCAGAGCGCCTTGATGACCGGCACCCACAAGTCCACCATCTTCTCCACGTCCATTGGTGTTCTCCTCTTTCGTGAATGAACTACGAAACTGTACCGCAGGCAGATGCGGAAATTGCTGAAGCGCCGTGTTCCGAGCAGGCAGGCCCGCGCGAAATTGCAGGCGCCCCAGATCTCCTGAGCCGCATCTCGAACATTGGGCACCCTTTCCGGCTTGGTCGGTTCACCCAAGTCAGACTCATCTATCCGGCACTCGAACATTAGCCGTCCTCCTTCCTCTTCAAAACCTTTTCAAACGCCTCTCTCAGCGCCTCAGGATCCGGCCCTGGATGCTTCGGTCCGAGCTTGACCATGCTCCCGGTACGCAAGTCGATCTCGTGTACCTTCCGCTCAAGCTCCTCCACCCGGCGAATCAGTTCGGTGATGATGCTCATCTACTCCTCCACGAGGCTGACCAGACAGGTATAGTCGCCCTTCTTGAATCCGAGACACCGCTTGGTAAGCGCAATCTCCTCACCCACTTCAGCCGCGTGCAGTGCCGACGCTGGCCGGATCTTGCCCTTCATGGCAGGCCCCGTCCGCAGCTTCATCTCATCGGTGAAGCTGCCCAGTGCGGCCTTGATGGACAGCTTGAGCACGTTCTCCTTGAGCTCGAATTCGACGATGGCGTCACTGGCCCCTTCGGACAGCACTTGCGCCCGCTTGAGGGTTGGGGAAAACTGCTCCGGCAGCGTTACCCACGACACGTCGGCCACGTTGTTGAAGACCTTCGCGTAGTCGGGTGCTTCCTCGGTCATCAGCTTGCTCACCACGGCACCGCTCGGGAACTGGCCCACTGCCCAGTTCGAGTCCAGCTCAATACGCTGGTTCTCCGTGCTGTCGGGTTCCCACATGTCGATGATCTGGCGCACCGACGCAGCCGGCAGAAGGAACAGCCTCGGGCCAGTCTTCTGCGTGATAACCGTAGACGAGATGAACCGGGACACGGTGACGTTGTCGCTGCTGTAGATGTGCAACTCGCCGCTGCCGTAGATCGAGAACGCGATGCCGGTGTATTGCTTGTCCATGGCGTTCTCGCCAACCGTCTCGCAGCACAGCTTCAGCCCTTCGATGATATCCGGAGTAAGCGACACGACCGTCGTGCCCCGCTCATCGAACTGCGGGAACTCGAAAACCATGTCGGACTCGGGCAGGCTGGCAAGGTACATGATGGTCTTGCCCGACTTGATGCAGACCCCCTTGTCAGTCTGCTCGAGCGATACCTCCTTGCCGAGTGTGTTCAGGATGCCGAGCAGCGGTGGCCCCTTCACCGCGCAGTGCAGGTCCGTGTCCAGGTCAACCACGACCGCGCTGATGTCGTTATACGCATAAATATAATCACCAACAAAACAAAAGTGACTCAAGATTGGAACAAAGTCTCCCCCCATCAAAGAGGACTTACAGAGATTGCAGGCATCAATGATCTCTTGTGTCTTCATACGTGTCTCCAATGCTTTCCATTTACGATGTCCCAAATAGATACTTCATTTCTGCACTTCCTCCCATTTCGGTCTGACGTTGTGCCAAGCCCCAAGCACCGCCTCGAGTACCTGCCGCGCGCCCCGGACCTTGTAGTAGGTGCCGAGGTATCCCAGGTGCTCGTCGAACCGCAGGTTGCGGAGCCACTCCGTAACGATCAGCAGGATGGAGGCGGGGTCTGAATGGTTTGGCGTGCCACTCACGTAGAAGAGCGTCTTGTACTCCTGCCCAAAACGCTCGCTGTGTACGCGCTGCACCGCCCGCATCATGCCGTTCGTGAAATAGGTGTTTGCGATGTCCCTTGCAACGTAGTCCGTCATCACCTCCTCTTTGGTTAGCCCAAGAAGCTCGAGATACTGGGCCAGCGCCTTTTCCTTCGCTCCTCCCTCGCGATGGTGCCCAACATGCTTCTTGTTCGTGCCGGTGCGCTGCGTCACCGATAGCTGGCTAGGGACCCCGGAGTAGTCCGGCCCGCTCCGGTAGAACTTCGGGATCAGGATTCCGCCCATGCGGCCGAAGTACAGTGGCGTCGTCGCATCCACGCTGGTCCACGGGTAGCGGCTGATGAGCTCGTACCCGCCAATGGCGAACCCGTGAACCTTGTGCGTGGGTGGCTTGCGCTTGTAGTCCCCGTCGCACAGCACCTTCCAGGCGGGGTCCGCAAAGGACTTGTATCGCTCCCGGTTCGACTCGTGACCCAAACCGCCTAGCCCGACGTAGTTCGTATCCTTCATGTACCGCTTCAGGTAGCTGATGTCCTCCCCGAAGTGATACACTGGCAGCGGGCGCAACCCGTTCTTCCGCATCTCCTGGTAGACCTCCCATGTGGCCTCCGGTTGGAAGATGATGTCGAGGGTCACGTAGAAGGTGTACGGTAACGCCTGCGCGTGCAGATACTTGATGTAGTCCGCAAGGTAGGCGCGGAACTCCCGGCTCTTGTGGTACGTGAGCTTCATCTGGTCCCGGATCGTATTGCTCTTCTGCCGGTCGCCTCGGCCCTTCCCCCTGTTGGGCACGATGAACTTGTTGAAGATAGAAAAGGCACCGGAGTCGAGTGCCAGCGGCAACCCGACCCCGATGTCGATACGGGGCTTCTTCCTTGGCTCAGAGTGGCCCCGATGCCCGGCTCTTGAGGCTGAGGAATTCTGCACGGGCTGATTCATTTGAAAGCATCACTCCTCTCAGAGCACTGGTGATGGTGATGGCCCCCGGTGCGCGCAGGCCCCGGCTCTCCATGCAAAGATGCCGGCACCGCAGGATCACCCCGCAGCCCCTCGGCCGCAAGTGCTCCTCTAATGCGTCGACGATCTGCGTGGTCAGCCGCTCCTGCACCTGTAGGCGCCGAGCGTAGATGTTCACGAGGTGCCCGAGCTTGGACAACCCGACGATCCTGCCGTCGGGTATGTATCCAATGTGCGCCTCGCCCCAGAATGGAGCTATGTGGTGCTCGCAATGCGAGTAGACGGGGAGGCCACTTACGACGATCATCTCATCGTACTTAGCCGCCCCGTCTTCGAAGGTCTTGAGCACTCGAGCAGGATCTTGCGTGTAGCCCCAACCCCACTCAAATGCCCAAGCCTTCACAACCCGCTCGGGTGTTTCGTGAAGACCCTCACGTGAAGGATCCTCACCTATCACTCCCGCTAGAAAAGCACGCACAAGCCCCCACTTATCGGGGGCTGTGGTCATACCTGCCAGATGCCCTTCTCGTCGCAGATCTCGATGAAGCGGTTGATCTGGGAGACCAGACGGTAGACGCGCTTCTCGTCGACCTCGACCTCCTTCTCTTCCAACTTCGCCTGGACCCGCTCGACCGTCCAGTAGCCCGGCTTCTTCTTGCTTGCCATGATCTGCCGGATGGTATCCGCGCCGGAGACGCGCGGTTCGCTCTCCTCCTCTTCCTCCTCCTCGTCCTTCTTCTTGGACTTCTTCTTGGGCTTCTCTTCCTCCTCCTCCTCTTCCTCCTCGTCCTTCTTGGAGGACTTCTTCGCGGCCTTCTTGGCGGACTTCTTGGGCTTCTCTTCCTCCTCCTCCTCTTCCTCCTCGAGGGTAGGCATTGGCTCGACCTCGCCGCTGCCGCCTTCGCCGAGCGCCTCCGCGGCTTCCTCGTACCACGCCTTCGCTTCGTCGCTGAGCGCGTCGTACTTCTCCTCGTCTTCGTCGTCGCTCATCTTCTTGGCGACCCGTTCGGCCAGCGCCGCGTCCTCCTCGTTCTTCTTGGGCTTGACCCCATAAGCCTCGAGCAGTTCAGCGCGCACGTCGACGGGTTCAGCTTTCTTCTTTGCCATTTTGACTTCCTTTAAGGATGGGATTTGTCTCAGGGCCGCTGAGACGCCGGTGAAACCGTGATTGTGTCTTGGATGCTGTAGCTGGCCGAGCACTTGCTCGTTTCGTCCACGTCACAGCGCACCAAGGCGACCCCCGTACCTTGCAGCCTTGCCGGCCCAATGTAGTCGACCATATACCGGGCAAGGTTCTCGGCAGTCGGTATGAACGTGACCAGGATAACGCCATCGCGGTCCAGCTTGCGAAGCTCGAGCGCCAGCGGATCTCCGGTGTAGATGAGTGTCTTGTGGTCCCAGTTCTCCTCGAGCCACTGGCACAGCAGCTCCTTGATGACCGAGAAGTCGATCACCCGGCCCGCATGGTCCAGCTCCCTCGCGGCGCAGTGGAACGTGAACCCGTAGTTGTGCCCGTGCAGATGCCGGCACTTCGACTCGTGAAGGTGGATGCGGTGCCCGCAGCAGATCTCATGCTTCCTTGTGGCGACTATCACGCTTGGCTCCTTTGATCTTGGGGATGAACCTGCTGGCTGGCTTGCTCGCGATCTTTGGCTTCGTCTTCTTGGGCAGCATGATGTCCAGCACCCGCTGCTCAACCCCCTGCCACGGGTTCTTCTGCGCGGCCTCATTCGCCGCTTCGACGGCCGCTGCGGTGTCTGGCCTCTGCTTGTTCAGCAGCGCGTAGCTCCAAATCTGGCGGTCGCCGCGCAGCAAACGGACTCCAACCACCTTCGTCTCGCCAATGCAGTAGAACTTGACCCCTCCGGGTTCGGCCGCAATCTGGCCCCGGTGTGCGCCGCAGATGGTCCAGCGTTCCCAGTTATTGAGGGTTCGCAGCCGGGTGAGTTCCTTCTCGTCGAGGTCGGTGCGCAGCCACCATTGAAGGATCCCGTTGACCTTTGGGATTCTGTGGATGACTGGTTTCGTTGCCTTGTGCTTGATCTTGGGCTTCATAGCCGGTTCCTCGGACGGCGCTGCGGCCTCTCGTTATCCAGGAACTTGAGCACATCCCGGATCATCTCTGGGCGGTGCTCAACGAGCTCGTTGTAAGCCTCCGGATGGGTGTCCCGCCATGTGCTTCTGGCAAGCCCCTCGTTGAGCAGCCGATTGACTATCTTGGCTGCGAGTTGATCGTTCGTCATGGTGATCTCTTTTCGATGAGCTGTGAAAGAAACTCGAGGACTTGCTTCTCGCTGAGGTCTCCTGGATCTTCTGCTTCCTCCAATCGCGCGGCAATGACGCGCTTGCTAGTGGTCTCGGATAGGTACTCGGAAAGCTTCCACGCTGGTCCGTTCGCGTCCTTGTCGAACACGACGTAGCCCTGTTCAAGCCGGCCCGTGGTCAGCAGGCGCACGAGTTTCGCGATCTGCGCCAGCTTGAGTGAGGTCCCGAACGTGCATACGGCACGAACTCCCATCGGGGCGCCGTAGAAGTCTAGCTTCATCATGTCAAACGGGCCTTCGGTGATGGCAAGCCAGCGCCCGCTCTTCAGGGCGCCGTCGAAATTGCCTACCGTGGACTTCATTAAGTCCCCCTCAGAGCTCAGGTACCTTGTATTCGTATGAGAGATCGCGCGCCCCGTCCACCCAACCAATCGGCCTTCGTCGTAGACCGGGTAGATGATGCGTTGCGCGCAGTTCCCCGCGAGTGCGTAGTGCAGATTATACGCCTTCGCCACTCGCAGCGCATCGGCGCCAAAGCCTCGGGCACGGGCTAGGTACTCGACGAAACGCAGGGCTGCGCGGTTGTCTGTGATGGGATTACAGTTAGCCGGCAGCTCGAGAGTTCCCGGAGCCTCTTTTTTGGTCATTGGGTCCTCTTCAAAGAGATCATCGAAGTCATCCGGGTTGCTTTGGTACTCCCTAACGATCCGGCTGGCTTCGGCGTGCTTGACGTTGAGCAGGGTAGATACCAGTGCCGTAGGATCTCTGCCCCCGCGATTGCACTTCCAGCAGTGCCAGTATGGCCGCTGGATGTTGAGGGAGAGGCCCATGTGGTGCGAGTGGTCCGAACAGAGCGGGCATTTGATGTTGATGTTGTTCTTGCTTGTGTTCGGGCCGCTGGTCACATACTCGAGCCTCTCCTCCCGGCAAAACTTCCTCCAATCGAATTTCACGTTATGATGGAATGCATGAGCCGGGTCAACCACTCGAGAACCTTGGCTGCAAACCAGAACCCGAGTCCGAACAGCAGCGCATCCCATAATTGCTTGAGCGTCTTCATAGGGTCTCCCTTCCGTTGCACACTGCCTCGAAAAGATCCCGCCCCTGAGCAAGCGAGGTCAGGATCCGCGTGTCCACAGTCTTCGGGACCACAATATCGTAGATGAACGTGCGTCGCTTCTGCCCATCCCGGCGGACGCGCTTCTCCGCCTGCCTGCGCGTGATGGGCGACACCGGCGACTCGAAGAAGATGCAGTACCGGCACACCTTTTGCAGACCATCCACGCCTTCCGCCCCCGCCGCGTTTTGCGCCAGCCATACCCGCCTCCGGGGGTCCTGCATGAACCTCTTGAGTTCCTGGCGTGGGTCCAGCTTGTTGAAGAACCTGCCCACCCCCGTGAACGGAATCTTGTGCCGTGCCAGCATCTCTCGTATCAGCTTCCCGCTGAATGTGTACTCGTGGAACACAACCACCTTCTCCGACTCGTCGAGCTGGAGCAGGAACTGTTCCAGCGCCAGCACCTTCCCGCTCTTCTCAAACGCGACCTCAACCCGCAACCCGTCCTCGGTCCTGGCTCCGAGGAACCCCGAGGTCACCTGCCGGGTGCGGATGAACACCTGCTCGCGTTCGTTGTGATCCTCCGCAGCCCGCAGTTCCCCCGTGAGCTGCCGGTACCGTGTGAGCTGCGCCGTCGTCATGGTAGCCGGGAGCTTGATGCGGCTTACGGGTGGCAGGCTGCCCAGTTCGTCCTCGTCGTACCTCAAGCTGCGATGCTGGATGATGCGGTGCAGCTTGAGGGCCATGCGGCGCTGGAACCTCCACTCGATGCCGGCGAAGTGGTGCTTGTGGGGTGTGTAGAACGCGGTGTGGTACAGGCCCAGAGTCTCCCCCAGTGTGTCTCCACGGTCGATGATTCTGAACTGCGGCCACAGCCGGTCCGGCTTCTTGCCGTGCGGTGTCCCTGTCATGCCGTATACGAAGTCGGCCGCGTTCGACAGGATGTTGCACATGTTCCACCAGAGCGTCTGGTGGTTGCCCACGTTGTGACACTCGTCGAGTACCAGGAAGTTGAACAGCTCCGCGAACGCGGCTGCGTTCTGTCGCGACACCCCTTCGAAGCTCTTGCCCCGCTTCTTGAACCGCTCGGACATGAACACACTCAACCCATCGTAGTTGATGAGGTAGATGTCGAAGTCCCTGCCGTTGAGGAGCTCGAGCCGGCGCTCTCGGCTGCCCACGAATTCGCAGTAGCTCAGGTCCGGTGCGTGCTCCTCTATCTGCATGGCCCACGAGCCGACGTTGATCAAGTGCGGGACGCATACCAGCGCGCGGCGCAGCTTGCCCTCCCGCTTCGCGTGCCGTATGAGGTCCAGTGCGATCTTGGTCTTGCCGGCTCCCATGTCCAGGCTGAACAGGAAGCGCGGCTGGTTCACCCCGATCAGCGTACAGACCATCTGGTGGATGCGCGGCTTGGTATGGAACTCGATCCCTTGTACCGCCTCCCGCAGTTCGGCCCTTGGGATCTCCTTCATCCACCGCCAGTCGTTCAGCTTGCGCGTGAGGAACGCACGCACCGCGGACTTCGCAATCGCCGGGGGCTTGAATGGTCTACGTCTCCAGCGCGGTCTCACCTGTCCTCCATCTCCGCTATTAGTCCGGCGAATTTTTCGCTGCTAATGCCTTTATCGTTTGGATGGTCCTCTCTGTTCCACATAGAAATGTCGCACTCCAACGAAGTTAGCGGGTGATGGAACTCCGGGGATGTGACGAGACAATGGTACCCATTCCAATTGAATTCTCTTAATCCACGGATGTGCGCCTTTACGAATGCGCCGGTGGATCTTGTGTGCTCTTGCACATAATGGATGATTCGTTTCGTCGAACCGTTATCGTTCACTATCTTATCCCGGTTTTTGAAATATGCTGCCGTAGATCTAGTCGGAACGGCAAACGTTACGCGATCATCGTTCTTGGTAACAGACACAGACCATTGATTCTTTCTGTCAATCCAAAGTCGAAAACACTCCCTGAATGTAATTGCGATAGCTCGCGTCTTAGTTTCTTCCGTGTTATCGGAATTCTTCCATTCCGCTACCGCAGCCATCTTAGGCTTGTGCCAAGTTTGTGTCGTTATTACTCTATGGCTCCCATATCTCTTTCTGTCTGCTGGAGAGCGGCACGGGATTATATTTTGCTTAGGACCGCGCTCGGCGCAGCATGTGACTTTTCCTGTGCTTGGATCTATCACAACATGGGAGACAAGCCAAGTTAGCTTCTCTTCTTTTCGTCCAAATGCGAACGCAAACCCAAAGAGGTAATTCACTCCTCTCAACTGCTCCACGTCTTTGTGGGGTTTCTCTTGCTTGATGGCATAGGCAAAACGCAACGTAGAAAATTCAGGCGTGGTTGTTCCAGGAAATCCAAAGAGCATCAGGCTTGGAAATTTTTCAAGACATTCTGTTGGGATGAAACAGAACTCGCTTCCCACTTTCGCCGCATCTAGCCAAGCATTCACATCTGCATTGACGACGTAGGCACCCAATTTCCTTAACCCTCGAACTTCCCACTTAGATATCCAAGACATGGAACTGTGTGGCAAGGTCCAATGTTTGAATGTGGCTTCCAAATTATCAAGAAGTTCAGACAAGGTCTCCGGTAGCCTGCTTTTTTGACGCTTCTGTTTCGGCTTCTCCATGGCCTCGGTTGGCGGCGGCACTTTTGTTTCCTCCACTACGGGAGGAGGCAGTTCGGTCTCTTCTTTTCGAAGTCGAAGAAGCAAAAGTATCCAGTGGTATATCCAAAGTAAGGGCTTCAGTAACTTAGCCATGATGTTTCCTCGGTTTGATTTGCCGTAGAAGACCCGCTACGGCGACGGGATAATCGTTGACACCGACTTGGTTGGGTCGCCGAGTATGATGCGACTCAGATACTGAATCTCTGCGTGCAGTTCTCCGATGCGCTTCTGGACCTCGGCCGGTGTTTTCGGATCCGGAGGCGTGGCCCGCTCCTTCCACTTCTCGACCTCAAGCCGAAGAGTCTCGACTTGGTCGTAGGGCGGGAACGTGTTGAGCCGGTCTGCCAGCCACTTCGCGTACTTCTCCATGTCCCACCCGAAGCTAGGGCCTGGATGCAGTTCGAGAATCATATCGAAGCTCTGATTTCGTGTCCCCAGAACCCACACCCCGCGCCCGTCGAATCCAACCCACGCCCTCCACGGTCCGTCGCTCATGCTGCCCTCCGCACGGCCTTGACCTCATCGACCACGAGCTGGAGCTTGACCACCTTCTTCACCTTGTTCGCCCGGAGCACCCGGCGAAAAGTGGCCGCGACATCTACCTTCGTGGTGCGGGGCTTGTAGTTCGGGCTCAGCACATAGCGGTCGCCGAGGTACTTCTTCGCTTCTTCGAGGTCCATGGTTACGCTCCCAGGTAAAGCAGCCGCAGGAACAGCGAGCTGTAGATACACAGGCCCAACAGGGTCAGAACGATCGCGATGGCTACCAGCCCCCGCTCGAACAACTCCTGCTCATCGTAGTCCTCAAGTCTCTTCATCTTCTTGCTCCTCTTCACCAGTGGTCTCTCTAAGTATCTCCGCGTACTCGTCACTTAGCCTCATGCTCTCGAGCACGAACTGGCCCAGTGCGTAGTTCTGTGTCAGCAGCATGGCAAACCGGTCCGCCTCGTTGCGCGCATTGCTGACGAACAGCCGCGCAAGGTTCCACTCACGCTCGGCCTTGGATTGGCTGTACGTGAACACACAGTCAGCGGTCGCGATAACCGAGAAGTCTTCCGCCGCGTGTTCCTCCTTGAGCAGCGAAGCCCCGGCCCCGGCCCGGTTCGATTGGTGAGCCACGACCATCGCGAAGTTCCGCTCCACTGCCAGCCGGCGCAGGTTCACCATCAGCTCGCCAAGCTCCAGCCGGTAGTTCTTGATGTCCAGCTTCATGAGCTGCGGATAGTCGACCACAAGGAAGTCGGGGTAGAAACCCGTGTCGGCCAGCGCGTCGAGGTACGCCTCGAGTCCCATGAGCGTGAGGGACTTGGGGGCGAAGCCTTTGATAAGCAGCCGGTCCTCGTAGTTCAGCCAATCCACCCGCCGCGTGACCTTGTCGAGCGCGCCGGGGCTCAGCAGCGATTCCGGCTTCACGCCCCTGCGGTTGAAGCTCTCGAGCTTGCCGTGCTTGTCCTTCACGATCTCGGTCATGGTCAGGCTCTCGATCTCGCGCATCGTCATGCGGCTCACGGACTGGAGCACCCGCTGGCCCCACAGCTTCTCGCTCATCTCAAGCGTGATCGCCACACCGCGCAGCCGTTGCATCAGCGCCCGCTTGACCATGTGGATCAGCCACCATGATTTCCCTCGCTTGGGTGGGCCGATGAACAGGTGAAGCTCCTGGCGTGCCGGCCCGAGGCCCAGTCTATCAATGAGCTCTACGCCCGTGGCAATCGGGTCCCGCATGTCGGCGCCGTCCTTCAACATCTTGACCACTGCCGGCAGGGTTATTCCCGGTTCGAAGCTGATGCTGCGGGTGCGCAGTGCCCGCTGGAGCAGCTCCTCGGCTTGGTCCAGGTCCCCGTTCTGTATCTTCTCGTGGGCCTCTATGATGCCGATCTTGAGTGTCTGCTGGCGAGTGAACTTGTCGAGCTGGTCCAGGATGTAGACCTCGTTCATTGTGTCCTTGAGCTTGGTCGCATTGGTCAATGCGTTGCCTACCAGCTCGGCCTCGTCGGACTCTTGGATCAGAAGCTCATCGAACTCATCCGCCAGATGGTTCTTCGGCGCGGCCCCGTAACGGTCCACATAGTCGTAGACCTTCGACATGATGTCGCGGTAGTGCCGGGTCGTGAACAGGTTCACGGGCACCGTAGCCCGGATGCGCTTGGCTGCGGTGTCGTTGTAGATCGCCAGTGTGAGGAGGTTCTCTTGAAGCGGTACTGGAAGCTCCGAGTCCTTCATGGCTTCTCCCACCAGATGCGGATGTGGGTGAATGCGCCTTGGGTGGATACACCAGAGGCCAGCCCGATGACGTTGCCATCGTCATCCCGGACGTTGATGGCGCACTCGCCGCGCCACATGCCGGAGATCAGAAGGTACCACCATCGCCGGAAGCGTGCTCGCAGGATCTCAAGTTCGTCGTTCATGGGAGACCTATCAGCTTGTGGGTCTGGAGGGACAGCCGGTAGCCGTACTCGAGGCAGACGTCAATCGCGAGCTTCGTGTTCTCCGGCTTGTTCAGGTCATCGCACGGCTGGATAAAGATGCGGTTCCTGGGAAAGCCGGGTGGGGGCTTCGCAAGCGGATACATGCTCACGCCCTCCTCAAGCTGCTGTGTGTTGTCGACCGGCAGACCATCATCCCGGTCGATGTTGGCATTGATGCTGACGATGTACTTGTAGGAGTGAGCCCAGTTTGCGATCTGCTTGTTGAGCACGGGGGTCTTGGGACTAATGACGATTGACATCCGGCCCGGTACCGGGCGCTCGGATAGCTTTGACACGCACAGGTCGGAGAGGATGAACCCGTTGAATGGGTTCACGGTGCCTGCGGTTTCGATTTGGAAGTGGTACCCCGGCATCGTGACAACTAGGTTATCGACGCGCTGGAGCAGAGGCTCGCCGCCTGTTACCACGACGAGGCGGATTCCGTGACCAGCAAGGGTTTCGACGCGCTTCTGGATGTCGAACACCGACATGAGGTTCTCATAGTTCGACTCGAAGTCGGTGTCGCAAAAGTGGCAGCGCAGGTTACAGCCGGCCAGCCGGATGAAGATCGCGGGGGTTCCCACAAACGGGCCTTCGCCTTGGATGGTGCGGAAGATCTCCTGCACCCGGAACATGCCGTCGGTTCTGTTCTCGAGGTGACGCACTGGGTTCGTGCCGAACATTGGGGGCTACTCCTTGACTCTGTTGTGAACCAGTCGGCCGCTCATTCGCATCACGGCAATCGGGACCAGAAGCCGGGACCTCCGGTAGCCGGGATAGTTGAGCTCGACGCAAAGAACGATCCTCTCGAGGAACGTGATGTACTCCTCCTCTGTTTGCGGTGGGACCCGCGTGGATATCACAACCGCCTCCGCGGTCATCAGGAACAGCGTGTCGCGGATCTTGCGCGTGGTACCTGCCGGCACGATGAGCTGTATGGCCTCGGTGAGTAGCTGGCGGTTGTACCGGCGCTGGCACGCGCTGCGGAAGCTCTTGAGCTTGATGCCCTTGCGCTGCATGAACTGGTCGCAGATGAGCTGGTAGAGGGCGTGCTCCTGGCTCAGCTCGTCGAAGACCGCGCGCTTCTGGTCCCTGCTCACGTGTAGCAGGGCCAGCACGGCGCGCTGCACCTCGCCCCCCAACTCGTAGAACCTGTTCAGGAAGTCGCCCGCCTTCTGCTGCGTGTTCATACGGTGGCTGCCATCCTTCCAGCCCTGCGGGGTTCCACTCGCCTGCCAAGGATGTCAAAGCACGCCTTGATGGCGTCGATATCCCCGGCGAGGGCCTTCTCAACCAGGACCTTCTCGAGCCTGCGCTGGATACCTGCGTTCTGCAGCTTGCTCTTGTTTCGGGAGCCCTTCGGCCGGCCTCCCTTGTTCCGGACCTTTGTGACGTTGCGGACCTTTGTCATGGTATGTCTCCTTCATTGCTGGTTTTGATACGCGGCTTCCTTGCCTTGGGCGCGGAATAGTATCCCTCCTTTGCAAGCCACTTCATCCGGTTGAGACGGACCCACGCTAGCCGGTTGATTAGCCTGCCAGCTCGTTTGCTCATCGCGGCAGCTTCGATGAGATCCTTTTGACTGGGCTTGCCTTGGATCCTTCGAGCAGCGTTTCTGAGAAGTTTTTCTGCGTCTTTCCGGAACTCCCGTTCCTTGCTCATGGTCCACTCCTTCGTATTTACTTACGCACGCGCGTAGACTACGTAGTACTTACGTACTACTCCGTCATGCCTTTGGCGATTGACGGGAGTAGGTGTTCGGATTGACGGGACTGCTCGCTCCGCTTCGCTCCCGCGAGCTGAATCGAGGATTCCACTGGAGCAGGCTCGCTGCGCTCGCTGCCCAGTGTTCCTCGATTCAGGGTTCCTCCTTTCAGGCTCTGGTAAGGTCCATTTTCTTGATGCGGCAGATGCGCAGCACGCACACCCCATCCACGTTGATCCAGAGGGTCTTGTTGTCCTTGGACATGCAAACGTCGACGTGATCCGCACCTTCCAGGGATACCATGTTGCGGGTCAAGTTGCGGGCACGTTCGACTTGATCCTCCAGGGGGCGTTCCCGGGGCTTCTGATGGCGTGCGTGCCCTGTGCCAGCTTGAGCCAGCCTCTCCTCCTCCTGCCTCCTGATCCTCTCGCGGAGGAGACGTGCCTGTTCCGGCGTGAGCATCATTCCCCCCTGGATCGACGCGCAAAGTCTTCCTCCCATGCCTTCTTGCCAGCACGGAACCCGGCAACGTAGCCAGCCCGAGCGGCTTCCTTATAGGTGGAGAAGTCCCGGGAGCGGTACCGGCTCCACCATCTGTCGAACAGGTCAATGATCGGCCCGAGGCGCATGGTGATCTCCTTTCAGGGTTTGATGGATTGCGGGTGTGGGTGCCGGCTTGGGTTCCTCAGAGCCAGCACAGGCACGCACGCACACGATGATGAACAGCAGGGCCAGCGCCCGCATGAGGTTCGGGAACAGCAGGCACAGCAGGATGAGGAACAAAAATGCGATGATCACGGCTCACCTCCGGCAGTCGAAATCGTCCCGGTCGGCTTGGGTGGCAAACCTACCAGCGGTCCCCATATTGGGACCCTTTTTGGGGCCATTAGCGGCCCGTGGTGCCTCCCCGGCTTGGGAGGCAAGGGGTACGGCTAGGCCCGGGATGCCGGTGCCTTTGGGAGCCGTTTTAGGGCCTTTTGGGGCGTCCCGGGTGCCGGGGGTGGGGGTGTGGGCAGGGATGCCGGCCTGCGGGGCACTGGGGGCCGTTTTGGAGGCTTTTTGGGCCTCCCCGGCGCAGTCCTGCCCCGCCCGGTACCACGCGTACCCGATCATCTCCCGGCTGGCCCGGTCGGTAAAGCCCCGCCCGCACCCGGACGGGATGCGGCCGTCGTAGCCGGCCCAGAAGAAGTTCGCGAAGCTGCTTCCGTGGCGGTAGGGTTCCCCGTTGCGGAAGAGGTCTCGGTGTTTGATGCGCCAGCAATACGAAGCGACCTCGTACTCCTTGCGCATGACGTGGTTCTTGAAGCGGTTCATTTACTCACCTCCTTCGATCTCGTCGAGGCTGCTGAGGATCTCGTCCAGGACTTCACAAGCGGACTCCAACTCGCTGGCATTGGTATCCGTCTGCTGGCCCCGCTCCGAGTTCTGCAGACCCTCGGGCATGTTGTCGAACGCTTCCCGCTCCTCGTCGCGACACTTCTCGAGTGTGTCCTTGGCACGTTCGAGCAGGTCCCGTGCGTCTTCTATCTCCTTGCGGCGGGCCTTGTTCATTCGGACACCTCTTCGACGGTGATGGTGTCTCCCGCGTGCAGTTCGCCGGCCTCCGAAATCATTTGGCAGGCAAGCTGCGCCGCGTGCGTTTCGGGCTCCTCCTCGCCGGTAACGCGCGAGTCAAGCCAGCCCGCGGAATTGCTGAGCGTAACTTTGAGCTTCATGGTGATCTCCTGTGGTGGTTGTGGTTCACATGCCTTGGTTGAGGGGAAGGGGCCACCCGGCTTCCCGGGTGACCTCGTTGATGGCGCCCATTATTGCCAGCACCAGAGCGCCGATCCGGCAGACACCGCGTCGTACGATGAGCCTGCGGTCGACTGCCGTATAGAGCACAGCCCACGAGGCATAGCCATCCTGCCCAGTGGTCCAGCGGCCCGTGATCTGCCACTCGTGCTCATACACGTCGAACCCGAACGGGAACGTGCGGCCATTGGTCAGCGTGCTGAGGTCCGATATGTCGAGCTCGAGTCTGCCTTCCTCGGTGCGCGAGATCCGGATGCTGTAGGTGGGGGCGCTTGACTGGTCCGCCACTGGGTCTTCGTCTCCGTGTTGCATGTTGTCTCCTTACTTACTTGGTGAATCGACGAACCAGACCTTGCACCGCGTCGTCGCGCATCGCGGTTGCGTCGGTGCCGGTGATCGGGCGGTAGGGCGCGCGGTTGCGGGCCTGGACGCAGTTCCTCCAGCCCGCGTTGTACGCCTCCTCTATCAGCGCAACGAGGTCGTCATACTTTCTGCGCTGCTGCGTGGTCAGCATCGCGCGTTCGATGGTCATTGCCATGTGGATCTCCTGGTTGGGTGTAGGTTGAAACCGGGCAAGATGCCCGAGAGAGGGACTATCCCCTCTCCCGGAAACCCTACGCGGGGAGCACGTCCCCTCCGTGTATGGTGAACCCGTCCGGGTCTGCGATCCACCATGTATCCTTCTGGAACTCCGCGACGCACTGCCGGTTGAATATCGCTTGGCAGTGGACCGCGCTGAGCCACTCGAACTTCGCTTGGTTGCCCGTCATCGACAGGACCCGCCCGCGCCAGTCCTCCAGCGTCATTGCCTTCTTCGCCATGCCCTGATCTCCTAGTGGCTGAGCCGCAGCTTCTCGTCCTTCGTGTGGTCTACTGCGGTGTTGATGTTCGTCCGACGGGCCTGCGTAACCCCTGCGGAGTACGCAGCCAGATCGTGGACGTCCTTTGCCTTGCTGGTCTTGTAGCAGAAGTCCCCGAACTTCTTCTTGATGGCGTCTTCCTTGAGCACGACCAGAGCGTTCTCACCCTTGATGGGGTGGTTCTTCTTGTCGGCCAGCATGTCCCGAAGCCGCTTGCACAGCCCCTTTGACATGCCCTCGCGGAACGACGTGTTGCGCTTGACCGGGGTCGAGAACTGCATCCGCTCGGCGTCGTACTGGGTGATGCCCCACTCGTCGAGCTTGAGGCCGGTGTTCATCGCCTTGTTGAACGCCTTGCTGCCGCGCCGGATGCACGCCAACAGGTACTCGAAGGTCCAGCACGCGACCACGACGTCGTGCTTGTAGCCGTAGAACATGAACACCTTGCCATGCTCGTGGATGTAGTGGATGCCGACCTTGCAGTCGAACAGGTTGGCGGTTGCCACCGCGAGCCATTGCGCGTACTCCGGCGTCTTGCCGCGCCCGGTGTTCGACTTGCGCACGACCTTGGAGGCCATCTGGCCCGCCTTGACCCACGCTGCCACCAAGGCGTCGTCCATGGTGGCGATCTCTTGCTGGATCGCCTCGGTCTCGTCGATCTGCCACTTCCGCATCAACGCCTGTGCCTGCCGCATCGCGGCTTCGCATTCGTTGATGTTGCCCCGGTCGTCCTTTGCCAGTGCGAGCAGCTTCTTGATCTTCTCAAGCGCGCGGTCGCGATCGTCGTTGCTCACGTTGATCTCCGTATAGGTAGTTGAAAGCCCGCTCGCCCATCAGCAGTCGGTCGATGCGGAGTTGAAAAAAGCAGGCCCACTGAAGGGCCTGCCTGATACCAGCGTGCAGCCGGCCCATGTTACGGGCAGACGGCGAACCGCTGCGCACCCGTCTTCGGGTCCTTGTACGCGCTCATCTTCTGCGCCTTGGACGCCTCGACGCCTTCCAGCAGCTCGGTGGAGAAGCCTTGCCAATCCGTCTTTCCCAGACGGCGCAGGTACCGGCGCATGACCTGACGGGCACGCGACTTGATGCGGGTGACGTCCGCATCCTGGTTCTTCGGGGTGACGTTCAGCGTGACCTCCTTGCCCTTGCTGATCTCGGCGGTCACCGCGACCACGATGCCCTTGAACTTGCCGTTCGCCTTGACGACCGGCTTGCTGGACTTCGGGGCCGGCTTGCCCTGCTTGATGGTGGGCTTGCCCGCCTTGACGACCGGCTTCTTGCCCTTGCCGGCCTTCGTGGTCTTGGCGTTGTTGATGAGGTCTTGCATCGTCTTGGTAGCAGCCATGATAGAACTCCTTGGTAGGTGAATCGGTCGAGATTGACCGGACGGGTGTCGCTGCACCCGTTTCGCCCGGATTGCACGGGCTCGTCGGCGGTCTTAGCTGATGCCGTGTTTGCTCACGATCTCCTGGATCTTGTCGAACGCCTTGAGCTTCTGCTTGTCGCTCATGGCCTCCTTGTCGTTCTCGGACTTCTCGTCCAGCGCATCGTACACCTCGGTGATCTTGCGGAGGGCCTTGTGCTGATCGACCAGCTCCTCGACCGAGTAGGTGTTGTCTCCGATGGTGACTTC